>Ga0105103_10000686_pt1 | contig 19136 bp, 13 predicted proteins | sample PPLLaktember2015_2_FD_79107 | JGI IMG/M metagenome (GOLD analysis project Ga0105103, IMG submission 79107) | Freshwater sediment microbial communities from Prairie Pothole Lake near Jamestown, North Dakota, USA - PPLs Lake P7 Core (6) Depth... | ecosystem: Environmental > Aquatic > Freshwater >...
TCATTGATTTATCGACTGGTTCTCAACCCATTTATAACGAGGATCGCTCAGCCGCCATTGTATTTAATGGAGAAATCTATAATCACCTGGTAGTTCGCAGCGAACTGGAGCAAAAAGGGCATATCTTCCAAACCCGCTCAGATACCGAATCCATACTTCACGCGTATGAAGAATACGATGTGGAATGTCCGACCAAGCTCAATGGCATGTTCGGTTTCGCCATTTGGGATTCCCGCAGACAGCGACTCTTTGCTGCCCGTGATCGTTTGGGAATAAAACCGTTCTATTATTTCTGTGATGATGAACGTCTGGTCTTCGCCTCGGAGCTCAAGTCACTTTTGCAGATCAGGGATATTCCGCGGGAGATTGAACCGAAGGCGCTTGATGCATTTTTGACTTTTGAATACATCCCCAGTCCGCTGACCATTTTTAAAAATATCTACAAGCTTGCTCCTGGACATTGGCTGCGTTATGAAAATGGTCAATTGACGATCAAACCATATTGGGGTTTCAATTATCAGGCATCGCAGCAGACGGCAGAACAGCTGGAAACCCAATTGCGGGAATTGCTCGAAGATGCAGTGCGCATCCGCTTGATGAGTGATGTGCCTCTCGGCGCCTTTTTAAGCGGCGGATTGGATTCCAGTTCGATTGTGGCGATGATGTCCAAAACCAGCACAATCCCGGTCAAAAGTTTTTCCATCGGATTTAACGATCCTACCTATAACGAATTGCCGTATGCGCGGGCGGTGGCTCGCCATTTCAAGACCGAGCATTATGAGGAATTTATCACTCCGGATGTTGTCTCGCTGACAGAAAAAATCCTGTGGATGCTTGACGAGCCTTTCGGCGACTTTTCAGTTTTCCCCACGTATCTGGTCTCCCAGATGGCGCGGAAATATGTCAAGGTGGTGCTCTCCGGTGATGGCGGGGATGAATTACTGGCCGGTTATGATACCTATATCGCCCAAAAGGTGGCACGCCGCTATCAGAAACTCCCTCAATTCTTGCGGAACGGAGCTCTGGAACCACTGATCGACCTGTTGCCGCCAACACAAAAGAAAAAAGGCCTCATTAATCGCGCAAAGCGGTTCGTCGAAGGCGCCCGTCTTCCAGATCATCTCCAGCATGTCCGCTGGATGATTTTTCTCCAAAAAGAGGAAAAAGAGTGGTTATATTCTGCCGACTTGCAAAAGACCCTGGCAGGTTATGACTCTCACGGTTTCATCGAGGAATACTTTCAGCAGGTGCACTCCTCTGATCCTCTCGATCAGCAGGAATATGTCGATATAAAAACTTATCTGGTTGACGACATTCTGGTCAAAGTCGATCGAATGAGCATGGCTGTCTCCCTCGAAGCACGAGTTCCATTTTTGGATTACCGATTCGTTGAATTTGCCGCCACAATCCCCAGTTCACTCAGGCTGCAGGGTAAACGAACGAAACATATTCTGAAAAATGCCTTTAGACACATTTTGCCTCCGCTTATCCTCGATCGAGGTAAAGAAGGTTTCAGCATCCCTCTTAAAAACTGGATGAAAGACGAGTTGCGCCCGATGATGCTGGAGGCGTTATCGCCTCAGAACGTCAAGGAAAAGGGTTTCTTTTCTTCCCAGTACGTCGATTTACTTTTACAGGAACATCTTCGCGGCCAGGCTAACCACAGTCATCGATTGTGGTCATTGATGGTTTTTCATTTGTGGTATGACCTGTATTGCAAAGCATAGCAAAGAGTTGATAATTATGAAACGTGATTGCTCAGCACTGTCCAATCAATCTTTTGATCTTCTCATCGTGGGCGCGGGTATTTACGGTGTCACGCTGGCGGCTGATGCCGTTCATCGCGGATATAAAGTTGCACTCATTGATAAAGGAGATTTCTGCAATGCAACGTCTGCAAACAGCCTGAAGATCATCCATGGCGGTTTGCGCTACCTTCAACATGCCGATTTTGCCCGTATGCGTGAATCGATCATTGAGCGGAGAAATCTGCTCTATTCCGCGCCGCATCTGATCCGCCCATTGCCCTGTGTTATGCCCACCTATGGTCATGGCATTAAAGGTCCTGAAGTGATGCGAATTGCGTTGTTGATGAACGATCTCTTCAGCCTTGATCGAAATCGACGTCTGCCTGAGCCGCAACGGCTGCCCAATGGAAGTATTATTTCGCGACGAGAATTCCTTGACATCATGCCGTTTATTCATCAGGAAAATCTCAACGGCGGCGCCGTCTGGTATGATGCCCACATGCTGAATTCGGAGCGTCTGTTGTTTTCATTTCTTCATTCTGCTGTCGAAGGCGGGGCTGTTGCTGCGAATTATATTAAAGCAGAATCACTGCTGCAGCAAAACGGGCGAGTTCTGGGTGTTCAAGCACGAGATATGATGAACGATCAACGATTCGATATTCGTGCGAACTGGACGATTTCCACAATGGGGGCATGGATCAACGAAGTTCTCGGACAAGTACAGACTCCCAGAATCGCCTTTTCAACAGCGATGAATCTGATCATCAATCGTCCTTTTTCGCCCGATTATGCTTTTGCCGCTCCGACGCAGAAGAGATTCAAAGATGCTGATGCATTGATCAATAAAGGATCGCGTCTGCTCTTTTTTGTTCCTTGGCGGGGAAAAACTTTGGCAGGCACTGCCCATCGTCCCTATGATGGGAATCCCGATGAGTATCGGGTCACTGAAGCCGAAGTTGCAGAATTCCTGAATGATGTGAACAGTGCGTTGCCCGGCGCTGATATTCGACGTGATGAAGTCTGTCATGTTCTTGCCGGACTGTTGCCGATGAGCGCGATGAATCATGACACTGGTGATGTCCAATTGACCAAGCACTATAAATTGATCGACCATCAAAAGACGAATCAATTGAAAGGATTGATATCCCTTTTGTCGGTAAAATATACCACTGCCAGGGGCGTAGCAGAAGCTGTCCTCAATTATCTCAAGCCAGGTTCTCCCCGCAGCGCCGTTCGAAAAATATGGGGAGGTGAAATGGAAAGCCTGGAGATCTTTTCACAGCTTCGAGAGCAGGAAAGCGATCACGAGTTGTCGGCAGAAACCCGACAACATCTTTTCTGCACCTATGGTACCCGCTATCGCCAGGTTCTTGAGAGTGTACCACAAAAAGATCGGTTTGTGAAAATTGCTTCAGATTCATACATTCTTAAAGCGGAAATTGTTTTTGCTGTTCGTGAGGAAATGGCACAAAAATTGACTGATGTTTTAATGCGCCGCACAGAATTAGGTTCGGCCTGTTTAGCTTCTGCTGAGCAGATCGAATCGGTTGCGGAGCTTATGGCCTCTGAACTTAAATGGTCTGAAGATAGAAAATATCGGGAAATTGATGATTACAAACAGTTATACAATGTAAAACCTTAACCAGGAAAATGGGTGATTGAATGTCTGATACGATAGGAACTTATTTATGGAAGGGAAGTGATGCGCGAACGATTGATGAAGTGCGCAGATATTGGACCGAAAATGTCAATTCAACGCAGTTTTGGACGGGCGGCGTTGAAAAAATTGGATCGCCCGAGTTTTTCGATACGGTGAGCGCCTTTATTAAAAAGAATTATGAGCATCGCTATCGGCTGATCGAAAAAGAGGCGGCCAAGTACCGCAATGGTCGGTTGCTGGAAATCGGATGCGGCGCCGGGTGGGAGCTTTTGCACTGGGCACGTCAGGGAATGCAGGTCACCGGATTGGACCTGTCAACGGCGGCATTAGAGCTGGCTGGGAAGAATTTTCAGCATAACAAACTAAAGGCTGATTTGAAACAGGGCAATGCGGAAAAACTGCCTTTTTCAGACAACAGCTTTGATGTGATCACTTCTCTCGGCGTTCTGCATCAGACTGAAAGCACTGAACGCGCCGTGTCTGAAGTATACCGGGTGCTGCGATCCGGAGGGGAAGCCGTGATAACCCTTTATTATAAATATTCGTGGAAAATATTATTGTCCAAGTTTGCCAAAGTGAATTTTGAATTTGCTCACGAGGACGCTCCGATCACACGTCTATACGACAAGAGAGATCTGCAGGAGTTGTTCAGCCGCTTCAAAAGCGTTCATATTTTTCTGGATTACATTCGCGCAACCAAGACTCCGCGGAAGGGCTTCTTAGCCGGATTGTTCAATTATGTTTTCGTTCCATGCTATAATCTTTTGCCGCGCTTTATCCGCCGAAAATTTGGACATGCAATTTGCGTCCTCGCCGTCAAATAACTTGTGGAGTTGATGAATGAGAGCATTGGTGACAGGCGCTTCCGGCTTTACGGGAAGATATATGGTGGAAAACCTGTTGGATCATGGCTATGAAGTCAGAGTCCTGGTTCGGCCAAACAGCAATATAGAACTCTTGAAGCAACGACCGATAGAGCTGTCGTTCGGCGATATTCGCAATAAGAAAGAGGTCATGGAGGCGGTTAAAGGGGTAGATAAAATCTTTCACATTGCGGCGTTATATCGAGCGGCCAATGTGAGAGACCATGAATACTGGGCTGTCAATGTTGAAGGAACGGAAAATCTTTTACAGGCCGCTCTGCATCACGGCATATCGCGTTTTATACACTGCAGTACTTGCGGTGTGCATGGACGTATCAATCATCCTCCGGCGAACGAGGATGCACCCTTTTTGCCGGCGGACATCTACCAGTCGACCAAGCTGGAAGGAGAAAAAGTCGCACTGCGCTATTACCATGAATTTGGACTGCCGGTGACGATTGTGCGCCCGGTCGGAATATATGGTCCTGGTGATCTCCGCATGCTCAAAATGTACAAGTCCATTCAGCAAAATAAATTCATTTTATTCGGCGGCGGCGATGTATTTTATCATTTAACATTTGTGACGGATACAGTTGAAGGATTCCGATTAGCGGCTGAATCACCAAAGGCCGTCGGTCAGGCCTACATTATTGCCGGAGAGCACTATACTACTTTAGCTGATTTTGCAGGACTGGTCGCGGAAGAGTTGGCAGCACCGGCGCCCCAATTCAAATTGCCGGTATGGCCGCTGTACGCTGCGGCTTTTATTTGCGAAGTGATTTGTGTCCCATTGCGAATTCAACCACCTATTTTTCGCCGACGCGTTCATATTTTCACCCATGATCGCGCATTTGATATCAGCAAAGCAAAAGGCGAACTCGATTATGCACCCCAGGTGGATATGAAGGCGGGCATTCATCGTACGGCTCAATGGTACATCGAGAATGGATATTTGCGCGAAAGAAAACGATCATGAAAAAAATAACTGTGCTGGGAAATTTTTCCGGAAGGAATGCGGGTGACGCTGCCATACTGGGTGGTTTGCTCAGAGATATCTCGACCCGATACAAACGAATCGAATTTTATGTCCCTACCATCAACACATCTTTTGTCGATGACCAATTTCACATTTTCAAAGTCAAATCTGTCGGGATGATGCCGTGGAACTTGAGTGCTAAAATCTTGGGCATTCCAGTGCTGCGTTCGGTGTTGTCCAGCGATCTGATATTGGTCACCGATGCAATATTGTTTGACCGTAAGCTTTACAATCCCCTTTACAATTACCTGTGGACTTTATCGAAAATTCTTCCCCTGGCTTGTCGCAAGGGAATCCCGGTGGTGCTTTACAATAGCAGTTTAGGGCCGGTGCATACATCGGCTGGGAAACAGGCGTTGAAAAACGTCATTGATGCTGCTGAGATGCTGATCCTTCGTGATGAGGAGTCGCTTGAGCTCATCGATCAGCTCGGATTTCATCATCCCAATATCATTCGCGGTGCTGATTGTGCCTTGAATGCGGAACCGGTCGGCGAAAAGAGATTTCGTGAAATCGTTCAGGCGGAAAATCTGTTTCATTCACCGCGTCCTGTCATCGGCATGAATGTGAACAGCTATGTGGATGCATTTATGCGCCATGGCGCTGACTCTTTTGGCCGCGAAACACTGGTGGAATTGTACGCCTCAACTGTTGATCGATTGATCGCCGAACTGGGCGTCGACATCATCTTTGTCGAAACGCAACACATGGATATGAAAATCGCTCGAAATGTGCTGGCACGAATCAAGCAAAAAGAGAATGTACGCCTCATCAGCAACAAAAACTATAGCTACGGCGATATCTGTTCGGTATTGAAGAAATTGGAATTGTTCGTCGGTATGAGGACCCACTCTCTTATTCTGTCATCTGCCATGGGTACAGTTCCTGTCGGCATTGTCACATATCCTAAAAATCGCGGCTATATGCGGACCATTGGACTTCAGGATAACCTGATCGAGTTTAAGAATTTGACTGTCGATAATTTCAGTGATTTAATCATCAAGGCCTTTCAATCGCGTCGCGAACTAAAAAACAGGATGATTCCTGAATTGGTGCGCGAAAAGGCCAAAGCAAGAGACGCCGCATTGCAATTGATGCCTTTCTTAAGAGGTTATTCGTCTTGAATGGTCAATTGTCGATGAGTATTCGCCCAAAGAAGAAAACGGTTTCATTTTATTTTCGTTTTCTGATCAGTATTTTCTTAATCGCGTATGTTTTTCACAAAGCGGGATTGGGGCATTTGTGGGAAACTGTGAAGGAGGCAAAGCTCAATTACCTGTTGTTCTCGGTTGCTCTCACCCCGATATTAATTTGGGCCAGCAGTTGGAAATGGCAGATCATATTGCGTTCCCTCGGAATTCGCCTGTCCGCAGGACGATGTTTTTGGTTATATGTGGTGGGCTATTTCTTTAATACCGTTTTGCCGACCAACGTCGGCGGCGATGTGGTGCGCGCCTATGCAGTCGGGAAATCAACTGACCGACGAGCCGAAGCCTTCTCCTCCGTGTTCGTAGAACGCATAACGGGATTATCTGTTTTGCTCTTGATGGCCATAACCGCCTTTTTCCTCGCCCTGCGTCAGCTGTGGAATTTTTGGTTGAATATTGCACTGATTCTCAGTGTGGTCGGATACGTACTGATATTGCTGATCGTTCTCAGCCCCCGGTTTATGGCCAAAATGACCCGGAGCATCAAGTTCAAGGCTGCGCGAATTCTGCTGGAAAAGCTGTCGAAATTTCAAAACGCCACCTTGGCATTGAAAGCCCATCGCGGCACCTTGATCTTTTCCATTCTTAATTCGTTTCTTTTTTATCTATTGGCGGTATTGAATGTTTATCTCAGTTCCCTTGCCTTTTCATCAAGTCTCGGATTGGCCGAAGCCTTTATCATCACCCCGATCGTGATGGTCATTACCATGATTCCCGTCTCAATCGGCGGCATCGGTCTCGCTGAAGGCGCCTATTACTTCACCTTCGCGAGATTTGGAATTCCGGGAGCGATTGGTTTGTCAGTCGCCTTGCTGATGCGGGCAAAAGCGCTGTTGGCGGGTTTATGCGGAGGTATTTATTACTCCACCTTGGGCATTGATATCAAATCAGAGCTTGATCACGATCGTTCCCGCCATCATGTCGAACTCGGCGATGTAAAAGGCGATGTCAGATATTTCAGCGGCTTTGAAGATGTGATGCGAAAAAAAACATCTCCGCTGCGCAAGTATCAGGAAATTCAAATCGGCAACCCCCAAATAACATCATTAATCAAGTTTGAGCTTCTGACGACGTTGTTTGGATATCTACCGGGAATGGGCGGATTTTTTTTCCGCCAATTGTTATTCCCTCTGTTATTTAAAAGCTGCGGTAAAGGGACGGTCTTTGGCCGCAGTTTATCGCTTCAACACAGCACGAAAATCACCCTCGGTAAACGATGTGTGATTGATGAGTACTGCCGTTTGAGCGCTCAAGGCGATCATAATTCCCGCATCATCCTCGGAAATGAAGTACTTTTGGGTCGAAATACTGTCCTGGGTACTCGAGGAGGGCATATCGAAATCGGCGATTTCAGTAATATTGGAGCGGGTTGTCGCTTGGGAACCACCTCGCATATTACCTTCGGCAACCACGTGCTATTGGCTGCAAACTGCTATATTGGCGGCGCCCAACATCGATTTGATCGGCTTGACGTGCCGATTATGAGACAAGGATATGTCAGTCGCGGCGGAGTCACTATTGAAGATAATGTCTGGCTGGGTGCAGGCGTCATTGTCCTCGACGGCGTCACCATCGGCAGCGGCAGCGTCATCGGCGCCGGATCAGTTGTCACCAAGAGTGTTCCTCCCAATTCAATCGCTGTTGGCGTGCCTGCAAAGATCAAAGGCTCTCGGGTGGCCGATTGAAAAGCGTGAATAGAGTGGGTGCTGAAATCGTTCTAACCACGCAATGCCGCATAAAGATTGCCCATAAAGATACGATTATCCGCAGCGACATAAGTCACTTTGCCGCCCATACGGTAAAAGCTTTTTAAAAAACGAAAATAATAGTCTGGCGATGACTTGGGAGGCTCGCCATCTGCCCAATTCCAGGTCGTCGTTTGCAGATCATTGACCACAATGGTAAAATTCTTGATGATCTCTTGACCTTTTTGCAGCAAAAGGTTATTCGCAAACGAAAGCGATTTTTCAAATACCTGAGGCGCCATGATGGCCGACCCAATCGATAAGAACACTCCTCCGTTTAATTGACTCACTGAATGAACCATTGATTGAAAATCAAGATGGGCGCCTCTTCCTAAGGCAGCGCCATTCGCCAGAGGATGGTTGTAAATGATGTCATAGCCAATACCCGGATGAACGGTGACGGGTATCCGCAAATGAAAGGCATTTCCAAAAACAGAATAGCGGTTGAAAGGATGTTCAATGGGCAGCAAGCCGGTCGGAAGATGATTGTTGATAATGGACGTGAACAGCTCGGCAGCAGCCGGCAGTAGGTTGTTTTCTGTACGTAGATATTCGAGGATTGTCTTCTGCAGTTGTTCGGTCGTTGGAATCGACAATTGCTGCTCGTCGATAAGCGCGCCGAGAGACTCCCCATATCCCATGTCCTTTAGAGCCCCAAGCAGCACCGCCAGGTTGATATATTTGCCGGTCTCCTCCCAGGCGCCGAAACAGCCCGTCGCAACATTTTGCCTGACATCTTCTTCAGAACAGCCCTGCCAGGCAAATTCCCAATCATGAATTCCTCCGGCACCGTTGGTCGCCAAATGAGTAACCCACCCTTCCTCCATCAGGCGAATGAGGACAGGCGACAGCCCATTTTTGATCAAATGCGCACCAAAAGCGAGAATAACGGCACGCTGTTGAGCTCGGGCTTGGCGGATTTGCCTTGCAACAAAATTGATCGTGGATTTATGATATGGAGGTAACGGCGGAGGTGCATCTGGATTTACAGCGACTTTTTCAATATTGCTCTTGCTCGCTCGCTTTGTTAATGGGAAGACGGCGATTTCCGCAGGCGATATGCGTGGATAGGGCATTTAAACCTCGAAATGGTTAAGCATTTTTAAGATTTGAGCGAAGATAGGGGATGACTCGGCTCTCATCAGCGATGAAAATATAGTTCACAGAAAAATGAATGTCAAGAATATCCCTGCATTCATTCGATGGAGCTTGTTTTTACATGAGCGTCCGCTTTCAACTTGACATTTTGGCATATCTATTGTAAATTCCTGTCATATTTTTATGAAAAGAAATCAAACGCCTATGCAGACATTTAAACTTTTATCCGACTTCAAGTTGGAAGGAGATCAACCTCAGGCTGTGGCTGAGTTGACGCAGGGTATTCTCAATGGTGAGAAATATCAGACGTTGCTGGGAGTGACCGGCAGCGGCAAAACATTCACCATGGCCAATGTCATCGCCAATGTCAACAAACCGACTTTAATCATTTCGCACAACAAAACGCTGGCGGCGCAACTCTATGGAGAAATGCGTTCGTTTTTTCCTCATAACGCCGTCGAGTATTTTATCAGTTATTACGATTACTACCAACCTGAAGCCTATATTGCATCCACCGACACTTATATAGAAAAAGATACATCCGTGAACGATGAGATTGACCGTCTGCGTCTCAAAGCTGCCAGTTCGTTATTATCGCGCAACGACGTGATCATCGTCGCTTCGGTTTCCTGCATTTATGGTTTGGGCTCACCGGAAGACTGGAAAAAGATGAATCTTTTTCTCGATCGTGGACAGGTCATCCGGCGTGATAAAATCCTGCAGAGGTTAGTGGAGATTCTTTACACCCGGAATGATCTCGCTTTTGATCGCGGCACCTTTCGGGTTCGCGGTGATGTGATTGAGGTTATTCCCGCCTATGAAAAACAGGCAATCCGCATTGAACTTTGGGGAGATGAAATCGAACGACTGTCGATAATCGACGTATTGACTGGAGAGATCGTTGATGAGATGGAGCGAGTCGCCATTTATCCGGCAAAACATTTCATTACTCCTTTTGAACGATTAGAAGCGGCTATCGCCGGTATCGAACAGGAACTCGACGGGCGGCTGGAGTATTTCCGTCGAAATCAAAAGCTGCTGGAAGCGCAACGTTTGGAGCAGCGCACTAATTATGATCTGGAAATGATCAGGGAGATCGGTTATTGTTCGGGTGTGGAAAATTATTCCCGACATCTCTCGGGTCGCAAGCCCGGGGAGAGACCGCAGACGCTGATTGATTATTTTCCTCGAGATTATTTATTAATTGTGGATGAATCTCATGTCACCATACCCCAGGTTCAGGGTATGTATCATGGCGATCGTTCGCGCAAGGAGACGCTGGTTGAATTCGGTTTTCGTCTCCCTTCGGCGCTGGATAATCGTCCGTTGAATTTTCAGGAATTTGAAGCTGTGGTCAATCAGATGATTTTTGTCTCTGCAACTCCTGCCGACTTTGAACTGCAAAAATCCAAGGGAATTGTGGTCGAGCAAATCATTCGTCCTACCGGGCTCATTGATCCTGAAATAGAAGTGCGTCCGATCAAGGGTCAAATTGATGACCTGATCAGCGAAATCAATTTGCGCGTCAGTAGAAATGAACGAATCCTCGTCACCACCCTGACCAAGCGCATGGCTGAAGATTTGACGGATTATCTTGCCGGCGTCGGCATCCGCGTGCGTTATCTCCATTCAGAGATCGATGCTTTGGATCGGGTTGCCATCTTACGCGATCTTCGTCTGGCGGTATTTGATGTTCTGGTGGGCATCAATTTATTGCGTGAAGGTTTGGATCTGCCCGAAGTCTCTTTAGTCGCCATACTGGATGCCGATAAGGAAGGTTTTCTGCGGTCAGAGCGTTCCTTGATTCAGACAGCTGGACGCGCCGCAAGAAATGTCGCCGGCAAGGTGATTTTTTATGCGGATGTGATCACCGACTCGATGAAGGGTGCTCTCGACGAAACGAATCGACGGCGGGAAATTCAGGCACAATATAACGAAGAACACGGTATTGTTCCGCGTACGATATACAAATCAGTCGAGCAAGTACTCAGTGCCACCCGAGTAGCGGATGCGCGTCCCGATCCGTACGCTCCCAAGGCAGGGAGTGACCAAAAGCTGATTGATGCCTGGGAAAAAATGACCCGTGAAGAAAAAATGGAAATGATGGCGCAACTTGAACAGCAGATGATGGAAGCTGCGGCAGCGCTGGAATTTGAAAAAGCCGCCGAGCTCCGCGATCAGATTGATCTGCTTGGCGACGACGAATTATCGCGATTACGAACGAAATGACCTTCTAAAAATGCGTTTCTAAACAAAAAAGAGCAAGTTATGAGAATACTGATAGTCGGAAACGGCGGTCGAGAACACGCTTTGGTATGGAAAGCCAAACGCAGTCCGTTGGTCAAAAAGGTCTATTGCGCTCCGGGGAATGCTGGAATTTATCAAGATGCAGAATGCGTTGAAATTTCTTCGGCAAATCATGCTGAATTACTCAGGTTCGCCATTAAAGAAAAAATTGACTTGACCGTCGTTGGACCAGAAGCCCCTTTGGTGAATGGTTTAGTCGATTTGTTTGATGAGAATGGCGTTCCCATATTTGGTCCGAATAGGCGTGCGGCAGAATTGGAAGGCAGCAAGGCTTTCTGCAAATATGTACTGAATAAATATGACATTCCGACTGCCGAATTCATTGTCTTTGATGATTATGAAAAGGCAAAATCATTTCTGCAGCAACATAAAGGTTCAATTGTCGTTAAAGCCGACGGCCTGGCTGCGGGAAAGGGTGTGTTCATCTGTCATGATGTCGAAGAGTCGCTCAATGCGTTACATAAGATAATGCGCGATAACGAATTCGGCGATGCCGGGCGGAAAATCGTCTTTGAAGAGCGGCTTGTCGGTGATGAAGTGTCCATTATGGTCATCGCTGACGGAGAAAATTATGTTTTGCTGGCGCCTGCTCAAGACCACAAGCGTATTTTTGATAACGATATGGGTCCCAACACCGGAGGGATGGGGGCATTTGCTCCGACGCCGCATATCTCACAGGAGGCGATGGCGCAAATCTGTCACGAGATTATTGAACCAACGATCAAGGGCATGGCTTTGGAGGGAAGACCCTACAAGGGGGTGCTCTATGCTGGTCTGATGCTGACGGCAAAAGGTCCGAAAGTGCTGGAATTTAATGCTCGTTTCGGTGATCCTGAAACTCAGGCGGTGCTGCCATTGGCTGAAAGTGATCTGATCGAAACAATGTTGGCTGCAGCTGATGGGAAACTCGCCGGTGTGCAATGGAAAAACAGTCGCGATGCAGCCGTATGTGTGGTAATCGCTTCAGGCGGCTATCCGGGTGAATTTGAAAAAGGGAAGAAAATACTGGGACTTGATCATTCTTGGGATGACGGTGTATTTGTATTTCATGCCGGGACAAAACGTCATGGAAATGATATAGTCACCTCAGGAGGGAGAGTTTTGGGTGTGACCGCGGTCGATAGTACTATATTGCGCGCCATCGATAAGGTCTACAAAGCGATAAAATGGATCACTTTTGATGGTGCATATTATCGTCGAGATATTGCGGCGCGCGCATTAAGACAGTTGAGGTGAAAGGGATGAATATATTGGTTACCGGAGGCGCCGGTTTTATCGCCTCCCACATTGTTGACGCCTACCTGAATGCGGGTCACCGCGTCGTCGTGGTGGATAATTTGTCTACCGGCAGAGAAAAAAATTTAAATCCCCGGGCTGAATTTATTCGTGCAGATGTGCGCGATCGGGGAATTGGTGAATTATTTCAGCAATATTCGTTCGATGTTGTGAATCACCATGCAGCACAGATGGATGTACGGCTTTCCGTCAAAGATCCAATATTTGATGCTGACAACAATATCATCGGCATGATCAATCTGCTGCAGAATTGTGTACAATATCAGGTCAAAAAAGTCATTTTTGCCTCTTCAGGAGGGGTAGTGTACGGTGAACAGGATTATTTTCCGGCTGATGAAGAGCATCCGCAGAGGCCCGTGTGTCCGTATGGTGTGGCAAAACTGACGGGGGAAAAGTATCTCTATTATTATGCCTTGACTTTTGGCCTACGTTATACAGCATTTCGTTACGCCAATGTTTACGGTCCAAGACAAAATCCCCACGGCGAGGCCGGAGTCATCGCGATTTTTCTGGAAAAGTTGTTGAAGAATGAACAACCGATCATCAACGGTGACGGGCAGCAAACGCGCGATTTTGTCTATATCGATGACGTCGTATCAGCCAATGTTCTCGCTCTAACCGCCGGCGATAATCACATATTTAATATTGGTACCGGTACCGAGACCTCGATAAATACCATTTATCACTTGTTGAATGAAATTTCCAGAGCTGACAAACCCATTCAGTATGGCACGGCAAAATCAGGCGAGCAACGGCGGAGCGTGATTGCAATTGAAAAAGCAAAAATGATCGGATGGTCTCCGTGTTTTGAACTGCGTGACGGATTGGAGAGGACAGTTTCCTTTTTTCGTGAACAGGAGAACCAAGGCCATGCTCTTTGATTGCGTGCACAGCGCCGGTACAGAAATTCGATCAGGAGAGCGAGTGTGGTGAAACTTGTAGAACGATTCATTGAAGATTTTCCTGCTGAGGATAATTGGCGGGATATCCAGCGTGATACGGGTATTTTGGGCAACTCGGAAAAAACGCGTGAACTTGTCGAGACTATCGAGCAGGTGGCGCCGACGGATATTTCTGTTTTAATTTCCGGCGAAAGCGGAACCGGAAAGGAGTTGGTGGCAAAGGCCATTCACCTTCGCAGCAGGCGTCGCGATGCACCACTCATCACCGTGAACAGCGGTGCAATACCGGAGGGAATACTCGAGTCCGAACTTTTTGGGCATGAGAAAGGATCATTTACCGGCGCATCCGGGCTGCGTAAGGGATACTTTGAGCTGGCCAATCACGGCAGTATTTTTCTTGATGAGATTGGTGAGCTGCCCTTGGCCATTCAGGTCAAGTTGCTGCGCGTTCTGGAAGAACGTGAATTCATGCGTGTCGGCGGTGCGGCTTTGCAGGCTGTCGATGTTCGTTTTATTGCTGCCACCAATCGACGTTTGGAAGATGAGGTCCGCAAGGGGAATTTCCGACAGGATCTCTATTATCGATTGAATGCTGTGCGTATCCATGTCCCAAGTCTGCGCGACAGACGCGAGGATGTCGTGCCGTTGGCCAAAAAATTTGCTGCTGATTTTGTGCGCGATAATCATATCGAATTCGAGGGATTCAGTGAACGCGCGTTTAATCTGCTGCAGGCCTATAACTGGCCGGGAAATATTCGCGAACTGCGAAATTTTGTTGAAAAAGTAATTGTTTTGGAACGAGGCAGGCTGATTGAGGAGACGATTGTGCGAAAATATCTGCCGACGTTTGAAGAGATGGACAAGTCGCTGCCGGTGCGAGTTGAAAAGCCTAAAGAAGAGATGGAACGCGAGCTGTTGTTGCGCGTGTTATTAGAAATTAAAAGTGAGATTGCACAATTGCGCGAGTTCATGCTGGCCGGTTCTGCAAAACGTTACAGCCTTGGTGCATGGAGGGAAAATGGCCCGGATCAATTTTATGGACAGCAAACCGAAGATGGCAAGCAGGCTGTTCCTGATTCAGTTTCCGACATGGAGCGGGAGATGATCCGAGTCGCCCTATTAAAAACTAAAGGCAACAAGCGAAAAGCAGCAGGAATGCTTGGGCTCAGTGAGCGCACGCTCTATCGAAAAATAAATAAATATGGATTGCGTGATGAAGATAGCAACTAGAAATTCAGCGACAATAATTTTCGGCATTATTTTTGTTGTTATTTCATCTTGTGGTTATTATTCACTAAAAGGTTCGTTGCCGCCTCATCTTAAAACGGTTGCCGTGCCTCTGTTTGAGAATCTGACTGCAGAATTCGGCCTTTCTGAAACGTTGACTGACATCATCACCAGTGAGTTTGTCCGCGACGGTTCACTCAAAATAGCGGATCGATCGGTTGCGGATGTGTTAATCGAAGGCGCCATTGTAACGGTGAGCGATCGAGCCGGTGCATTTTCACAAGATGAGACGGTCCAAGATCTGAATGTTTATGTCACCGTCAGTCTGAAGGTCACAGATCAGGTAAAACGGACAATGATGTGGAATGAACGGGTCACCCAATTCGGCGTTTACGATCCGGCATCAGGTCCTGAAGGTCGGCAGCAGGCTTATGAAGAGGCCTTTCAAAAAATAAGTCAGGAAGTGTTGAACAAGACCGTTTCGAACTGGTGAGATTGGTCTGATAAAAAGTTCTTGCTATATTAATAGGTTTATATTATGTTTAATTCTATAGCAGTATTTTTTGAGTAAAGGGGATGTGACCATTATGCAAAAATATGTTGGTGAAATCGACTGGTTGCGTAAAAAGGTGCATGAAAATCCTTCATCCATGCTCTATTCGAGGCTGGCTGAGCGATATTTGTTGTTAAAAGAGTTCGACAGGGCTGTCGAGTTCGCAGAAAAGGGCGCCATATTGCATCCACATTACCCGACCGCCAGATATGTTTTGGCAAAGTGTTATTTTGAGCGACAGCAGTTTGATCTGGCTAATGGAAATCTCAAAGAGGCCCTTGCCGATGATCCTTTCCATCCCGCGTCTTTGAAATTGCAGAATGAATTGTTCAAACGGTTGGGTGATATCGAAAAAATGAAATCCAATATTGTTCAAATGTTGGAGATCGATCCGATCGATGATCAGCTTGCGCGACAATTGAGTGAATTGGAAAATGGCAGTCTCGACGAGCCGTCAACCATGAGGCCGCCCTTGTCCACGACTATCAATGGCACGTTAGAGGAAGATTGGGATCAGGCAATCACCAATCAATTGGCGGAGCGGGAGCGGGAAATGCAGCAGGCTGATTTGAGGATGGATATCAAGGAGAGCTCCATTCCCGGCGCACAACCCGAAAATCCCTTTGATGATTTTGAGAATGATATCAACAATCACCGACAGACTGAAGAAACTCGCTCTCGTCCAGCTGATTTCCGCAGTGACGAAGTGTTGGATGAAAAGATAGACTATGAATATGAAATAGATGCCACGCGCTACAACTACCAGGAAGAAGAAAATAAATTTACCGAATTGCTGGATACCATTTTCAGTCCCGGCATTGATGCTGAAGAGAAACGTGTCGAAAAAGAGCGCTCAGCGATCGAAAGAATTGTCAGTGAAACACCGGAGCATGATGAACAGGTTGAGGAAAGACCGGTAAATGCAGACCTGCAGAGTCGATTCAAGCCGCTTTTGCCGCAGGATAAACCGCTTTCTCCTGAAGAGGAAATTCTGAAGAGTGGGAGAAAGGACGATGAAGATTTGTTCAATCTGCCCGACGCCGAGTCGTTCCCGGCTGATGAGGAAACATTACCGGAAGAATTTCTGGCTCTTGATGATAAAATCGATCCGGCCGAACAAAAGACATCCGAATGGACGTCAAGCCCGACAAGTGAATCGGCTTCCGCAAAAGCGGATTCGCCTTCCGAACTGGATTTCAGTGATTTTCTGGCGACGCTGAACTTTCATGAGGATACGGTAGCGCAGCCTTCGTCGAGCGGCGCGAAAGAGCCAGATTCAGGGAGCGATATAGCAGATCAGCACCGTTTTTTCGATGATGATCAATTTGACTTTGATTTTGACTTGTCGCAGCGGGAGCTGAATTCAGGACGAGAAGCGGAAAAGGAGGACGAATGGGTTATGCCTCCGAGAACTCCTGAACCTGCCCCTCAACCCGAAGAGGACAAATTACGATCTGAAAAAAATGAGGATGAAGCTACCCCTGAGGAAACAGAAGGCAGGTCGGGCAAATCCAGAGGTAAATTCTACACACCAACACTGGGAGAAATATACGCTGCTCAAGGTCAGTATGCAAAAGCCATCATCGTTTATGAAACGTTGATCAAAAACAATCCTGAGAATGATTGGTACAGGCAAAAACTGGAATTTCTGAAGAAGAAACTGGCAGAGCAGGAGAATCTGTAGATCTGCGATATTTATGATCAAAACTGCATAGATGATCAGCGCAACGAATGAAGGCGAATGCTGTTAGATTTAATATTTCAATTGTCATTGTCAGTTATAAAAATGCGGCCATTATTGAAAAAATGCTGTTCAGCCTGTCTGCTGCTGTCGAGCATTATGCAGTACAGTTGATCATTATCGACAATCACAGCGAGGATGGCACTGAGCAGATTTTAAAAAAGGGGGATTTTTGGCACAAACTGCACTTCCAAGACGTTAGTATCTTTATCAATGAACAAAACACAGGTTATACTCGAGCTGTCAACCAGGGACTCGCCTATTGTCAGGGTGAGTATCTGCTTTTATTAAATCCGGATATTTTTTTTGTTGAAAAGGTGTTCAGCACGTTGATCAGCTGTTTTAATCATCTCGATATTGGTGTGGTCGCGCCGCAGATGCGATTTCCCGATGGACGCATCCAGCCCTCTTGTCGCCATTTTCCCCGAAAACGCGACGTGCTTTTTGAATTCTTGGGACTGACGCGTCTGTTTCCGAAGAGCCCTTTTTTCAATCGCTGGCGCATGCCGGAGTTTGATCATCTTTCTTCTCAACATGTTGATCAACCACAAGGGGCTTTTTTGCTGATGCGGAGATCGGTACTTGAATCGGTTGGTTTGCTTGATGAGCGATTTCCAATGTTCTTCAGTGATGTTGACTGGTGCTCGCGCGTCATAGCGGCGGGGTGGAAGATTCATTTCTGTGCGGAAGCCTTTGTGTACCATCAAAAGGGCGCCAGCATTCGACAAAAACGTGCGGAAATGGCGGTCACTTCACATCGATCTTTCATTGATTATTTTGATAAAAATGATCGAACAATATTCGATCGGATGACGACTTTAATGGTTCATGTGCTGCTTTTAGCAGCGACTGCTATCCGCTTATTGGCTTTTCACCTCAGGTAAGAGCGCATATTATGCAGAATATAATGTTCAAGTTGGCGCCTTTGTTCTCACTGTTGACTATGCTATGCATATCCGATCTCGCGGGCGTCGAAATGCTGCTAAAGACAACTACTCTGCCGAACTTGGCAAAGGCCAATCGAGAGCAGGATGCGGTTGGAATTCAACAGATTGATCAGATATTGACCGATCATCATGTTGGATCCATAAAACCTGTTTTTGACATGCCGAAATTGACTGATGAATTGTCGCGATGGGTGATCTGTGAGTTTAAAGATGAAAAGGATTTGCAGCAGGCCCAAAATTCCCTCACGCTTTTAAAATCAGTGCTCTATGCTCAGCCCAATCGCATCTTCCGCCTTGACTTTATCCCGAATGATTCTCTTTATGAACAACAGTATGCCCTCGCCAAAATAAACGCTCCGAATGCCTGGGAACTGGAACGGGGCAACAGCGAGGTTCTCATCGCTGTCATTGATACCGGTATTGACTATGACCATCCGGATTTGGCGAATCTGTGGATGAATGCAGGAGAAGATGTCAACGGTAACGGCCGCGTGGACGACCTCGATTTCAATCATGTTGATGATGATGGAAACGGATTCATTGATGATTTGCGCGGATGGGATTTTACCGATGCCCCCAATTATCCCGACCAAGGAGATTATCTTGAGCGGGACAACAATCCGATGGATGAGCATGGACACGGTACAGGGGTTGCCGGCATCATCGCAGCAGAGGCTGATAATGTGGTTGGTATTGCCGGACTTGCACATGATTGTAGAATTCTCAATCTGCGCGCCTTTAACTCTTCCGGCTATGGGGAAGAAGATGACGTGGCTTCGGCTTTGCTGTATGCTGTCTCTCTGAA
>Ga0105103_10000687_pt1 | contig 19123 bp, 14 predicted proteins | sample PPLLaktember2015_2_FD_79107 | JGI IMG/M metagenome (GOLD analysis project Ga0105103, IMG submission 79107) | Freshwater sediment microbial communities from Prairie Pothole Lake near Jamestown, North Dakota, USA - PPLs Lake P7 Core (6) Depth... | ecosystem: Environmental > Aquatic > Freshwater >...
GCACCCGGAGACGCGGTCATCACCGGCAACGGGCTCCCGGACCCGGAGAGGGTGCAGGCTGAACGTGAACGACTCGGCCTGAATCGGCCCATCCTGGAACACTACGTGGCGTGGCTGTCCGCCGCCGCCCGGCTCGATTTTGGCGAGTCGATCCACTACTCACGCCCGGTCGGCGATCTGCTGCGCGAGCGTGCCCTGAACACGGCCATCCTCGCGCTCACCGCCTTGTTTCTGGCCACGGTGATCGGGCTGCCGCTCGGGGTCTACACGGCCACGCACCCGTCCGGCGTCGGTCCGGCGCTGGCGCGCGTGATGTCGATGGTGCTGCTCTCGACGCCACCGCTCATCGGTTCGCTGGTGCTGGTGCTCGTGGCCGTCAGGACGGGTTGGCTCCCCTCGAGCGGCATGACCTCGGCCGGCGGCGCCTCCGGGCTTCGCTGGCTGCTGGATGTGATGGTGCACCTGCCCGTGCCGGCGCTGGCGCTTGCCCTGCCGATGGCCGCCACGCTCGAGCGGCTCCAGGCGCAGTCGCTGGTCGACGTTTCGCACGAGCCCTTTCTTCGCGCCACGCTGGCCCGCGGTGTCACCCGGCGCGACGCGCTGGTCCGCCACGCGTGGCCCGCGTCCCTCGGCCCCATCCTCGGCCTGTACGGTGTCATGATCGGCACGCTCTTCAGCGGCTCGTTCGTCGTCGAAGTCGTGACCGCCTGGCCGGGTCTCGGGCGGCTGATGGTGGAAGGGCTGCGGGCGCGGGACATCTATCTGGTGGCGGGCGCCGCCGCCGCGGGCGCGGCCTGCCTTGCCACAGGCACCTTCGTCACGGACGTCGTGCACGCCGCCATCGACCCGCGCGTCCGGGAGTCCCGCTGATGCCGAGGCGCGCGGCGACGCTGATCCTCGTGCTGACCGCGATTGCGGTGGCGGCGCCGTGGGGCGCGCCGTACGATCCAGGCGCGTCGTTCCGCGGCTATCGTCATGCGCCGCCGATGCGGCCTCGCCTCTCCGAAGGCCTGGGCGTCTATCCGTTGACGAGCGAGAGCCTGCTGGACGAGCGGTTCTCCGAAGACCGCACCAGGACGGTGGCGCTGCCGTGGAGTGCGTCCAGCAGCGACCCGGTCTTCCTGCTCGGCGCGGACAAGTCCAGCCGCGACGTGTTCTCGCGCCTGCTCGCCGGAGCCCGTGTCTCGCTTGGCGTCGGGCTGGTGTCCGTCCTCCTGGCCGCGGTGATTGGCGCGCTGTTGGGGGGCTGGGCCGCCTCGCGCGGCGGCTGGATCGACGATGCGGTGATGCGCGTGTCCGACTTCGTGCTCGTGCTGCCCGTTCTCTATGTGGTGCTGGTGCTGCGCGCCGTGCTGCCGCTCGTGTTGTCGCCGGCGCAGGTGTTCTTCCTGATGGCTGGCATCTTCCCGCTCGTGGGGTGGCCCTTCGTGGCCCGCGGCGTGCGCGCGATCGTGGCGCGCGAGCGCGAGCGCGAGTACGTGCTGGCCGCGCGCTCGCTGGGCGCCAGTCGTGCCCGGATCCTCTGGCGCCACCTGCTGCCCGCCTGCCTGGGCCACATCGCGGTGCAGGCCAGCCTGCTCTTGCCGGCGTTCATCCTTGCCGAAGCCGCTCTCTCCTACGTCGGCCTGGGCTTTCCGGACACGGTGCCGACATGGGGGACGATGCTGCGGGATGCGGGGGATGTGAACGAGCTGTCGCGCTTCCCCTGGACGCTGACGCCCGCGCTCGCCATCTTCCTGGTTACACTGGCCACGAACCTCGCGCTGCAAGGCCGGCCGAGCGACCGCCGCCGGTCTCCCGATCGTCCCCCGGAGCGCGGGCGCACCGTGGGCGATCGGTCGCCCAATCACCCGATCACCAGCTAAGATCACCAGATGACCTCGCCAGATTCCGAGATCATCAGATCCAGATCGCAAGTTCACAAGGTCACCAGATCATGACATTCTCCGGCCTCTTCCACCCTCTCGTCACGCCGTTCACTCCCGATGGCGACGTCGACCCGGACGCCCTCGCGCGCAACGCGGGGCGGCTCCTCGGCACGTCGCTCACCGGCCTGGTGGTGCTCGGCTCGAATGGTGAATCCCCGCAGCTCGAAGACGACGAATCGGACCGCCTGATCGCCGCGGTCCGCGACGTGGTCCCCGCGGACCGTCCGCTGCTGGCTGGCGCGGCGCGCGAGTCCACGCGGGCCACGATCGCCGCCTGCCGCCGTGCCGCCGCGCTCGGGGTGAGCGCCGTCATGGTGCGGACGCCGTCGTTCTACAAGAACATGATGACGTCGGATGCGTTCGTGCGGCACTACACGGCGGTGGCCGATGCCTCGCCCGTGCCCGTGCTGCTGTACAACGTCACGGTCTATACCGGCGTCACGCTGCAAGCCGACGCCGTCGGCCTCCTCAGCCAGCACCCGAACATCGCCGGCATCAAGGAGAGCGGCAATGACATGCAGTTGCTGGGCGACTACCTCGCCGCCGCCGCCGACGACTTCGTCGTGCTGTGCGGATCGGCGACCTCGTTCTATTCGGCGCTGGCGCTCGGCGTGCACGGCGGCGTGCTCGCGCTGTCGGGATTGCTGCCTGAGGAATGTGCCCGGCTCCGTGCGCTCGTCGCTGACGGACACTTCGCGGAGGCACGAGCGCTGCAGGCCCGCCTGATGCCCCTGGCGCGCGCCATCGGCGCCCAGCACGGCGTGCCCGCCTTGAAGGCGGCGCTCACGCTGGTGGGCTTCGAGACCGGCGACCCGCGCCCGCCCCTGCGCCCAGCCCCTGCCGGGGTGGTCTCGCTGCTCCGGACACAACTGACGGCGATAGGGCTGCTGTCTGACGACACGGTGGATCCGTTATAGGAACTGAACGCCAGGAGCTCAGAGCCCCGGAACCCGAGAACCCCAAGCCCTGCCCCTGTCCACCACAGATGGCAGTCGTCGCCGGGAGCGGTGCGACCCGCTGAGGTTGTCGGGCAGAATCAAGAGGATGGACCCGTGGCATGGCCGTTGCAGTCGACGTTCACCGTAACGCCCGCGTGTCCTCACTTCCCGAGGTGCCAGTCATGCGCCGCCTGACGCTCGCCGTCATCATCCTCGCCACATCGCTGGCCTGCGCCACCAATCCGGTGACCGGCAAGAAGGAATTCAGCCTGATGAGCGAGGCCGAGGAACTGGCCATCGGTCAGCAGGCCGACGCCGAGATCCGGCGCGAAATGGGCGTCTACGACAACCAGGAACTGCAGCGGTATGTATCGGACATCGGCATGCGCCTGGCACAGCAGTCGCACCGGCCCAACCTCCCGTGGACCTTTACCGTAGTCGACAGCCCGGCCATCAACGCCTTTGCCGTCCCAGGCGGCTATGTCTACATCACGCGCGGCATCCTTCCGTATCTCGAAGACGAATCGGAACTGGCGGGCGTGCTCGGGCACGAAATCGGTCACGTCACCGCGCGCCACGCCTCGCAGCAGTATTCGCGTCAGGCCGCCGGCGGCATTGGCCTCGCGGTGCTCAGCATCTTCGTGCCGCAGACCGCTCCCTTCCAGGACTTTTCATCGATGGGGCTTGGCGTGCTCTTCCTCAAGTACGGCCGCGACGACGAACTCGAGTCCGATCGGCTTGGCATGGAGTACGCCGCGGCAAACGGCTGGGACCCGCACGGCGTGCCGCGCTTCCTCACCACGCTGTCGCGCGTCAGCGCCACCAGCGAGCGCGGTGTACCGAACTGGCTGTCCACCCACCCCGATCCCGGTTCCCGAGTGGAAGTGGCCCAGCCGCTGGTGGCGAAGTTCGTGACGGAGCGGACCAACGCGAAGAACGAAGACGACTTCCTGCGGGCCATCGACGGCGTGGTCGTGGGCGACAGCCTCGAACAGGGCATCGTCCGCGGCAACGCGTTCGTGCACCCGATGATGCGCATTGCCCTGGAGTTCCCCGAAGGCTGGGAAGTGGCCAACACGGCGGAGCAGGTGATGGCCCGCGAGCCCGGCACGCAGCACTTCATGCTGTTGCAGCTTGTGGATCAGCCCCGTGGGCGGACCATCGACGAGGTGGCTACGGATGCGATGCGGCGCGCGGGCTATTCGATGCTCGACGGTTCAAGTGCCAGCCTCGGCGGACTCGACGCGCACATCGGCGTCTACCGGGGATCGCTGAGCGGGGTGGGGCGTGTCGTGATGCGCGCCGCGCACGTCGCACTGGGTCGGCAGGTGTTCGTCTTCGCGGGCTTTGCGCCCGAGGCCGAGTTCGATCAGGTGAACCGCGACATCGAACCGGCGCTGAAGACGTTCCGCGAGCTGAGCGCGAGCGAGGCGGCGCAGGTGCGGCCGAACCGCCTGTCCTACTACACGGTGAAGCAGGGCGACTCGTGGCAGTCGATCGCTCAGCGCGCCGGTCGCGGCATCACCAATGCCGCCACGCTGGCCATCATGAACGGGCATGAGGTGAGCGAACAGCCCGTGCCCGGCGAACGGGTGAAGGTCGTCGTCGAAGGCTAGTCCATAATGTCGAGGTGCGGCGCTACCGACGCGGCCTGCTGGCCGCGGCAGCCTTTGCCTTCGGCTACATCATCTACGTCTACCTGACCCTGCCGGACGTCCGTGTGCTCGCGACGGAGAACCCGAAGTCGACGGCGTTCATGGCCCTGCGGGTGCGGGAGGCCGAGGACCACGGGCGTCGGTTCACGATTCGCCAGCGATGGGTGCCGTACGGGCAGATCTCGGCGCACCTGAAACGGGCGGTGATCGTGGCGGAGGACGCCGCGTTCTTCGACCACGACGGCATCGACATCGACGAGATCAAGGCGTCGCTCGAGCGCAACTGGGACGAGGGCCGCTTCACGCGGGGCGCCAGCACCATCACCCAGCAGCTCGCCAAGAACCTCTATCTGTCGCCGTCGCGCAATCCGGTGCGCAAGCTGCGCGAGCTGTTCATCACGCGGCGGCTGGAGGCGAGCCTCAGCAAGCGGCGCATCCTCGAGATCTACCTGAACATGATCGAGTGGGGCGACGGCATCTTCGGCTGCGAGGCGGCGGCCCGCGCCTACTTCGGCAAGAGTGCCGCGGAACTGTCCCGCGAGGAAGCCGCGTTGCTGGCGGGCGCCATCATCAACCCGCGGGAGTTGAACCCGGGGCGCCCCAACCGTCGCCTGCTGCGCCGTCAGCAGATCGTACTGCGGCGCATGGGCGGCGGCTGACAGCTCAGGGCCGCGGGCGCGCCTTCTTCTTTTCCTCTTCCGCCTTCTTCTTTTCCTCGTCGTCCTTGTCGCCGCGTCCGAAGATGCGGGACCAGAAGCCGCGCTTCTTCTTCGGTTCCTCGGGCTCGGCCTTCGTCTCGGCCTCGGCCTCCGCCCTGGCTTCGGCGACGGCTGGCGCGCTTGCGGCCGGTGCCACGTCGCCAGGGGCCCTGGGTTCCGCGGAGGGCGCGTCCTTGAACCAGTCGCCCATCTTCGCGAGCAGCGACCGTCCCACGTGCAGGTGGCATGTATCCGTCGGCTCCGTCCCGCGGACGAAGACCTCGGTCATCAGCATCGATCGCTCGGTGGTGCTGCCGTCGGGCAACGTGACCTGCGCGGAGTCGCAGCCCGCGGCGGGCCGTTTGCCCGACAGCCGGCACACGTTCACCGAGACGATGTTGCGCGGGGTGGGTATCCATTCCGCCTTCGCGCCCGCGGTGGCGGCCTTCATGAAGCCGGCCCACAGCGGCACCGCGACGTCGGCGGCATACGCGCTCCCCGGGAGGATGGGCGCCGGCGTATCGAGCCCGACCCACACGCCACTGACGAGTGACGGCGTGAAGCCCACGAACCACGCGTCGTGATAGTCGTTCGTCGTGCCCGTCTTGCCGCCGGCTGGCAGCTTGAAGCCCAGCTGCCGCGCCTTCCAGGCGGTGCCCGAGTTGATCACGTCGGCCAGCATCGTCGCCATCAGGAACGCGGTCTGCGGCGAAACCGCCTGTTCGGCGTGCTGCTCCGTGGAGAAGATCACCTGACCGGCCGCATCCTCGACGCGCCGGATCAGGACGGGGGTGTTCAGCATGCCGGCCGCGGCGAACGTGCCGTACGCGGCGGTGAGGTCGAGCAGCGTCACCTCGCCGGACCCGAGCGCCAGCGACGGCACGCCGGGTACTTCTCCCATGCCGAGTTTCTTCGCGTACGAGACGGCGGACGGGATGCCAATCTCCTCGATCATCCGCACGGCGGCCTTGTTGCTCGACGTCCGGAGCGCCGAGCGCATCGTGATCTCGCCGCCGGTCGTGTGTTCGTCGTCGGGCGTCCACGCGCCGTCGGGCAGGTTCACCGGCTGATCGAGTTCGGTGATCAGGCTGGCCGGGGTGTAGCCGGCTTCGAGCGCGGCGGCGTAGACGAAGGGTTTGAACGCCGAGCCCGGCTGACGACGGGCCTGGGTGACGCGGTTGAAGTGGCTGTCGGCGAAGCTGCGCCCGCCGACCAGGGCGCGCACGTGTCCCGTGGTCGGGTCGAGGGCCACGAGCGCCGCCTGCAGCGTGCCCGGATCGGCTTCGGCCTCGCGCTTGCGCGCCTTCAGGGCCGCCGCACGACGCGCGTCCAAATCCTTCAGCGAGGCGGCGACCGCCGTTTCGGCCGCTTTCTGCATGTCCAGGTCAATCGTGGTGTAAACCTTCAGCCCGCCTTCGTAGACGCGCTCGCGGCCGAACTGCTCGACGAGCGCCACGCGCACGTGTTCCTTGAAGTACTGGCCGTAGGGTTCCTCGACGCGCAGCCCGTCCTTCAGATAGACCTTGGCCTCACGGGCCTTGGCTAGCGTGGCGTCGTCGATTACGCCGTTGTCGCGCATGGTGCGCAGCACCAGGTTGCGTCGGGCGACGGCGCGCTCGAGGTTCACCGTCGGCGCGGTGTTGGACGGCGACTTCACGAGGCCGGCGATCAGGGCGGCTTCATCCACCGTGAGATCGCGCGCGGGCTTGCCGAAGTAGCCGAGCGCCGCGGCCTCCGCGCCGTAGAGCCCGGCGCCGAAATACATCTTGTTGAGGTAGAGCTCGAGGATCTGGTCCTTCGAGTACTCGTTCTCGATGCGGATGGCGAGCAGCGCCTCCTGGATCTTGCGCGTGAAGGTCTTGTCGAGCGTGAGGAAGCTCTGTCTCGCGAGTTGCTGCGTGAGGGTGCTGCCGCCCTGAGCACGCCGGCCCTCTCGGATGTTGGCGAGACCAGCGCCGAGAATCCGCACCAGGTCCACGCCGTTGTGGTCGTAGAAGCGCTGATCTTCGACCGACACGATGGCCTTGATCAGGTGCGGCGAGATGTCGGAGAGCGGCACGTCGCGCCGCTGTTCCTGGAAAATAGAGAACGCGGGGCGGTCCGAGGCGTCGAAGATGACGGTGGCCTGCGCCGTCTGCTCGAGTCCCTTCAACTCGCCGCGTGCGGGCAGCCCGCTCATCACGGAATGGACGGCCCACTGCGAGCCGCCGAGGACAGCGCCCTGCACCAGGGCGCCCACGACGGCGCCGGCCCAGAGAACGTGACGCGAGTAGCGGAAACGGAGAGACGGCATAGGGGTGGTGGCGACTCCTGGCGATCCGCTCGCCTGAGCCGTTCACGTGCAAGCGCAGTACCACGTGAAAGGTCGAGGCGGGGCACGGGTTTTCGCTGACCGGTCAGCAAAACACCCCGAGGAGAGCAGGAATTACACGGTCCAGCGTATCAGGTTCACACGGATCGGATCAGGGTGACCGAGGACGCCGGGCGCCAACGTAACGCCGATTCCAGTATTCGGTAGACAGCCGCTCAATCCGCACCACGCCGCGCTCGCTCGGCGCGTGGACGAACTGGTCCTGGCCAATGACGATGCCCACGTGGGAGGCGCCGGGAGCGACCGTGGTGAAGAACACCAGGTCGCCAGGGGCGAGATCGTCCCGCCGGAGGCTCCGCCCGAGACGGAACTGCTCGCGTGTCTCGCGCGGGACGCTGACGCCGTGTTGCCGAAAGACGTACTGGACGAACCCGCTGCAGTCGAAGCCCTCGGGCGTGGTGCCTCCGTTCCGGTAGGGCGCGCCTCGAAGCGACAGGGCAGTGCTCGCGATCGCCACGGCCTCGGCATCTCCCACGACTGCCCGAACGCCGGCCTCCGGCGGTGCCGCGTCGGACGGGACGGAGGGATCCGGCACAGCCGGGGGGCGATCAGCGCCACCTGGGACCGGAAACGGCCGCGGCACGGCGCCCGATGAGGCGCAGGCCGAACTCAGCACGGCGGTGGCCAGCAGGGCGGCGGCGGTCGCGGAGCGAAAGGCGTTCGGCATGCGTGTCGGTTTACGTATCGGCACGGCGCCAGCCGCATTGCACCCGCGTCCTGTAAAAACGCCGTAACTGATTGTTTTGCATTGCTTTACGCGCTTTGGGTCGCTTGACAGATACGTGCCATTCCGGGCAGAATACCCGAGCAGAGCGACTTATGGAGCAAACGCTCCTCCTCAACGCGACGTTCGAACCCCTCAAGGTGGTTCACTGGCAGAAGGCTGTCACGCTGTGGTGCCAGGGCAAGGTCGAGATCATCGCGCATCACGACCGAGAGATCCGCGCTGTGTCCTTTTCCTTCAAGATGCCGTCCGTCATCCGCCTGCTTCGCTACGTGCGGATCAAGCAGCGGTTCGACTACGTCCCATTCTCCCGGGCCAATATCTACGCGCGCGACGAGTACACCTGCCAGTATTGTGCACGCGTGCTGCCTACGCCCGAGCTCACTTTCGATCACGTGGTGCCGGTGTCACAGGGGGGCCGCAAGGACTGGGAAAACATTGTCACGTGTTGCGTATCATGTAACCGTCGGAAGGGCGGCCGCACCCCGCACGAGGCGGGCATGGCCCTGGTGCGTCACCCGCGTCGGCCCAATGCGGCCCCCGCCATTCGCATCACCATCGGTCTGCGGCAGGCTCCCGAGAGCTGGCGAGACTACCTGTACTGGAACCTGGAACTGGACGAGACCTGATCTGTGCCCGTGCTAAGAAACCTCGAGCCCTTCCGCGTCGTGCACGGCGGCCGGCTCTGGGTCCATGGCGAGGGCTTCCCGCTGCCAACCGCGCTGGCCGACGATGTGACCATCGGCGGTGTGCCGGCGCGCATCTCCTTCTCATCGCCGGATCGGGTGGCAGTGGTCGTGCCCGAGGGCGTGGAAGGCGACGACACGCCCGTGAAGGTGTCGTGGGCGCCGGGCGCCACGCTGTACGCACACGTTGGCCGCGTGCTGGCCACCGGCCTTCACCAGGTGGACAACCCCGTCGTCGATGCGACGGGCGCGGTGTACGTCACCTACTCCGGCTCGCGCGGGCAGCAGGCTGCGGTCTCCATCTTCAAGGTCATACCGCTCTCTGGCGTACGCGAGCCCTTCGTGCACGGCCTGGTGAATGCCACGTCGATGGCGTTCGGGCCGGACGGCAAGCTGTACGTGTCGAGCCGTTTTGAGGGACGCGTCTATCGCGTGCACGAGGACGGCCAGTACGAGGTGATGGGCTCGGACCTCGGCATCGCCACCGGCCTGGCGTTTGCTCCCGACGGCAGTCTGTTCGTCGGTGACCGCTCCGGCACCATCTTCCGCATCGACTCGAAAGGGCGCACCGAAACGGTGGCGACCCTCCCGGGCAGTATGGCGGCGTTTCACCTGGCGATGGGGCCCGACGGCTGGCTCTATGTGTCGGCGCCCACGCTCTCGACCTACGACATCCTGCGCCGTGTGGACGGGAGCGGCCGCGTCGAAGCGCTCGACTGGGTGTTCGGCCGCCCGCAGGGGATGGCCTTCGACGCCTCCGGCGTTCTCCATGTCGTCGAGGCGCTCGCCGGCTCGAGCGGCGTCTATGCGCTGCGGCCCGGACGGCCGCGCGAGTTGGTGCTGTCGGCGCCCGGCCTGGTCGGCCTCTCGTTCTCGGCTGGGGGTGCGCTGTTCGTCGCCTCGAACGATACGCTGTACGGTTTCGGGCTGCGCTGACGCATCAGCTACACTCGGCCCGACATGTCTCAGCTGTTTGCGCGGAAACCCATCGCGGAGCTCGTCGTCACCGACGAAGCGCGATCGCTGAAGCGCGTGCTCGGCGCGGGCGACCTGGTGATGCTCGCCATCGGCGCGGTGATCGGCGCCGGAATCTTCGGCGCCATCGGCACCGCGGCGGCCGGTCAGGTGGGTCCGGACGGCGTCATCATCCGCTACGGCGCGGGTCCGGCGCTGGTGTTTTCGTTCATCCTGCTCGGCGGCGCCTGCGCGCTGGCGGCGCTCTGCTACGCCGAGCTCGCGTCGATGATTCCGCAGGCGGGCAGCGCCTACGCCTACTCCTACGCCACGCTCGGGGAGGTGGTCGCCTGGATCATCGGTTGGGACCTCATCCTCGAGTACGCCGTCGGCAACGTGGCCGTGGCGATCTCGTGGGGCGACTACTTCACGACGCTCCTGCGAGGCCTCGGGATCAACCTTCCGGCCTTCCTCACGACGGGCTATCGCACCGCGCTCCTCAGCTCGAACCCGGACGTCCACGGCCTGCTGCAGAGCGCGCCGCTGGTGCTGGGCATGCCCATCCTGCTGAACCTGCCGGCGTTCGGCATCGTGATGCTGATTACATGGCTGCTGCTACGGGGCGCCCGCGAGAGCTCGACCGTCAACACGGTGATGGTCATCATCAAGCTGGCGGTACTCACGCTGTTCATCGGCGTGGGCATGATGAACCTCAATCCCGCCAACTACACGCCGTTCGCGCCGAATGGATTCACGGGCATCCACCAGGGGGCCGCGATCGTGTTCTTCGCCTACATCGGGTTCGACGCCATATCGACGGCGGCGGAAGAAACACGGAACCCGCAGCGCAATCTGCCACTGGGCATCCTCGGCGGACTGGCGGTCTGCACCGTCATCTACGTGATTGTGGGCATCGTGCTCACCGGACTGGTGCCGTATCAGGAACTGGCCGTGGCCGACCCGCTGGCGCGCGCGTTGGAGATTGCGGGCTTCACGCGCGTGGGCTGGATTGTGGCACTTGGCGCCGCCGTCTCGATGTCCACGGTGCTGCTGGTGTTCCAGTACGGGCAGCCGCGCATCTTCTTCGCGATGGCGCGCGACGGTCTGCTGCCGCAGTGGGCGGCGAAGCTGAACCCCAGGACGCGGGTCCCAGCAGTGACAACGGTGATTACCGGTGTGCTGGTGGCATTGGCCGCGATGATCGGCGACGCGGCGGAGACATATGATCTCACCAACATCGGGACGCTGTTCGCCTTCGCGCTCGTCTGCGCGGGCGTGATGGTGCTCCGGGTGAAGGAGCCTGAACGCCCGCGGCCCTTCAAGGTGCCGTTCGTCTGGGTGACGGCGCCGCTTGGCATCCTGGCATGCCTCTTCGTCATGGCCGGGCTGCCTTATCAGGCCTGGGAGCGGTTTGGCGGCTGGATCGTCGTCGGCCTGCTCATCTACTTCTCCTACGGGTATCGAAACAGCAAGCTGCGGTAGGGGCCTGGCACGGTCACCCGACTTTTGCGGCAGTTTCTGCCTGCCGACGCAGAAACTGCCGCAAATCACGGGTGACCGTGCCAGGCCCCTTCGGACGTACAATTGGGGATTGGGCCGTTCACCTGAACGCCCGCTGTACCCATGCCGCACGACTGGATTGCCGTCCGGGGCGCTCGCGTCCACAACCTGAAGGACATCGACGTCGATATCCCGCGGGACAAGCTGGTGGTCATCACCGGCCTGTCCGGATCGGGAAAGTCGTCGCTGGCCTTCGACACCCTCTACGCCGAGGGGCAGCGCCGCTACGTCGAGTCGCTCTCCGCCTACGCACGGCAGTTCCTCGAGCAGATGGAAAAGCCCGACGTCGACCTCATCGAAGGTCTGTCGCCGGCCATCTCCATCGAGCAGAAGACCACGGGCTCGAACCCGCGTTCGACGGTCGGCACCGTCACCGAGATCTACGACTACCTGCGGCTGCTGTTCGCCAACATCGGCGTGCCGCACTGCCCGAACTGCGGCCGAGAGATCACCTCGCAGTCCATCGAGCGCATCGTCGACCTGGTGATGACCTACCCTCAGGACACCCGCCTCACCGTGATGGCGCCCATCGTCCGGGGGCGCAAGGGCGAGTTCAAGAAGGAGCTGCAGGGCCTGGCGGCGCGCGGCTTCACGAAGGCGCGCATCGACGGCCAACTGCGCTCACTCGAGGATGACATCGCGCTCGACCGGCGCAAGAACCACAACATCGACATCATCATCGATCGCCTCATCGTCCGGAGCGGCATCGAGCGGCGGCTGGCTGCGTCGGTGGACATGGCGCTGCAGCTGGCCGATGACGTCGTGATGATCCAGTCGCTGGAGCAGGGCGACCGGCTGTATTCGCGGAAGCTCGCCTGCGTCGTGTGCGGCATCAGCGTGCCCGAGATGTCGCCGCGGGCGTTCTCGTTCAACTCGCCGCACGGCGCCTGTCAGGCGTGCCAGGGCCTCGGCGCGACGTGGGACTTCGATCCGCGGAAAATCGTCCCGGACGAGTCGAAGTCGCTGGCGCAGGGCGCAATCATGCCGTGGGCGCGCGGGGACGCCACGCTCGTGGGCGAGGCCATCGCCACCATCGCGCGTCATTGGGGCATCACGGCGACGACGCCGTTCGCCAAGCTCAGCAAGAAGCAGCGCGAACTGCTGCTGTTCGGTCCCTCTGCGACCACGCGCGCGGCGGAGGTCGAGGCGCCGAAGAAGGCGACGGCCCGCGCGTCGACCCCGAAGGGCGCGAAGAAGAAGAAGGCCGACGAGCCGGATCCGTTCGGCCGCGACTTCGAAGGCGTGATCCCGAACCTGCGCCGGCGCTTCGACGAGGGCTCGTGGGCCGTGCAGGAAGAGCTGGACATGTATCGCGCGCTCACGGCGTGTGCGACCTGCCATGGACAGCGGCTTCGCCCCGAGAGCCTGGGCGTGACGATCAAGGGCCGTACGATCGCCGAATACGTGAACCTGCCGATCTCGGAAGCGCTGGCCGTGTTCGATGCGTTCGAGCTGCGCGACCGCGAAGCGATCATCGCCTCGCGCATCCTCAAGGAGATTCAGGATCGCGTGCGCTTCCTGCACGACGTCGGCGTCGGCTATCTCACGCTGGGCCGCTCGGCAGCAACGCTCTCGGGCGGCGAAGGTCAGCGCATCCGGCTGGCGACGCAAATCGGGTCGAACCTCACCGGTGTGCTGTACGTGCTGGACGAGCCGTCCATCGGCCTGCACCAGCGCGACAACCGAAAGCTGCTGTCCACGCTGCAGCGCCTGCGCGACATGGGCAACACCGTGGTCGTGGTCGAGCACGACGAAGACACCATCCGCCTGGCCGACTACGTGATCGACCTGGGCCCCGGCGCCGGAGACCTTGGCGGCGAGGTCATCTTCCAGGGCACTCCGGCGGCGCTGGCGGCGAACGGCACCGGCTCCCTGACGGGCGCCTACCTGAGCGGCCACCGGCAGATCGAGCCGCCCGCCACGCGGCGCACGGGCAAGCAGGGCGACCTGGTGATCCGCGGCGCGCGCGCGAACAACCTGAAGGACATCGACGTCAAGATTCCGCTCGGGCGCCTCGTCGCGGTGACGGGCGTGAGCGGATCCGGCAAGAGCACCCTCGTCAACGACATCCTCTACAAGTCGCTGGCGCGGCAGATCTACAAGGCCGGCGACGAGCCGGGCGAGCACACGCGCATCGAGGGCACGAACTACGTCGACAAGGTGATCGAGATCGACCAGTCGCCGATCGGCCGCACGCCGCGATCGAACCCCGCCACCTACACCGGACTCTTCACGTTCATCCGCGAGCTGTTCGCGATGGTGCCCGAAGCAAAGGCGCGTGGCTTCAAGCCAGGGCGCTTCTCGTTCAACGTCAAGGGCGGCCGCTGCGAGGCGTGCCAGGGCGACGGCGTCATCGCCATCGAGATGCACTTCCTGCCGAACGTCTACGTCACCTGCGAACAGTGCAAGGGGCGGCGCTACAACCGCGAGACCCTGGAGGTGAAGTATCGCGGAAAGTCGATCGCCGAAGTGCTGGAGCTGACCGTCGATCAGGCCCTGCCGCTCCTCGAGAACTTCCCGCCGCTGGCGACCAAGCTCCGCACGCTGCAGAGCGTGGGCCTGGGTTACATCGAACTGGGGCAATCCGCGACCACCCTGTCGGGCGGCGAAGCGCAGCGCGTGAAGCTCTCCCGCGAGCTGTCGAAGCGCGGCACCGGCCGCACGCTCTACATCCTGGACGAGCCCACGACCGGCCTGCACTTCGAGGACGTCCGCAAGCTGCTGGACGTGCTGATGCGGCTCGTCGATCAGGGCAACACGGTGGTCGTGATCGAACACAACCTCGACGTCATCAAGTCGGCCGACTGGCTGGTCGACCTGGGGCCCGAAGGCGGCTCTGGTGGCGGCCGCATCGTCGCGCAAGGCACGCCCGAGCAGGTGGCCCGGACGCCGGAGTCGGCCACCGGCGAGTTCCTGGCCGCAGTACTGAAAGCGTAAGTGCCGGTCGAAATGAAGCCCTGGGTAACGGCGCGCAGTCGGAAGGGCGCCGCAATGGCAAAAAACCCAAGTGTGTCAGAATTGACACAGATGCGGCTCAGTTAGCTGTGGCCGCCTTTACACAGTTGCCCGTCGTCGCGCGAGCGCAGTTGAACTGTAAATGCTGATAACGAAGCACTTGCATTGTTTCAGCAGGCAGCTTTTGCGCGGGCATCAGCTTTGCTTCCTTACCGGCTGTCGATAAGCGACTTCAGAGGCGAATGGACGTTCAACAGACCATCAAGCGTCAAATTTCATGTGCCGGAATCGGACTTCACTCCGGCCAGAAGGTGACGCTCACGCTCAAGCCCGCGGCGGCCGACACCGGCATCCGGTTTCGGCGGACCGACCTGGGCATCGAGATTCCTGCCACCGTCGAACACGTGTCCGCCGTGCAGTACGCCACGGTGCTCGGCCGTGACGGCGCGACGGTGGAGACCGTGGAGCACCTCCTGGCCGCCCTCGTGGCCGCCGGCATCGACAACGTGGTGGTCGAACTCAGCCAGCGCGAAGTGCCCATCATGGACGGCAGCAGCGCGCCCTTCCTGTTCCTGCTGCAGGAAGCCGGCGTGAAGCGCCTGGGCGCCACCCGCAAGTATCTGAAAGTGCTCAAGCCGCTTCAGATTGCCAGCGGCGACAAGCGCATCGCGGTGTATCCCTCCGATCACTTCAAGGTGAGCTACACCATCAGCTTCGATCATCCACTGCTCAAGCACCAGACCCGCACCGAACGCATCACCGAGCAGACCTTCAGCGAGCACATCGCCTCGGCACGCACCTTCGGCTTCCTGAAGGAAGTCGAGTGGCTGCGGCAGCAGGGGCTGGCGCTCGGCGGCTCGCTCGAGAATGCCATCGTCATCGGCGACACCGGCGTGCTGAACGCGCTGCGCTTCGAGGACGAGTTCGTGCGGCACAAGATTCTCGATGTGGTTGGCGACCTGGCCCTGGTGGGCTACCCGGTGGTGGGCCACGTCGTGGCGCACCGTGCCGGTCACGCGCTCCACACCGAGCTCGGCCGGGCGATTCTGGCCGACCGCGATGCCTGGTGCCTGGTCGAGGCCCCGGAACTGGCTCCCGAAGAAGCCGTCTTCGGTGTGCCTGCCGCCGCTCGCGCACACTGATCTCTCGTTCGTCGTACCTCCAATCGCCGGGCCGCGTGTTCACGTGGCCCTTTTTTTGTGCCGATTGTGAGATGTTCGGCGCGGTCGAGGGCCTGGTGCGGGACGTCGGCCCGGCTGGGGAGGCGGGTGATACACTCCCGCAAACCCTGGAGTCTTCATGCCACGTGCACGCACCCGCTTCTTGCTGTCCGCCGCCCTGTTACTGACCTCCGCGCTGCCGGCGCAGAGCCCGGCGGTCTCGGCCCAGTCGCCCGACCCCGCGCTGGTGGCCAGGGCGCGCGGCATCCACGACCGCGTCATCACTCTCGATACGCACGCCGACATCAACCCGCGCGACTTCACGCGCGAGCGGAACTACACGCAGCGGCTCGACAACCAGGTGAACATCCCGAAGATGGTCGAGGGCGGCCTCGATGCCGCGTTCTTCATCGTCTACGTGGGGCAGGGGTCGCTCACCCAGGAGGGCTACGACCGCGCCTACCAGCAGGCGGTCGACAAGTTCCAGTCGATTCACCACCTGACCAAGGAGATTGCCCCCGGTCAGATCGAGCTCGCGCTCACCGCGGCCGACGTCCGGCGCATCGCCGCCACCGGCAAGAAGGTGGCCCTCATCGGCATCGAGAACGCCTATTCGCTGGGTACCGACCTTTCGCGCGTGAAGGAGTTCCACGACCGCGGCGGCCGCTACATGTCCCTCGCCCACAACGGACACAGCCAGTTCGCCGATTCCAACACCGGCGAGCGCGATGGCCAGTGGATGCACAACGGACTGAACGAGCTGGGCCGCCAGGTGATCGCCGAGATGAACAAGTGGGGAATCATGGTGGACGTCTCGCACCCCTCCAAGCAGGCGAATCTGCAGGCGATGGCCCTGTCGCGCGCGCCGGTCATCGCGTCGCACTCGGCTGCCCGCGCGGTGGCCGACCACAGCCGCAACATGGACGACGAGCAGCTGCTGGCGCTCAAGAAGAACGGCGGCGTCATCCAGACGGTGGCGTTCGACAGCTACGTGAAGATCAAGCCGCCCGACTCGCCCGAGCGTGCCGCGGCCATCGCCAAGCTGCGCCTCGAGATGGGCCTGCAGGGCGGCGGGCAGAGTCAGGCCGATGCCACGCGGAACGAGTTCCGCCGACGGATGGCGGAGCTCGACAAGCAGTTCCCACCGGCGCCCATGGCCACGGTCAGCGACTTCGTCGACCACATCGACTACCTGGTGAAGAAGATCGGCATCGATCACGTGGGCATCTCGTCGGACTTCGACGGCGGCGGCGGCGTCAAGGGCTGGAACGGCGCGGAGGAGACGTTCAACGTCACGCTGGAGCTGGTGCGCCGCGGCTACACCGAGGAACAGATCGGCAAGATCTGGAGCGGCAACCTGCTGCGCGTCATGGAAGACGTCCAGAAGATCGCCGCGGACATCCAGGCGGGCCGGAAGTAGACCTTATGCCTTCTGCCTTTCGATGTTTGTCTGTAGACTGTGCCGCCATGAAGGGACTCTTCGTGGCGGCGGCCTGTCTTCTCGTCTCGGTGAGCGGTGCGGCACAGCAGCCGCCCGCGCCACAGACTCCGGGACCACTGCCCAAGGGACAGATGCCCGTGCTCGGGCGACCCACCGAGAGCACGGACAAAGTGCCGGTCTTCAGTTTCGATGACTACTTCCCCGGCGCCTGGGATTTCGAGTGGAACGTGCCCGAGAGCCCGATTGGCCCGGCGGGACCCATCAACGGCACGACCGTCTATCGCAAGATCGACGCCACCACCTACGAGGCCGACACCAAGGCCGAAGGGCCGTCGGGCCCGTTCACGGTGAAGGAGCGCCTGGTGTACGACATGAACGCCAAGACCATCACCAAGCAGGTGACGGACAGTCGCGGCTTCAGTTACGCCTCGAAGGCCACCGTCGCTGGCGACCTCGGCGGCATCTACAACATCCTCTTCGAGAGCGAACCCTTCGTCGCCCAGGGCAAGAAGGTGCAGCTGAAGGAATCGCTTCGCACGATGTCGCCGTTCAACTACCGCGTCTCGACGATGGTGTCGGTGGACGGCGGGCCGTTCACCAATTTCGGCACGCCCTGGTGGCGGAAGCAGGGACAGTAGGGAGACATGACCATGCGACGACTCTTGTTGCTCACGGCTCTGCTCGTCGCGGCGATGTCGCCGGCGCCTCGCGCGCAGGGAGACGGAGGCTATCGGCTGGTGCCGAACTGGCCGACGCTGCCGGCCGGGATGTTCTTCGGCCTCAAGGACGCGCCGCCGCCACCCGCGGAACGCGAGGCGCAGGCCGCCGCCCGCCGCGCGATGGGCGGGCAGCGCGCGGCTGCCGCTCCGGGCACCGGGCCCACCAACCAGCCGGGCATCTCGGGCCTGGCCATCGACCAGCACGACAAGATCTACGTCTTCAACCGCGGCCCCAAGCCGGTGATGGTGTTCGACGCGGCCGGCACGCTCGTGATGGCGGGAGGCGATCTCGAATACAACGGCAAGACGATCAACAAGGACTGGGAGCACTCGGGCGCCGTCGACTGGGAAGGCAACGTCTACATCATCGAGCGCGATGCGCACCGCATCGTCAAGGTCTCGCCGAAGATGGACACGTTCCTGATGCAGATCGGCACCACGATGGAGAAGGGCAACGGCCCCAACCATCTCGATCTGCCGTCGGGCATCGCCGTCCTGAAGAGCGGCAACATCGTGGTCACCGACGGCTACGGCAACAACCGGGTCATCCTCTACGACAAGGCCGGCAAGTTCATCAAGCAGGTGGGCAAGGGCGCCGGCGGTCCGGCCGACAAGGGCACGGGCCCGGGTGAGTGGGTCCTGCCGCACAAGCTCGCCGTCGATGCGCAGGAGAACCTCTACATCATCGACCGCGAGAACAAGCGGCTGCAGGTGTTCGACAAGGACCTGAACTACCTCCGCGAGATCAAGAACGAGTGGAATCCGTGGGACGTGCACATCTCGCGCAAGGGCACCGATGGTGTGGGCTTCGTCGCCGACCACATGCTCGAACGCGTGCACAAGTTCTCGCTCGCGGACGGCAAGATCCTCGCGACCTGGGGCTCGCAGGGGCTCGGGCCTGGGCAGTTCGACTGGGTGCACGGCATCGTCGTCGACTCGAAGGGCGCGGTTTACGCTGCGGACACGTATGGGCAGCGGCTGCAGAAGTTCGTCCCGGCCAGCGCGTCGCGATAGGTTGGAAGGGCCCCGCTGCGCTCCGTAAAGGCCGGGCTGCGCCCGGTAGGTATCAGGGCCTCGCTTCGCTCGGTAGGGTCTGCGGGCCGCGGCGCCCAACCGACCGAGCATCAGTTCACGGCCGCGCGGCATGCCGCGCGGCCCACCGGCAAGACCAGCCGGTCACAGGCCCCTCGGCCCGACAAGCACTCGAGCGAACTCGCCTGGCTTCGCCGCGCTCAGACAGCGCCAGTCCCATCCTCGGGTCCTGTGTCAGATTCATGAGCGGCTGTTCTTGACGGCGTGCCGAGCGACACGCCGCTCGTCCACCACCCGCCGAC
>Ga0105103_10000689_pt1 | contig 19117 bp, 15 predicted proteins | sample PPLLaktember2015_2_FD_79107 | JGI IMG/M metagenome (GOLD analysis project Ga0105103, IMG submission 79107) | Freshwater sediment microbial communities from Prairie Pothole Lake near Jamestown, North Dakota, USA - PPLs Lake P7 Core (6) Depth... | ecosystem: Environmental > Aquatic > Freshwater >...
CCATGCCCCAGATGGTCGACCCGAACTTCAGCCGGTCGGTGATTCTCCTGGCCGAATACGGCCCCCATGGGGCGTTCGGTCTCGTCATGAACCGCCAGATGGCCGAGCCGGCCATCGAAGTCGTCCGATCGGAGCCTCCCATGCCCATCCGTCCCGATGTGCATCTGTTCGTCGGCGGTCCGGTGGAGCCGACGCGCGCGTGGGTGCTCCTGCACGACAAAAACCTCGACGGCGATGCCCTGGAAGTCACCGACGGCGTGTATCTCTCGGCCTCGCCCGAACTGATTCGCCGCACTTTGAGCGTGCCGCCCGACCCGGCAGTACGGATTGTCGTGGGCTATGCCGGCTGGGATGCGGGGCAGCTCGATATCGAACTGGCGGAGTCGGCCTGGCTGATGGCGCCCGTGCAGGCCGACCTGCTTTTTGCGACGCCACTGGCGTCGATGTGGGAAACCGCGATTCGCCGGCTCGGCGCCGAACCCTCCGCACTGCAGGGCAGCTCAGGGGTACATTAGGCAGATGCGCATCATGAGGAGTGCCGTGTCGTCGTCGCTCGTGACCATTCTGGCGGGGTGCAGCGGGGCGCCGCCGGCGCCCGCCGCTGCGCCGCCTGCGGCGACCGCACCCGCGCCGGCCGCCGGCAGCGAACTGGCCACCTTGCAGCGCTCGATCGCCCGGTTCGCGCCGACCGACCTCACGGCCGATCTGTCGACTCTGTCTGCCGGTGACCGCAACGCCCTGAAGCACCTCATCCAGGCGGCGCAGGTGATGGATGCCCTGTTTCTGGAGCAGGTCTGGGCGGGAAACGAGACCCGTCTCTACGAGTTGCTCCGCGACGAGTCGGCACTGGGCCGGGCGAGACTGCACGCGTTCGTGCTGAACAAGGGGCCGTGGTCGCGGCTCGATCACAACGCGCCGTTCCTGCCCGGTGTGCCGGCCAAACCGCCGTCCGCGAACTTCTATCCGGCCGGTGCCACGAAGGAAGAGGTCGAGCAGTGGATTGCCGGGCTGCCGCCCGCCGATCGCGCGCGCGCGACGGGCTTCTTCACGACCATTCGCCGCGGCCCCGACGGCCGGCTCACCGCCGTGCCGTACAGCATCGAGTACCAGGGTGAGCTGGCGATGGCGGCCTCGCATCTTCGCGAGGCGGCCAAGGCGACGACCGATCCGACCCTGAGGGCCTTCCTCGAGACGCGCGCCGACGCGTTCGTCTCGGACGATTACTACGCCAGCGATGTGAAGTGGATGGAGCTGACCTCGGCAATCGAACCCACCATCGGCCCGTACGAGGTCTACGAAGACGAGTGGTTCAATTACAAGGCCGCGTTCGAAGCCTTCATCACGGTGAAGGACGAGGCCGAGTCGGCCCAGTTGCAGAAGTTCTCCGGCGCACTGCAGGAGATCGAGAACAGCCTGCCCATCGACCCGGCCCTCCGGAACCCGAAACTGGGCGCCCTGGCGCCGATCGCGGTGGTCAACACCGTCTTCTCGTCCGGCGACGCGAACCGCGGGGTGCAGACCGCGGCCTTCAACCTTCCCAACGACGAGCGGGTGATTCGGGAAAAGGGCAGCAAGCGCGTCATGCTGAAGAACAACCAGCAGGCGAAGTTCGACAAGGTGCTGGTGCCGATTTCCCGGATCGCCCTGTCGCCGGCCGACCAGGGCCGCGTCGCCTTCGACGCCTTCTTCACCCACATCCTGATGCACGAATTGATGCACGGGCTGGGGCCGCACGACGTCACCCTCGGGGGCCGCGCGACCACCGTCCGCCAGGAACTGAAGGAGACCTACAGCGCCATCGAGGAGGCCAAGGCCGACATCTCCGGCCTGTTCGCCCTGCAGTTGCTGGTCGACAAGGGCGAGCTGCCCAAGCAGCTCGAACAGACCATGTACACGACATTCCTGGCTTCGGCGTTCCGGTCCATCCGCTTCGGCATCAACGAGGCCCACGGTCGCGGACAGGCCATCCAGCTGAACTACCTCCTGGATCAGGGCGGTTTCAGGCAGGAATCGGATGGCACCTTCTCGGTGGACTCCGCCAGGATTAGGGAAGGCGTGACGGCCCTGACTCGTGAGATTATGAGCCTGCAGGCCGAAGGCGGCTACCAGAAGGCCAAGGCCATGATCGAGACCCTGGGCGTCATCCGGCCCCCGGTCAAGGCGTTGCTCGACAAACTCACCGAGGTACCTGTGGATATCGAGCCCCGCTTCGTGACCGCACAGGCGTTGTTACAGGAAAAGTAAGCCATGGTCACCAGAGATCAGGTGGAAGTCGTCGTCGCGCGGATCCGGCCGTTCATCCAGAACGACGGCGGCGATATCGAACTGGTCGATGTCGCAGGAAACAAGGCCACCGTCCGCATGAGCGGCAACTGTGTCGGTTGCCCCAGCGCGTCGATGACCCTTTTCATGGGGTTGGAGCAGGCGCTCCGCGATGAAGTGCCTGGCTTCGAGGAACTCGTGGTCGTCTGACGTGGGACCTGCCCTTCCGTTTTCGATCGATCAAGTCGTGGTGGGGCGGAGCCCGCGGATGCGGGCGGTGTTCGACTACGTCCGCGTGGTCGCCGACTCCGACAGCAGCATCCTCATCACGGGCGAGACCGGTACGGGCAAGGAGCTGATTGCCAACCTGATTCACCAGGCGAGCCATCGCCGCAACCGGGCGTTCGTGCCCGTCAGCTGCGCGATCTTCGCCGAGACCCTGATCGAGTCCGAGTTGTTCGGACACGAGCGCGGCGCGTTCACCGGGGCCATCAAGGATCGTCCGGGCCGCTTCGAAGCGGCCGACGGCGGCACCATCTTTCTCGACGACGTGGATGACGTGCCGATGTCGGTGCAGGTGAAGCTGCTGCGCGTCCTGCAGAACCGGGTGGTGGAGCGGGTCGGCGGCGCGCGCGCCATCCCCGTGGACGTCCGTACCATCACCGGGACCAAGCGCGATCTGCGGCACATGGTTGCGGAAGGGAAGTTCCGCGAGGACCTCTACTACCGCCTCAACGTCATTCCCATCACGCTGCCGCCGCTGCGCGAACGCCGGGAAGATATCCCGCTGCTGACCGAACACTTCCTGAAGCGTTTCTACCAGCGCCGCGAGCAGCCGGCCCGCCCGCTGTCGCCCGGCGTGCTGCAGGCGTTCATGCGATATCCGTGGCCCGGCAACGTGCGCGAACTCGAGAACGCGTGCGAACGCATTGCCCAGACCTGCACCTGCGACACCGTGAAGATTGGCTGCGTGCCGATCAGCGTGCTGTTCCACCGCAGCAGCGAGGTCCAGGAACCGCTGGTCGAGACCCACAGCCATCCGTCCTCGGTGTCCCTCGAGGAACGCCTCAGGGATGTGGAGCAGGGCCTGATCACGTGGGCGCTGAAGGTGGCGGGCGGCAACAAGTCGAAGGCCGCCGAACTCTTGCAGATCAAGCGCTCCACGCTCGGTGACCGGATCAAGAAGCTGGGCCTGCCCGATCAGGGCGGCGACGACGGCGTCCGCAGCGTGACCGACTGACGCTCAGCCGTCAACACGCCGGTGTTCCGTCACGGTCCACCGGGCCTTCCGGCAACCCCTCGCCGGCAGTCAGTCAAGTTTTCGTAAAATCAGGCCAGAAATCGTCGATCTGGCCAGCGCTCGCATGCTGGCATTCCAATTGCTCTCTACCTTGGTGAAGTAGGGCGCGTCGCTCGCGTCCAGTGCCGGCTGTGGGGACCGTCGGAGCTGGACCGGGCGACGTAGTCCTTTTTGTGTTGCCCCTCGCCCCCATTGCCATGGTCGATCGTGAAAAGGTTCTGGCCGTTCTGAGGCGTCGCTTCCCCGGAGCACCGGATGCGCAGACCGCTGCGGCGGCGAATGCGATCGTCGGCCTGGACGACGAATGGCGCGAGGTCAACTGCACGGACCTCAGGGAACTGCTCGAGCGGCTCCGAACGGGTCACGATTTCCGCCTGCTCGAACGCGCGCCAGGCGAAAAGTAGTTCCCACCTGCCTCACTCCGTACAAGTACGGAGATCACGGTACTGCCTTTGCAGCTCACTCCGCGAAACGACCGTTCGTGCCGGGTTACCGGCAGCGGCGTAGGCAGGGAGTGGAATCATGAAACGTTTTGGCAATTGGGCGGTGTTCTTCGCCACCCTCATGGCAGCAGCCAGTGTCGGAATATCGGCGCTGGCGGATCCTGTCGCCAGTGCGGCCTCGGCTGTACCGGCGCCAGCGATTGCCGCTGCAGTCCCGGCGGCGCAAGCGGCACCTGCTGCCGGCGGCGCCCAGCAGGCGCCGCAATCCGGGTACCTCGGCAGCGAGGCCTGTGTCGTCTGTCACGAGAACTACGATCGAACCGTCGAGGCCACGAAGCATGGCTTCAAGGCCAACGATCGCACGCCGATGGCCCGCCAGGGCTGTGAGTCGTGCCACGGACCGGGGGAGGCGCACGCGAGCGACCCCGGCAACGTGAAGCCGATTCAGCTGGCAAAGGTGGCGGCGGACGTCGCCAACGCCCAGTGCCAGACCTGCCACAACCGCGGTGAGCACGCGCTCTGGGATGGCAGCCAGCACGAGAACCGGAATCTCCGGTGCAGCGACTGCCACAGCATCCACTCGAGCGAAGGGCCGACGCTGATGCGCGCCAAGACCCAGCAGCTCACCTGCGCCCGCTGCCACCAGACGATTGCCAACAAGCAGCAGCGCTTCAACCACATGCCTGTTCGCGAGGGCAAGATGACCTGCTCGTCGTGCCACAACGTCCACGGCTCGGTGAACGTCAAACTGCTGCGCACGGGCACCACGGTCGACCAGAGCTGCACCAGCTGCCACACCGAGAAGCGCGGCCCCTTCCTGTGGGAGCACGCGCCAGTGGCCGACAGCTGCACCACCTGCCACGACTCGCACGGCAGTAACAACGACCGCATGCTTCAGGCGAAGATGCCGTTCCTCTGCCAGCGGTGTCATGTGACCTCGCGGCATCCTCCAACCGTATACGAGGGATTCACCCTGAACAACTCGCAGAACGCCAACAAGATCTACGGCAAGTCCTGCGCGAACTGCCACCAGCAGGTTCACGGGTCGAATCACCCGAACGGCAAGTTCTTCCTGCGGTAATTGGAGGCATGCGATGCGCAACCGACTTGTGATGACCCTTGCGGCGCTGCTGCTGGCCTCTGCCCCTCTGGCACAGGCCCAGACGCCGCCCAGTAAACCCGCGCCGGCGGATGTGCCCTCGACGGGGCTCTTCGATTTCGGCTTCCGCGCCGGCAACACCGATGGCGACGAGGCCCGCTTCGAGCGCTATCGTGACCTGCGCCCGGGCGCGACGACGCTGTTCGACATGAAGAAGTTCACCGACAGCTATCGCTTCGGTGCGAGCGCGTCGAACATCGGCTATCGGGACCAGAGCTACTCCGTCGACTACGCCACCAGCAAGCTGACGCTGAGCGGTGTGTACGACTCAATTCCGCTGAACTACTTCTACGACACGCCATTGGTGTGGCAGGGGGACGGCAACGGGCGGTTCACCCTGGACCCAGGGGCGCGGCAGGCCGTTCAGGGGCCGACCAACGCTGCCGCCGACGGCTCCGCGGTGGGCGTGCCCTGTGCCCCGGGCTTCGGCCCGACCAGCTGCAGCGCGACGACGTCGGCCGCCGCCAAGGCGAACCGGTCCATCTACAACAACCTGATCGTGCGCGACGATATGCAGGTGAAGCGCGACGTCGTCGGGGGCGTCATGAAGTACGCGGCGACGCCGTCGTTCACGGTCGACATCGACGCGTCGACGACCTCGCGCACCGGCGACATGCCGTGGGCGGCGTCCTACGCCTTCAACAACGTCAACGAGTTGGCCGTCCCAATCGACCAGCGCAACAACGAGCTGAAGGCCGGCACCGAGTGGGTCAACCCGAAGGGGATGGTTCGCCTCGACTACTGGGGCAGCTTCTTCACCAACGACATCCAGACGCTGACCTGGGACAACCCGATCAGGGCCACGGATTTCAACAACGGCCTCGCGCCGCCGAACGGCCCGTTCGATCCGAGCGGCTACAGCAACGGTAACGGTCCGGCCCTCGGGCAGGCGGCCCTGTGGCCGAGCAACAACCTGAACTCGGTGGGCGCCACCGGGATGTACAAGATCGCGCCGAGGACGACCATCAACGGCAATCTGAACTACACCTTCATGCGGCAGAACGAGTCGTTGCTGCCGTGGACTCTGAACTCCTCGATCAACAACGACCCCGTGCTGGCCGCGTTCCCGGGCCTCCGCAGCCTGCCGCGGTCGTCGGCTGAGGCGGCCGTCAACAGCACCAACTGGCTGGTGAACCTGAACAGCCGGGCGCTGAAATTCGTGACCATCCAGGCACGCTACCGCTACAACGACCACGAGAACAACACGCCGCACTTCGACGGCCGCGAGTACGTGCGCTTCGACTCGGTGCCCGAGGAGTTCGTCGACGACCCGGCGACGCCCTACCTCGAAGGTTTCTCCGAGTACTTCCAGATCACCCGCCGGAACTTCGACGTGAACGGCACCTTCGGGCTGCGCGACTTCGGCTCGCTGCGCCTTGGCTATGCCAACGAGCAGTACGACCGCGAAGGCCGCGGCTTCAGTGACGTGTCGGAGAACACCTTCCGCGCGGCCTACGATGCGCGCCTGTTCGACTACGTGGGCATCCGCGCCTCGTTGGACACCGGGCAACGGCGGGGTGACGGCTACATCCTTTCCGGACAGGATTACGAGGAAGGCCCCGCCGGCACGCAGCCGGGGCTCCGCTACTACGACGAGGCAGACCGCGATCGCACGCGCGGCATGCTGATATTCAGCGTCAACCCGGTGGACACGGTCGGCGTGTTCTTCCAGTTCACCACCACCAGGGACACCTTCCTCGGCGACGAATCAATCCCGGCGGGCCGCGAACAGTTCGGCCTGCTCAGCCAGAACGTGAACGCCTGGGCGGCCGGCATCGACTACAGCCCCAACGACGTCATCAACGTCGGTCTGACCTACGGGTGGGACGAGTTCAACGCGCTGCAGAAGTCGCGCAATGCCAACCCGCCGCCAGACCCGTCCTGGACCGACCCGGCGCGCAACTGGACGCTCGACAACAACGAGGTGGTCAACACGCTGATGGCTTACGTGGACCTCATCGGCCTGGCGCAATCGAAGATGGACGTGCGCTTCGGTTATGAGATGAACGATTCGGACAACGCGTTCAACTACGGCGGTCCCCGCATCCCGGCGTTGGAGGCGGCCGGCCAGTTCATCCCGCTGCCGAACATCGTCAATGAATGGAACCGCTTCACGGCAGACCTGAAGTACTTCGTCACCCCGGCCATCGGCATCGGCGTGGGGTACTGGTACGAGAAGTTCGAGGTCAACGACTGGAACACGATCGACACCAACGGTCCGGTGGGCTTCAACGATGCCACCGGTGAGCCGCGCATCGACTGGCTCGGCGGCCTCGTCACCGGCTACGGGAACCGGCCATACGATGGCGGGCGGTTCTTCGTGCGCATGCTCTATCGCTTCTGACGCCAACGGTCTCGCCTCTTGTTACGCGGACGGTCCCAAAGCCGTCCGCGTTTTTTTGTACACCTGCCGGGGAAACTCGACTGCGCGTGCCGGGAAGCTGGCAACGCGTGCCGCTTCCCGGCGGGGCAACGCCGGGATGGCGCCATTGCGGGGCAAATCGGGGCGGTTCCGCAGCCGCGGCCGTGGCTTGCGTTTTGCTCACGTACAATGCGGGCGACGCCGCCCGGCAGGTGCTGTTGATCGTGGGGACCGATTGGCGGTGCTTCGGGCGGTGCCCCCTTATCAGAGGCCCATCATGCTCGACCGCGAAAAAGTGCTGACCGTGCTCCGCAGGCGGTTCCCGACCGCAGAGGTCGGCGAGTTGGCTGCGGCCACCAATGCGATCGTCGGGCTCGAGGACGAGTGGGACGAGGTCGATTCCCGGAACCTCGCCGACCTGATTGATCGTCTGCGACGCGGCTCCGAGTTCCGTCTGCTCGAGCGCCGCGACGATGCCACCCACTGACTCGGTACTGGCGCTCGCCGTCGCCACGCTGGGAGGCGCGGCGGTCGGGGTCGAGCGTCAGTGGTCAGGACACGCCTCCGGGCCGTCGGCGCGCTTTGCCGGTGTCCGCACCTTCGCCCTGCTCGGCGCCCTCTCCGGTCTCTCCGGTCAAATCTGGGTGTGGGGAGCGCCGCTCCTGAGCGGGGTGCTCCTGTTCGCGGCCACCCTGCTCGTGGTCATCGCCTATTTCATCGCCAGCCGGCGTGATGTGGACGCGACCACCGAAGTGGCGGCGCTCGTGGTCATCGCCGCTGGCGCCGCGGCAGGCGTCGGTCAGATCCAGATCGCGAGCGGCGTGGTGGCGGTGACGACGATGCTCCTGCTCGAGAAATCAGCGCTGCACGACCTCGTCGCGCGCGCCGACATCGTGGAGCTCCGCGCCGCCTTCCGCTTCGCCGTGATGGCGGTGGTGGTGCTGCCACTGGTGCCGCCCGGCCCGTTCGGGCCATTTGGCGGCGTCTACCCGCGGCAGCTGTGGCTGCTGGTGCTGTTCTTCTCGGGGCTGACGTTCGCCGGCCACCTGGCCCGGCGGGCGGTCGGCGCGTCACGAGGGTATCCCGTTGCCGGTCTGCTCGGCGGGCTGGTGTCGTCGACCAGCGTGACGCTGTCGTTCGCGCACCTCAGTCGCGAGTACCCGCTCCTGGCGCGGCCGCTCTCGCAAGGAGTGGTGGCCGCGAACACCGTGATCTACCTGCGCGTGGTGCTGGCGGCCAGCGTGCTGAGCCCGGTGCTCGCGATGGCGCTGCTCCCATACGTGGCGGCACCGTTTGCCGTCGGCCTGGCCGCGGCCGCTTCCGGGTTCTGGCACCCTCGGCCCACGGCCCGTGCGCTGGACGTGCCCTCCAACCCCCTGCAGTTGCGCAGCGCGCTGCAGATGGCGGTCTTGTTTCAGGTGGTGCTGTTCGTCGTCTACGTCGTCGATCAGCAGTTTGGCTCGCGCGGGCTGATGGCGACCGCGGCGGTACTCGGCCTGAACGACACCGACGCTCTCACGCTGTCGATGGCCAGAGGCGTGGGCGATGAGCGGATGGCTGTCGAGGAGGCGGCGAAGGCCGTGGCGGTGGGTCTGCTGTCGAACACCTGCGTGAAGATCGGGCTGGCTGGCGCGATTGGCGGCGGCACCTTCCGCAGGTTCACGGTGGCGGTGCTGGCGGCGATGGGGGTGCTCCTCGCGATCGCCGCCTGGTGGCGATAGGACCTACCGCCGGTTCGGCGGTGGCACGACGAGCACGGGTACGGTCGACCGGCGGAGCACGTGCTCGCTGGTGGAGCCCAGCATGAACTTCTGTGCCGCCCCGACGCCGCGCATCCCCATCACGATGATGTCGGCATTGCACTCTTCGGCCTGCAGCAGGATCTCCTTCGCGGGATCTCCCACCCGGACCGCGACCGCCGCGGTGCTCGACGCGGGCAGACCGGGTGCGGCGCGTTCCAGCAGGCTGCGCAACTCCTGCTGCGTCTGACCGTCCAGCGCCTCGTCCGCGCCCGCGGCTGCGGCGCCGGCGCTCAGCAGGGGATCGACGACCGTGACGATGGTGACGTGCGCTCCCGTGGAGCGGGCCAGGGCGAGCGCGGCGGCAAGGGCACGCTCCGAGTCTTCGGAGAAATCAACCGGGCAGAGGATGTTCGTGAACACGGCATGCCCATCCTAACGCAGCTCTGCCCTCACCGGAGATGCCGGTAGACCAGTTCGAGCAGCTCGTCGTAGGTGCGATGTGCGTGCTCGGGGCTCTTCCGGATGGCGTCGGTCGCGCAGTGGGACAGGTGATGGCGGAGCAGCTGACGGCCGACGCCCCGCAGCGCCTGCTGCACGGCGGCCACCTGCTCGATGATGTCAGGGCAGTAGCGGTCCTCCTCGATCATGCGTTGCAGGCCGCGGACCTGCCCCTCGATGCGTTTCAGGCGGCGCACGTTGCTCGCGCGCGCCGCGGGATCCGCGTGGCCCGTCTGGGGCCTGGCCCCGGACGCGCGCGCGGGCCGTGCCGCGGGAGAGGAGCGTCGCGCGCTCATGCGCGCCTCAGCCTGAGGCTGTTGGACACCACACTCACGGAACTGAATGCCATGGCCGCACTCGCGATGATGGGACTGAGCAGAATGCCGAACGCGGGGTAGAGCACGCCCGCGGCGACCGGGATGCCGACCACGTTGTAGACCAGCGCCCAGAACAGGTTCTGCTTCATCGTCCGCATGGTGGCGCGCGCCAGCGCGATGGCCTCGGGGACGCTGGCCAGGTCGCTCCGCATCAGGGTGACATCCGCCGCTTCCGACGCGATGTCGGTGCCCGAGGCCATGGCAAGGCCGACGTTGGCCTGTGCCAGTGCCGGGGCGTCGTTGATGCCGTCGCCGACCATGGCCACCTGACGGCCCTCGCCCTGCAGCCTCTTCACGGCCTCCACCTTGCCGGCGGGGAGTACCTCGGCGATGACCTGCGTGATGCCCGCGTCGCGCCCGACCGCCGCCGCGGTGGCAGCGCGGTCGCCACTCAGCATCACCACGCGAAGGCCGAGCTGCTCGAGCCGGCGCACGACGGCGGCGGCATTGGGGCGCAGCGTATCGGCCAGTGCAATCACCCCTGCGGGCGTGCGATCAATCGCGACCAGCACCGGCGTGTGGCCCCGGGCCGCCGATCCGTCGGCCAGCGGCGTGAGCGCGGCCACGTCGACGCCTTCGTCCTGGAGGAACGCCGCGCTGCCCACCGCGACGAGACGCAGGCCCACGGTGCCTCGCGCGCCACGACCTGGCACCGACGAGAACATCGACACCGTCACCGATGCCACACCTTCTTCGTCCGCACGCCGCACGATGGCGGCCGCGAGCGGATGCTCGGATCGCCGCTCGACCGCCGCGGCCAGTTTCAGCAGTAGCGCCCCGTCGACGTGTGGCAGGGGCAGCAGCTGGACCACGCGTGGTTCACCCACGGTCAAGGTGCCGGTCTTGTCGAAGACGACCGTGTCGACGGTGGCCAGACGCTCGAGCGGCTCGCCGCCCTTGATCAGCACCCCGGCCGCCGCACCGCGCCCCGTGGCCACCATCACGGCGGTCGGGACCGCCAGCCCCATCGCGCAGGGACACGCGATGATCAGGACCGCCACGGCGGGGAGCATCGCGCGGACTACGGAAGGCTGCTCGAGCGCAATCCACCACACGCCGAACGTGACGAGCGCAATACCGATGACGATGGGCACGAACACGGCGGAGATGCGATCGGCCAGCCGCTGAATGGGCGCCTGCGACGCCTGCGCGGCGCGCATCAGGCGCATGACCTGGGCCAGCACGCTCTGCGCGCCCACCGTCGTCGCCTGCACCTCGAAGGCGCCAGAGCGATTGATGGTGGCGCCGACGACGCGATCGCCGGTGGCTTTGTCGACGGGAACGGACTCGCCGGTGAGCATCGATTCGTCGACCGCGCCGGCGCCGCTCAGGACGCGGCCATCCACCGGGAAGCGTTCGCCGGGACGGACGATGACGATCTCGCCGGAACGGACATCCTGAATTGGCACATCGACTTCGGCCTCGCCGCGCCTCACTCTCGCAGTGGCGGGCTGCAGCCGCGCCAGCTGCCGGAGGGCCGACATCGTGCGCGTCTTCGCCCTGGCTTCGAGCGCGTTCCCGAGCAGCAGGAGGGACAGGATGAAGATGATGGCTTCGTAGTACACGTCCGCCGACGCGCCACTGTCGGTGAAGAGCCGCGGTGCCACGGTGGCGGTGACGGAGTAGAGGAAGGCCGCGCCCGTACCGACGGCGACCAGCACGTTCATGTCCGCCGTGCGGTGCGCCAGCGCTTTCCACGCGCGTACGTAGAAGTGGCGGCCGGCCCACGTCATGACGACCACGGTCAGGACCAGGAGCACCCACGCCAGCAGCCGCACGTCCAGGCGGTAGATCGCCGGCCATGCGGCGCGCAGTGCCGGGTCCAGCGTGCTCATGACCCAGCGCTGGAGCGGATCGGATGAGCCGTGGGTCCCATGCGTGCCGCCGGCCATCAGCGGCATCGAGAGCACCATGGCCACGAGCCCCGCACCCATGCTGATCAGCGACTTGCGGAGCAGGGCGTGATACTCGGCCCGCTGCCGCTGTTCGCGGGCTTCGTCCTCGGCCACCGCGTCCACTTCGGGCGCCGGGAGGCGGGACTCGTACCCGGTGTCGTTGATGGCGTCGACCAGCGCCTGCGGCGAGAGGACGCGTGGATCGTAGGCGATGGTGGCCGAGTGCATCATCAGGTTGACGGTCGCCTCGTTCACGCCAGGCGTGGTGCGAAGCGCGCGCTGGACGTGCGACTGGCACGCCGCGCACGTCATGCCCTCGACCGGCAGTGTCACCTGGGCGGACGGAACGGGTGCGTGAGGTGTCTCGGCAGGCATGGGAGTGTTGCGGCCGTCGCGGCCCGGCCAGATGTCAGTATACCCCCTACCCCTATTCTCTACGCCGGGAGACCGGGGGCGGGAGTCGGCAGTCGGCAGTCGGCAGACGGAAGGACGTTCAGAAGAAGCGACGTACGCGAATGGCCAGCGTTCTCGGCTGGACGAGACGCGTGCCGACGAACACCGACTGGAAGTTGTAGAGCGCCGTGCGATTGGTCAGGTTCGTCACCTGCAGCTGCAGTGTCCAGGTGCGCCGGCCCTGGCGCCGCAGGTCTACTCCGCTGGCCAGATCGACAATCGTGCGGGGGCGCACGCGAGGGACGGTCGCGTTGAGGTCGACATAGGGCAACAGATCTGCGAAATCCGGATCCAGCGCGACCTCGCCGGGATCGGAGGGATTGGCGACGAGCCCGCTGTCGTAGCGTGCGGATCCGCCCATCCACCAGCCCGATTCGGCACGCCACTGAGCCGTGGCGTGCATGCTCAACCGCTGATCGTGATCGATCGCGAAGGGCCCGGCACTGAGCAGGTCGATGGCGTCCTGCCCGAGGAACAGTCCGCCGGTGAACGGCGGCGTCGAGATGGCGCGGCTGGTCGTCACCGACAGCGTGCCGGACACCCCGTGCCGCTCGGGAATCACTAGGCGCGCCTCGGCGCCGCGGACATCGATCTCGGCCAGCGTGGTGGGGAAGATGATGCCCGTGTCGAAGAAGTTGTTGTTGTCCTGCTGATCGCGCGAGCCCTTCCAATAGGCCGAGACATCGAGGCTGCCGATGCGGCCCAGCCCGCGCTGGTATCCCACTTCGACGACGTCCTGCCGCTCGGAACGAATGGGCTGGAAGGTATCCCCGAGCGCGTCGCGGACGCTGTCAGGGGCCAACGCCGCCGCCTCGGGAGAGCTCGACAGCAGCAGGTTCTCGAGTGGAGGGGTCTGAAAATTGCGGTTGTACGATGCCCGCGCTACGCCCTGGTGTCCCGGCAGCGCCCACGCGACACCGAGCCGCGGCTGCAACTGGTGCTCCTGCACGAGGAGGCTGTAGCGATCGTACCTGGCGCCGAGCGTCAGCGCCACCGCACCGTGCTGGAGCTGGGCTTGCGCGAACGCGCCGAGGTGACGCCCGTGGCGATCGCCATCGAAGCGGAAAGGCGAGCCGCCGCGGGTGAGGTCGTAGGGCGCGAGCGCGGCGTTGTAGGTCGGAGTCCCCGGAGCGTTGAAGTCGGGATGGGTGAGCCCCATGGTGAACTGCTCGCGGACCGCGAAGCGCAGGGCGTCGAGGCCCACTTTGACGTGGTGCTGTCCGAACAGCCTGGTGTAGCGGCCGGTGACGGTGGTCGTGGCCAGCGTGCGGTCCTGCGCCGCGGTGACCGGCGTGTCACCGGCACTCGGCGTCAACGCTGACGCGGTGCCCCTGTGGCCTCCGACGAGTTCGACCGTCGCCGCGCGGCCGATGGTGGCCGTGTAGCCGGCCCAGCCAGCGAGGTCGGACAGTGCTTGCCGCTGATCCTGGGCATTCTGCTGCTGCGATCGGAGGTTGGCCACCTCGAACTGCGAGCGGCCCCCCATCAGGTGCCCGCGCAGCGTCTGCGAGTCCGACAGGCGCAGGTCGCCGCGGAAGAAGCCGCGGCCGAATCCGCCCTCGTTGTGCAGGTTGTCGAGCGACACCTGATCGAGGAAGCGATCGGTACGCATCGAGGTCGCAGACCCGAAGTATCCCAGGCGTCCGCGCTGACCTCCGGCCTGGGCCGAGCCATGCCATGTGCCGAACTCAGAGGCGGCCAGTGCCGCTTCGCCCGTGAGCCACTGGCTGGAGCCGATTCCGCTGCGGCTGGTAATCACGACCACACCGGACACCTTCGCGCCGAACTCCGCCGGGATGTTGCCAGTCCACAACTCCGCGGCCTGGACGAGGCCGCCGTCGAGGGCGTTGGCGAACGCTCCCGTCAGCTGGTCGCTGATCGGCAGACCGTCGACGACGAAGGTCATCTGGTTGTGGGCCCCCCGCGGGTGGATGGCGCCGTTGGCGTTCTGCGCAAACCCTGGAAGCGTGACGAGCACGGACTCCACGCCGCGGCTGCCGACCGGCGCGGGCAGTTGCTCGATCCCGACGAAGCTCACCTGGGTGCGCGTGCCGGTCAGCGTCGGGTCCACCAGTTGCGGTTCGGGCGTGACGCGCACGGTCGTGGACTGCGCCGCCACGCGCAGCACGAGGGTCAACTGCATCGGGACGCTGGTGCGCAGCGCCACCGCTGCGACGTGCGGCTCGAAGCCGGAGACCTCCGCCCGCACCTCGTAGCGATCGAGCGGGATGTTGGACCACTCGAAGGAGCCGTCTGGCCCGGTCACGGTGTGGCGCGCCAGCCCGGTCAGGGTGCGCGTGAGATGGACGTCAACGCCCGGCATCACGCCGCCCAACTCGTCGGTCACGAGCCCTCGGACCGTCGCAGTGCTCTGGGGCGAGGCGGACCGTGGCAGGGCGAGCGTCAGAAGGAGACAGAAGAGCCAGGAAAGACGGGACATTTTGACTTATCAAAACATACCCTGTCTCTATTGTGTAAATTTTTTTGATTAGTCAAATAAATAGTTTGCGCAAGGCTCAACAGCTGCCGCCACACTCTTTTTCGACGCTATAGCAGCGTCACCCTCGCGTCTGCCGCTGCCGTCGGGGTGCCGGTGCGGCCGGCGAACAGGGGATTGATATCGAGCTCGGCAATATCGGGACACGCCGCCATCAACGCGTCGAGACGCAGGATGACGGCTTCGAGCGCCGCGAGATCGGCTTTCGGCCGGCCCCGGGCCCCGTCGAGCAAGGGGAAGCTCTTCACCGCGCGGATCATGTCGTGGGCATCGCGGTCCGACAGAGGATGGACCCGGAACACCACGTCTTTCATCACCTCGACGAAGATGCCGCCGAGGCCGAACATCAGCAGCGGCCCGAATTTGCTGTCGCGGGTGGCACCCAGTATGACCTCGGTGCCTTCGGTCGCCTGTTGTTGCAGGACCAGGGTGGCGCGGGGATCGCGTGCGCGGGCGCTCGCCATCATCTCGTCGAAGGCCTGCGCCGCCTGGTCAGCCGACTCGAGCCCGACGCGAACACCGCCCACATCGGACTTGTGCACGATCACCGATGAACTGATCTTGGCGACGAGGGGGAACCCTAGTGTCGCGGCGGCGGCCCGCGCCTCCTCGCGCGTGCGCGCCTCCTGCCAGGGAAGCACCGGCAATCCGGCCAGTGCGAACAGCTCCTGCGCCTCCACCAGGGTCAACTGCGTGCGGCCGCCGGCGCGCACGGCTGCCACCACCTCCGCGATGCCGGGACGGTCGACGTCGGCGAACTGCGGACGGATGCCGGCGGGGCGTTCGAGCCAGCGCCCATAGCGGACCATCGCCGCCAGCGCGCGTGCGGCGTCCTCGGGAAAGGTGTAGACCGCGAGCCCGGCATCGCGCATCAGGTCGATGGCCTCGCGCGACCTGACGTTGCCCATGAAGCAGACCAGCACGGGCTTGTCGCAGCCGGCCGCGCCCCGGACGATGCCGTGTGCCACCGAGGGGCCGTCGATCATCTCGAGCGACGTGAAGATGGTGATGATGGCGTCGATGGCCGGGTCTTCGGCAGCGGCGCGCATGGCCACTTCGTACTGCGGGGCGGTGGCCGTGGCGATCATGTCCACCGGGTTGGTGACGCTCGCCTCCGGGGCGACCACGGCACGGATGCGCTGCTGCGTCTCCGCGGACAGGGTGGGGATCTGCAGCCCCAGCTCGATACACGCGTCGGTGGCCAGGATCGCGGGGCCGCCGGAGTTGGTGATGATGGCGACCCGCGTGCCGCGGGGAATCGGCTGGCTGGCGAACGCCGAGGCGTAGACGAACAGCTCCTCGATGCTCGTCGCCCGGATCACCCCGCTCTGGGCGAACAGCGATTCCACCGCATTGTCCGCGCCCGCGAGCGAACCGGTATGCGATGCCGCGGCCCGCGCACCCGCGGCGGTGCGGCCGGACTTGACCGCGATGATCGGCTTCCGCTTCGAGACTCGCTGGCAGATTTCCAGGAAGCGCTGCGGGTTGCCGAGGCTCTCGAGGTACATCAGGATGACGCGCGTCCGCGGATCGGTCTCCCAGTATTCGAGCAGATCGTTGCCCGACACATCGGCCTTGTTGCCGAGCGACACGAACATCGACAGGCCGAGCCCGCGCTCGAGCAGCAGCGCGAGGATGGCTTCGCCGAGCGCGCCCGACTGCGACGAGAACGCCACGTTCCCCGCGACCGGTTCGTTCGCCGAGAACGAGGCTTGCAGCCGCACCGCCGGATCCATGTTGATGATGCCCATGCAGTTCGGTCCCACCAGCCGGATGCCGTAGTGCTTGCTGATGCGGACCACTTCGCGCTCGAGCGCCTGTCCGGCGTCGCCGGTCTCCTTGAAACCCGCCGTGATGATCACCGCGGCGCCGACACCCTTGCGGCCACAGGACTCGAGCGCGGCGAGGACGTGCGGCTTCGGCACGGCGATCACCGCCAGGTCCACCGGGTCGGGGATGTCCTCGACGGTGGGGTAGCACTTCATGCTGTGCACGACCGCGGCTCTCGGGTTCACCGGGAACACCTGCCCCTGAAACTCGAACGTCAGCAGGTTGTGCAGGATGGCTCCACCGATGCTGCGGCGGTCACGCGAGGCGCCGATCACCGCGACGGCGCCCGGATGAAAGAGCCGGTCCAGGGATGACATCACTGGACGCTGCAGGAGCCGGGGCCGTCAGGGTGCCCACACGATCCGCAGGGACCCATCGCCCGGACCTGCCGCGCCGTGCCGGGCGCGCTCACCGCGAACACCGAGAGCTGCTTCTCGAGCTCCGTGCCGTGGCATGACGGGCAGGCGAGCTCGGTTGACTCGCGCACCAGCAGCTCGAAGTGATGATGGCAGGAGCGGCACTCGTATTCGTAAAGCGGCATGTCAACAGGATAACGCAGCCCCTGGGCTACCATGTCGTCCATGTCCGTCGTTGCCGCCGTGATGCCCGCCCCGTTTGCCCCGATCGAGCTACGCGAGTTTCCCGAGCCCGATATCGAACCAGGCGGGATGCTGCTCGAGACGATGTTCTCGGAGGTGTGTGGCACGGACGTGCATCTCTGGCACGGGCGGCTGAGCGGCGTGCCCTACCCGATCATCCCGGGCCATGTCTCCGTCGGCCGCCTGGCCAAGGCGCGCGGCCCCATCACGCTGGCGGATGGCCGCCAGGCACGCGAAGGCGATCGCATCGTGTTCTTCGACGTGCATCGCACGTGCGGGCGCTGCTATGCGTGCGCCGTCAGCGGCACCCCGACCAAGTGCGTCCACCGCAAGGTCTACGGCATCACCGACGCGGCGGCCGACGGACTGTTCGGCGGCTGGAGCGAGGCCATCTACCTCGAGCCGGGCGTGGTCGCGGCCGTGCTGCCCGACAGCGTCACGGCGGAGGACTACATCGGCGGAGGCTGCGGGCTCATCACCGCCGTGCACGCCATCGATCGCGCGGCGATACGACTGGCCGATCGCGTGATGGTGCAGGGCACCGGCGCCGTCGGGCTGAGCATCATCGCGCTGGCGCGGCTGTCTGGCGCCGCCACCGTCATTGCCACCGGTGCGCCGGCCGATCGGCTCGAGCTGGCCAGGCAGATGGGCGCCGACCTGACGCTCGACGTCTCGAAGACCACCCCCGAGGAGCGGTTCGCCCTGATCAGGGGCCTGACCGGGGGAAGGGGCCCCGACATCATCATCGAGGCGTCGGGATCACCGCGCGCGGTGGAGGAGGCGCTGACGGTGGTCCGTGACGGCGGCCGCTATGTGATCGCCGGGCACTACACCGACGCCGGCCCGAGCACCGTGAACGCGCATCAGCACATCAATCGCAAGCACCTCGAGATTCGCGGGTGCTGGGGCAGCGAAGCGGGACATTTCATCCGCGCCTTGTCGATCCTCGAGCAGCACGCGCGGCACGTGCCCTGGCGCCAGATTGGGGCGCGTGTCTATCCGCTGAACCGGCTGAACGAAGCGCTGGCCGACGCCGAGGCGATGCGGCTGCCGAAGGCGCTCGTCGACCCGCGGCTGCGCGCGTAATCACGCGGTGGCCGTCGGGAGATCGCGTTCGGCGCCCGCCGGGACGACTGATGGGATGAGATAGGATGAGCTCATGCCGCCGGTGCCCCCCACCGCCCAGGCGGCCGGGACCGGAACGCTGCCCATCGAGTCGCGCCTGATTATTGGCGCGATCGTGCTCCGCCTGGTCACGGCGCTGATCGCGTTCATCGCCAAGGTCACGATTCCCGCACACGCGGATCAGGGCTTTTCGGTCCTCGGACGCCCCCACGCCTTCTGGGACACCTTCGCCAGGTACGACGCCGGCTGGTACTACGGCATCGCGTCGCAGGGCTACGCCTTTGTCGAGGGCGGCCGCAGCAACCTGGCGTTCTTTCCGTTGTATCCGCTGATGATGCGCGCCGGCGGGCTGCTGCTCGGCGGCACCCAGCCCGATTTCTACTTCGCCGGCATCGTGATCTCGTGGGTGTCCTTCGCTGTGTCGATGGTGCTGCTGTACCGACTCGCCCTGCTGGACATGCCAAAGGAGCACGCCGTCCGCGCCGTGCTGTACGCTGCCCTGTTCCCGGCGGCGTACTTCTTCGGTGTGGTGTACTCCGAGAGCCTCTTCCTCATGACGCTGCTGGGCGCCGCGC
>Ga0105103_10000690_pt1 | contig 19115 bp, 19 predicted proteins | sample PPLLaktember2015_2_FD_79107 | JGI IMG/M metagenome (GOLD analysis project Ga0105103, IMG submission 79107) | Freshwater sediment microbial communities from Prairie Pothole Lake near Jamestown, North Dakota, USA - PPLs Lake P7 Core (6) Depth... | ecosystem: Environmental > Aquatic > Freshwater >...
GCACGCATGCGCAACGTGCTCGCGCTCATCCTCGGCGGTGGCCAGGGCAGCCGTCTCCATCCCCTCACACAGTTCCGCTCGAAGCCCGCGGTGCCCATCGCCGGCAAGTACCGGCTGATCGATGTGCCGATCAGCAATTGCCTGCACGCCGATCTGCGCCGGATCTTCGTGCTGACGCAGTTCAACTCGGCCTCGCTCAACCGGCACGTCAGCAGCGCCTATCGCATGGATCACTTCTCCCGGGGCTTCGTGGAGATCCTGGCGGCCGAACAGACCCCGGAATCCACCGCGTGGTTCCAGGGCACGGCCGATGCCGTGCGCAAGGCACGACGGCACTTCCTCCAGCACGATGCCGACTACTACCTGATCCTCGCCGGCGACCACCTGTATCGAATGAACTATGCCGAGTTGCTCCAGGCACACGTCGAGGGCAATGCCGATGTCACGATTGCGGCGCTGCCGGTCGACCAGGCGGAGGCTACCGGCATGGGCATCTTCACGTTCGACGGGCAGGGGCGCATTGCCGGGTTCGAGGAGAAACCCAACGCCGATCGGCTCCGGCAGATGATGCCGAGCCTCGGCACCGGCGCGGGGTTCGTCGCCGCCGATCCGGACAAGCCGTACATCGCGTCGATGGGCATCTACCTGTTCTCGCGCAAGGTGCTGCTCGAACTGCTGGCCCAGGAGCCGGGGCATGACTTCGGCCGCGAGCTCATCCCCGCCGCCCTCACGCGGTACCAGGTTCGCGCCTTCCCTCACCGCGGCTACTGGGCGGATGTCGGCACCATCGACAGCTTCTACGACGCGAACATCATGCTGACGCGGGCCAGCGCGCCGTTCAGCTTCTACGATCCGCTGCGCCCCATCTATACGCACGCCAGGTTTCTGCCGCCGTCCAAGATGGTCCGCTGTCAGCTGCACCACACCCTCGTGGCCGAGGGGTGCTATCTCGAGGACGCGGCGGTGTCGGATTCGGTCGTCGGCATCAGGACCTCGATTGGCGCCGGCAGCCGCATCGAGCGGTCGGTGCTGCTGGGCGCCGACCACTACGAGCAGGCGCCGGAGCGACCTCCGGCGCGACCAGGCGTGCCCATCGGCATCGGCCGCGACGTGGTGCTGGACCGCGTGATCGTCGACAAGAACGCACGCATCGGGGATGGCGCGCGGGTGGTGAACGCCGCCGGCGTGGAGCACGCGGACGGCGACGGCTACTACATCCGCAACGGCATCGTCATCGTCCCGAAGGACGGCACCATCGCGCCCGGCACCGTGGTGTGAGCGCCCGGAGCGTTACTCAGAATTAACGGCTCCGTCATGGGACGGAAACCTGCCGCGGCTACCGTGGTTCTCAGGATTCGAGGACCAAGGAATGCAACCACTCCACGCTGCCCGTTCGCCCATGAGGGCAGCCGCAACTGCCGACCGGAACGGGACACGCACGCGCGTGCTGATCGTCGAGGACGAAGGCGACATCGCCGGGCTGATTCGACACACCCTGGAGCGCGGCGGCGACATGGTCGTCGAGGTCGCGGCGAGCGGCGACCAGGCGCTCAAGCTGGCCAGCGAGCATCCGCCGGATCTCGTCGTGCTCGATCTGAATCTGCCGGTGCTCGGCGGGCTCGAGGTCTGCAGGCTGCTCCGCAGCAGACCCGCGACCGCCCGCGTCCCCATCATCATGCTCACCGCTCGCGGCAGTGAAGGTGACCGCGTCACGGGACTCGACGCCGGCGCCGACGACTACATCACCAAGCCGTTCAGCCTCCGCGAGCTCTCCGCCCGCGTGCGTGCCGTGCTGCGTCGTGGCAAGCCTGAGGAACAGGCCGCCGCCCCCCTCATCTACCGCGGCAAGCATCTCTTCGCCGATTTCGACGCGGTGTCGATCGCCGTCGGCGGCGAAGCCATCCGGCTGACGCGGCGGGAGTTCGAGTTGCTGCGGTATCTGGTCGAGAACCGGAATCGCGTGCTGTCGCGCGATCGCCTGCTGGAACGCGTCTGGGGCTACGACCGCCTCATCGAGACGCGATCGGTAGACGTCCACGTCGGGCGCCTGCGCGGCAAACTGGGTGAGGCCGGCAAGCAGATCGAAACAGTGGTCGGGCTCGGCTATCGCTTCGTCGAGTGACGCTGGCGCCGCCCCGGGGTCGGGAACTACTCTTCCCGCCAGCCCGCGTGCTGCAACTCGTCCATCTCGAGGGTCATCGAGCGGCGGGCCCGCTCCACGCGGTGCCAGTCGTGATACTCGACCCGCTTCACGACCTCACTGTCCTGCTCTTTCCGGACTTCCCACCCCTGATCGGTCGACGCGATCGTGTAGCGGCGCGTGTGTTCGGCGTTCCGAAGATGTTTGGTGAACATGGCGACACTTCGATCCTGCCCCAGCCACCATGATCCGGCGTGTAAATTCGCGGTAAACAGCGCCGGTCAAGTCACAGAAACCGTTCAGATTCAATAAGTTACGGCGCCATGACGTACAGGGCCCGGGGCCGCGTCGTCACCCGAAGGGCGTCGTCTCCGACGTTGGGTTCGCCGTCGACGTGGTATCCCATCGGCCCGGTGCCGCGGACCACGGCATCGGTCACCGGGGTCATGTGCAGCCCGCGGCCCGCACGCAGACGCCCGTTGAAGAAGGCGGGGATCTTGACCAGCAGACGCCACAACGGCTGCGATTCCACGACCACCAGATCCAGGTGCCCGTCGTCCAGGCGGGCCGCCGGGGCAATCTGCGCCCCGTTCCCGTACTGCCTCGAATTGGCCACCGCGATGATCAGCGCGCGATAGGTGACAGACCTGCCGCCGTGTTCGATGGTGTACTGCTGGGCCCGGTACCGCGGCAGTTCCGCGAACGTGATCCGCGCGTAGCCCGAAAGGCCGCGCCGCGCGCCGGGCCTGGCGATGTGCTCCGCGATCCGCGCGTCCAGCCCGACCCCCGCCACGTTGAAGAACCACGAGTCGTCGATCTGGCCGGCATCGATCAGCTTGCGCGATCCGGTCGCCGCCAGTTCGAGAGCGGCGGTGCTCTCGAGTGGGACGCCGAGGTCGCGGGCGAGGCCGTTGCCCGAGCCGCCGGGCACGATGGCCAGACACGTCTCGGAGAACACCAGGGCGCTGCCCACTTCGTTGATCGTGCCGTCGCCGCCCCAGGCGGCCACGAGCGGGACGCCCGCCTCCCGTGCCTGGAGGGCAAACCTGCGCGCATCGCCGCGAGCGCCCGTCACCAGCACGTCAACCTCCGCGCCGTGCCGGCGGAACACGTCGGTGGCCAGCACACGGCAGGCCTCGACCGGGCGTCGGCGACTCGGCCCGGAGACAGGGTTGATGATGACGACCGCGCGCATCCAACCCCTCAGTTCGCTTCAGTGGTCATACGCACAGCACCCTGATCCGTGCGAAACGGGCACAACCCAGCGACGTTCGAGCGGATTGCGTTTGTCAACTCAGTGAGGAGGGGGCGTCAGGGCGCCAGGCGGCGCAGCATGCGGGGCGGCAGCAGCCAGCGCAGCGTGCCAGGTCCTGCCGGCGTGGCGCCGTCCACGTCGATAGCGCAGACCGCGCCTTTGCGGAACTCCACGTGGCCCCTCGCCCCCAGCAGTTTCGCGGCGAACTCGCCGAGATCCGGCTCGTGTCCAACCAGTGCGATGCGCCGATGACGCTTCGCGTGGGCCTTGATCGCCTCGATGATGGCGGCGGGCTTGCCTCCTGGCGCGAGCGCTTCCAGCGGTTCCATGGGGATGCGCTTCTTGAAGCCCGTGGCCAGCAGCGTCGCCGTCTCCTCGGCCCGCGTCAGCGGGCTGGTCAGAATCACGTCCAGCTCGAGATCCATCGCGACGAGGCCGCGCACGGCGTCCTTGAAGCGCTTGATGCCCTCGGGCGTGAGTGGCCGTTTCCGGTCGTCCGGGTATTTGGGGCCGCGCTCCGCGGCGATGGCGTGGCGAACGAGATACAGCTCGAGGATGGCGGCCATGGTTACATCGTAAACGTTGGGCGGCCATCCCGCGCGGCCGTGATGATGCTGTTGCAGAGCGCCAGCAGGGTGTGGCGATTGCGGAGGAACGCCGCATGCCCGTCGCGGCAGGCGTCCTCGAGGCTGCGCACCAGCGCGCCCAGCTCCGTCGCCATCGCCCGATCCGATGCCGCCAGTTCCGTCTGCACCTGACGTGTGCGGTCCAGCAGAATCTCGTAATCGTGGATCTCGCCGAGCGCGTCCTGCAGGTCCTTCAGGCGGTTGATGCGGGCCATGGCACGGGACTTCGTGAGCTCGCGTTCCACTTCGAGGGCATAGCGCAGCTTCTTGGTGGCCACGCGAACGGCGTGCAGCCGCTCGGGGTCGTAAAGGGCGCTGGTGCGGCGCAGCTCGATGCGCAGCCTGAGGGCACGCTGCCCCGATCGCCGGCGCGCGGTGCGCTGCTCCCCGTCGTGGTGCGCCAGCTGATGCCGGTGCGAGGCAGGATCGTGGAGTTGGTGGTGCAGCCTGGCCGCCGCCGCGGGCGTGATGACGTGGAGCATCGCCTGCCGGTGGATCTGGCGCTCGGCCGAGAGATGTTCCCGCACCCGGGCGACGGCGCGCTCGGAGATGCCGGCTCGCGGTGCCATCTCGGCCAGGTGGCCGATCGCGACGTCGAGTTCCCGGATTGGCCCGAGGGCGCGGGTGATGCGCCGGACCTGCTTTCCGGCCCGATCGAGGTCGTCGGACCCGGCCGCCTCGGCCAGGACGGGCAGCACCTCGCGCAGGCGCCGGGAGGCGACGCGGGCGCGGTGCACGGACCTCACGTCGCCTGACGTGGCCGCTGGCAACGCGTCGAGCAGCGACAACAGCCGCTGCCGCAAAAGCCTCACCGGGAGCGTTGTCCGCTGCATGCTAGGATTCGAGACGGTCATTATACCGACCCGCTTCCACCCAGAGATTCCATGCGCCTGGCCGCCATCGACATCGGCACGAACTCGGTCCACATGATCGTGGTGCGGGTCCGCCCCGACTTCTCGTTCGAGGTGATCGACCGCGAGAAGGAGATGGTCCGTCTCGGGGCCGGCGGGCTCGACGGACGGAAGCTGACGCGTGCGGCGCAGACCGCCGCCCTGCAGGCGCTGTCGAAGTTCGAGCGAATCGCCCGCTCCCATCAGGTGGACGAGATTCTCGCGGCCGCGACCAGCGCCACGCGCGAGGCCGAGAACGGCGGCGCCTTCCTCGCCGACATCGAGCAGCAGACCGGCATCCGGCCGCGCATCATCACCGGGACGGAAGAGGCCCGGCTCATTCACCTGGCGGCGGTGTACGGCGTCGACACCCCGAAGGAATCCGTGGTCATCGACATCGGTGGCGGCAGCGTGGAGATCACCCTCGGCACCGGCCGCGAGGTGAAGTTCGCCCGCAGCTTCAAGATGGGCGTGATTCGCCTCACCGAACGTTTCGTCACCTCCGACCCGATCAGCAAGCGCGACGAGCGCAAGCTGGTGAAGTTCATCGGCGAGCAGGTCGATCGCTACCTCGGCTACATCGTCAAGGAGGGCTTCGATCGGGTGATCGGCACCTCCGGCACCATCCTCTCGCTGGGCGCCGTGGCCACGGCCATGGACCGCGGCGTGGCTCCGGAGGAAGTCCGCAACCTCCGCGTGCCGGCGAAGGGCCTCAAGCGCCTGCGCAAGACGGTGACGGATCTCGATCTCGAGGAACGGCTCGCGCTGCCAGGCCTGGATCCGCGCCGCGCCGACCTCGTGGTCGCTGGCGCCGTGCTGCTCGACACCCTGCTCAGCACGCTCGAAGCGAAGGACATCACGCTGTGCGATCTGGCGCTGCGTGAAGGCCTGGTACTCGACTACATCCATCGCCACCGGAAGGAGATTGCGCGGGTCGACCGCTACCCCGACGTCCGCCGGCGGTCGGCCATCGAGCTGGCCGAGCGCTGCCACTGGGAGGCCGACCACGCGCGGCAGGTGGCGCGCATGGCGCTCGCCATGTTCGATCAGACCAAGGCCCTGCACGGGCTCGGTGAGCGGGAGCAGGAATGGCTCGAGTACGCCTCGCTCCTGCACGACATCGGCAATCACATCAGCTACGAACGGCACCACCGACACTCGCACTATCTGATCAAGAACGGCGATCTCCGCGGCTTCGAACCCGATGAGATCGAAGTCATCGCCCTGGTCGCGCGCTATCACCGCCGCGGTGTCCCCAAGCGCAACCACGAGGGCTACGCGGATCTTTCGCCCGCGCTCAGGAAGACCGTGCGCCTGCTCGCCGCCATCCTGCGTGTGGCCGAAACGCTGGACCGCTCGCGGCACGGCGTGGTCGGCACGGTGACCATCCGCGATCGTGGAGCCGACCTGCGTCTCCAGGTCGAGGCCATCGGCGATGCCGAGCTGGAGGTGTGGGCCGGGCGGCGCCAGCTCGACGTGCTCGAGAAGGAACTGGGCAAGCCCATCACGCTGGCCAAGCTCCAGCGCGACGTCCCGCCGGGAGCGCCGCGGGCGAAGAAGCGGGCGCCGGACCGCCGCACCCTTCGAACCTGAGGCGTTAACCCGGATTTAACACGTCAGTAACTGATGCGAAATCGCGCTGCCATAGGCTGATCACATGCGCGTGTTCATCACGATTCCGGTTGTGTCCCTGTGTGCGGCGGCCCTGCTGACCGCGGCGTGCGGTGGCGGCTCGTCGTCCACCACCTCGTCCACCTCCGGTTCGCCGGCCTTGATCACCCTCGACGGCTCCAGCACGGTCTTCCCGATCAGCGAGGCCGTGGCCGAGGAGTTCCAGAAGAGCGTTCCCGGCACGCGCGTCACCGTCGGCATCTCGGGCACCGGCGGCGGCTTCCAGAAGTTCTGCCGCGCCGAGACCGACATCAGCGACGCCTCCCGTCCGATCAGCGCCAGCGAGATCGAGGCCTGCGCCAAGAGCGGTGTCGAATACATGGAGCTGCCGGTCGCCTACGACGGCATCGCGATCGTCGTGAACCCGAAGGCCGCCTGGATCAGCGACATCACCGTCGCCGAATTGAAGACGCTGTGGGCGCCCGAGGCGCAGGGCAAGGTCATGCGCTGGAATCAGGTGCGTGCGGCCTGGCCGGACCGCGAAATCCACCTGTTCGGCGCCGGCGTCGACTCGGGCACCTACGACTACTTCACCGAAGCGATCACCGGCAAGGCCAAGGCCAGCCGCGGCGACTTCACCTCGAGCGAGGACGACAACGTCCTGGTGCAGGGCGTCAGCAGCGATGAACTCGCCCTCGGTTTCCTGCCATACGCCTACTACGAAGAGAACCGCGAACGGCTGAAGCTGATCCCGGTCGACGATGGCAAGGGCGACAACGGTGCGGGCCCGATGCTGCCGAGCCCCGAGACGATTCGGGTGGGCACCTATCAGCCCCTGTCCCGTCCGGTGTTCATCTATGTGTCGAAGAAGGCGGCGGAGCGTCCTGAGGTGCAGAAGTTCGTGGAGTTCTATCTGGCGGAGGCGGAGACCCTGGTCCGGGAGGTGAACTACGTGGGCCTGGGCGACGCCGCCTACACCATGCTCGGCGAGCGCTTCTCCAAGCGCGTCACCGGCTCGCTGTTCTCCGGCGTCGACACCGTCGGTGTGACCATCGAACAGCTGCTCGCCAGGGAACGCGCCCAGTAGCATCATGCGCACGCGCCGGATCGAATGGCTCATCGAGCACGCGCTCTTCCTGTGCGCGGCGCTCTCCGTCCTCACCACCGCCGGCATCATCATCGTGCTGTCGGTGGAGACGTTCGAGTTCCTGCGTGAAGTGCCGCTGCTCGAGTTCCTGACCGGCACCGAGTGGACGCCGCTGTTCGCCAACCCGCGTTTCGGGGTGATGCCACTCGTCGCCGGCACGCTGCTGGTGTCGGCGATCGCCATGGCCGTGGCACTGCCGATGGGCCTGCTCTCGGCCATCTACCTCAGCGAGTACGCGCCCGAGCGCGTGCGCCGCGTGGTCAAGCCGGTGCTCGAAGTGCTGGCGGGCGTCCCGACGGTCGTCTACGGCTACTTCGCGCTGTTGTTCGTCACCCCTCTGCTGCAGCGCATCTTCCCGCAGATGTCGGGCTTCAACGCGCTCAGCCCCGGCATCGTCATGGGGATCATGATTCTGCCACTGGTGTCGTCGCTCGCTGAAGATGCCATGCGGGCGGTGCCGCGCGGGCTGCGCGAGGGTTCCTACGCGCTCGGCGCGACGCAGATGCAGACCGCGCTGAAGGTGGTGGTGCCGGCGGCCTTCTCGGGGATCACCGCCGCGTTCATCCTCGCCGTGTCGCGCGCCGTGGGCGAGACGATGATCGTCGCCATCGCCGCGGGCCAGCAGCCCCGCCTCACCGCCAGTCCGTTCGTCCCGCTCGAAACGATGACCGCCTACATCGTGCAGGTCAGCCTGGGCGACACGCCGCAGGGCACGCTCGAGTACCGCACGATCTTCGCGGTCGGGATGCTGCTGTTCCTGATGACCTTCGGCCTCAACCTCGTGAGCACCTGGCTGCGGGAACGCTTCCGCGAGGAGTACTCGTGAGGCACCGCGCCGATCTCGTCTTCAAGCTGGTCGCGCTCAGCACGCTGGTGTTCGCGCTGGTCACGCTCGCGGCGCTGGTCTTCGACGTCGTCGCCGACGGCGCCGGGCGTCTCGACTGGCAGTTCCTGACCAGCCTGGCCTCCCGCCGTCCCGAGGACGCGGGCATCTACCATGCGCTGGCCGGCAGTATCTGGGTGATCGTCCTGACGGGAGCACTCGCCATGCCGCTCGGCGTGGCCGCGGCCGTCTACCTCGAGGAGTACGGCACGCGCAGCCGCTGGGCACGGTTCATCGAGATCAACATCGCCAATCTCGCGGCGGTGCCCTCGATCATCTACGGCCTGCTGGGCCTCGGGGTGTTCGTCCGCGTGATGGGCATGGGGCGCAGCGTCATGGCCGGCGCCTGCACGCTGGCCCTGCTGGCGCTGCCGGTGGTGATTCTGTCCACGCGCGAAGCGCTTCGCACCGTGCCCTCCACGATTCGGGAAGGCTCGTACGCGCTGGGCGCCACCAAGTGGCAGACCATCTGGCACCAGGTGCTGCCGATGGCCATGCCGGGCATCCTGACCGGCCTCATCCTGTCGCTGTCGCGGGCCATCGGCGAGACCGCGCCGCTCATCACCATTGGCGCACTCACCTACATTCCGTTCGCGCCGGACGGCATCTGGTCGCCGTTCACGGTGTTGCCGATTCAGATCTTCAACTGGGTGTCGCGGCCGCAGGCGGCGTTCAAGGAAAACGCCGCGGCCGGCATCCTCGTGCTCATGGCCCTGCTGCTGGCCATGAACGCAATCGCGGTATTCTTGCGGGACCGCATGCAGCGTCAGGGCCGTTCATGAGCCTCGCGTCTCGTCCTCTCTCCTCCCTCGCCGGCATCTCGAGCCGGGCGGGCCAGACTCCGACCGATTCGGACCAGCCCGTGAAGATCGACGTCGATCGGCTCAACTTCTATTACGGTCCCAAGCGCGCGCTCGACAGCATCTCGATCCAGATTCGCGCCAACCTCGTCACGGCGTTCATCGGGCCGTCGGGCTGCGGCAAGAGCACGTTCCTGCGGACGCTGAACCGGATGAACGACATCATCCCCGGCACCCGTGCCGAGGGCACGGTGCTCGTCGACGGCGAGTCGATCTACGCGCCCGGCGTGGATGTGGTGGCGCTCCGCCGGCGCGTCGGCATGGTGTTCCAGAAGTCGAACCCCTTTCCCAAGTCGATCTTCGAGAACGTGGCGTACGGGCTGCGCATCAACGACATGGCCCAGAGCAAGGCCGAGCTGAACGACCGGGTCGAGGAGAGCCTGCGGCAGGCCGCCATCTTCGACGAGGTGAAGGATCGGCTGCACGAGTCGGCGCTCGCGCTCTCCGGCGGCCAGCAGCAGCGGCTGTGCATCGCCCGCGCGCTGGCGATCCGCCCCGAGATCCTGCTGATGGACGAGCCCGCCTCGGCGCTCGACCCGATCGCCACCCAGCGCATCGAAGAGCTGATCTACGACCTGAAGAAGAGCTATACCATCGTCATCGTCACCCATAACATGCAGCAGGCGGCGCGCGTCTCGGATTACACCGCCTTCTTCTGGCTGGGCCGCCTCGTGGAATACGACCGGACCGACCGCATCTTCACGGCGCCGGCGGAGAAATTGACGGAAGATTACGTCACGGGACGTTGCGGTTAGGAGCATGCCGGTGGAGCGAGTCGTTCGGCACTTCCAGGAAGAACTCGAGACGCTCAAGGAGCGGCTGCTGGCCATGGGCGGGCTCGCGGAGGAGCGCGTGCGCCTGTCGGTCCGCGGGGTCGCCGAGCGCAACCCCGACGACATCCAGGCGGTGCTCGGGGGTGACGAGCCGGTCAACGACCTGCACATCGAGATTGACGATCGCTGCTTCAAGCTGCTGGCGCTGCATCAGCCGATGGCCGCCGACCTCAGGGCCATCGTCGCCGCCGTGAAGATCAACACCGACCTCGAACGGGTCGGCGACCTCGCCGTGAACGTGGCCGAGGCCGGCAAGCGCTATCTGCACCACGCACCGGTCAAGCCGCTGATCGACATCCCGCGCATGGGTGACATCGCCCAGCTCATGCTCCGCGACGCGCTCGACGCCTTCGTCCGCCGCGACATCGCGCTCGCCGAGGCGGTCCTCGCCAAGGACGACGAGCTCGACGCGCTGAAGACACAGATTTTCCGCGAGTTGCTCACGTTCATGCTCCAGGACACGTCGACCATCGAACCGGCGCTCGACCTCATCCTCATCTCCCGCCACCTCGAACGCATCGGCGACCACGCCACCAACGTCGCCGAGGACGTGATTTTCATGGTGTCCGCGCGGGACGTCCGCCATCAGCCCCTGGACCCGGGCGGCCAGGACGGCCGGCTGGCCTGAACGCGTCGCGGAGCGTATCCACTCCATCTCTTTCAGGCATGAGTGCCCCCTGATGAATTCGTGATTCGGCCGGGCCCTGGAATACAATGAAAAACGGATCTGCTGACACCCATGGCTGACACGCTGACCGTTACCGACAACCGCACCGGCAAGACATACGAGATCTCAATCACGGAGGGCGCCATCAAGGCGACCGACCTGAAGAAGATCAAAACCGAGGACGCCGAGGACACCGGGCTGCTCACCTACGACCCGGCGTTCATGAACACCGCCGCCTGCCGCAGCCGCATCACCTACATCGACGGCGACAAGGGCATCCTGCTCTACCGGGGCTACCCGATCGAGCAGCTGGCGGAGCACAGCACGTATCTGGAGACCGCGTACCTCATCCTCAACGGCGAGCTGCCCACGGCAGATGCGCTGCAGGACTGGACCCACCAGATCACGATGCACACGATGGTGCACGAGAACATCAAGAAGTTCATGGAAGGCTTCACCTACGACGCCCATCCGATGGGCGTGTTCGTGAGCACCGTGGCCGCGATGTCGACGTTCTACCCGGACGGCAAGCTGATCTTCGACGCCGAGCGCCGCAAGCTCCAGATCCTGCGGCTGATCGCCAAGACGCCGACCATCGCGGCGTACGCGTTCCGCCACAGCATTGGCCGCCCCTACGTCTATCCGGACAACGACCTCAGCTTTACCGGCAACTTCCTGAACATGCTGTTCAAGATGACCGAGCAGCGATATCAGCCGAACCAGAAGCTGGCGCGCGCGCTGGACGTGCTCTTCATCCTCCACGCCGACCACGAGCAGAACTGCTCCACCAGCTCGATGCGCGGCATCGGCAGCTCGCACGTCGATCCGTACTCGGCGCTGGCGGGTGCGGCCGCGGCCCTCTACGGCCCGCTGCACGGCGGCGCCAACGAAGCCGTGCTGCGGATGCTGAAGGAGATCGGCTCGGTGGCCAACATCCCCGCCTTCATCAAGAAGGTGAAGGCCGGCGAAGGCCGCCTGATGGGCTTCGGCCACCGCGTCTACAAGTCGTACGACCCCCGCGCGAAGATCATCAAGCGCACGGCCTACGAGGTGTTCGAGGTCACGGGCAAGAACCCGCTGCTCGACATCGCGCTCGAGCTCGAACGCATCGCGCTCGAGGACGAGTACTTCGTGTCGCGCAAGCTCTACCCGAACGTCGACTTCTACTCGGGCCTCATCTATCAGGCGATGGGTTTCCCGGTGGACATGTTCGCGGTGCTGTTCGCCATCGCCCGCACCGTGGGCTGGGTGGCGCAGTGGGAAGAGATGCTGCTCGACCCCGAGCAGAAGATCTTCCGGCCCCGGCAGATCTACACCGGCGCCGCCACCCGCGACTACATCGCGATCAGCGACCGCGCCTGAAACCGCACGACCCGACAGGGGGACCGATGAGCGTCCAACGTCTGCGCCAGCACTCATCGGCCCTCCTGCTGATCCTCGGCCTCGGCGCAGCCTGCGTGGCCGCCCAGACGGCCACCCCCTTCGACAGCACGCGCGCCTACAATCACGTCCGCGACCAGGTCGCCTTCGGCCCGCGGCCGGCTGGCTCCGCCGCCAACGCCAGGACCCGCGCCTACATCATCAGCACGCTGGCGAAGTCCGGCTACACCGCCGTCGAGCAGCCGTTCGACACCACCACGCCCGTCGGCCCGGTGAAGATGACCAACATCGTCGCCACCCTGCCGGGTGAGCGGCCCGAGCGCATCGCCATCGCCAGCCACTTCGACACCAAGCCCATCAACGAGTTCCGGTTCGTGGGCGCCAACGACGGCGGCTCGAGCACGGGCGCGCTGCTCGAGCTCGCGCGCGTGCTGAAGACCCGCCCGAAGCCCAGGTTCACCATCGAGTTCCTGTTCTTCGACGGCGAGGAGGCGTACGGCGAGTGGCGCGACCCGAACCACACCTACGGCAGCCGCCACTACGTCTCGGCGGCGCGCGCCTCGGGCACGCTCGCCAGCCTCAAGGCGCTGATCCTGCTGGACATGGTCGGCGACCGCGAGCTGAACATGCGCCGCGACACCAACTCCACCACCTGGCTGACGGACATCTTCTGGAGCACCGCCAAACGCCTCGGACACGGCGCACACTTCCTCGACGAGCCGTTCCCGGTGGAGGACGACCACATCCCGTTCGTGAAGGCGGGCGTGCCGTCCGTCGATTTGATCGACCTCGACTATCCGGCGTGGCACACCGCTGCCGACACGCTCGACAAGGTGAGCGCCGGCAGCCTGCAGGTTGTGGGGGATGTCGTGCTGGCCGCGTTGCCCGAGGTCGAGGCACGGCTGCTCAAGGGCCGCTAGGGCCCCTGCTAGCGGTAGACTTCCTCGAGAATTTCGGCCTCGGTCAACACCGTGGGCGACGACTTCGCGCGCTGGAACACGCGGTCGACCACCGGGTCGGAGGCGGGGATGCCGCGCTTCTCGAGCCAGAACGTCACGTTCGACTTCCCTGACATCGGCCCCACGTCGATCTCCTGCTCGCGTCCCACCAGGCTGGCGGGAATCGCCGAGTAGACGGCGTCCATCAACTCGCGATCGCCCTTGCGCCATGCCTTCACCACAGCCGCCGCATGCACGCCGGTGGCCGTGCGGAAGGCATCCCGCCCGATGACGGGATAGTTGTCGGGGATCGGCACGTGGCAGGCATCGGACACCGCCTGGCAGTATTCCTCGACATGGTGCAGGTCGCGAGACAGATAGCCCATCAGCACGAGGTTGACCAGCAACAGGTCCATTGGCGTGTTCCCCACCCGCTCGCCGATGCCGAGCGCCGCGCCGTGCAGGCGTGTCGCCCCGGCTTCCAGGGCGGCAATGCTGTTGATGACCGCCAGGTCCCGGTCGCGATGACCATGCCAGTCGATGCCCACGTCCGCGCCCGAATCGCGAATCACCTGCCCGACGAACTTGACGACGGCGGAAGCGCCCACCGGCGTGGCATGACCCACGGTGTCGGCGACGCAGATTCGCTTGGCGCCCGCGGAAATCGCGCACGAGTAGAGGGCCCGCAGCGTGTCGGGGTTCGCTCGCGTGGTGTCCTCGGTCACGTACATCACGTCCAGGCCTTCCTTGACGGCGAACGTGATGGCCTCATCCGTGGTGCGCAGCAGGAAGTCGAGCGTCCAGCCTTCCGTGAACTGGCGGATCGGCGACGAGCCGATGAAGGTGGCGCACTCGATGCGCACCCCGGTCCGCTGCGAGATCTCGGCGACGGGGCGAATATCGTTGACGTGCGTGCGGGCCGCGCAGTTCGCCCTCACCGACAGCCGCGCCGAGCTGATCTCCCGAGCCAGCCGCTCCACATCGCAGGCCACGTGCGGGCCGGCGCCGGGCAGGCCGATGTCGGCGGTGTCGATGCCCAGGGCATCGATGAGATGAAGAATCCTGATCTTCTGGTCGATCGTGGGCGTGCGGACGGACGGCGACTGCAACCCGTCGCGGAGCGTCTCGTCATCCAGCATGATGACGGGCGGCCGCGGCGGGGCGTCGATTCGGTTCCAGTCGAAAATCAGTGAATCGATCATGAACGGACCGGACCAGCGTACTACCGTTGGCCGCCACGTGCACGGCGGCGCACGTACAGGACGCCGGCGCCCGCGACGAGGACGGCAGCCGCGGTCGAGGTGATGGCCGCCTGAGCCACACGCGGCCTGAACGCGTCACGAATGAGGCGGGGTGGCTGCTGGCGGGCCCAGTCAGCCAGCTGCTCGGCGACGAACGCATCGCCGGCGCGCCGCAGCTGATAGTCGAAGGTCAGGTTCCAGACAACGAACGCGACGAGCCATGGAGCCCACGCCCTCATGCGCTCGCGAATCCGGGGCCGAGGTAGCGCACGACCAGCGCGGTGACGTCGTCATACTGCTCGGCGCCGCGCGCGAAGCCCTGCACCGCCTCGACGATGTGCGCCAGCACCTCGCCGGCCGGCTTGCCATGGTGCTGCTTCAGCACGTCGATCAGCCGCTCCTCGCCGAACTCGTTGCCCTCGATGTCGTGCGCCTCGGTCACGCCGTCGCTGTAGAGGACGACCGTGTCGCCCGGCTTCAGCGTGGCGTGGCTCGACGAGTAGGTCGCGAAATCGAACATGCCCACCGGCATGCCGTCGGCCTCCAGCCGGCTCAGGCCATCCTGACCGAGGACGAGCGCGGCGTTGTGGCCGGCGCTGCAGAACGCCAGCGACCCATCCGGGCTGAGCTGGCTGTACATCGTCGTGGCGTAGCGGGCGTCGATGGCGCGTCTGGTGAGCACCCGGTTCATCTGGGTGATGGTTTCGGCGGGATCGGTGCCGCTCGACACGAACGCCGAGAAGATGCCCAGGATCTTGGATGTCAGCAGTGCCGCGGCAGGGCCTTTGCCCGCCACGTCGCCCACCAGGAACGCGAACTTCCCGTCGGACATCTCGAGGAGGTCGTAGAAATCGCCGCCGATGGTGCGGGCCTGCACGGACGTGCCGCTCGCCTCGTAGAAGCTGCCGTTGTGGGTGCCTTCGGGCAGCAGTGCCCGCTGGATCTCTGCCGCGATCTTCAGTTCGTGCTCGATGCGCGTCTTCTCGAGCGTCTCGCGATACAGACGGGCGTTCTCGATGGCCATGCCCGCTTCGGTGGCCAAGGTGTCGAGGGCGGTGCGCGTGTGCGGCGCCAGCAGGCTCCCCTTCTCGCGCGAGTCGAGATAGAGGACGCCGATGGCCTTGGTTTCGCTGGGCTGGTCGGCCTTGTCCAGATACCGCACGACCCGCAGCGGCGCGCAGGCCACGTGGCGAATGCCCAGCGCCACCGTGCCCATGTGCACGTTGGCGAGGTCGCCGTCCAGGAGGTCGGCGACGATCTTGATCTCGCCGGTGGCGAAGACCTCTTCGGGGATCTTGCGGCTGGTGTCGAAGCGGTTGCCCGGCAGCGTGATGCGCCCGCGCGCCCGCGCCAGCTTCAGGTCGAGGTGGTCGCCCACCGCCAGCATGATGAAGCCGCGCTCGGCGCCGGTGACCTCGATGGCGGCGTCCAGCACCAGGGCCAGCACTTCGTCCAGCACGCGGCCCGAGCCGAGTGCCCGCAGCCCCTCGAGCAGGGCGGCAAGCTGCCGCAGGTCGCTGACGGCCGTGACCGGGGTGCGCTCCCCGGACGAGGAGGCGTCGCCGATGACGAAGGTGATGTCGGTGCCGGCCGCGCGGCCGAACTGCAGACGGTCCCCGCTCACGAGCTTGTGCTCGGTGACCTGAGCCTCGTTGACGAACGTGCCGTACCGGGACCCCCGGTCCCGCAGGATGAAGGCGCCGCCTTCGATCACGATCTCGGCGTGATCACGAGAGACGTCGCTGCCGGTCAGGCGAACGTCGTTCTCGGTCCGTCGGCCGATGGTCAGCTGTGGCTTGTCGAGGGGGATGACCCGTCGTCCCAGGCCGTCGTTCAGTTCGAGCCGTGCATCTGTCATAGGGAGAACTGCATTCTAGCGCGACTGAGTAGATGGACTCATCCCACGTGAACTGAGGGGTTAGAAGAAAGCCCACGCGGCAGCGGCGGCAGCGGCAGCCGCGGCGGCCGCCGTCAGGACCGGCACCAGCCAGCGATTGGCCTTGTCGTGACGATACGGCGTGACGGGAGGCGTAATCCGGGGCTCGGCCGTCGCCGTCCCGCACCGATAGCAAATCAGGGCGTTGTCGGCAATGTCGGTGCTGCAGGAGCGACATTTCATGCCACGATCTTAACGGTACTCGTCATGATCCCACTCAAGGACGTGATTCCGACCCGCACCTGGCCGGGAGTCACGATCGGCCTGATCGTCCTGAACGCCCTGGTATTCGTCTACCAGCTCACCCTGTCGCCGGCGGAGCTCGAGGACTTCATCCTGGTCCTCGGCCTGATCCCCGCGGACTTCTCGGTGATCACGATGTTCACGTCGATGTTCGTGCACGGCGGGTTCGGGCACGTGGGGGGCAACCTGCTGTATCTGTGGATCTTCGGCGACAACATCGAGGATCGGCTCGGACACGGTCGTTTCCTGCTCTTCTACCTCGCCGCGGGCGTGGTCGCCGCCCTGGCGCAAGCGGCCATGGACCCGGCGTCCGCCATTCCGATGGTGGGCGCCAGCGGCGCCATCGCCGGCGTGATGGGCGGCTACTTCGTCCTCTATCCGCACTCGCGCGTGCTGACGCTGTTCCCCTTCCCGATCATGATCTTCGAGGTGCCGGCCATCTTCTTCCTCGGGCTCTGGTTCTTCATCCAGTTCATCAGCGGCCTCGGATCGATGGCCGCCGCGGCCGGGACCGAGGTGCCGGGCGGCGTCGCCTTCTGGGCCCATGTGATGGGCTTCGTCGCAGGCGTGGCGCTGGTCAAGGTGATGCGCCGTCCGGAGCGGGAACGCGTGGAGTGGTGGGGCGCCTGACGTCAGCTCTTCTTCCGGATCTCCTGTGAGACCCGCGCGAGATCGATCATCAGCTTCTCGTACGCCGCCTGCCACTCGGGCGCGGGCATCTCGTCCTTGCGCTGCTTCAGGGACTCGGCCTCGGCTTCGAGGGTGCGCCGCTGCGTCAGCAGGGCGGCCAGTTCCGGGTTGCTGGTAAGGGCGGCCGGTTCCGCATCCAGGTTCCACAGGCGCGCGAATCCGCCGTCCGGGCCGTCGGCCCCCTCTTCACGGCCCGCGCCGTCGCCGTTGTCGTCGAGCAGCGCGCGCTCGGTCGTCAGCTGCCCGCGCTGTTCGTAGTGCTGCTTCACGGCAAGGCTCGCCGCCTCGAACACCTCGAAGATCGACGTGCGTCCGTTCTTGTCCAGGTCCGTCGAGGCCTCGCTGAGCGCTTTCACGAAGTACTCGGGAAACACAGTGGCGTACTTCTGCGCCGCGGAGTTGGTGGCGGTGATGACCACGCGGCCTTTTCCCTTGAGGGCGTCGAGGAACGGGAAACTGGCTTCGGACGTGTTCACGACGATGAGCCGCCCGGGCAGCCCCGTCAGCAACTGGTTCCAGTCGGTGGCGGTGAGGTCCGGGCCAACGAGGTTGAACTTGGCGACCTCGCCATCGAACGTGCCGTGCCCGAGCAGCACCAGCAGCACGAGGTCGTCCCTGGCGGCCGTCTTTCGGATTTCGCTGAACACGGCCTTCACGTTCGCGGCCGATCCGGTCGTGCCACCGGTCACGGTCTCGTCCACCAGCATCCGCACGTGCGCCGCGTCGAAGCCGTGGCGATCGACCAGCGCGGTCTGCAACGTGGCGCGCCACTGCTTCATCTGCTCGGCGTACTTCTCGCCGCCGGAGGCGCCCGACACGATGACGGCCCACCGCGTCTCGGCCATCGCCGGCAGCGGCGCGAACAGCCAGAGAACGGCGCAGAGGGCGACGCTGCGCCAGGGAGCACCCCACCGGGGCGCCGGCACCGGCCGGGACGGCGGCTGCTGGTTCATATCGAAGTCTCCGCTTCCGGTGATCGCACGCGAGGTCACGCCAGCCCGACCCGGCGGCGCGCCACCCATTCGAGGGCCAGAAGTCCCATGATAGCCATCAGGGTCCAGACGTTGTGCCATAGATCCCGCAGTTCCGTCACGGGCGCGTCCGCCTCCGCGTCCTGCAAGGCCGCCCGGAGCTGCGCCACCTCGTCCGGGCGCAGGTAGCGCCCGCCGCTGGCGGCCGCCACTCGTTGCAGTACCGCCTCGTTCAGGCGCGGATCGCTCATCTCGAGGTCCGCCCCGCCAGCCAGCACATAGCGCGTGGCGAGCCCGAGCGGCAGCTCGCCGCGACGCGCCTCGGCGTCCACCCTGTAGACGCCGGGCTGATCGAACCGTGCGGCGGCGGTGTATCGACCTTCTCTCGGATCGGCCAGCGATGGCGTGAGCGTCCGCGCCTTCCCGTCGGGCGACGTCAGCGTCATCGTGACCTCCGCGTCGGCAACGGCACCGAAGCGCGCGTCCCTGGCGAGGACGCTCACCGGTTCGGTTCCGCCCGGCACGGCGACGGCCATCGGCGTCACCGACACCTGCCCGGGGGCGGCCGTGGCCAGCCAGCGCACGAGCTGACGCCAGATGGTGTCGTAGGTCGTGTCCGACGCCGGCCGCATCATGCGCCAGCGCCATGACGCCTCGCCGGCGAAGATCATCGTCCGGCCCTGGCCATAGCGCTGCACCGCGATCAGCGGGTGCGCCTCGCCGCCCGGACTGGCGGTGACCGCCAGCACCTGTGCGCCGGGCCGGGGGCCGCCCACCAGCGAGACCGACGCCAGCGGCGGCAGC
>Ga0105103_10000692_pt1 | contig 19098 bp, 32 predicted proteins | sample PPLLaktember2015_2_FD_79107 | JGI IMG/M metagenome (GOLD analysis project Ga0105103, IMG submission 79107) | Freshwater sediment microbial communities from Prairie Pothole Lake near Jamestown, North Dakota, USA - PPLs Lake P7 Core (6) Depth... | ecosystem: Environmental > Aquatic > Freshwater >...
ATTTTTAAGGGGGGTGTATTTTTCGAGTACCCCCCCTAGGTATAACCTCTAAATATTATTTAGATATTTCAGATGATGGTTGATCTTCATAATCATTAGGAGTTACTTTTTTATAAATTCCTAAGATATTTAATTCAACGATTTCATCTATGGCCCGGGTAATTGCTAACTCTTCATCCTCATCACTTAACTCATCTGAAGTTTTAGCAATTCGAGCTAAGTAATTACAAGTATCGTAGCCCTTTTCATTGTCGAAAGCCAGCCATTCATCAAACTGCGTAAACGGACTAAAAGGATTGTCACTTGTTGTTAACATAGTATTATTAAGAGATTCATAATCTTTATTATCATCGTCCATAATTACAATCCTTTCTCACTCAAGAACTTCCTGCAAAGCGGATACAGAAACACCTAATGCATCTGCTATTTCAGCAAAGGTATGTCCTTCATTCCGCATTGCACGTGCACGTGAGGTTCTAGCCGTTGATAATGGAGTAGAAAGTCTGGGCATCGCTCTTTGCTTAAGTTCTTTTAAATCGGCGTTCTTAAGTATGTTTAAAAGAACGTTATGGGAAACAGCCCCAGCTTGAATAGCTTCCCACTCCCGGTCTGTAATTGTTATCTTATTTTTCTTAGCATTAACACGATATCTCGCATCAATCAACGCCTGACCTTTAATCTTCTTAAAGTCATCTTCATCCATGCTGGGGTTTGATCTACGTTTAGCACGCACTATCCTTGCCGCAATTAACTGCGCCTGTCTTTCTAGGGGCTTGTTTTTATAAGCGAGTCTTAATTGAGATTTCAAAGATTCAACTTCTCTATCATAAACTTTTCTAGCAGAAGAAGAATATTTCACACTTGGCGTGCTGTTCAAAGATACTCTTGCCTTTTTAGCCAAAGCTTTTAAAGCATTAGCATGCTCTGCATAAACATTCTCAATCCTAGTTCCTGAAGATAGGTTAAAGGCATCCTTTTCTTCTGCCATCCTCGTGGTCTTTATTTGTTTGGGAAGAAACTTTCCTTCACCCTGAATGTAGGTTTTTTTTCCAGTGATTGGATCTCGTACAAATTTTGTCTTAAAATAAGTACGACCTGTTTCTACATATTCTTTATCGCCAGTATAATTTGGATCACCTTTCTTAGGCCTTACCTCTACTCTCTCATTACGACGTACTGTGGCGCCAGCCTTTGATATGATCGTTGATGCCCCAGCATTTTCTTTTCCTTGATATCTTTTCTTTAGCTGGGGTATATTATTATCATAGTATGACTGAACATAATTTAATTTATGTTTTTCAGAATCAATAACAACCATTGAATGTCGAACAGCTCTTGCTATTTCTTCTGGCTTAGCGCCTCTTATGGTCATGTCCGTAATAAGATTAGAAATTTTTCCCATCTCCATTTGTTTTTTACGTTTATCCATAACCTTCATGCCAGGATAATATGGATAAGACAACTTTGGATCAAAGTCCATTAAACCTTTTATAGAGGGGGAAGTTTGAATATGGCCTGCTTTGTTTGGAATTGCTATTACAGTATCTCCATCGAAATCGGCTCCAGATAACTTTTTAGCAACATTTGGATGCATTCCTATTACATCAGTTGCATCTCCAAGTATTCTTTTTCCTTCTCTATTTTTATTATTTACCGTTACTTCTGGAATTTCAAAAATTCCGCCATGGGGATGACGGATAAGGGCTAATTGACTTCCACTAAGATATCCGGGAGCATATACTTCATGCTCCTTTAAAGAGGTGATAGGCAAAATAACTTTTGATGATTGACCAGGAAGAGCGGCTGCCTTTAAATGAACGGCAGCAGCATCTGCTTCATCTGCAAATGGGCCAAGAAGAGCTTGCTTCACAGCCGGGTTGGTCAATGACATTATTTCATCATATTCATCTTTTTTTAAGTCATAAGCCAATTTCAATTGCTTCTTTGCGAGGGCTGGGGTTTGTTTAGAAAGAACTTGCGATGATATATTTTTGGACCACTCATTCCAAGAGCCTTCCTCGCCAGCACCTTCTTTTGAGCCAACTACATTTAATGGCGATTGTTTTTTATTTCCGTCTTTATCTAAGTAGAACTTAGCCCTAACAACGGAACCAAATGGATAATCGGGATCTTCAGTTTCTATATTTTTAAAAACCTTATCTGCATCTTTTCGCGATTTATTTGTATTGTAAACAATATCATATCCTTCAGGAATATCATCACTGTACATGGCCATACCCTTCATGAACTTATCGCCATCTACTCCAACTCTAACTTGGGCATATTTTTTATTTCCTAAAGAGATATCCTCTACATTTCGTCGAAGCTCAATAACTCCATCTTTACTAGACTGGTAATTTACAAATACTCGCTTTCCATCAACGAAAACAGGAGGTCCTTCATGATTAAAACTTCTTCCACCATCATCGCTATTTATACCAATTGTTTTAATTCTATCGCGATTTCTTAAAACATCTTGTTTTGTTGTTCCTGGTGGAGCAAGAACTTTCATTAATGTATATTTTCCGGTTCCTTGTTGCTCCTGTGGAAAGGTATAAACATTATACCCTTTTTCTTTAGCTAGAGCTAGTGCTACATCTTTTCTTGTAGCACTAGTTCCTAACCAGTTTTCAACACCAGCTCCAACGTCAATATATCTATTTTCATTTACTTCGCCCATTAGAGAATTAGCAATATTTTCTGTAATTTTATTCTTCTCAGTGGTAGCAGGATCAAGTAAAGACTTTACAGTGTGATCGCTAATGCCCATTCTTTTTCCAATGGCCGCATACGAATACCCTTTTTCTTTTAACCGAAAAGCCATTGCCGCACGTTCTGCATCTCTTCTATTGTTTTCTATTGATATCAAACCTCTAAGCTGACTAGTATTTAGTCCTCGACTTTTAGCAATATCTACTTCACTCATGCCGCTTTTTTTCATAGAGCTTACATAACCAAGAAGATCTTCTCCCCTTTGATTAGGTGTGCCGCCGGATCCCCAAGGATATCTACCAGATCGACGAGGAGTGCCGTAATGCTTTAAATCTCTAGCCATATCGTTCCGCCTCCTTTTTAAGTTTGTCAATCTTTTTATCAAAGAGTATTATTTTATCCATGATATAACTAATATCCTCGGATAGGGGGTTGTGAACGAAAACATCATTATCTGTTTGATAGATTCTTAGTTCTATTCCGATCTCTACTGGGTTTACAGCGTACTCTAAACAAAATAATGCCGAATAAATCTCTAACTGGCGCATTGATACAGCAGTAATGCCTGTTTTTAAATCATGTATTCTTAAAAGATTTTCTCGAAAGCAAATAGAATCTGCTGTTCCAAAAGCATTATAAGAATAAAATAGTGGCTGCTCAGGCGCCATCCTATATCCAATAGCATCATTAACATATTGGTTAAGAGCTCTTTTTGATTTGGGTAATTTAATACCTAATTCAATTAAACTTTTGGCAAGAGCGTGTAATTGAAGTCCTTTCTCAATAGCCCGAAATTTAAGATAAGCAGAATCAAGTTTTTCTTCATCATAGTTGACCCAATGATATCTGCTTCCCCCAAGAAAAGCATGTTGCTCTCCCAAATCAGAGTGCTTGTTGAAGTTCATCTAACACCTGCTCCCTATTCTCAGGATATACAAAACTACCATATGCTCCCATTTTATTAGCTAAATTAATATAGTACTCTTGATTTGGTTGACGCTTAGAATTTGAACTATCTTTACTTTCCAAGACTGCCCATCTATCTCCATTAAGAATTAATAAATCTGGAAATCCTTGAAGATAGTTGGGATCATTTTTCAAAATAATACAATCAGGAAATAAAGCTTGAATATCTTTTATCAAATCAGCTTGAAATTTGCTTTCCATTTCTGCTCCTAAGCAAAAAAAGAAAGAATGTCTTTTAGGCATCCTCTCTCTTCTATTATAACACATGTTTTTTTTACGAAGGACTATTTTGGTGGTACAAATTCAAAAACTAAATCTTCGTCTTCTTTAGCAGTTATTAAAACACCTGCAATATTTGGGTGTTTGGGAAATAATTTTTCAATCTTCAAAGATATGGTACGAAGACTGCATTTTATAACTCTTGGTTCTTTTTCAATCTCGTACCATTTTTTAGAAAGATCCTCGTTGGTTTTGACTCTAATTTCCCATGACCATTTAGTCTGTTCAATAGCCGCTTCTTGAACCATGTCCGCCATTCTATCTATATCCTCCGAAGTCATAAATAACATAACTGGGCCATACATTCCTGTAAATACTTTTCTCAAATTTGCTATTTGCTCAGGCGTTCTCATTTTTCTCCTTTCAAGAAATTGAGTGCAATTCTTCTTGCTTCTTTTACTTCTTCTTGAGCATCTCCAGATAATTCTTCCCAGCACCAATCCCAAGATTCGTCATCCGGATGAATGGAATCTGGTAAACTGGCTAATAGAGTATTTATTATCTTTTTAGCTTCTTCCATTTATCTCCCTTAAAGAACCGAATTTGGATTCATTAAAATTTCTTTTATTTTTTAGAGCTTTCATAATAGCACTGTCTATCTGGGATTCTGACCTTATATAAAAGTAATATAAGGTAGCAAATGGTGTATTAAGTCGATCTATTCTTCCGGCTGCTTGTGTTATCATTCGATATGAATAATGAAGAGAGTAAAATACAACGGTATTAGTCTCAACGCAATTCCAACCTTCTGATCCAGAAATGTATTGCACGAGATAAACCCAGCTATTAGACGAGGGTACGCCCTCATGCTTATGCCCATTGTATTCTGCTAGAGCGACTTCTTTCTTTAATTCTCTTAATATCTCAAGCTCATAATTGAAGTTATAGAAAACTATAATTCTTCTGTGCCTTAATAAAATATCACGAACAATGTCAAGTCTGCTTAAATCGCTATTAACAATTTTTCTTAGTGTAAAGCAGAATTCACTTATTTCTTTTATTGGCTTATTCGTAAATGGATTCCACCGCTTTCTAAAAGCCAAATCAAATTTATCTTTATCATAGTCCGCAATTATGGTATCAAACTTTTGAACTGTTGGTTTGACATACTCCATCGTTATAGTAATTGAATTTCTTAATCTTATCAATCTCCCTTCTTCTACATAGTGATCAATTTTTGGAAATTTAGTGAAGCTATTAAACACAACATGTCTTCTAATAAATTCCGTCCGATTTTTATAAAACCCGTTGGCTATAAATACCGGAACATAATCCATCCATGTATCACCAGGAGTGGCACTAAGTAGTATCCAATTATTTTGCTTAGATATTTTATAAAAAGATTTGACCCATGCGCCAGATCCAACTAGTCGCTGTTCATCAAAAATAAAGAACGCATCTTTTACCGCTATGTACTTCTTTATATTGTTCCAGGAATCAACTGTTAATTGAACCCTATCTGAACTTGCCTTTCTATCTCTTGAAATTGCGAAATGAGAACACTCGCGTTCCCAGTCAAGTGTATCTCTTTTTTGTGCTGTCGTGATAACATAAAGATCTTTTGGAAACTCTTCCTTCTTATAGTAATAAATAGAAGTAAGGGTTTTACCAGAACCGACTCCACCGCATAAGATGGAGCCGGTTTTTAACTGGTTAACCGCAAGTTCTTGATGTTTGAAAAGTTTGAATCCCTTAGCCATCAAAAGAGTCTGGGCCAGACGAAATGCCCTCGGGAACATTATGATATTTTTCCGCGAGTTCATCTTCTACGATAGTGATGAACATCGACTTAACGTACGCCTTGATTCCGCTCTTTCCGCCCTGTTCCCAATTATACGGACGAATAGTGATATCTACGTTTTGAATTTCTGCCCAATCTAGAAGTTTAACATCTTCTTCTTTTACCCGCGTCTTATTGTGAGAGGTAACTATCCAGATCTCCGCTGGGTAGTAATCGAAAGTCACTGAGACGGGGAGATAAGGTTGTCTTTGATCTTCTGGATCTCTTGGCTCTAGATATCTTATATTCCAACCATCTGCACGAAGAGCCTCAGCATCTTCAACTGGTATAAATACGCAGAAATTCCTTTTTCCAGCAGCATTATACTGCCTCTCCTGCCCTGCGAAATTTCTCATACCAATTCTGGTATTTTCAATTTTAAGAAAACTTTTTATCGGACTCATTTTTTCTCCTTTTTAGAAATCAATATCACTATCTGTCGCATTTGCAAGGGCGGCAAGATACATAAGTAAATCTGAAATTTCATTATCTAAAGAATCATGGTCTGCCCCAATACCCTTTGGGATAAATTTGGGATTGAAAAATACATTTACCGCTTTCGCCACTTCTCCTGCTTCTTCGCATACTCCAAGGGCAAGAGTCGGTGGATCGGAAGTATATGATCTTTTGGCATATAATTCTCTAGCTTGATCACGCCAATTCCCCATTAGCTCTCCTTTCATTCATCAAAAAATTCATCTTTCTTAATATATTCTTCGATTGCATCTAGCGCTTCATCTACCAGATGCTCATGGTACATTTTATCGATATCATTCTCCTTTCCTGAACTTTTTACTACCTCCGCTTCAAGCCACCGATATCCTTTGGTTCCCGAAGCCGCATAGTACTTTCCATCTTTTTCCCTCATTAAAAGCCCACCACCACAACTAGCTTTAATCGGGCAGAAAGACCCAACTTTTCCAACAAAGATGTAATTGTGCTCATCTTCGGATAAACTTTCATTCATGTCCAGATATAAAGCGGTAGTTACAGATTTTGTCTCGCAGAGGTCGTAGAAAGTAATTTCATCATCAGGAGTGAACAAAGTTTTGAAGACATATGGATGTTGAAATTGTGCCCCAACAGCCACCCATTTTCCTGTTTCCTTACCGGAGTAACGGGCAACATAAACCGCATCATTTACAAGACAAAATTTATCCAATGTAGCTTCATGCTCAAATGTATAGCCATATTTCTTTCCGAACTCAAAAACAAAATCTATTATTTCTCCATTTGCTTCGGGGATCTTAATAGAGTCTGTTTTAATATGGGCTACCTTGAAACCTTTTTCCTGTACAGCGTGCTTTAAATCGATCATAAACAAAGCACCCCGTTTAGCAACGATATTATCTATATTTCTTGAATCTCTGAATTTGTTTGAAAACTTTGCTGATGTCAATCCATATACAATATTGATAACTATCTTTAATGCATAGGCTAACTCAGCTGCCCCAGCAGTAGATGTTAAATATTTGTCAAGACACCCATTTAACATTTTTCTAGCTGAATCAAAGTCTTTATGCTTGATGGCTAGACGCGCATCAATGATCTCCGAGTAGTTTTTAGTATAGGTACTACCGAACAGATCAAGAATCCGGATTGACGTTGGATGCATAGAAGCAACATCCAACAAGGCGACATCCCTATAAAAACCTGGTTCAGCATAGACATACCCTCCTTCTCCAACTTCTTCTCCACGATAAAAACTCTTTCCTGATTCAAATTTATAACCAGGAAATGTTTCTTCAAGATGAACATAGTTAAATTTATCTTGGGGGCGAGGATCATTACCAAATATGATCTTTGCTGTGTGAGACTGAGTGCTATCATTAACTGTTAATCCACTCAAATCGGCAAGAATTTGTCTCGCTATAAAATCTTCTTTTCGACTATGAAACACAGCTTCAGTAGCTCTCACATCGTTATCGCAATACTCCACAACTGCCGGAATATCTTCTTCTTTAACTTCTTGATCAAAGGGCAAACCTAATTCTTGATGATGAATATGAAGTTCGATCTCAAACTTTTTTAAGCTTTTCTTTTCTGAAATAAAATCATATACATCAGTATAAGAGATATTGTAAGCCTCGCCAAAGAAACTGCCTTTATTATCATCCACGATGATCTTTTGACTGAGATTAAAAATTTCTTTTACGCTATACCCAATATATCGGGCATAGAGCATGTGATTATCATATCTCCGGCAGTTAAATCCGACCAATTTCATCTTCATTAGCTCTTCAATCTCTTGAGCTGTAGGATTGATTAGATGGACACATTCATTATTATCTCCCTCATACTTCCAGGATACAAGGAAAAGATTAGGAAACACTTCAACATCGAAAAAGGCCAAACTATCATTACTGTATTTCCCTAAATCTTGACTTGGTTCTTCAGATTGAAAATGCATCTTATCAACCAATTTCAAACAATAATCCGATTGATGTGTACTATTGTTAGCGAAAACTAAAACCTTTTGACGCATATCTCTAACATCATATTTTAACCCAGAATTATACGCCTCTTCAAGAATGGTATATATAAAATCTATACTAGGCTTAGTACCTGGATGAAACTCTTTTGTTAGATTTCGTTTTATAAGATCTCTAATCCCCTTTTCGGTCTTCACCACGTCAAAATTAATCATCTTTTCTCCTTTCAAGGGCAGTCCACTATTAATAGAGTTTATAGAAATACTATTACACTTAGTGAACTTTCTTCGCAACGCCGCATCGCCATGAAAAACTTTAACCTCTATTCCTTCCGCATATGAATTACTAAGTCTATTTGGATCACCTTCATAAATATAATGAAGATGAATTCCTGCCTGGCTTTTACTATATTCCGCATAGGTTGGGGGCCATCGACTAGCAGCATCCATGTTTCTATCTAGTGATTTATTTCCATCAAGATCTTTTATATCGAAATCTATTATAATATGATTAAGTGGAACTTTAACATAATGAAGTTTTCTAGTATCAAGGTCTTTCAATTTTGTAGAGTTTTTACTCCAAGGGCGACTTGGTGTTTCATATTTTGCAGACGCATATTGAGCTGAAAACTCCCCACCTATTGTGTCAAATATAGAACTAGTATTGTCTAAAGTAAGCCAACTCACATTTGTATCCTCGGAGGGGTTATCTTCTGTAACTGTAAACTTAGAAGTTATAAGTCTTGAATAATAATTTCTGACTTGTTTTCCATCAATCCTTGTTCTTTCATCAAAACTCTCGAAATAATTCTTAAGTTCTTCTCTAAATTTATGAAGTGGTAACTTAAATTCAACAAGGGCATCATCACAATATCTCTTATACATATCATAAGCCTGCGATAACGTGGCGCCTCCTTGTTCTACAAACGTATCAAAATATGATTCGACAAAATTAAAGAACACGTCTGTTTGAAAAATCATATCCAGAGGCCTATAATTACTGTAATAATTCTTTCCGAGTTTCCAATATACTTCCATACATTTATAGGCGATGGCACCCAACTCAAATTCAATTCTAGAAATTATACTATAATATTTATTTATTGGAAGTTTTCTTCCAGACGGATGAACATCGATTAAGCGTCTAATGATACCAGCTTTTGCATCGCTAATCTTTACAGGTTTATTCGTTGCCATAAACAAAAAGCAATTGGCCCTAGCAGTGTAGCTAGGCTTATACTTTTCATTCATCGTCATCTCTTCGTGAGATACGATCGAGTTAAGTTTTGTGTTGTCTTCGATCCTCGATAAATCCCCATCATGCTGAAGAGCGACTAACGGGTTAGATCTAAATACTTCAGTGGAAAAAGTATTATTTGAACCAGTAAGAGCTTTCGCCTCAAAGGTTGTATAATATCCTGGAAATAACTTTTGAATGATATTCAAAAATGTGGATTTACCCGAACCCGCACTTCCATATAAAACCACAAACTTTTGAATATCTTTTGCTTCTCCGGCAACTATTGCCCCAATAGCCCATTCTAACTTCGCTCTTTCCTCTGGATTATATAGCATAGACATTAACTCGTCATATGCCGGGCATTCACCTTTTTCCAAAGAATATGGAAGTCTTCTACTCACATAATCTTTTTTCTTTACATCGGTATTCATGAATGTTAGACAAGTATCGAGTTGATGCGCGTTATCTGAGAGATGATAAATATAGTTCCTATAAGACGCCCAGCTGTTAGTTGAATAGTCACTCATGTATTTCGCATGGATTGGATTTTCTGTCTTTTCTGATAGCCGGTTCTTGTACTCATATAACTCTTTATCTACAAGTCTTTGGACGTCATATTCGTCCGTACTCCAAAGACCTTTCTCTTCATCCCATATCGCATAGAAGGATCTTCCACGAACCATTAAGTCTTTAGAGCGAGCAACCTTGAAATCTGGATAGATTTCGATTGTTTTATTCTTTGAACTTCGCTCTTTTATTTGATAGAAGTCCATCATTTCTCCTTTCAAAAGTGCTTTGTGACACTTTTGCGTAAATTTCCTTATAAACTCTATGGAAGTCATTTTTAACACTTCCACAGAGTCTTGAGAAAAAAAGTGTCACAAGTGTCACAAAACGCTAAAAAAGCCCTTTTTTTGCTCTTTTTACAAATTTTGTCGAGTAAATTTTTTGAAAAAACCCTAAAAAAGTGTGACACTTTTTTTTCAAAAGTGTCACAAATGTGTCACAATTTAAAAAAAGTGTCACACTTTTTTCCAATTTTTCCATTTTTTTATGTAAAAAGTGTCATTTTTTGTGACACTTTTATAGTGGTTGTGACACTTTTGAAAAAAAAGTGTCACACTTTTTAGTTGGTTTTCCCCCTGCAATACCCCCTTTCCTGTCACACTTTGCGCGGGGGATTTTTAGTCTCAGATTTGGCATTTAGAGGCTTAGTAGGCTCGGATTTATGGGCATCTCTAAGCAAATCTTTGTTCTCATCCAATTGCTGAATCTTTGTTTTTGCAGCAGTTGCTGCCCTAAGAATCTTGCTAATTTCTTCTCGAAGGTATTTTTGCTCATAACGAATTTTAGTAAGTTCGCTAGATTGCACAATCTCGAGTCCTCTTTCCCTTAATACTTGCATAAAGAAATGAGGATTCGCCTGGGATAGGACAACTCCTTGCTTGCTTGTCCACTCATTTAAAGCCTCTACTAGGGCCTGTTCTGTTAATGTTATGTTAGCCATTTATTCCATATCCTTTTCTAATTCTGAAATTATTCCATCAACGTTAATCATCTTAATTGCTGTGTGTCTATAACCACGTTCGAACCATTTAGAAAACGACATAGGTTCGTCTATTAGTTCTCGAACAGTCTTAAGTTTCAATTCCAAAAACTCGACTTTCTTTGATACAGAATCCAAAGCTGCGGAACTAACAGCAACCTCGTCTTGAAGCTTAGATTCCAAAGATTCGATCGCCTTCGACAAAGACTCTCTACACTGCTCGTACATTTCCTCCATCTGGTCAAATCGATCATCTTTTGTTTGTAGATTCTGAATATATATGTGCAAAGTTAACGGGCATCCGCATATATTCTTAGAAGTAAGTCCCCCAATAGGTGCCTCGCACAACCCACCATCATACTGATGAAAAGCTAGTGAGTGACCACAGGTCGGGCAAAGAATATCATCTGCCATTAGAACCTCTCAAAATTGCCCTATTAAGATCCTTCTCTATAGAATCATTTAAGATTCTATGTACTTCCTGTTGAAATTTGGGATGAACCAAAATAGTATTATTAGGTGTTTGATAGATTGCAGGAAATGCGCGAGTTACTTTGCGGTTGTGAACTGCAATCCCACGTCCATGCAAGCGCACATCTTCGATTACTTCACGCATCTCCACAGCATCTGGAGTTATGATTATTCTCGGATCCTCTAACTTTCGCATTAACTCCCGAAAGCTTCCATCAATCTTGCCTACTTGGTTAAGGTTAAACATTGTTTCCTCCATCCTCGCCCCTATCTACTAATCTATCCATTAGCTCGACCTGATTGCCAATTTCGCGCATTAAATCCTTCGCAGAGTGAGAATCTGCTCCAGTGGCGTACATTTTATATAAAATATACAGCACTCCTAGCAATATGAGTCTAATAGCATTCCATCTGGCAAGATCAAATCTATCCATCATCTTATTACTCCTTGATCATTCTCCCGAATAGTATTAGCTATGATATCTACTAATTGCTCAGAAATATTAAAACGATTGGCGAGATAGGCCAAATCAGTAGATGAATTTTTCACCTCAGCCATGGCCATCCAGTCAGAAACCATTTCTACTAAGTCCACCAAGGTCATGCCATTGATACCGTTTTTGAAGTGTTCGGGATGATGTCGATTTTCCTGATAATGATGTTGCAAAGCAGTACCCATATTGGCAAGTGAGGCTCTGTATTCATCACTTCCAAAAATGACTTCCCTAAGCTTCGGTGTAAATTCATCATACATTGACTTTTCTGGTTCTTCTAGTTTAGTTTTATCATGGGATGTTGAGCGGTCGACAATCTGCCGGGCAAAGTCCTGCATCCTTTTTCTAACGCGCCAAATATGCCTTTTTATATCATCAGTGCAATCATATGGCTCTGTCATTTTCCCGTTTCCTCATAAATTTTCTGTCGCAAATATACAGCTAAATCTAGGACTTCTTGATAGGCATCAACTAGAGCACCGCGACCATTGAAAGGCTGCAGACGAGTTCCATATTTTTCAGTTCCCATACTATCTCGTTCTATCATGTCTTTAATAACCAAGTCCCAAATATAAACACCCCCATTAGGGGGCTTAATCGGTTCGGGCTCTTTCAAATTAAGATTTTTTGGAGGAAAAATATCATCAGCCATTTATGTCTCCTTTTAAGAGCAAATAAATACACTTTTTGCTACTTGTGTTCCGTCATCACTAAAAACCCATTCGATTTCTACTCTATCTCCTCCTTGCATGGAAATAGGCTCATCAAAAATGATAGTTTTATTTACCATGTGGAACTTAACTTCCCTTTTATTTACCAGGACTTTCTTTGCATCCTCGAAAATATCTTCAACTATATCGTTCATTATTCCGCTCCCCTTTCAATTTTATCGACAATACCCATCGCAATGGCCATAGGTTCTATCATAGTTTCTAGGTCAAGATATGAAACCTTATAGTTGTATCGCAGGCCTTCCTTAGTATTCGGGTTCATCTTTTTCCATCTGAAATTTACTGCTTTAAGTTTTTTATCGTCAAATGGAAAAACTACTCCACCCACTTTGGTTTCTATATAGGATGCGATTCCAGCAATAGTAGGCATTAAGTTTTTAAATCGCTTAGAGTATCTAGGCATCTTATTCTCCTTTCAAGAAGAAAAAAAGAAAGGCAGTCTTATTGACTGCCAGTCACCTCAGGACGTTTCTATCCAGTCGGGTCTGCGCAACACCCTGAATCCGCGGGGTTGATCTCCGTTTTGTTGACATGCCACTTCCATGGCAGTGACAAGTAAATTAGATGAGCTCTTCCTTATCCTTCCGCATAACCGTTACATACCACAAATGGGTCTCATCGTCTTCCAGAGTCCCGCAACTGGCACCCTCTGGCCAGTGCATTTTTGCAGCAGCGTTGCGAATACTCTTCAATGCCTTAACTGCATCGGCCTCATTCTGCAAAGGTCCAAAACCCTTGACCTCTCCAGGCTTCATCACCACCAATGTCTTTTTGGTGATGGCGACAAGAGAATATTTACGTGTTTTATTCTCCCGGGCATCGATGAACTTCTGCTTGAGCACCGGAGGCAAATCTTTGAACTCGGCTCCTGTCCAAAAATACAGGCCAGTGCTGTTTGGGTTCTCGTCCATAATAGTTCTCTCCTTTCAAGAGTTGAAAAATATGAGAAGCTAATATAGTCTTTGAACTAGCGCAAGGATATGGATCACATGCGTCCATAGTCCAAAGACTACATTAGCTTCTCATTATAACACGTGTTTTATTTGCGAAAAGCAAAGGGGAGTTTGTGATTCATCGCCCTTCTTGTCTCCTCTTCGATAATAGCTAAGCTTTTCACATATTGCCTAGCATCCCCCTCCAATTTCTCCAGTATTCTAAGAATATCAGAATCTTGGATTTCTTCTGGCGTTAGCTGATAGAACTGGCCTAACGATAATCGGACAGCGTCAACAATCCATGCCTTTGAGAATAGGTGATTAAGCTGGGCAGGAGAGGCCTCCATCTTATGAGCAAGATGATACTCAAACCCCCTTTCCAAACTTGCATCAACATACTGCTCATATGTCAACACGTTGGACACCTTAGCATCATTGTCAACCGTCTTATAGAAATAACTCACGGCTTCGACTTCATCATTCTCCCAATCGATCGGCAGAGTGATTTTGTAAATATGTTCTTTACTTGGATCGAAATTGTTCTTAACATAAAGAACATATCTCCTGCTTAGGGAATATTCCAAGTAGGGATTAGAAGCTGAATTTCGCGAGTAGGGGGCAGGATTATGCTTGCTTACTTTCATTGGTATCTCTCCTTTCAAGAAACAACTGATCTGGTGCTGAAGGACAAACCTCAATCCAGCGCGGAGGATTTTGGGACATATCCCAGAACTCGATGGTGAAGTCCGTATTTTCTGGTGTGTAGAAGGACTCGATCAACTCAAAGACTCTGTCTTGAGTGATGTTCTCCTCCACCAAGAATTTGCCGCTTCTGAACGCAAAACTCGCATTAGTATAGATTGGTTTATCCATATGAGTAAGTCCTTTTCCCATATTTAATCCCTCCGACTAGCCATCCGAAAGAGTCTTTCTCGATTGGGAAAAATACGCACCCAGAGAATTCTTCAAAAGCTTTCATGTTTTCCCAGTTGCAATGTCCGTCACTTGTGATGAAGTGGCCACAGGCTAAAGCGTTAATGTCAGCCTTGTCGTCCTCTTTAATGGCGTTCAATAGCTTACTCATTTGCGCTTCGTCCATCGTTTTCTCCCTTTAACTAGCTTATCGGACTATACGATGAAGTTCCCCATTTTCAATGGCCTGCTCCATCCCCTTAGCGAGCCCGTCATTGAATTTTTTGACGGAGTCAGCTTTAACTGTTTTTTCTCCATATCTTGTTTGAACCACCATCAACTCTCTTCCATGCAGATGGTCGCAATGGAATTTGTTTTCCATGATGCAGCTTGGAACTTCGTACTGCTCCCCACATACGTCGCATTCATGCACGTATCCATATGCTGCCGGAGAAGCCATATTCCCAGGGATTCGTGTATCATCCCAATCCGGCCCCTGGGCTCTCGAGTAATCCACTCTCGAGTCTCTCATCACGGGCCAATCGGCCCAATATGATACTATCTTTTGCATCTCATTATCTCCTTTCAAGAATATGAGTACTGGTATCTATTGGATGATTATTGGCTCGATACCAGCCGTACTTATGATCGACCGTAGCCACTCTCGTTCATTCTTTAAATCCAAACCGGTGGTTTTCGCACCAGCGCAAGGATATGGATCACATGCGTCCATGGTGCTTTTTAGTATGGGCACAGCAGAGGTTTGGTCTGTACCCATGTCAGTAGAATGCTAGCCTATAAACACACTCTACCCGCACTCCAGGTGGCTGTTGCGTACCAGTGCCACAGCTATTCGCTTAGACCGGAACAAGCGGTACTACGCGTACCCTGTCAGTCATCTAAGATAAGCCTCCGCACCCGCGTCGTGCGTTGAGCCTCTCACTGGCACACTTCCCTAGATACCGATTAGAATGGGATGGTATTAGCTGCCATCCACATCTTGAAGAGCCAGGCACATGCGGATCCCGACCCTAGTATTAGCACAATAAGAAGCGCATAGAAAACGATCTGGTCCGCTGTATCTTTGACTTTTGCTTTCATGACTCCACTCCTCCTTTCAAGAGATAATTCGCTTTATGATCAGGATGCTAATCAGAAGGCCCGTTGTGTAGGCAAGAAGATAGGTAATGCCTGAAACTTTATTTACCATTACCACAAGTACCATTACGATCAGGCTAATCAAAACCAGGATCCAGGTCAAGATTTCCACTATCCTGTATATCTTTTGTCTCATGAGATTTCTCCATTCCGAACGGGATTTTCGAGGAAACGGTTATTTTACCTTCATCTACCCGGAATATGGTAAAGTTCGATTTACCCCCATGGACATGGGAGTAGGGGTGATCCTTCCTGGTAGAGAAATCCACATCAAGCAGTGAATATTCCTTCACATCGCCCTTTAGGTAGTTAAGGCGATAAAACCCCCAACCTTGTTGAAATAATCCGGACCAAATATAGCCCATCCGATACAGTTGGATAAAGATATAGAGGGATATTAGGAATTTCTTCATTTCATTCTCCATTCAATATCAACGGTAACCATGTGTCATGCGACGGGCCGTACGTCGCAACGTAGTAGTCTATGTCAGGCTGGGGTGGTATCTGCGCTATCACCGGCACGGCAATCGCCGGGACAACTATCGCACAGATGAGAGACCAGGTGATTAGAGCTCGAAGACGCCGCTTAAGTCTCATTTTTATCACTCCGTGTCTTGAAAGACTAGGATATCAACTTCACTGTTGTAACCCACATACATTCCGAAAAATGGAATTAGTGGGATTCGTACCCTTCTCGGAGGAAGAATCGGGTTCTCAGGAAGGATCTCGAAGTAGTAGTACATAGTACCACGCGAAACAACAACTCGGCGCGTCTCCTCCGAAAAATTGATAGCCAAATCGACGAGCAGTTTCTTAGTGTCCCTAAAGGCTAAAGAATCCAGCGCCTTCTGTAGTAATTGGTCCATTTTTCTCTCCTTTCAAGAGTTTTCTTTATGATTTAAACGAGGATAGTAGCCGCCTCAGATTAGGCCGCTGGTCCTAGCAAGTAGGACTCTGGAAGTCAGATAATGAGTCTTCTTTGCGTATATCCAGGTTCTCTCTGCATTATCTAGTATGCTACTATCCTCGTTTAAATCATAAAGAGTATTAGTCATGACATTCAGTGAGTATTTTGTACTCCATTTTGAATTCTTCATCGCCTAAATAGATTTTATCATGAAGCAATTTCTCGAATTTTTCTCGTTCTTCCTCTCTATAAAACTGGAAAGACAGAACGTAGTAATGAATTCCCCCGTTTTTCTTTTTTAGGTAGTCCGCTATATCTTCTAATATCAATGCTAGTTTCCACCACATCTTATTCTCCTTTCAAGGAAATACGGGCTAAACTATCGCAATTATACGAAAATCAAAAGCGAATCTATAAGGCAATCAGTTATCGTATTCACGCCGATTATATCTCTATAACCGACATTGGACTATAGCCCTTTGACCAACGTTACTTTACCTTCCCTTTACACTTACGGAGCTATTCTATTGTCTGAATATTGTAAAAATATCTACCCTAACTGCTTGGGCAGTAACGAGCTGCTTCCCTTATCCTCTACAAGCAGTCCCAGTTTTCTGGATCGGGCATATGCGGCCTCCTTGTTATTCGGAACTAGGTCATTCCAAAAATTGAAAACTTTTGGTTTCCTTTTCTTTGAATTTCAATATATAAAACTTTAATACCGAATTTCTCTTTTTTGAATAAATGTATAGAAGATTGGACGTCAAACAAGACATTTCAAATTTCCATTCTTCATAATATTTTTCATTCCATTCCGACAAAAATAGTTTTGCCGCTTGTTCTGGGTTATCCGCCGAAAGAACAGCTCCTTCATGACCATTAGCAGAAAGAAAAAGCCAATTCATATATCTCCTTTCAAGAGTTTGATCCTGGTCATTGCCGTATATTCCAGGATCGTGTTGCTATCTTTCCGGCTGTCAGGAGAGGCCACCTCCATTCAATAGGCTTTCTTCTGGGTGTAGTTTGAATTGGCCCGTAAATACCGAACGAGGATCCAGATGATCCATAGCCCCCCGGTCAAAAAGACCATTATAACATCAAATAAAACTCCAAGTGTTCTTTTCATTTCATCTCCTTTTAAGATGGTTATCCTACTAGTTCGCCGTCAACTAGTAGGACTTCTAAGCTACTTTCCGGCTGCCAGCGAATGTCGCATTCGCAGTGGATGCGCCCAGATTCGAACCGGGAACCCGACAGTTATGAGCTGCCTGCTCCGCCATTGAGCTACGCATCCGATTTAAATAAAGAGCTGGCGTGCTTATCGGGGAGCAGGGCACCACCGACTCAAGGTCGCTGATAGCGTCCTCTAGCTAAGCGAGGCCTAGCCACGCACTCTACCAACTCTTAAATATTCATGCCGTACCGTCGTCTATCCAGGGCTAGGCTAAGCCTATCACCGGAAACTCCTCAACAGAATACTCGTCTCGATCGATACAGCATGCTTTAAAACTTTGATTAATCCTTGATTATTCGCTTTATGCTACCAATTATTAGGGAATATCCCAGGCATTCGTTTTTCAGTTTCTCGATCATCTCAGGGAGATCCCTATCTTTGATCTGGGCAGCATCTCCTCCATAATAATCGGCTAAGGAACGCTTAATTTTCTTAATAACCTCAATGCCATCCAAATAAGCATCCATATCAGCTTTCAAGAGCCTAGCCAAGGCCGGAATGTCGAAATTATCGAAATAAGCGTCCACCTCATTATCGGAAATTAAAGACGCGACAACATGGGCTCGATTCAAGGGGCAATGTGACGAGTTTACCCAAACTGTCTTAAAACGAGCCTGATCGGTATCATTGTTCAGGATGTGAGTAACTGGGAGACACGCACACCCCCTGGCTCTAGCAGCTTTCCTTTCAAGCTGCTCTATTTCGAGCCGGGCTTCTTCCGGAATATGTGTCATTTCCTTCTCTCCTTTCAAGAATTGAAAAAAATGAGAAGCCATCAATGCCTAATACATTAGCTTCTCATTATAGCACGTGTTTTTTTTACGAGGACTTCTCTTCAGTTATCTTTTGGAGAATATGCAGGGTCATCGTAAAGCAAAGACGCTGTGTGTTGCATACAATCCCAGCCATGGATCCAACTATCACGAATGATCTTAAAGTGCCTGTGCCACATCTCTTTAAGGTAGATTTCTGGATTTTCAATACCCCACTGCTTTGCTACTGGGCTCGCTGCATCAATGAAACGATTAAGAGCAGCCTCATCTGCTTGAGCTGCTCCTCTCATCTCTCTCGCTCCCAAAGCTAATAAGTAGCTTCGTTGCTCTACGGTTATCATTCGGTGGTCTCCTCAGTTACCCATTCAAGATATGGATACTTCTCGAAAAAGCTACCAATATCCCGTGTTATATCCGAGATTTGGCCATTAGATGCATCCTGCTGAATATGCTTAAGCAGTCTTCGAGCTTCCGATAAGTGGGTTAAAACATAATCACTCCTAGATTTGGCAGGAAAGCCGCTTATATA
>Ga0105103_10000693_pt1 | contig 19070 bp, 19 predicted proteins | sample PPLLaktember2015_2_FD_79107 | JGI IMG/M metagenome (GOLD analysis project Ga0105103, IMG submission 79107) | Freshwater sediment microbial communities from Prairie Pothole Lake near Jamestown, North Dakota, USA - PPLs Lake P7 Core (6) Depth... | ecosystem: Environmental > Aquatic > Freshwater >...
ACTAACCAACCAATCAGTCTGGGACCCAAATGCCGCGCTGGCACGGAAGTTGACCGTCTCGTATGGTGGAAACACCCCTGAAAGCAGTCGGCCAATCCGTGGTCTTGCGCCCGGCATCCATGCCGGCCGGCTGCTTCACCGCCCGGGCTTGATCACCAGGTAGTTGACGGCTTCGCCGCGGCGAACCAGCACGCTCACCGCCTTGGCCTTCTCGGCCTTCTGCGCCAACTGATTGAACTGCTTGACGTCGGCGATCTCGGTGTTGTCCATCGACAGGATGACGTCGCCCTCGCGCAGCCCGGCGCGTGCCGCAGCGCCGTCGACCGCCTCGACGCGCACGCCGCCACGCAGGCGCATCTCGCGCTTCTGTGCCTCATTCAGGTCGGCCACGGACAGGCCCAGAGCACCCTTCGGCGCGGGCGGCGTGCCCGGGTCGCTGGTGCGGCGCATCGGCTTGTCGGCCTCGAACTCGGCCACGGTCACGGTGATGTCCTTGGTGCTGCCGCGGCGAAAGACCTGCAGCGTGGTCTTGGTGCCGGGCTTGGTGTTGCCGATCAGGCGCGGCAGGTCGCCGGACTTCTCCACCACCTTGCCGTCGACCTTGGTGATGATGTCGCCGGCCTCGATGCCTGCCTTGTCTGCCGGGCCGCCGGCCTCGGCGTTCTGCACCAGCGCACCGCCGGGCTTGCCCAACCCAATGGACTCGGCCACTTCCTTGGTGACCGGCGCGATCTGCACACCGATGCGCCCACGGATGACGCGCCCACTGGTGCGCAACTGCTCCGACACCCGCATCGCATCGCCAATGGGGATGGCGAAGGCAATGCCCATGTAGCCACCGGAGCGGCTGAAGATTTGCGAGTTGATGCCGACCACCTCGCCCTTCAGGTTGAGCAGCGGCCCGCCGGAGTTGCCCGGGTTGATGGCCACGTCGGTCTGGATGAACGGCAGGTAGTCGCCGGTGTCGCGCTGCTTGGCACTGACGATGCCGGCGGTGACGGTGTTCTCCAGGCCGAAGGGCGAGCCGATGGCCACCACCCATTCGCCGACCTTCAGCCGGTCGCTGTCGCCGATCTTCACGAAGGGCAGCCCGGTGGCTTCGAGCTTGACCACGGCGATGTCGGTACGCCGGTCGGCGCCGATGATGCGCGCCTTGAATTCGCGCTTGTCGGTCAGCGTCACCAACACCTCGTCGGCGCCGTCGACCACGTGGGCGTTGGTCATGACGAAGCCATCGGCGCTGAGGATGAAGCCCGAGCCCACGCCCCGCTGCTGCGGCTCCTCGTCGCCGCCGCGCGGCCCGCGGCGCTGACCCGGGTTGCCGGGCAGCGGGATGCCGAAGCGGCGGAAGAACTCCTCGACATTGGGGTCGACCTCGGCGCTACCGCCGGCCGCGGCCTGCCGGCTGCGCTCCAGGGTGCGAATGTTCACCACCGCCGGTCCGACGCGCTCGACCAGTTCGGTGAAGTCGGGCAGGGATTGCGCACGCCCCGGCGCGGGCCATGTGATCAGGGCCGTCAAGAGCATCAGGCCGAGAAAAAAGGCCCGTGCCCGGGCTTCGGCATGAATGAACAGAACGCTGGGACGCATGAAAACTCCTGGGAGAACCTGGCAGAACGAGATGTCGGGTATGTGGGGCTCAGCGCCGCCGCTCAAGGGCCTGGTGAAACTGCCTGAGGGTCTGTGCCGGCACGTCGCCGATGACGGTGACCCACCAGCCTTCGCCCTGCGCCTGCATCAGCGTGCTGGTGGCACCCACCTGCGTCAGCAGCGGCCGGGTGTGGCGCGCGCGGTCGATCGGCTCGACAAACAGCGACACGTGGGTCATGCCGTCCGAGAACACTGCCTGCAGCACGGTGGCCTGCATGGCCCCACCGTCGGCCGGGTCGAGCGGCCGGCGTGTGCAGCTGCTGAGTTGGAAGCCGGGCACCAGGGCACCGAGCGTCCAGCCCTCGCTGTCCAGCTTGATGGGCTGCGGCGCCGGCCGCACCTGGCGGTAGCCGTCGAGGTGCTTCATCGGCTGCAGCACCGTCTGTGGCCGCGGCTTGACGTCGATCTCCACCTGCGAGAAGGCGCTGGACTCCAGCACCTGTTGGCGCGGCCCGAGCACGTCGGCGCGCAGCATCAGCCCGCTGCGGCTGTCGACCCACAGGCGCTGGGCGAAGCGGTTGGCGTCGCGCGGGCTGAGTAGCAGGATCTGCGCCTCGCGCCCGGCGACATGTTCGGTGCCCTGCTCGCGCACCTCGTAGAACTCCTCGGCACGCGGCTCGATCACCGGGCGCAGCGAGGCCTGGCGAGGGTCGCGCTCCTCGACCACGGCCACGCGCGAATGTGGCCACAGCGTGAAGACGCGGTCGTTGTGGCGGTAGATCTGCTGCATGCGGCCGTCCAGCACCTCGACGCGCTCGTAGGACTGCGTGCCTTCGCTGAAATGTGCGACCCGTGCACTGGACAGCGCCCCGTCGGCACTGAACACCAGCGTACCCTGGTAGTTGCGCTCGTGAGCCGCACTGTGGATGCGCGCCAGCCACTTGCGCGCCTCCTGCGCCGACAGCGGCTTGCCGGTCGGCTCGGCCGGGCCGGCATGGGCCAGCTGAAGCGCGCCCAGCGCGGCCCAAAGGACGAGCAGCCCGAGCCGGGCGAAGTGGGTCGCCGACGCGCGCATCGGGGCTCAGCGCTCGAGCGACACGGTGGCGATGCTGCGGCCCGAACCGCCCGGCAACGAACCGGGCAAGGCCGTGGCGTAGTCGCGGTGCGCGCGCAGGTAGCGGTCGAGTTGGGCGTCGCGCACGACGCGCCCGCCGGCCGGCACCGCCTCGGTCTGGTCGACGACGGTCACATCCCGCGCGGCCACGGTACTGGGCGCGACCGGTGCGGCGGCCAGCGGCAGCTTCGCAAAATCGCCGCCCGACGGGCCGGTGGACACCACCAGCACCGTGGCCAGAGCCATCACACCCGCAGCCATGGCCGCCGGCACGGCCCAGGCCGGGCGCCGCTTCGGCGTTACCGGCAAGGGCTCGGGCGCCAGCACGGCCGGCTCGCTGTCCAGGCGGGCGTTCAGCCGCTGCATGAAAGCCCGGTCGTGGCCGGGCGGGCTGGCCAGGTCGTCGCTGCGCAGCACGTCGCCGATCAGGTGGTAGGCATGCCAGCCCTGGCGGGTGTGCGCGTCAGCGCCGCCCCAGGCCGCGCAGCCGCGGCTGAACTCGGCGGCATCGGCCTCGCCGTCGATCATGGCCGATAGCAACCAGCGCGGATCGTTGACGTCAGCGGGGGGTTCGTTGTTCATCTTTGACTCCACGGCAGGGCCTACCAGCGTTTTCCGTCCTTGGCCTCGATGTGCGGACGCAGCCGCTCGGCAATCGCCTCGCGCGCGCGAAAGATGCGCGAGCGCACGGTTCCGATTGGGCAGTTCATGGCTTCGGCAATCTCTTCATAGCTCAACCCTTCGATCTCCCGCAGCGTGATGGCCTGACGCAAATCCTCGGACAAAGCCTCGATGGCCGCATTCACGGTCGCCGCAATCTCCTTGCTCGCCAGCAGGGATTCGGGTGTCTCGCCGTCAATTAGTTCGGTCGCGGGACGGGAAGTTTCGTCGTCTTCGTCACGCAGCGCGAATGCCGCCTCGGTGATGACCGGGTCGCGCTTCAGGTCGCTGAGTGCTTTCTTGGCCGAATTCACCGCAATGCGGTACAGCCAGGTGTAGAACGCGCTCTCGCCGCGGAACTGCGGCAGCGCCCGGTAGGCGCGAATGAAGGTCTCCTGGGCAATGTCCTCGACCAGGTCGGTATCGCGCACCATGCGGGCGATCAGGCGCTCGATGCGGCGCTGGTACTTGACGACCAGCATTTCGAAGGCGCGGCGGTCGCCGCGCTTGAAGCGCTCGATCAGCTGCGCGTCGGAATCCGCGGCGTTCATGCGGCGTTCATGCGGCGGGCTGCGGCGCATGCAGCGCCGCCCGCAGTGCCGGCCAGGCGGCGGCGGCGTCGCGGCGCGAAAGCGGCAGCCAGACGGCGCCCCGCCAGCCCACACCGGCCGGGCTGAAGCGCACCAGCATCCAGGGGCCCCAGGTCGAGCATCAGTGCCGCCTGGCCGGAGCAGGCATCGCTGCCCGGCAGACGCAGCTGCCAAGCGCCGCCGTCCCAGGCCAGCTGCATGGCGCGCGCCGGCAGCGCGTATCGGGCGGCCAGCCCGGCGACCAAGCCGGCCAGCAGGCCAACCGCCAGCGGCACGGCGCCAGGCTCCCACCGCGTGGCAGCAGCCCAGCCCACGGTTACCGCGGCGCTCGAAGCGTACAGAGCCCATTGGATCAAGCGCCACGGCCCGGCGCTGCAGGACAGGGCCTGGACAGGAGGGGCGACGCGCATGCGCGGCGGGCGTGCGACGTCAGACGCCGCGGAAGACCAGCGTGCCGTTGGTGCCGCCGAAGCCGAAGTTGTTCTTCACCGCCACGTCGATCTTCATCTGCCGCGCGGTGTTGGCGCAGTAGTCCAGGTCGCACTCCGGATCCTGGTTGAAGATGTTGATGGTCGGCGGCGACACCTGATGGTGCAGCGCCAGCACGGTGAACAGCGACTCGATGCCGCCAGCCCCGCCGAGCAGGTGGCCGGTCATCGACTTGGTGGAGTTGACGACCATCTTCTTCGCATGCTCGCCGAAGGCCAGCTTGATGGCGTTGGTCTCGTTGACGTCGCCCAGCGGCGTGGAGGTGCCGTGCGCGTTCAGGTAGTGCACCTGGTCGGCATTGATGCCGGCATTGCGCAGTGCGGCCTTCATCGAGCGCTTCGGGCCGTCGACGTTGGGCGCGGTCATGTGGAAGGCGTCGGCACCCATGCCGAAACCCGCCAGTTCGGCATAGATCTTGGCGCCGCGGCGCTTGGCGTGCTCGTATTCCTCGAGCACCAGGACACCGGCGCCCTCGCCCAGCACGAAGCCGTCGCGGTCCTTGTCCCAGGGGCGCGAGGCGGTCTTCGGATCGTCGTTGCGCGTGGACAGCGCCCGCGCGGCGGCAAAGCCGCCCACGCCCAGCGGCGAGACAGTGGACTCCGCGCCACCGGCGACCATCACGTCGGCATCGCCGTATTCGATCAACCGGCCGGCCTCGCCGATGCAGTGCAGCCCGGTGGTGCAGGCAGTGACGATAGCCAAGTTCGGCCCGGTGAAGCCGTACTTGATCGACAGGTGGCCGGAGATCATGTTGATGATCGAGGCCGGCACGAAGAACGGCGAAATGCGGCGCGGGCCACGCTCGCGATACTCGCCGTCGGTGTGCTCGATCATCGGCAATCCGCCGATGCCGGAGCCGACCATGCAGCCGATGCGCTCGGCCGTCTCCTCGTTCAGCTCCTCGCCGATGGGCAAGCCGGCATCGCGCACGGCCTGCATCGACGCGGCCAAGCCGTAGTGGATGAAGGTGTCCATGTGCCGCGCTTCCTTGCCGGGGAGGTAGTCCTCGACATTGAAGCCCTTCACCTCACCGGCAAACCTGCAGGCAAAGGCCGAGGCATCGAAGCGCGTGATGGTGTCGATGCCGCTTCGCCCGGCCAGCAGGTTGGCCCAGCCTTCGGCCACGCTGTTGCCCACCGGGCAGACCAGCCCGAGTCCGGTGACGACGACGCGGCGGCGGCTCATCGGAGGAATCTAGAGTCAGGCCTTCTGGTGGCTGGTGGCGTAGTCGATCGCCAGCTGAACCGTGGTGATCTTCTCGGCCTCTTCGTCCGGAATCTCGATGCCGAATTCATCTTCCAGCGCCATCACCAGTTCCACGGTGTCGAGCGAGTCGGCGCCCAGGTCGGCCACGAAAGCCTTGGCATTGGTGACGTCGGACTCGGGCACGCCGAGCTGTTCGGCAATGATCTTCTTGACACGCGCTTCTATATCGCTCATGACTCCTCCAGGAGTGGATTTCTGATAAACCGGGCGATTCTACCGGTGCGCCCGCCCGGCGCCGACGGCCCATAGGGGCCCTCCAATTCAGCCCCGCACCGGGCCGGTCAGTTCATGAACATGCCGCCATTGACGTGCAGTTCGGCCCCGGTGATGTAGCCCGCCTGCGGCGACGCCAGGAAGGCCACCGCATGGGCGATCTCCTCCGGCGTGCCCAGGCGGCCCAGCGGAATCTGCTGCTGCAGCGCGGCCTTCTGGGCCTCGGGCAATGCGTCGGTCATGTCGGTGGCGATGAAGCCGGGTGCGACGCAGTTGACGGTGATGTTGCGGCTGCCCAGCTCGCGCGCCAGCGCGCGCGTCATGCCGGCCACGCCGGCCTTGGCGGCCGCATAGTTGGCCTGTCCCGCATTGCCGCTGGCGCCGACCACCGAGGTGATGTTGATGATGCGGCCGTAGCGCTGCTTCATCATGCTGCGCATCACCGCGCGGCACATGCGGAAGACCGCGCCCAGGTTGGTGTCCAGCACCGCGGCCCAGTCCTCGTCCTTCATGCGCATGGCCAGCTGGTCGCGGGTGATGCCGGCGTTGTTGACCAGAACCTGCAGGCCACCGTGCTCCTTGACGATGGCCTCGACCAAGGCTTCGGCGCCGGCCTTGTCGTTCACGTCCAGGCGCACACCGCGGCAGCCGGCAAAGCCCGCCAGCGCCTCAGTGATGGCCTGCGCGCCGGCATCGGTGGTGGCCGTGCCGACGACCTTGAAACCCTGCGCCGCCAGCGTGTGGGCGATGGCCCGGCCGATGCCGCGCGATGCGCCGGTGACCAGCGCGACCTGGCCAGCACTCATGCCAGAGCCTCCTTGCATTCCGCCAGCGAGGTCGGGTCGGACAGCGTCAGCACCTCGGCCTCGGCATCGATGCGCTTGACCATGCCGGCCAGCACCTTGCCCGGGCCGCACTCGACCACATGGCTGAGCCCGCGCGCACGCAGCGAGCGCACCACCTCGACCCAGCGCACCGGCCCGAAGGCCTGGCGGTACAGCGCGTCGCGGATCGCCGCGGCATCGGTCTGCACGGCCACGTCGACGTTGTTGATCAGCGCGATGCGTGGCGCGGCAAAGACCACGTCGGCCAGGCGCTGGCGCAAGGCTTCAGCGGCCGGCCGCATCAGCGAGCAGTGGAATGGCGCCGACACCGGCAAGTTGACCACGCGCTTGGCGCCCATTGCCTTCAGCACCTCGCGCGCCTTCTCGACTCCGGCCACCGAGCCGGAGATGACGGTCTGGCGGGGGTCGTTGAAGTTGGCAGCCTCGACGACCTCACCGCTTTCCGCCGCGGCCTGGGCGCAGCCTTGGGCCACCTGCGCCGGCTCCAGCGCCAGCACCGCCGCCATCGCACCCGTGCCCACAGGCACGGCCTGCTGCATGGCCTGGGCGCGAAAGCGCACCAGCTTCAAGGCATCGCTCAGGCTCAGCACGCCTGACGCCACCAGCGCGCTGTACTCGCCCAGCGAATGCCCGGCCACCGCCGCCGGCTCCGCGCCTCCTTCGGCGCGCCAGGCCCGGTAGCACGCAATGCCGGCACACAGCATCACCGGCTGGGTGTTGGTGGTCAGGTCGAGGTCATCCTGTGGGCCGTCGCGCATCAGCGCGCCGAGATCCTGGCCCAGCGCGGCCGCCGCCTCGGCCAGCGTGTCGCGCACCGCCGGGTGGTCGCCCCAGCCGTTGAGCATGCCCACCGACTGCGAGCCCTGCCCGGGAAAGACGAATGCAAAGGTAGCCATGCTCAACGTGTCCCCGCGGATTGTTGTTCTAGAAATCGAGCAGCACCGAGCCCCAGGTGAAGCCGCCACCCACGCCTTGCAGCAGCACGGTGTGGCCTGGGCGAATGCGGCCGTCGCGAACGGCCACGTCCAGCGCCAGCGGGATTGACGCGGCCGAGGTGTTGCCGTGGGCGTCGACAGTGACGATCACCTTGTCCAGCGGCAACTTCAGCTTGCGCGCGGTGGCTTGCATGATGCGGATGTTGGCCTGATGCGGAATCAGCCAGTCCACCTGTTCGGTGCTGCGGCCGGCCTTCTCGAGCACGGTGCGCGCCGTGCTTTCGAGTACGCCGACGGCCAGCTTGAAGACCGCCTGACCGTCCATCTTGAGCAGCGGGTCGCCCAGCACCTGGCCGCCGGACACGGTGCCCGGCACGCACAGGATGTCGACATGGCGGCCATCGGCATGCAAATCGGTGGCCAGGATGCCCGGCGTGTCGCTCGCGCGCAGCAGCACTGCGCCGGCGCCATCGCCAAAGAGCACGCAGGTGCCGCGGTCGTTGAAATCGAGGATGCGCGAGAACACTTCCGCGCCGATCACCAGCGCCGTGTTGGCCGCGCCAGTGCGGATCATCGCGTCGGCCACGGTCAGCGCATAGACGAAGCCGGAGCACACCGCCTGCACGTCGAAGGCCGGGCAGCCGTGCACGCCAAGCTTGCGCTGCACGATCGCAGCGGTGGACGGAAACACCATGTCCGGCGTCGAGGTGGCGACGATGATCAGGTCGACCTCGTCGGCGCGGGCGCCGGCCGCCTCCAGCGCATGGCGCGCGGCATGCACCGCCAGGTCGCTGGCATTGACGCCGGCATCGACGAAGTGCCGCGCACGGATGCCGGTGCGCTCGACGATCCATTCGTCGCTGGTCTCGACGCCTTGTGCGGCCAACTGGCGCACCAGGTCGGCGTTGCTCAGGCGGCGCGGCGGCAGGTAGCTGCCAGTGCCGGCGATGCGGGTATGGCGGGAGTTGGGCGTCATGCGGCTTGGGCTGTGCCGGTGGCATCGACCGCCGGCGCACCCGTAGCCACGCGGGTGGCCTGGCTCAGCGAAATGCGGTCGCGCACGCGGTCGGTCAGGCGGTTGCGGGCCGCATCATAAGCCCGGCCCAGCGCCTGCTCGAAGGCGAAGGCATCGGCCGAACCGTGGCTCTTGAAGACCAGCCCACGCAGGCCCAGCAAGGCGGCGCCGTTGTAGCGGCGCGGGTCGACGCGGTGCTTGAAGCGTTTGAGCACCGGCAGCGCCACCAGCGCTGCCAGCTTGCTGAAGGCACCTCGGGTGAACTCCTGCTTGATGAAGTCGGTGAGCATCGTCGCCAGGCCCTCGGCCGACTTCAGCAGCACGTTGCCGACGAAGCCGTCGCAGACCACGATGTCGGTGGTGCCCTTGAAGACGTCGTTGCCTTCGACGTTGCCGTGGAAGTTGATCTGCCCGTCGGCCGCGGCGGCGCGCAGCAGCTCGGCCGCGCGCTTGATGGTGTCGCTGCCCTTGATGGCTTCCTCGCCGATGTTGAGCAGGCCCACGCTCGGCTCTTCCTTGCCCTCCACCGCCGCCACCAGTGCGCTGCCGAGCACGGCAAACTGCATCAGGTGCTCGGCCGTGCAATCGACATTGGCGCCCAGGTCCAGCACCGTGGTGTAGCCGTCCACGCGGTTGGGCATGACCGTGGCGATGGCCGGCCGGTCGATGCCGTCCAAAGTCTTCAGGATGTAGCGGGCCACTGCCATCAGCGCACCGGTGTTTCCAGCCGAGACGCAGGCCTGCGCCGCCGGGGCGGCACCGTCGGCGCCGACCAGCTGGCTGATGGCCACCCGCATCGACGAGTCCTTCTTGCGGCGCAGCGCGATCTCGATCGGGTCGTCCATCGTCACCACCTCGCTGGCCTCGACCAGCCGGCAGCGCGGCCAGTCGCGCGCCGCAGCCAGGCCCGCAGCCGTGCCGACCAGCAGCAACTGAGCTTGCGGATGACTGTCGAGAAAGGCCTGGCACGCGGGCAGCGTCACGCTCGGGCCATGGTCCCCGCCCATGCAGTCCACGGCAATGCAGACCGCGCCGAGGGGTTCGGGAGCGATGGGGTGTGTCACGGGTGAACCGACATGGCGACGCGGGGCCCGATCATGGGGCGAGGCATCGATCCGTGCGCCGCGCGCGAACGGTAGGTGAAGATGCGCCTTCGTGCAAGTTCGGTGGCCCGACGGTGGGCAGCGGCAGCCGGGTACGGCCGTGTCATCGGCGGCACGAGGCAAGCGGCGCCACGGCGGCGCCGCGCGTTCAGGCGTCAGCCTTGGACTTCAGGACCTTGCGGCCGCGGTAGAAGCCGGTCGGGCTGATGTGGTGGCGCAGGTGCACCTCGCCCGTGGTCGGCTCGATGGCCGTGCCGGGTTGCGTCAACGCGTTGTGCGAGCGGTGCATGCCGCGCTTGGACGGCGACTTCTTGTTCTGCTGGACAGCCATGGGTGGAACTCCTGCGGGGCAGACCCGCGTTCGGCACCGTGCGAAAGGCCGTGCCGGAAAAAGCCTGTGAGTATAGCACCGCGCCCGGTGCTCAATATCCGCAGGCCCACTCAACTGGGTTTGCCGCCGCCGTCGCGCAGCAGCGACGCCAGCCCGGCAAAGGCATGCTCGCCGTCGTCGGCCGCGTCCAGTTCGTCATCACCGGCCGACATCGGCAGCGGCTGCGGGCAGGCCTCGTGGCGCGGCACCAGCGGCAGCGCCAGGATCAACTCGTCTTCGACAAGCGGCAGCAGATCGAGCGACGGCGTCAATGCCAGCACGTCCTCGTCGCTGTCCTCGTCCAACGCCTCGGCCTGCGCCTCGCCGTGCACGAATCGCAAGCTGGGCCGCACGTCGAGCACCACGGTCATCGGCTGCAGGCAGCGCTGGCAGGTCAGCTGCAGCGCGGTGCGAGCCCGCAGCTGCAGGCGGATCTCGGCCTCGCCGCCGCTCACCGCCTTGCGCTCGCCGCTGGCCGACCAGGCCACCGTCTGCGCGGGGCTGTCGCCAGACAGCGGCAGCGCATCCTGCAGCAGCCTGGGCATCCGCCGCAGCGGCCATTCCCCGTCCAGCTGGCCGGCAGCGCGCGCAAATGCGGCCGTGTCCAGCCGGTGCGGGTCGAAGGCGCGGGGGGAGCTCATAGCTGCAAGTGGATCCGGGATCCGCGATCAGTGTAGCGGCAGGCCACGGTGGGACAATTCAGTCATGAGCGCCCGCCCACCGCTGATCCTGGCGTCGACCTCGCGCTACCGGCGCGAATTGCTGGACAGGCTGCGCCTGCCCTTCGAGGTCCAGTCGCCCGAGGTTGACGAAGCGGCCCAAAGCGGCGAAACGCCGGCGGCGCTGGCGCAGCGGCTGGCTCTGGCCAAGGCGCATGCCGTGGCCGCGGCGCGGCCCGAAGCCGTCGTCATCGGCTCCGACCAGGTGGCTGACCTCGACGGCCAGGCACTCGGCAAGCCTCACACGCACGAGCGTGCGGTAGAGCAACTGCGTCGCATGCGCGGCCACAAGGTGCTGTTCCACACCGCGGTGGCCGTCGTTTGCCATGCCAGCGGCTTCGAGCAGGTGGCGCTGTGCAGCGTGGCCGTCAGCTTCCGCGACCTGGGTGACGAAGAGATCGAACACTACCTGCGCACCGAGCAGCCCTATGACTGTGCCGGCAGCGCCAAGTGCGAGACCCTGGGCATCGCGCTGCTCAGCGCCATCGACTCCGACGACCCGACGGCGCTGATCGGCCTGCCGCTGATCCGCACCAGCGAACTGCTGCGCCGCGCCGGCATCGACCCGCTGCGCGCCACCAGCAGATGAGCGCACCCGGCCGCGGGCGGCTGTTGCTGGTGCCGAACGCGCTGGACCTCGGCGCCGCGCCGGTGGACATACAACAGGTGCTGCCGCTCGGCGTCCTGCAGACTGCGGCGCGCCTGAGGCATTGGCTGGCCGAGGACGCCCGCAGCGCCCGTGCCTTTCTCAAGCGGGTGCATGCCGTCGTGCCGTTGCTGCAGCCGCTGCAGGCCATCGACATCCGCGAGCTGCCGCGTCCATCCAAGGGCGGCGGTGCCGGCCATGCGGCACCAGGTGACCGGCTGTGGCGCGAGTTGCTGGCGCCAGCGCTGGCCGGCGAGGATGTCGGCCTGATCTCCGAGGCCGGGCTGCCAGCCGTGGCCGACCCCGGCGCGGCAGTGGTGGGCGCGGCGCATGCGCTGGGCATCGTCGTCGTGCCGCTGCCCGGTGCCAGCTCGCTGCTGCTGGCGCTGGCCGCCAGCGGATTGAACGGCCAGAGCTTTGCCTTCGTCGGCTACCTGCCGCAGGAAGCCGGCCAGCGCAGCGCACGATTGAAGGAACTGCAATCCGTCTCCCGGCGACATGCGCAGACGCAACTGCTGATCGAGACCCCGTACCGCAATGCCACGCTGCTGAAGGCGCTGGTCGAGCACTTGGGCGACGAGACGCGCCTGTCGATCAGCTGCCGCCTGAGCCTGCCCTCGGCCTGGACGCGCACCGACCGCGTCGCCGACTGGCGCCGACAGCCGACCCAGATGCCCGACCGCGTGCCGGCCGTGTTCGCGTTCCTGGCCGACTGAATGCCGTCAGCCCGGGCCGCCGCCCAGCAGCGAAGCCGTCTTCTTCTTGCTGCGGATGTTGGGCGACAGCTGCCGTACCACCGGTGCCGCGGCGCTCTTCGCCGCTTCCCACGCGGGCGTGCCAGTGGCCGCCGGCTCGTAGGGCTGGTCGAAGAACGGGTCGACCGCGCGCGGCGCCGGCGGCCGCCAGGCTGGGCGCTCGGCGCTGCGATCGGCCACGAGCCGTGGCGCCTCGTCGTCCTGCATGCGGCGCGGCGGCCGGCGCGGCCGCTCGTCCTCCATCTCGAAGGGCTCGATCTCGATCTTTCTCTTGATCAGCTTCTCGATGTCGCCGACCAGCCGCAGGTCGTCACGGGCCACCAGCGTCACCGCCAGGCCGGAGGCGCCGGCGCGGCCGGTGCGGCCGATGCGGTGCACATAATCCTCGGCATTGAAGGGCACGTCGAAGTTGAACACCGCCGGCAGGTCGGCAATGTCCAGCCCGCGCGCCGCCACGTCGGTGGCCACCAGCACGTCGACTTCCCCGCGCTTGAAGGCATCGAGCGCCTTGAGGCGCTCGTCCTGCGACTTGTCGCCATGCAAGGCGGTGGTCTTCAGGCCGTCGCGCTCGAAGGAGCGCGCCAGCCGAGCCGCGCCGAGCTTGGAGTTGACAAACACCAGCGCCTGGGCCAGTTCTCTCTGGCGCAGGATCTGCCGCACCACCTGGCGCTTGTCGTCGTCGGCCACGCTGTAGAAATGTTGCTCGACGTTGGTGGCCGTGGCATTGGGGCGCGCCACTTCCACCGTGATCGGGTCCTGCAGATAGCTTTGCGACAGTCGGCGGATCTCGGGCGAGAAGGTGGCCGAAAACAGAAGCGTCTGCCGCTGCTTGGGCAGGTAGGACAGGATGCGCTGCAGGTCGGGCAGGAAGCCGATGTCGAGCATGCGGTCGGCCTCGTCCAGCACCACGTACTCGACCTGGTTGAGCACGCAGTTCTTGGCCTCGATGTGGTCGAGCAACCGCCCCGGCGTGGCCACCAGGATTTCGACGCCGCCCTTCAGTTGCAGGGTCTGCGGTTTCATGTCGATGCCGCCGAACACCACCGCGGTGCGCAGCTTGGTGTGCCGGGCATAGGCCAGGATGTTGGCCGCCACCTGGTCGGCCAGTTCGCGCGTCGGCGCCAGCACCAGGGCGCGTACGGGATGCCGGGCCGGCGACATGCTGGCGTTTTCGTGGCGCAGCATCTTCTGCAGCAGCGGGATCGAGAACGCGGCCGTCTTGCCGGTGCCGGTCTGGGCCGCGCCCATGATGTCGCGGCCGGCCAGCACGACCGGGATGGCCTTGGCCTGGATCGGCGTCATCGATGCGTAGCCCTGGTCTGCGACGGCGCGCAGCAGCTTGGCATCGAGCGGGAGAGTACTGAACAGCGGTGAGGCGGGGACCTCGGGACTGGCGGCGGTATCGACTGGGGTGGTTTGATTCATGCAACCGGGATTATCCCTCATGCCCGCAGCCCCACCTATTCAGCGCCTGAACACCATCCAGCGCGGCGACTTGAAGCGCACGATGCGCCAATACAGCGCCACGTAGCTGACGCCAAAGAGCACGATCAGCGCCGCCAGCACCGCCGTGTTGTCCCAGAACAGCACTGCGGGGATGGCCGCGAACATGCACAGCAGCCAGAGGTAAGGTGAGGTCATCGAATTGCGTCGCGTCATTGCCTTGGCACTGCGGTTGCCGACCGCCCAGCGCATGACTCGCCGGTAAATGAGCGAATGCAGGTGGATGCCGTCGGGCATGCTCGGCGGCATGGCGCGCAGGAAGCGGCGCCTGTAGATGGAGAACAGCGTCTCGAACACCGGGTAGATGCACAACAGCAGCGGGAACATCGGCGACACCGTCGGGTTGCGGTGCAGCAGCAGGATCGCTACCTCAGCCAGGTAGAAGCCCATGAAATAGGCGCCGCCGTCACCCAGGAAGATCAACCCGGCGGGAAAGTTCCAGACGAAGAATCCGAGCAGCGCACCCACGCCGGCCAGCGCCAACCAAGCCACCAGCTGGTCATCGACCTGGAAGCCCACATAGGCCAGGCACAGCAGGATCAGCACGCAGCACATCGATGCCAGCCCATTGAAGCCGTCGATGATGTTGATCGAATTGGCCACACCGGCTACGGCAAAAACCGATACTGCCGCGGCCCCCAAAGGGAACGAAACGATCCAGTCCAGGCCCGGGATCGCGGTGCGGCGGATCGCTGCGTCGACCAACCACACTGCCAGCAGCGCCGACAGCGCCGTGGCCAGCAGGCGACGCGAGGGGCTGACGTTCTTGGTCAAGTCTTCGGCCAGGCCCGCCGCCAAGGCCGGCATGCCGCAGGCCAACAGCAGGAAGGCCTGTTCGCCGGAGGGCCCATCGCGCCACCACAGCACCAGTGCGCCGGCCATGGCACCGGCCAGGATGCCGATGCCGCCGATGCGCGGCACCGGCATGACGTGGAACTTCTGCGGGCCGGACAGATCGTGATCGTGCGACAGGTGAGCATGCGTCTTGCCCGAGCGCACTGCGATCAGTGTCATGACGAGCGACACCGCGAATGCCACGATCAGGGTCAGCATCTGTTGAATTCTATCGGTCCGGGTCGGGCGATGGCCGCCCGCTAGAATGCGCGACCGCGGTCGGTAGACGGGTGGCCGGCTTGCCTCGCCTTCATGCCACCGTGCACCCATCGGGCCTCGCCCACAGGCCGCCTCGAATGCATTTCAAGCTCGCTCAATTGCCCCACTTCGACCTGTCGAATTACAGCTTGCGCTCCTGGCTTCGCGCCGGACTGCTGGCCTTGACGCTCGCCACCGCCGGCATGGCGAATGGCCAAAGCGACAGCAACCGCATCAGCTCGTCCAGCGACAGCTCGCTCGGCAGCAGCAGTACCAGCACCAGCACGGATCCTGCCGACCCGCGACAGCTGCGCCAGCCGAACGACACGGCAACGCAGAAGCCGGACGCCCGCACGAAGCGGCCCTCGCGGGGCGCCGACGGCGATACCAGGCGCGATATCGAGCGCATGGACCGTCCATTGCCCCAACCCAGCGAGTTCGAGATCCATGTGAACAAGCTGGCCTTCCCGGCCATCGAGTTCCGCAAGGGCGATGTGCTGCCCATTCGCCGCCTGGGCACCGAGATGATGGTCGAGACCGGGCAAGACCGCGACATCGTCGACTTCAGCCCGCTGGTGCCGCCGGACTATCTGATCTCGCCCGGCGACGAGATCGTGCTCTCGGTCTGGGGTTCGGTGGACGCGGAACTGCGCCTGTTCGTCGACCGCTCGGGCCGCATCACGGTGCCGCGCGTCGGCACCATCATGGTTTCCGGCGTGCGCTATGCCGATCTGCCCGAGACCATCCGGCTGCGCGTGGCGCAGACCTTCAGGAACTTCCAGCTCAGCGTGTCGCTCGGCCAGCTGCGCGGCATGCGCGTCTTCGTGACCGGCTTCGTGGCCCGCCCGGGCGCGTACACCGTACCGGCGCTGTCGGGCATGGCCCATGCGCTGGTGCGGGCCGGCGGGCCGGCGGCATCGGGCAGCTTTCGCGACATCCAGTTGCGCCGCGGCGCCAAGGTGGTGTCGAAGCTGGACTTCTACGATCTGCTGCTCAATGGCAACCGCAACGCCGACCAGCTGGTGCAGGCCGACGACGTGATCCACGTCGGGCCCATCGGACCACAAGTCGGCGTCATCGGCAGCGTCAACCGTGCTGCCATCTTCGAGCTCAAGCCCGGCGAGACCATGGCCGATGCGCTGCGCATGGCAGGCGGCTTTGCCGCGGTGGCCGACACCACCCGCATGGTGCTGGAACGCGTCGACGAGCGCTCGACGCTGCGCGCCGTACAGGTCGACATGGACAAGGCCGACAAGACCGAGCTGCGCAGCGGCGACGTGCTGCTGGCCTTCAATGCCGTGACCTTGGCCACGTCGCAGCAGCGCCAGAACAAGCGCGTGCGGGTCGAGGGCGAGGTGCTGCGGCCGGGCGACTACCTGTTGCCGGCGCAAAGCACCGTTGCCGACGCGCTGGCGGCCGCGGGCGGGCTGACTCAGGCTGCCTTCGTCTTCGGCACCGACTTCACGCGCGAGAGCGTGCGTGCGGCGCAGCAGGAAAACTACGAGCGCGCGCTGCGCAACCTGGAAACCGAGATCGCCCTGGCCACATCCACCCAACGCATTACCACTGCGGACGAGGCGGCAGCCGTGTCCGGGCGCGGTGCGGCCACGGCCCGCCTGATCGAACGGCTGCGCGCCATCAAGCCGTCCGGCCGCGTCGTGCTGCAGATGCCGCCGGACAGCCGCGAACTGCCGAAACTGGTGCTCGAGGATGGGGATCGCCTGTTCGTACCGCCCGTGCCCAGCAGCGTGGGGGTGTTCGGCAGCGTGTTCAATGCCGGCAGCTACCTGCGCGAGGAGGGCTTCACCTTGGCCGACTACCTGCGGCAGGCCGGTGGGCCGACCCGCGGGGCCGATGCAGGCAGCACCTTCGTACTGCGCGCCAATGGCACCGTGGTCAGCAACCTGCAGGAAAAGGGTTGGGGCGGCGGCATCCGCGGCAGTTTCGAACGCATGCCGGCACTGCCGGGCGACACGCTGTTCGTGCCCGAGGAACTGGACAAGACCACCTTCGCGCAGTACGCCAAGGACTGGACGCAGATCCTGGCGCAGTTTGCGCTGGGCGTGGCGGCGTTCGTGACGCTGACGAATTGACGATGAAAGAACATTCGGCCACCGGCGCAGCCCCGGGGCAGCCCGCTGACGACGAGTTCGACGATTCGATCAGCTTGCTCGATCTGATGCTGCCGCTGGTTGAGAGCTGGAAGCTGTGGATCCTGGGGTCGCTGGCCGTCGGGCTGGTGGCGCTGGGCATCGCCTTTGTCTTGACACCGGTGTACACCGCGCGCACCAGCTTCCTGCCGCCGCAGCAACAGCAAAGCGGCGTGGCTTCGGCGCTGGCGTCGCTGGGTGGTCTGGCGGGTCTTGCGGGTGCCGCAGGCATCAAGAGTCCCGCCGATCAGTACGTCGCGTTGATGCAGAGTGTCTCGGCCACCGACCGCCTGATCGATCAGTTCAAGCTGCAGCAGGTGTATGAATCGAAGTACCGCTTCTTGGCCAGGAAGGAACTGGAGCAGAACACGCGCATCGCGGTGGGCAAGAAGGACGGGCTGATCAGCGTCGAGGTGGATGACACCGATCCGAAGCGCGCCGCCGAAATGGCCAATGCCTACGTCGAGGAACTGCGCCGCATGACTTCAGTGCTGGCCGTCAGCGAAGCGCAGCAGCGCCGGACCTTCTTCGAGAAGGAGTTGAAGGACGCGCGCGACCAGCTGGCCAAGGCCCAGTTGGCACTGCAGGCCAGCGGCTTCAATGTCGGGGCGTTGCGCGCCGAACCCAAGGCCGCGGCCGAAAACTATGCGCGCCTGAAGGCCGAGGTCACCGCCGCGGAAGTGCGCACGCAGGTCTTGCGCGGCACCCTGGCCGACAGCGCGCCCGAAGTGCAGCGTCAGCTGGCGCAACTCAGCGCGTTGCGGGCCCAATTGGCGCGGCTGGAGCAGGCCACCGATGCGAGTGTCGGGCCGGACTACGTGTCCAAGTACCGTGAGTTCAAGTACCGCGAAACCCTGTTCGAGCTATTCGCTAGGCAGTATGAAATTGCGCGCGTGGATGAAAGCCGTGAAGGCGCGCTGATCCAGGTGGTGGATGTCGCCATGCAGCCCGAATACAAGAGCAAGCCCAAGCGCGCCTTCATCGCGGTGGCAGCCACGATGCTGAGTTTGCTACTGCTGGGCATGTTCATCCTGGTGCGCCACTTCTGGCGCGAATCGGCCACCGACCCGAATGACGCCAAGAAGGTGGCGCGCTTGCGGTCCGCCTTCGGCCGGCACTGAGCATGAAGATCCTGCTGCTGGGCATGAACGGCCAGGTCGGTTGGGAACTGCAGCGTTCCCTGGCGCCGCTGGGCGAACTGGTGGCGCTCGACTTCGACAGCCCCGGCCCGCTAGCGGCCGATTTCACGCAGCCCGAAGCGCTGGCAGCCACCTTGCGCGCCGTGGCGCCACAAGTCATCGTGAATGCAGCCGCGCACACGGCCGTCGACAAGGCCGAGGCCGAGCCCGAACTTGCGCGCACGATCAACGCCAAGGCGCCGGCTGTGCTGGCACGCGAAGCGCACGTACTCGGCGCCTGGCTGGTGCACTACAGCACCGACTATGTCTTCGACGGCAGCGGCACCGGGCCGTGGTCCGAAGACTCCCCGACCGGCCCGCTGAGCGTCTACGGCCGCACCAAGCTCGAAGGCGAGCACGCCCTGCGTGCCAGCGGCTGCCAGCATCTGATCCTGCGTACCAGTTGGGTCTACGCGGCACGCGGCGGCAACTTTGCGCGCACCATGCTGCGCCTGGCCGCCGAGCGTGACCGCCTGAGCGTCATCGATGACCAGATCGGCGCGCCGACCGGCGCCGAACTGCTGGCCGACATCACTGCGCATGCGCTGCGCGCCGTGCTGGCGCAGCCGGACCTGGGCGGCACTTACCACGCCGTGGCGGGCGGGCACACCAGCTGGCATGGCTACGCCAGCCATGTGATCGAATTCGCGCGCGCCGCCGGCCAGTCGGTGCGAGTGAAGGCGCAGGACATTGCCGCGGTGCCCACATCGGCCTTCCCCACCCCGGCGCAGCGGCCGCGCAACTCGAGGCTCGACACGCACAAGCTGCAGCAAGCCTTCGGCCTGAACTTGCCCGATTGGCGCAGCGGCGTGGACCGCATGCTGCGTGAGGTGCTGG
>Ga0105103_10000694_pt1 | contig 19070 bp, 23 predicted proteins | sample PPLLaktember2015_2_FD_79107 | JGI IMG/M metagenome (GOLD analysis project Ga0105103, IMG submission 79107) | Freshwater sediment microbial communities from Prairie Pothole Lake near Jamestown, North Dakota, USA - PPLs Lake P7 Core (6) Depth... | ecosystem: Environmental > Aquatic > Freshwater >...
CGTGTTGTGCGCCACGCGCCAGACGATGAAGGCCATCGCACCGGCCGCCTGCTGGGGCGTCTTCGGCGTGTCGGTCTTGAACCACTGGCTCTTGAGACGAATGGCCATCCAGCGACGATCTCGGTGTGGCGCTTTGCCGGACTTCTCAATACCCGCCCTTGCCCAGCGGCTGCGGCAGGCCGGCGACCTTGGCCGCCTGCTTGGCCGGGCCCAGCGGGAACAGGTCGTACAGGTACTTGCTGTCCACACCGGGACGGATCTCGGCCATGCCCTTGAGCATGTTGCGGAAGTTCGGCGTGTGCCCGTGCTCGCGGTACTGCTCGCGCTGGAAGTTGATCACCTCCCAGTGCGCCGGGCTCAACGTGATGCCTTCCGCGGCCGCGATGACCTGCACCACTTCGTCGCTGAAATCGGGCTCGAGCAGGTAGCCCTGCTCGTCGGTCTCGAGCGTCTGCCCATTCACCATGTAGCTCATTCGAGAATCTCCATGTCGGTGGATTCGAACTCAGGCGCCGACGGCGGCGGCTGACTTGTGCGGCACGAACAGCCCGCAACCCAGCGCGCGGTGCGGACCGATGCCGATGCGTTGCACGGTCAGCGAGTCGGTGGCACCCAGGCCGTGCAGCATCAGGCTGAAGCCGACGATGACCCCTGCGTCGCTGCGGCGCTGCTGGCGCTTGCCGCACACGGTGTGGGCATCGATGCGCAACGCTTCGAGCTCCGCCTGCGCGTCGCGCATGAACTCGCCCTCGTCGTCGCTCCGTGCGGCCACGAAGTGCGCATACAGCGTGCCGTGCGGCAGCAGCCGGTGCGGCGTGGGCGCGCCCAGTCGCAAGTCGCTGCCCGCCACGCCGATCGTGCATCCAGCCAGGGCCGCGAGTTCCGCCTCGCGGGATTGCGGCACACGCAGCAGCAGCCGGGCGCGTTGCGACAACCAGCCCTGCGGCCCGCTGCCCGGCACCACCTTGACCGCATGGATGCCCGCCGTCGGGTGGCCGGCCAGCCAGGGCAGACGCGCTGCCAGCGCGTCGGCCAACGCTTGGGCATGGTCGCGCGCCAGGCTGCGTCCCTCGAGGGCGAAGGCCACGTCCACGACCGGTTCGTCGATGGTGCTCGTCTGGCTCATTGCGGACGCTGGGCTTTCGCCCAATGCACGAGCGCCTCGCCCCAAGCGGCAGCGGTCTGCGGGTCGATGTCGAAGACCGTGAATCGACTGTGCTCCCGAATGCGCGTGCGCAACAGGCTCATGCCACCGGCTTCCAGGTCGACCTGTTGCAGTTCGATCTCCTGGGCACCCAGTGGCGCGCGCAGTTTCAACAAGGACGTGAGGCGGTTCATGGCGCTGCCGCCAAGCGGTGCACGGTCGGTTGGAACGGTCCGCTATTGAGCGCAGCCACGGCCGCTGTGGTCTATAGCCGGGACGGGGGGGCACGCCCTACCCCAAATGGGTAGGTTGCGTAGCCCACCGGAGTGATAGCGCCCACCCGGGCACGGCCCCAAGATTCGCGCCATTCGCAGCGGCCCCGCGTGGGTGGGGTCGCCAGTGCCGGTGCAGCGCAGACCAGGAGACAAGGCCATGGCCAAGAAGCCCCACGACACGCCGATGCTCGACCAACTCGAGAGTGGGCCCTGGCCCAGCTTCGTCACAGGCCTGAAGCGCCTGGCCAACGACAAGGACTACATGGTTGACCTGATGGGTCAGCTGGAGCATTCGTACACCACGCGCAAGGGCTACTGGAAGGGCGGCACGGTCGGCGTCTATGGCTACGGCGGCGGCGTGATCCCGCGCTTTTCCGAAGTTGCCAGCCAGTTCCCGCTGTCCTCGGAATTCCACACGCTGCGCGTGCAGCCGCCGGCCGGCATGCACTACAACACCGAGGTGCTGCGCAAGATGTGCGACATCTGGGAGGAGCACGGCTCCGGGCTGATCGCCTTCCACGGCCAGTCGGGCGACATCATGTTCCAGGGAGCGACCACGGCCAAGGTGCAGGACGCCTTCGACGCCATCAACGAGCTCGGCTTCGATCTCGGCGGCGCCGGCCCGGCGGTTCGCACCTCGATGTCCTGCGTCGGCGCGGCGCGCTGCGAGCAGTCCTGCTACGACGAGGCGCGCGCGCACCGCCAGGTGCTGAACACCTTTCTCGACGACATCCACCGCCCGGCGCTGCCCTACAAGTTCAAGTTCAAGTTCTCGGGCTGCCCGAACGACTGTATGAACTCGATCCAGCGCGCCGACATGGCCGTCATCGGCACCTGGCGCGACAACATCCGCACCGACGAAGCACTGGCGCGCAAGTGGGTTGCCAAGCACGGCATGACGGAGCTGGTCAACGACGTCATCAACCGCTGCCCAACCAAGACCATCATGCTGAAGGAGGCCAAGGACGTGGCCACCGGGCCGAAGATCAGCAGCGTGGCCATCAACGACACGCAATGCCTGGAGATCGACAACGGCAACTGCGTGCGCTGTATGCACTGCATCAACGTCATGACCGGCGCGCTGGCGCACGGCACCGACACCGGCGCCACCGTGCTGATCGGCGGCAAGCGCACGCTGAAGATAGGCGACCTGATGGGCACGGTGGTCAAGCCCTTCATGCCGCTGAAGACCGAAGAGGACTACGAGGCGCTGGTCGAGCTGGGCCAGAAGGTGATCGACTTCTTCGCCGAGAACGCACTCGAGCACGAGCGCACCGGCGAGATGATCGAACGCATCGGCCTGGTCAACTTCCTCGAAGGCATCGGCGTCGAGATCGACCCGAACATGGTGGCCACGCCGCGCACCAACCCCTATGTGCGCACGGACGGCTGGGACGACGAAGTCGCCAAGATCAACGCGCGCAAGGCTGCGGCCTGAGCAACACGAGGAACTCGAAGATGGCCATGCGTACCCCGATCGAAAGCGGCGTGCCCGACAACAAGCAGTACCTGCATCCGCTGATGCTGCGCAACTACGGCAACTGGAAGTACCACGACCGGCCACGCCCCGGCGTGCTGCACCACGTGGCCCATTCGGGCGACGAGATCTGGACGGTGCGCGCCGGCACGCAGCGGCAGATGGATGTCTACACCATCCGCAAGCTGTGCGACATCGCCGACACCTATGCCGACGGCCATGTTCGCTTCACCATCCGCAGCAACATCGAGTACATGGTGTCCGACCCGAACCGGGTGGCGCCGCTGATCGAAGCGCTCAACAGCAACGGCTTCCCGGTCGGTGGCACCGGCAACTCGGTGTCGTCGATCGCACACACCCAGGGCTGGCTGCACTGCGACATCCCGGGCACCGACGCCTCCGGCGCGGTCAAGGCGCTGATGGACGACCTGTACGAGGAGTTCATCAAGGAGGACATGCCGAACCGCGTGCACCTGTCCACCAGTTGCTGCGAAATCAACTGCGGCGGTCAGGCCGATATCGCCATCATCGTGCAGCACACCAAGCCGCCGAAGATCAACCATGCGCTGGTGGCCAACGCCTGCGAGCGCCCGGCCGTGGTCGCGCGCTGCCCGGTGGCGGCCATTCGCCCGGCGATGGTCAACGGCAAGCCGTCGCTGGAGATCGACGAGAAGAAGTGCATGTGCTGCGGCGCCTGCTATCCGCCCTGCCCGCCGATGCAGATCAACGACCCCGAGCACACCAAGCTGGCGATCTGGGTAGGTGGCAAGAACTCCAACGCCCGCGGCAAGCCCACCTTCATGAAGATGGTGGCCTCGGGCCTGCCGAACAACCCGCCGCGCTGGCCGGAGGTGTCGGCCATGGTGAAGAAGATCCTCTACACCTACAAGAACGACGCGCGCTCCTGGGAACGCGTGTCTGACTGGATCGAACGCATCGGCTGGCCGGGCTTCTTCGAGAAGTGCGACCTGCCCTTCACCAAGTACCTGATCGACGACTGGCGCGGCTCGCGCGCCAGCCTCAACGCCTCCACCCACATCCGGTTCTGACATGACGACCCCCCAGCTCACTTCGTTCGCGGCCCTCCGAGGGGGCGCGGCACTCCCTTGGGGCGGCCCGGCGGGAGCGCCGGCATGAAGTTCGGTTTGATGGTCAGCGAAGGGCCGTACACGCACCAGGCCTCGGACAGCGCCTACCAGTTTGCCAAGGCGGCGCTGGACAAGGGCCACGAGATCCAGCGCGTGTTCTTCTATCACGACGGCGTGAATAACGCGACGCGCCTGACCGAGCCGCCGCAGGACGACCGGCACATCGTCAACCGCTGGTCGGCGCTGGCGGCCGAGCACAAGATCGACCTGGTGGTCTGCGTGGCTGCCGCGCTGCGCCGCGGCATCAAGGACGAGGTGCTGGCGCCGGGCTTTCGCATCTCGGGGCTGGGCCAGCTGGTGGACAGCGGTATCAAGAGTGACCGCCTCGTGGTCTTCGGAGACTGAACATGGCCACCGATCCGAACCGCATCAAGAAGGTCATGTTCGTCAACCGCAAGGCGCCCTACGGCACGATCTACGCGCTGGAGAGCCTGGAGGTGGTGCTGATCACCGCCACCTTCGACCAGGACGTGAGCCTGGTGTTCATGGACGACGGCGTGTACGAACTGCTGAAGGGACAGAACACCAAGGCGGTGGGCATCAAGAATTTCTCGCCCACCTACCGTGCGCTGGACGGCTACGACGTCGAGAAACTGTACGTCGAACGCGAGTCGCTCGAAGCCCGCGGCCTGAGCGAGGACCAGTTGCTGGTGGACGTCGAGGTACTGAGCAGCGCGCAGATGGGCGAGTTGATGGCCGAGCAGGACGTGGTGTTGAGCTTTTAGGAACCTGTCATGCTGCACATCGTCAACAAGTCCCCCTCGCAGTCGCGCACGCTGGACAGCTGCCTGCGCCTGGCCCAGGACGGCAGCGCCGTGCTGCTGATCGAAGACGGCGTCTATGCCGCGACGAAGGGCAACGCCGACGCCGCTGCGCTGCACGCCGCCTGCGGTCGCCTGCAGGTGTATGCGTTGCAACCGGACTGCGACGCACGCGCCGTCACTGCGATGCTCGCCGAAGGCATCACCCTCGTCGACTACGGCGGCTTCGTCGATCTGGTCGCGCAACGCAGCACCACCCATTCCTGGCTTTGACGTCGCCCGCCTTCTGACCCTGAACCCGATCCCGAACCTGGAGAGACCCATGACCATCGAAGTCAACGGCAAGACCTACGAAACCGACGAAGAGGGCTACCTCGTCAACCTGGCCGACTGGACCCAGGAAGTCGGCGAACACATCGCCAAGGAAGAGAACCTGGAGATGACTCCCAGCCACTGGGAGGTGGTGAACTTCCTGCGCGACTACTACAACGAGTACCAGATTGCCCCGGCGGTGCGCGTGCTGACCAAGGCCATCGGCAAGCAGCTCGGCCCGGACAAGGGCAACAGCAAGTACCTGTACGAGCTCTTCCCCTACGGCCCGGCGAAGCAGGCCTGCAAGATCGCCGGCCTGCCCAAGCCCACCGGCTGCGTCTGAATCCACGCCGCGCGCGTCGAACAGGCTTGGGCCGGCCATGTCGTTGCTGACCATCCTGTACGCCGCGCTGTTCTATGCGGCAACCGCCTTGTTGGTGGTGGGGCTGGTGCGCAAGATCGTCGACTACGCGCGCACCCCGGCGCCGCTGAAGATCCCGACCACCCCGGCGCCACTGACTCACAGCGGCGTCGGCCTGCGCATGACGCGCGAGCTGCTCTTTTTCGAAAGCCTGTTCCGCTCCAGCAAGTGGACCTGGATCTTCGGCTGGATGTTCCATGTCGCGCTGCTGCTGGTGCTGCTGCGCCACTTGCGCTACTTTCAGGAACCGGTGTGGCTGCCGGTGGTGTGGATCCAGCCCTTCGGCCTGTATGCCGGCTTCGCCATGGTGGGCGGCCTGGCCGGCCTGTGGGCGCGGCGTTTCCTGGTGGACCGGGTGCGGTACATCTCCACGCCCTCGGACCACCTGATGCTGGCGCTGCTACTGGCCATTGGCTTGACGGGCCTGGGTATGCGCTTCGTCGCGCACACCGACATCGTCGCCGTCAAGGCCTTCATGCTCGGGCTGATGCGGCTGGACCTGCAACCGCTGCCGGCCCAGCCCCTGCTGCTACTGCACCTGGGACTGGTGGCGCTGCTGATGATCGTCTTCCCGATCAGCAAGTTGCTGCACGCGCCGGGCGTGTTCTTCAGCCCGACGCGCAACCAGGCCGACACCTCACGCGAGGCCCGACATGTCACCGCCTGGGCCGCGGCACTGGACAAGTAAGCCATGGCAGCTGCCGCCTTCGAGACGCCGAAACTGAAGGAGTACCCGGTCATTCCGCTGGTGCAGGTGGGCGCCATGGCGCACAGCAAGCCTTACGTGGCGGCGGCGCCGATCCAGAAGGCCATCGGCTTCCCGGGCGAGCTGGTCGAGGACTGGCACGACAAGGCCATTGCCAAGATGGGCGAGCTGCTCGGCAAGTACCGCTCGCTCAAGGTCTACATGGATGCCTGCGTGCACTGCGGCGCCTGTTCCGACAAGTGCCACTACTTCCTGGGCACCGGCGACCCGAAGAACATGCCGGTGGCGCGCCAGGACCTGATGCGCAAGGTCTACCGCCGTCACTTCACCTTCGCCGGCAAGCATTTTCCCAAGCTGGTCGGCGCCGAGGACCTGACGCGCGAGCTGCTGGACGACTGGTACAGCTACTACAACCAGTGCTCGGAATGCCGCCGCTGCTCGGTGTTCTGCCCCTACGGCATCGACACCGCCGAGATCACCATGGCCGCCAAGGAGATCATGGACTCCGTCGGCATGGGGCAGAAGTACAGCAACGAGATCATCGGCAAGGTGCACAAGATCGGCAACAACCTGGGCATCCCGGAGCCGGCACTGGAAGACACCTTGCTGGGTCTGGAAGAAGATACCAAGGAAGAAACCGGCGTCGACGTGCGCTTCCCGATCAACGTCAAGGGCGCCGAGGTGCTGCTGGTCACGCCTTCGGCCGACTTCTTCTCCGAGCCCCACGTGGAGAGCCTGATCGGCTATGCCAAGGTGTTCCACGCCGCCGGCATCAGCTGGACGCTGAGCTCGCATGCCTCCGAGGCCGGCAACTTCGGCCTGTTCATCGGCAACTACGAGCAGATGCGCAACATCTCGCTGCGCGTGCGCGAGGCTGCACTCGAACTGGGCGTCAAGCGCATCATCGTCGGCGAGTGCGGCCACGCCTGGCGTGTGGCCTACAGCTTCTGGAACACGCTGATCGGCCCCTTCGACTACCTCGATCCGCGCTATCCGGTGCCGCAGCACATCTGCGAATCCACCTATGACCTGATCCAGCAGGGTGCGCTGAAATTCGACAAGGAAAAGAACGACGACCGCATCATCACCTTCCACGACTCGTGCAACGTGGCGCGCGCCTCGCGCATGGGTTCGATGCCGGGCGGGCAGTTCGTCATCCCGCGCGAAATCATCAAGGCGGTGGCGAACAACTTCCACGACATGGCCGCCGGCACCATCCACGACGCCACCTTCTGCTGCGGCGGCGGCGGCGGGTTGCTCACCGACGACCTGATGGAACTGCGCGTCAAGGGCGCGCTGCCGCGCATGGAAGCGCTGAAGCACGTGGTCGACGATCACGGCGTCAACTTCATGGCCACCATCTGCGCCATCTGCAAGGCCCAGTTCAGCAAAGTGCTGCCCTACTACGGCTTCGACATGAGCATGGTCGGCGGCGTGCATCAGCTGGTGAGCAAGGCGATTCGGCTCTAGCCGAGACACAGGACCTCGGGAGACTGAATGTGGCTCATATAGTCATCATGGGTGCCGGCCTCGGCGGCATGCCCGCAGCCTACGAGATGCGCGCGAAGCTGTCCAAGTCGCATCGCGTCACCGTGATCAGCGCGGTCGACTACTTCCAGTTCGTGCCATCCAACCCCTGGGTCGCGGTGGGCTGGCGCAGCCGGGACGAAGTCATCCTGAAGCTGGCACCGCTGCTCGCGCGCAAGGGCATCGCCTTCGTGCCCCAGGCGGTGACGCAGATCGACGCCGACGGCAGTCGGCTGACGCTGGCCGACGGGCAGTCGATGGCCTACGACTACCTCGTCATTACCACTGGCCCCAAGCTCAGCTTCGACGAGGTGCCCGGCGCCGGGCCGGCGTCGGCCGGCGGCGGCGGCCACACCCACTCGATCTGCTCGGTCGACCATGCGCAGGCGTTCTGGGGCGAGTACCAGGAGTTCCTCAAGGCACCGGGCCCGGTGGTCATCGGCGCGATGCCGCTGGCCAGCTGCTTCGGCCCGGCCTATGAGTTCGCGTTCATCCTCGATGCCGATCTGCGCAAGCGCAAGCTGCGCAACAAGGTGCCCATCACCTTCGTCACCAGCGAGCCCTACATCGGCCACCTGGGCCTGGGCGGCGTCGGCGACAGCAAATCGATGCTCGAGTCCGAGATGCGCGGCCACGACATCAAGTGGATCACCAACGCCAGGACCACCAAGGTCGAGGCCGGCAGGCTGTTCGCGACCCAGGTCGACGACAAGGGCAACGTGCTCACGGAACACGAAGTGCTCTTCAAGATGGCGATGATGCTGCCGGCCTTCAAGGGCGTCGATCCGGTCGCCGCGGTGCCGAAGCTGTGCAATCCGCGGGGCTTCGTGTTGATCGACGAGTTCCAGCGCAGTAAGGCCTACCGCAACATCTTCTCGGCTGGCGTGTGCGTCGCCATCCCGCCGGTGGAGGTGACGCCGGTGCCGACCGGCGCGCCGAAGACGGGCTACATGATCGAGACCATGGTCTCGGCCATCGTGCACAACATCGCCGACGAGCTGACGGGCGCAGTGCCCAACACCCAGGGCACCTGGAATGCCATCTGCCTGGCCGACATGGGCGACACCGGCGCGGCCTTCGTCGCACTGCCGCAGATCCCGCCGCGCAACGTCAATTGGTTCAAGAAGGGCAAGTGGGTGCACTTGGCCAAGATCGCCTTCGAGAAGTACTTCATGCGCAAGATGAAGAAGGGCACCTCCGAGCCGATCTACGAAAAATACGTTCTGAAGCTGCTGGGCATCGTGCGCCTGGCCGAGAAATAGGCCACTGCCACGGCCAACCGCTACTGGAGACCTCTCGATGTCCACCTCGACCGACAGCCCGACGAGCAAGCCGCTGACCTTCCGGCGCTACAAGGATGGCGACCACAAGCCCCGTGCATGGCAGGAACAGATCTTCGATGCCGACCATTCGCACAAGTGCCCGACCTATATCCAGAGCACGCCGCCGTGCCAGGGCAGTTGCCCGTCGGGTGAGGACATCCGCGGCTACCTGAACATCGTGCGCGGCATCGAGAAGCCGCCGGCCGGCATGCCCTGGCAGGAGTACGCCTTCCGCCGCGCCACCCAGGCCAACCCCTTCCCGTCGGTGATGGGCCGGGTCTGCCCGGCACCCTGTGAATCGGGCTGCAACCGCAACGAGGTCGAAGACTTCGTCGGCATCAATTCGGTCGAGCATTTCCTGGGCGAATACGCCATTGCGAACAAGCTGGGATTCGCGAAACCGGCCTTCAGCTCGGGCAAGAAGGTGGCGGTGATCGGTGGCGGTCCGGCCGGGCTGTCGGCGGCCTACCAGCTGGCGCTGAAGGGCCACGCGGTCACGATCTTCGACGAGCGTGCCGAGCTCGGCGGCATGATGCGCTACGGCATCCCGGGCTTTCGCACGCCGCGCGAGGTGCTCGACGCCGAGATCCAGCGCATCCTCGATCTGGGAGTGCAGACGCGCATGAACTGCCGCATCGGCAGCGACGTGACGATGGCCCAGATCCGCGCCGACTTCGACGCCGTCTTCCTGGGCCTGGGTGCGCAGTCCGGGCGCGCGCTGCCGGTGGAAGGCGCCGACGCGCCGAACTGCGTCACCGCCACGGCCTTCCTCAAGGCCTTCAACGACGGGCGCCTGCGCCACGTGGGCAAGCGCGTGGTCGTGGTCGGCGGCGGCGACACCTCGATCGACGTGGCCACCGTGTCGCGGCGCCTGGGCCACATCGAGAAGATCAACCCCAGCGACCGCCCCGAACACGCCATTGCCGGCCACGTCGCGCACGACGTGGCCGAGGTCTCGGCCAAACAAGGGGCCGAGGTCACGCTGACCTCGGTCTTCGCGGTCGACAAGATGCAGGCCAACCGGCATGAAATCGAGCAGGCGCAGGCCGAAGGCATCGAGATCCGCGGCGGGCTGGCGCCGGTACGCGTGGTGCGCAGCGAGGACGGCCGCGCGATCGCGCTGCGCGTGGTGCGCTGCGAAGCCAAGATCGTGGGCGGCCGGCTCGAGATCAAGAACATCGAAGGCACCGAAGAAGACATTCCCGCCGATCTGATCGTCTCGGCCATCGGCCAGGCGGTCGACTTCACCGGCCTGGACGAATTCAACAACGGCAAGGGCGGCATCAACGCCGACCGCAACTACCAGGTGCAGGGCCAGCAAGACGTGTTCGTCGGCGGCGACGTGGTGCGTCCGCACCTGCTGACCACCGCCATCGGCCACGGCGCGATCGCTGCCGACGGCATCGAGCGCTTCCTGCGCGCCGAGCCGCTGGAAAAGCGGCCGAAGATCGACGTGCACAGCTTCGACCTGAAGCGCAAGATGGTCGAGAAGGGGCTGGCCTTCAGCGAGGTGCACGAACCGATCCGCGGCACCGACCTCAGCACCGCGGCGATCCACAACTTCGACAACCGCTCCGACCGCTACGTCATACCGCACGAGGAACTGTTCCTCGGCCACTTTGCCTACACCGCGAGGCACCGGCGCAAGGTCGTCACGCTGGACGCGGTGCAGGCGCTGGGCAATTTCGAGGAGCGCGTGCTGCCGCTGACCGAGGCCGAAGCCATTGCCGAAGCCAAGCGCTGCATGAGCTGCGGCCAGTGCTTCGAATGCGACAACTGCGTCGTCTACTGCCCGCAGACCGCCGTGTTCAAGGTGTCGAAGTCGAAATCGACCACCGGGCGCTATGTCGACACCGACTATGCCAAGTGCATCGGCTGCCACATCTGCAAGGATGTGTGCCCCACCGGCTACATCCAGATGGGGTTGGGTGAGTGAAGACTTTGCGGCGCCGCGACCCGGCGCGCCGCGCTTTGGCGTGGCTGCTGCTGGTCGGTGCGGCCTGCGGCGGCGCGGCCGTGGCGCAACCGACGGCCGCCAGTCGCGTGCCCGTGCCGGTGATCGAGAAGGCGCGCGGCGAGGCCTGCGTCGCCGAACCGGCCTTCATGCGCCTGAACCACATGGATCTGCTGAAGCACCGGCGCGACGAGACCGTGCATCGCGGCGTGCGTGATCCGCGCTCCAGCCTCAAGGGCTGCATCGAATGCCACGCCAGCAGCGCCACCGGCAGCGTGGCGGCGGCGCCGACCGACTTCTGCGCCAGCTGCCACAGCTACGCGGCGGTCAAGCTGGATTGCTTTGAATGCCATGCCAGCAAGCCCAAGGCCAGCGCCGCGCTGCCGGCAGGACATCCCGCGGTGACGCGGGTGGCAGGGACGAAATGAAGCCGACCGCCGACACTGGCGCGAAGCAGGGCCTGAGCGGGCGTCGCGCCTTCCTCGGACTGGCCGCGGCCGGCGCCGGCGGCTTGCTGCTGGCGCCCGGGGTGCACCTGATGGAGGTGGCGCAGGCTGCTGCGCCAGGCACGGCAGCGCCCGGCGCCAACCCGAAGGTGCGTTGGGGCCTGCTCATCGACACCACGAAGTGCGCCAGTGGCTGCACCGATTGCGTCCAGGCCTGCAACACCGAAAACGGGCTGTCGGGCGGCACCCGGCCGACTGACGCGCAGTGGATCCGCAAGGTCGAACTGAAGTCGATCAAGACCGGCCGCTCGGCTTCGCTGCCGGTGATGTGCCAGCACTGCGCCGAGCCACCCTGCGTCGACGTGTGCCCGACCGGCGCGTCCTTCAAGCGCGCCGACGGCATCGTGCTGGTCGACCGACACAGTTGCATCGGCTGCCGCTATTGCGTGATGGCCTGCCCGTACCAGGCACGCTCCTTCGTGCACGAGCCGCTCGCCGACCAGAAGCCCGAGGTGCCGCGCGGCAAGGGCTGCGTCGAGGGCTGCACGCTGTGCGTGCACCGCATCGACAAGGGCGGCGCGCCAGCCTGCGTGGAAGCCTGCGAGCGCGCCGGCCACCATGCGATGCTCTTCGGCGACCTGAACGACCCAAACAGCGCCATCGCGAAGCGCGTGCGTGAAGTGGCGACCATGCAGTTGCGCGCCGACCTGCGGCTCGACCCGGGCGTGCGCTACCAGGGGCTGACATGAGGGCGCGCTTCGGACCGGCCCACTACTACGGCCTGCTCGCGCTCGGCGGCGCATTGGTGCTGATCGGCCTGGGCAGCGCGCACTTCATGGAAATGCACGGCCACATCGTCACCGGCATGAACAACCAGGTGGTCTGGGGCCTGCCGCACGTGTTCGCCATCTTCATGATCGTCGCCGCCTCGGGCGTGCTCAACGTGGCGTCGATCGGCTCGGTCTTCGGCCAGCCGATCTACAAGCCGCGCGCGCCGCTTTCCGGCCTGCTATGCCTGGCCATGCTGGCCGGTGGCCTGATGGTGCTGATGCTCGACCTGGGCCGGCCCGAGCGTCTGATCGTGGCCGCCACACACTACAACCCCACCTCGGTCTTCGCCTGGAATGTGCTGCTGTATTCGGGCATGTTCGCCATCGTCGCGCTGTACCTGTGGACGATGTTCGAACGCGCGTTGAACAAGCATGCCAAGTCGGCAGGGCTGCTGGCCCTGGCCTGGCGCTTCGTGCTGACCACCGGCACCGGCTCGATCTTCGGCTTCCTGGTGGCGCGCCAGGCCTATGCCTCGGCGGTGCTGGCGCCGCTGTTCATCGTGCTGTCCTTCGCCTGGGGGTTGGCGGTGTTCCTGGTGGTGCAGTCGGCCATGTACGCGTGGAACGCGCAGGTGCTGGACGCCGCAGTGCAGCGGCGCATGGCTCGCCTGCTGGGCGTGTTCGTCGTCGCGGCGTTCTACCTGGTGGTGGTGTACCACCTGACCAATCTGTACTTCGAACGCCAGGCTGCGTTCGAGGCCTTCATCCTTCGCGACGGCGGCATCTTCCCGCTACTGCTGTGGGGCGGCTATGGGTTGGTGGGCACGGCACTGCCGCTGCTGCTACTGTTCCATCCGCGCCTGGCCGGGCCGCGCGCCACGCAGGCGGCCGCGCTGCTGGTGGTGCTGGGCGCCTTTGCCTGGCTGTATGTGTTCATCATCGGCGGCCAGGCCTTCCCGCTGGAGATCTTCCCGGGTTACATCGCCAGCAGCAGCTTCGGCGACGGCGCAGTGGTGCACTATGCACCGCGCTGGCCCGAGTGGCTTCTCGGCCTGGGCGGCGTGGGCCTGGCCTTCGTGCTGACCACCGTCGGCGTGCGCGTTCTCGACTTCATGCCGCAGGACGACTTCACGGCGCCGAAGGCCGGCGCCAAGGCCGCGTCATGAGCGCCGCGCGCCTTCTGGTGTCGGCAGCCCACAAGTCCTCGGGCAAGACCACCTTCAGCATCGGCCTGTGCGCCGCCCTGCGCGCGCAGGCCCTGCAGGTCCAGCCCTTCAAGAAGGGGCCGGACTACATCGATCCGATGTGGCTGGCACAGGCGGCCGGGCGCGACTGCTTCAACCTAGACCCCTACCTGTCGGGTGGCAACGAGATCCAGGCCAGCTTCGCGCGGCACGCCGCGGACGCCGACATCAGCGTGGTCGAGGGCAACAAGGGGCTGCACGACGGCGTGGCGCTGGACGGCAGCAACAGCAACGCGGCGCTGGCTCAGTTGCTGGGCCTGCCGGTGCTGCTGGTCATCGATGCGCGCGGCATGACCCGGGGCATTGCGCCGCTGGTCCTTGGCTTCCAGGCCTTCGACCGGCGCATCCGCATCGCCGGCGTGGTGCTCAATCAGGTGGGTGGCAGCCGGCACGAAGCCAAGCTGCGCGCCGTGATCGAGCACTACACCGACGTGCCGGTGCTCGGGGCGCTGGCGCAGGAACCCTCCCTTGCGTTGAAGGAGCGCCACCTCGGGCTGACGCCCAGCGTCGAATTCGACGATGCGGCACAACGCGTGGCCTGGCTGGGCCGTCGGATTGCCGAACAGGTGGATCTGGCGCGGGTGATCGAGATCGCGCGCGCTGCCGAGCCGCTGCCGGCAGGGGCGCAGGGCGCCGAGCCGGAGACGGCGGCGAGCGGGCCGACAGTACGCATCGGCATCGCACGCGACAAGGCCTTCGGCTTCTATTACGCCGAAGATCTGGCGGCGCTGCGCGCGGCCGGCGCCGAACTGCTGCCCGTCGACACGCTGCACGATGCACGCCTGCCGGCCCTGGATGGGCTGTTCATCGGCGGCGGCTTCCCCGAGGTGTACATGACCGAACTGCAGGCCAACGCCAGCCTGCGAGCCGACATCGCCGCAGCCATCGACGCCGGCCTGCCCACCTATGCCGAATGCGGCGGGCTGATGTACCTGGCGCGCAGCCTGCACTGGCAGGGCCGCAGCTGCCGCATGGTCGGCGCGATTCCCGGCGAAGTGACGGTGCATGCCAAACCGGTGGGGCGTGGCTACATGCGCCTGGCACCGACGGCCGACCATCCGTGGCCAGCGGCGCCCGGCGCTTCACAGGTGCTGGGGGCGCACGAATTCCACTACTCCAGCCTCGACAACCTGCCAGGCCGCATGCGCTTTGCCTACCGTGTGGAACGCGGTCACGGCATCGACGGCGAACACGACGGGCTGGTGCACCACAACCTGCTGGCCAGCTATGCCCACCTGCGCGGCGTGATGGGCAACGACTGGCCGGCGCGCTTCGTCGCCTTCGTGCGCGCGCACAGCACGCTGCAGGCGGCCGCCACGAGACAGGCACGCCCGGTGTCCGAGAGGGCGGTGGCCTGCTGAACCACGCCAATGAACGCCGCTTCCGCCTCCACCATCCAGCCGGCCGTCCGGCGCCTGCTCGTGGGCGTGCGGGAGGTCGAGACCGACTCCGAGGGCTACCTGCGCTGCCTGGACGACTGGAGCGAGGACTTCGTGCGGGCGCAGGCCCGAGCCGAGTCACTCGAATTGACCGACGAACACTGGCAGGTGGTCCGCTTCCTGCGCGAGTACTACGCTGCACATGGTGTGCAGGCGCAGGTGCGGGCGATGATCCGGCACTTCGCGCAGGCCTGGGGCCCCGAGCGCGGCAACAACCACCACCTGCACGAGATCTTCCCGCGCGGCGGGCCGCAGAAGCAGGGCAACCGCCTGGCCGGGCTGTTGCGCACCAAGGGCGAGCACTAGGAGATGGCCATGTTCAGTTTGACCCGCGCTGCGGCGCAACAGATCCAGCAGGCGGCCGCGGCCAGCGCCGCGCAGGACCTGGCCTTGCGCATCGCCGCCCGCCAGGTGGCCGACGGTTCCATCGAATACGGCATGGGCTTCGACCAGGCTCAGGACGAAGACCTGCGCCTGCTGCTCGAAGGCGTGGCGGTGGTCATCGCCGACCCGCACCAGCCGCTGCTCGAGGACATCACGCTCGACTTCGTCGAACTCGAACCGGGCGCCTTCAATTTCATCTTCATCCCCGCCAGCGCCGAGGCGCCTGAGATGGCTCCAGCGACCGGGGGCTGCGGCAGCGGCGGCTGCATCGGCGGCGGCTGCGGTTCACGCGCTGGATGAGCCTGGCCACCGGACATTCCTGGAGACAAGCATGAATTCGTTCGTCGACATCCCCGCGATGGTGGCGGCCTGCCGCAATGCATTTGGCATGGTGCATCTGGTTGGTGCCGGCCCGGGGGACCCCGACCTGCTGACGCTGCGCGCGGCCCGGTTGCTGGCGCAGGCCGATGTGGTCGTCTACGACCACCTGGTCGGCCCCGAAGTGCTTGCCTTGATCGGTAGCGACGTCGAGCGCATCTACGTCGGCAAGGAACGCAGCCGTCACAGCATGCCGCAGGGTGACATCAACCAGCTGCTGGTGCGGCTGGCGCGTGACGGCAAGCAGGTGGTGCGGCTCAAGGGCGGCGATCCCTTCATCTTCGGCCGCGGCGGCGAGGAACTGCAGGTGCTGGCCGCCGCCGGCGTGCCCTTCGAGGTGGTGCCCGGCATCACCGCCGCCTGCGGCGTGGCCAGCTACGCCGGCATCCCGCTGACGCACCGCGACTACGCCCAGAGCTGTACCTTCGTCACCGGCCACCTGAAGGACGGCAGTTGCGATCTCGACTGGCCGGCGCTCGCGCGCCCGCGCCAGACCGTGGTGATCTACATGGGCCTGTCGGGGCTGGCCACCATCTGCGCCCAGTTGATCGCCCACGGGCTGCCACCGCATTGGCCGGCGGCCGTGGTGGCCCAGGGTACGCTCAGCACACAGCGCGTGGTGTGCGCCACGCTGGACACACTGGCCGCCGAGGTGGAACGCGCGGGCCTGCATTCGCCTTGCCTGACCATCGTCGGCGAAGTGGTGCGGCTGCGCGAAGAACTCGGCTGGTTCCAGGCGCGCCAAGTCGCCGAAGGCGAGACCGCGGATGCCGCCTTGCTTCAGGCCTGATCCATGCGCCCATCACGACCCTCCTGTCCGCGAGCCGCTGTCGGCATCGAAATTGGCGCGGTACGGTGTCGGGCTAGAACGCAATCGGGGCCCGGCGCCGGATGAGCTTCGCGCAGCATCGCTTCGCGCTGGCTGGCCTGCTCAGACCTTCCACCCACGAAGCGCCGCGAACATGCTGAGCCTGGACGAAGCGGGGCAGCTCCTTCGGAGAAGCACATTCTTCAGATCCACGCCGGCCCTGGCCATTCAGGCCCTGGCTCAGCAATCGAAGTTGCTGCACTTGCCAGCCGGCGAATTGCTGTTCAAGAAGGGCGACCCAGGATCGGCGATGTACTTCATCGTCGACGGGTGTGTTCGAGTGCATCAGGCCGACATGCTGGTCATTCACCTGGCGAAAGGGGAGGTATTTGGCGAAGTCGCGGCGCTGTCCAGCGAGTCACGCACGGCATCCGTGACTGCCAAGTCCGATACCGTGCTGCTGAAGCTCGAACGCGAGTCGATCTACGCCACGCTGGCGTCTCATCCGGACGCTGCACGCTCGATGATCGAAGCCCTGTGCCACCGCGAGAGCGAGGTGATTGACGAACGGCTCGGGCGCATGATCCGGACCAAGGTGCTGGAGCACGAACTGGAGATCGGGCAAAAGATCCAGAGGAACTTTCTACCTTCAGCGATACCGGCCATGCCGGGCTGGCAGTTGGACGGCATGCTTGAGCCGGCACGCAAGGTGGCTGGAGATTTTTATGACTTCTTCGCGATTCCGAGACTGCAGTGCATCGGCATCGTCATCGGCGATGTCTGCGACAAGGGCGTCGGCGCGGCGCTGTTCATGACCTTGTTTCGCAGCCTGATCCGCTCTGGCGCCTTGTACGGTGGCAACCGAGAGCAACCCGTAGGCGATGATGATCTGGCCGGCACGCTGCGGCACGCCATCGGTTCGACCAACAGCTACATCGCCTCGACCCACCGGGGCAGCAGCATGTTTGCGTCGGTATTCTTCGGCCTGATCGTGCCGCAGACCGGGCTGCTTCGATACGTCAACGCGGGTCACGAGCCGCCCTGGATCGGCCACCCAACCGGAGTGCGCACTCAGTTGCCGCCCACGGGCCCGGTAGTCGGTCTTTTCGAGGACGCCGACTTCGGCATGGGCGTTACCGAAGTCGGGCCAGGCGAGGTGTTCTTTGCCTATACCGACGGTGCAACCGACGCCCAGAACGAGGCTGGCGAGCCCTTTTCGGACGACTCGCTGCAACGCACTTTCTGCCAGGCCATCGCTCAGCGCGGGCCCGTGCTGGAGACCGTTCGCCGGGCGCTCGAGGCATTTGTCGGCAAGGCGGATCAGTTCGACGACATCACCATGGTCTGCGCGCAGCGCGGCCTGCACTGAGCCGATGGCTTGTTGCTCAGCGACAGCTTCGACAAACCAACCCCACGTCACGTCAAGGTTTTCACAAGGAGGCAAGAGCCATGAGCAATGAACTTCGAATCGCGGTGTCCGAGGAAAAGGGCAGCACACCCGTGACCATCATGTACGTCAGCGGCGACCTGGACTCGAAGACCTACCTTGACCTGGAGGCCAAGGCCAGCGATGTCATCGCCGGCGGCGCGAAGAACATCCTCCTCGACCTGCATGAGGTCCATTTCATGGGGAGCGCTGGCCTGCGCGCCATGCACGCCATGTCCGTCAAGCTGAAGGACACAGGCGGCCAGCTCAAGCTGCTCAACCCCTCGGACCAGGTGGCGCGCGTGTTGAAGACCCTGGGCTTCGACAAGTTCTTCGACATCCATGCGACGCGGGATGCGGCACTGAAGAGCTTCTGATCGCGTTGCGCTGCACTGCGCCGCGCTGCCGTGATGGGTGACGACCGAATCCGGGTCAGGGCGAGCCTTGATGCGCTGGCCCTTGTCCGCGAGTTTGTCGAGCGCCGGGCCACCGCCGCCGGCTTTTCCAAGGATGGCGCCGCGGAACTGGTACTGGCCGTCGACGAGGCCATCACGAACAGCGTCGAGCACGGCTTGCGCGGAAACGAAGGCCGGATCGAAGTCAGCGTCGTGCCGCAGCGGGATGGTCTGCGGGTGATCATTCGCGACGACGCGGCGCTGTTCGACCCCACTCGCGCCACCGCCACGCAGCTGGACCTGTCACCCCTGGACCGAGCCAAGCCCGGGGGCTTCGGCGTCGAGCTCATGCATCGCCTGGTCGACGGGGTCGACTACCGCGTCACGGGCAACGGGCAGAATGAACTCACCTTGCTGAAGACCCGACGGTAGGCGCTGAGGCGAACGGACTGGACTGGGCTGCGGGGCGCGAGGCCAAGACAGGCGTGCTGCTGAAGGGCGAGAGCCTGTCGCAGTTTGTCGAGACTGCCGCGGTGCAGGCCGCAAGACAACGCAAGGCGCAGCAGGCCGTCCTGGCGCGTGGACGGGCTTCACTCGCCCATACCAAGGCCGAGGGAGACTTCTACCCGTTGACTTTCGGCTGGTCGAACCCTCGATGGGTCCGCCGCAAGACCTCAGCGAGGCGCCTTGCGCGCTGCCTCGCCGACCTGGGCCGCGCCCGCTGGTGTGCCCC
>Ga0105103_10000696_pt1 | contig 19053 bp, 18 predicted proteins | sample PPLLaktember2015_2_FD_79107 | JGI IMG/M metagenome (GOLD analysis project Ga0105103, IMG submission 79107) | Freshwater sediment microbial communities from Prairie Pothole Lake near Jamestown, North Dakota, USA - PPLs Lake P7 Core (6) Depth... | ecosystem: Environmental > Aquatic > Freshwater >...
ACGGCCAGCAGCGCGACGAGGTCTTCGAGTACGGTTCGTTCCTGCAGAGCAAGATGTACGCCGCGGGCGTGACCTGCACCGATTGCCATAGCCCGCATACCGGCGCGCGGAAGTTCCAGGGCAACGCCCTCTGCACGCAGTGCCACGTGCCGGCCGCCTTCGACACGCCGTCCCACACGCACCACCGCGCCGGCACGCCGGCCGCCGATTGCCGGGCGTGCCACATGCCCGCGCGCAACTACATGGTGGTGGACGCGCGGCTCGACCACGGGTTCAAGGTGCCGCGTCCGGACGAGAGCGTCAAATTCGGCACGCCCAACGCGTGCGCGTCGTGCCACGCCGACCGGCCCGCCTCGTGGGCCGCGGCGGCCGTCACCAGGTGGTACGGCCCGAAGGCTGCCGAGCGGCCGTCCTTCACCGCCGCCATCGCTGCCGGCCGCTCCCGCTCCCCCGGCGCCAATGCCCGGCTGGCCGCGGTCATCGACGATGCGGCACAGCCCGCGATCGTCCGAGCCACGGCGCTGTCGCTGCTGGCGCCGTCGGCCGAGGCAGCACAGGCCGACCGCGTGGCGCGCGCTGCCCGCGACCCCGACCCGCTGGTGCGCCGGGCTTCAGCCGCTGCGGCCGCCGCGATCCCGCCGCAGGCTGGCGCGCCGGTGCTCACCTCGCTTCTGGCGGATCCGATCCGCACCGTTCGCCTCGAGGCCGTTGGCCAGCTCGTGACGGCTGCGGGGCCGCCGGCCGATCCGCAGGCCCGCGCCGTCTTCGATCGCGTCGCCGGCGAGTTTCGCCAGTCACAGGCCGCCAGCGCCGAACGCCCGGAGGCCCAGGTCACCCTTGGTGCGTTCGAGGCCCGCCTGGGCCGTGCCGACGCCGCCGCGGCTGCCTATCGGACGGCCATCGCGCTGCAGCCGCAGTTTGCGCCCGCCTACGTGAATCTCGCGGACCTGCTCCGCGCGACCGGCCGCGACGCCGAGGGCGAGCAGGTGTTGCGCGACGGACTGGGCGTGGTGCCGCCACTCGGCCGACCGGCCTTGCAGCACGCGCTCGGCCTGCAGCTGGTGCGAGCGAAGCGGTACGCGGATGCGATGGTGTGGCTGCAACTGGCGGCCGAGGGCGAGGCCGCGAACGCGCGCTACGCGTTCGTCTACGGCGTTGCGCTGCACGACACCGGCCAGACAGCCGAGGGCCGGCGAGTCCTCGAACGGGCCGCGGGTCGTCATCCAGGCAACACCGACATCCTGGGCGCATTGGTGGCCTTCAGTCAGCAGGCCGGCGACGCCGCCGCGGCGCGGCGATGGGCCGCCGCCCTCGAGGCCGCGCAGCGCTAGCCGAATCCCATCGATAGCCAGTTCACGGCGGCACCCATCGTGAGCCAGTTTTCGCTCGGCTGTCACATTCTCCAGTGGAGGCACTTGTGCACTGGAAGACGTGGCCGGCTTTGTTCATCGCCCTGACGCTCTCGCCAACGGCCGCGGACGCGCAGCAGCGGTGGGATGTCACCGGGACCGCCGGATTGTTCACGTCACACGTCGACGCCAGCGACGCTGGTGGTTACGTGGAGGACTGGGACAACACGGTCCAGGGCGCCGTGGTGTTCGGGCGCTACCTGTCGAACCAACTCAAGCTCGAGCTGGAAGCCTCAACGACCAGTCGCGGCGTGCAGTACCAGTCGACGGCGGTCACCATCCCCGAGGTTCCGTACCCATACCCGGTCTTCTCCGAGGTGCGGACCTCGGTCCGCTCCCTGTCCGGGATCATCGCCTGGCAGTTCGGCAACAACGAGTGGGTCCATCCGTTCGTGCTCGCCGGCGTCTCCGCCGATTGGGACGATGCCATCGTGCACGTGCCGCAGCAGTTCTATCGCAGCGATCCCCGCGTCTCGTCGATACCGATCGCCGACAGTCGAACCGAGTCGCACACCACCCAGCATGTGCGTGGCGTCTTCGGCGGCGGAGCCAAGCTGTACTTCACCGAGCGGGCCTTCGTCCGGACCGATGGGCGGCTGACGTGGAGCGCGGATCGTCAAAGCCTCGCATTCCGTGCCGGCGTCGGCATCGATTTCTGAGGGCACATCATCATGCGCACCATCACTATCGTCATCGTCATTGCGGCGCTCGTGCTTGCCACGCCCACAGCCTTTGCGCAGGACGCACTCGCCAGGGACGCCGAGACGGCCGCCTTCCAGCAGCTCGCGGGGGGCATCCCGCTCGGATCGCGTATCAAGGTGCGCACGACGGATGGCCGCCGGCTGACCGCCACGCTGATGGCCGTGGACGATCGGCACATCGTCGTCAAGCGCCTGTCACGCGTGCCGGAGCCAGCCGTCGCGATCGCGTTTGCCGATCTCAGCGAACTGCGCCGGGAGGAGCGGAGCGGGTTCAGCATCGGCAAGGCGATCGGCATCGGCCTCGCCGCCGGCGTGGGAGCGATTCTCACCCTGTTCGCCATCGCCATGACGATCGACGACTAGATTCGAGCGCCGACCCAACGGATCGCGAATCGGCAAAGGCGCGCAGGGGGGATCCTCAACCAGGCAGTTGCCGGACGGCCTCTGTGCCCGCCGCGCGCCGTCGGGCTACTGGACCGTCACGATGACCTCGTTCGACGCCGGCCCGCTGCCGCACGCGCTGAGGGCGCGGACGCGAACATAGTAGATCCCGGGCGGTGCGCTCGCGGCCAGTCCCGGCGATGCCGTTGGGAACTGTCCGAGGTTGCTGGCGCCCGGCGCCGAGCCGGCTTCAAGGACGTACGAGGCAGCGCCGGTAGCCGGCCCCCAGCTGAGCGCGACGTTCGAACCGCTCACCGTCGCTGACAGCATGCCTGGAGCGGATGGTGGCGAACAACCGATGGTGACGGTCGTCTCGTTGGAGGGAGCGCTGATGCCGCACGCGTTCTGCGAGCGGATGCGCACGTAGTAGAGGCCCGGCGGCGCCGCGGTGCTGAATGTCGTCGCGCCGCTGCCCGTGTTCAGGACGGCGACATTGCTCAGGCCTGGGCTGGAGCCCGCTTCGAGCACATACGAGGTGGCGCCCGCGCCTGCCTGCCAAGACAGGGAGACCGACGTGCTGGCCGTCGTGTTGGTCAGATTCGCCGGCTCGGCGGGCACGCTACACGGGCTGCCGACCGTCAGCCTGATCTCGTTCGAAGGCAAGCCGAGGATGCCGCCGGCACGGGACCGCACGCGGACGTAATAGACGCCCGGCGGGGCGATGACCCGCAGGAACGGACTGGTGCTGCCGGTGTCGAGCTGCGCCAGGTCGGCAGCGCCCGGCGACGACCCGGCCTCGACCACGTAACTCGTCACCGTCGCGAGCGCTGCCACCCAGCGCAGCGTAACTTGCGTGTTGATCACTCCCGGCTCCAGCCCGGATGGGACGGTGTTGTTGACGGCGCCGGACACCTGCCAGCGCGTGCTCTGAACGACCCTCCTGAAGTCGCCGCCGTGCGCTTGGTACCAGACGACGATGACATTGCCGCCGGTGTCGGCGCCAAGCTTGGGGGAATCCGAGGCGCGATAGTTCAATGCGTTCACCCGCGACAACGCAACCGGGCTGCTCCACGCATCCGTCGACGGCGCGTAGCGGGCGCTCTGGATGATTGCGTTGTTCGACCAGACGGCGGTCACGACGCCTTGTCCGTCCACGGCGACCTGCGGGACAAAGAAGGGACCCGGATCGCCAGGCCCCGGCGACACCACGGCGCGTGTCTCCTGCCAGGCGCCGCTTGCCGCGGAGTATCGTCTGGCCCGAAGACCCGACTCCTCCCAGATCGCCGTGACGTTCCCTGCCGCGTCGACCACGAGCTGCGGATAGGCATTCGGGCTCCCGGCGACAGTCAGGTCGAAGGTGCTGCTCCATCCGTCCGACGCCGCAGTGTAACGGACCGTGCGAACGCTGCCATCCGACCGCCAGATGACCGTTGCATTGCCCGATTGATCGACGCCGACTCTCGGAAGGAAACCCGATTGGCCCGGCGCCGTGAGATCGACGGCCGGGCCCCAGCCGCTGCCGCCCAAGTAGCGCGCTGCCTGCAGTCCCGCCACCTGCTTCCAGACCGCGACGCCGTTGCCGAAGCGGTCTGCCGCAACCGCCAGGTCGTCATCTCCCGACGTATCGAAGCGCGTGATGGCGCCCAGAGCGACCGGGCTGCTCCACGTTGCAGACGCTGCCGTGAAGCGCACGCCCTGCACCACGTACTCGCTGAATCCGCTGCGTGGAATCGCCAGCTCCCACACCACGAGCGCGTTGCCTGCCGCGTCGGCCGCCAGGTGCGGCTTGGCGTCGTAGACGTATCCCATCGCCGGGTCGGAAATCGTCACCGGCGCCGTCCACACACCGGTCGCGGTGAGGTAGCGGGCGGCACGTATGTTTCCGAAGCCGCCCCCCTCGACCCACACCACCAGCGCGTTGCCGCTGGAGTCCATCGCGACGCGCGCATGTTCTGCCGAACTGCCGCCGGGCGCGAGGTTCACGGGGCCGCTCCACGCGGCCGACCCAGCCGTATAGCGCGCGGCCTGGACCGCGGGCGGCTCGTACCGCGTCCATACGGCAATCGCGTTGCCTGCCCCATCCACCGCCACCTCCGGTCGCTCACGCACGCTGGCCGCCGCGTACCCCGACAGGTCGGTCAGGACACCCGACCATCCCTGAGCCGAGGCGGGCGCGACCTGCCCGATCAACTGGCACACGATCAACGCCGACACGACCGATGCCCAACGGACCCACGCCGTCTGCGCCGTCATCATCGAAATTCTCCAACCAACCCTGTGGCGCGATGGCACGGCAGCGCACACGTGATCGCGCCGGCGACCTGAACCGCCAAACTCCGCGGTAGGTGTCTCAGCCTTGCTCGATGCGACAGCGGGGATGAACGTGAGGCCAACCACGAGCGACAACGACCGCGTATCAATGGGCCGAGCGCTGCGGCACGAAGTGACGGAGGTGACGGCAGTCATTGCGTAGTCCTTGATTGAGGGCGCCTCTTCGGCGGTACGGTGGAGGACGTCGAGATCGCCTGGCTCGAGACAAAGAACACCGCCGGACCGAGAACGAACAGCGGCCGGCGGCGGCAGCATGTGAGGCACGTGCATCATAAGCTGCGCCGGTGGGCTCCTCCCCGCGGCATTCGCCGCACTGACGAGGTCGCTTCGTCGACGCCGCTGTGGGTCCCAGCCACGACAAGGCCCATTGATGGTTAAGTGCGGTTCTGTAACAGTGGCGGGCTGGCGGTGGTAGGCCGCCTCCGATTGAACGGGAGGTATTGCATGAGGTCCGCGATGGCCAAGTTGGTGGGGGTCGTGCTCGGAATGGCACTCGCGCTGGCGCTCGTCGTCGGCGTCGAGTTGTTCAGCGCGGTCGTCTATCCGATTCCCGCCGATCTTCAGGGGAACATTCCCGAGCATGTACGCAGGTACCCGCATTGGATCCTGGGCGTCGTGGTGCCGGCGTGGGGAGCGACCGCCACGGCCGCCACGTGGGTCGCATCACGAGTCGGCAATCGACTCGCCGGCATCGTCGTCGCGCTACTGCTCGCTTGGGCGCTCGTCTTCAACCTGACCGCACTGCCGTACACGATGTGGTTCAAGATCGTCATGTTCGGAGTGTTCCCGATCGCCTGCCTGCTTGGAGTCTGGTCCGGCACCAGGACGGCGTCCGCAACCAGCGCCGGAGCGCGGTTACGCGAGCCGCAACCGCGATAGGCCTCAGGTCTGCGGGGATCACCCGCCTGCGATATCGCGCGATCTCCCCCAGCGTGCGAACGTGCCTGGCCACGCACGTGTTTATTGAATATCAATAAATAACTTGACGCTAATCAATAAATAATTTATTGATATTCAATATCACAGGAGAGTGAACCATGTCACGACCAGCCTCGTCATCCGCCGCGCTGCCGACCGCGCACGTCGTGCTCCGAATCCTCATCGTCCTCAACTGGCTGTACGGCGCGGCGATCTTCGTTCTGCTGGTCGCCATGCCCACCCGGCAATGGATCATGACCGCGCTCGGAGTTCCTCCTGGACCTGAGGCAGAGCGGCTGATCATGGGCTTGCGCACGGTCGCGGTGATCGGCCTGGTCACGATCCCGCTGAACTACGCCATCCTCAAGCGGCTGCTCGCGATCGTCGAGACGGTTCGCGCGGGTGACCCGTTCGTCGCCGCGAACGCATCCCGTTTGCAGGCAATCGCCTGGGTGCTGCTGGCGCTGCAGATTCTCAGCCTCGTCGTCGCCGCGATCGCCAGGGCGGTTTCGACTCCGGCTCACCCGCTCAATCTGAACGCTGGCTTCTCGATCAACGGCTGGCTCGCCGTACTCCTCACGTTCCTGCTGGCCCGCGTCTTCGCGGAAGGCACGCTGATGCGGGACGACCTCGAAGGGACGGTTTGAAGATGGCGATCGCCGTCAAGCTCGACGACCTGCTCCACGATCGGCGGATGACGTTGACCGAGCTCGCGGATCGGGTCGGCATGACGCTGGCCAACCTCTCGATCCTCAAGACCGGCAAGGCGCGGGCGATTCGCTTCTCGACCCTTGATGCGATCTGCGAGGCGCTGTCGTGCCAGCCTGGCGACATCCTGCGGTTCGAGCCGGAGCAGGCGGACCTCGATCCGCCGGCAGCGGCTGGCAAACGGAGCGCGAGCCGATAAACCGAGCGGCGTCGCTGACCTCAGCCCCGCCGCGCTGCCTCAATGGTAGCGATGTCGATCTTCTGCATCGCCATCATCGCGTCGAAGGCACGCTTCGCCTCAGCGCCTCCAGCCGCCAACGCCTCGATGAGCGTGCGCGGAGTGATCTGCCAGGAGAGCCCCCAGCGGTCCTTGCACCAGCCGCATTGACTCTCGTTGCCGCCATTGCCGACGATCGCGTTCCAGTAGCGATCCGTCTCTTCCTGGCTGTCCGTTGCGACCTGGAACGAGAAGGCTTCGCTGTGCTTGAAGTCCGGGCCGCCGTTGAGGCCGAGGCAGGGAATGCCGAGCACGGTGAACTCCACCGTCAGCACATCGCCCGCCTTACCGCTCGGGTAATCGCTGGGCGCGAGGTGGACCGCAGTCACTCTGCTATTCGGAAAGGTGGCGGCGTAGAAGCGGGCGGCGTCATGGGCGTCCTTGTCGAACCAGAGGCAGATCGTGTTCTTGGGTGTCACGTTGGCGAACTCCTTTGTGCCGATTGGGGCGGCCACCGCGCGCTCCGCGCGCACGTCCATTATCGCCAGTCTGCCGCGAAGCTAGCTCGAGCTCACCAAGCCGACACCTCTCGTTGAATGCTGCGATCGCATACTGTCGAACTCGTTCCAGTAGCCGACCGGCCCCGGTATTTCGTGCGTTCCCCCCGTCGGGTCGGGGAGAGGCGCACCGCCGAAAGACATACAACCCGCCGCACGTCGTGAGATCCCCCAACAATCGTGCCTGTGTCCACCCGTCTCCGCGTCCGGCATGCCGTCTGCAATCTCGCACGGGGGTGCCTCACGCTCGAGCACCCGCACCCGTCATCGTTCGGCGACCGGATGACACACGCGCGTCAAGACAGTTCCAGGAGGGCATATGACACGGTTTGGCCTGCGAAACACTTCGGCGGTGGTCAGTTCCCGGCTCACCCTGGGATTGCTCATCATAGTCATGGCGGCATTCGTCGTCGCTGGCGCCGAGGCACAGTCGACCCAGAAGAAGGAAACCGTGCCCAAGGGGCCGTCGATGGCCTCGACCACGCAGCTGAGAGGGGAACTCATTGCTGTGGGGCCGAACTGGCTCATCGCCAAGATGGTTCCGAGCGGTGAGTATCGCCTCTTCGACGTCAGGCCGGGCGCGGTGGCCACGATTGAAGGCGCGACGAAGTCGCTCAGCCAACTGAAGCCGGGCACGATGCTCACTGCAGCCGTGACGACCACGGAGACGCCACTCGTCAAGCGCACGACGACGGTCACCAAAGGCAAGCTGATCTGGTCAACGCCCACGAGCATTATCGTGACCCTGGAGAACGGCGAGAACCGGCAGTACACCGTGCCGGCCGGCTTCAAGTTCACCGTCGAGGGCAAGCCGCTGGGGATCGAGGAGCTTCGCCCGGGCATGATCCTGACGGGCACCAACGTCGTAGAGGAACCTTCGACGTTGATTACCGAACAGACGGTGGTCCACGGGACCGAGCCTAAAAAGTAGCAAAACGCTCTTCGGGACGCCCGGTCGGTGATCGATCTGTCTGTCGATATCGAACCGGGCGCTCTCGCTGTCCCGATGCCGATCGCTTCGTGGCAGCTTCTCGCGCTCAGTGACGTCGCGAGCGCGGGCTCAATGGAGCACCGAGACGAAAGGGCGACCCGAGCGGGCTTCGCTCACGGCGTGCAGCAGGTCGGTGACGAGCCTCCGTTTGACGACGTATCCGATCCCGCCAGCCGCCTGCGCGGCCCCCGCCACCTCGGCGTCGTCGTGGACCGTGAGGAACACTATCGCCGCCGTCGACCCGGCTTCGCGGAGACGAGCGGCGACCTCGAGGCCGGACATTCCCGGCATCGAGATGTCGAGCACGATCACGTCCGGCTGGAGCCTCGCCGAGGCATCCAGGGCCGCGGCGCCGTCCTGAAGCTGCCCGACAACAGCGCATGCCGGCTCCAGCACCGAGGCCACCCGCGCCAGCACTGCCTGGTTGTCGTCGACCAGGAGCACCCGGGTCCGTTCAGTCCCCCGCAGGTCCGACGATGTGGTGCTTGACGGCATACTGAACCAGCTCCGCATTCGATTTGACCTTGAGCTGCTCCATCATTCGGTACTTGTGGAATGCCACGGTTCGCGTCGAGAGGTTGAGGAGGCCGGCCACTTCCTTCATCGAGCGGCCTTCAGCGAGTAGTTGCAGCACTTCCCGCTGCCGCGGCGTCAGCTCCTGGCCCGGACCGCGCTCCTCGCCGTGCATGAGCGCGCCCACGAGGCCTTCGGTGATCAGGGGGGTGATGTACGAGTGGCCCCGCATGACCTCATGAATGGCCGTCAGGAGCTCCGACGTCGCCGAGCGTTTGAGCAGATACGCAGAGGCTCCCGATCGAAACGCCTCCGCCGCGAGGTCGGTGTCCTCGTTCATCGTCAGGAACACCAGCCTCACGTCCCTCGCCCTCTGCTTGATCTGACGCCCTGCCTCGAGGCCGTTCAAGAGCGGCATCGAGATGTCCAGGACAATGATGTCGGGGTTGAGCTCCTCCGCGGCGGCGACGAGGGCCCTTCCATCGGACACCTGACCGACGATGTCGCACTCGGGCGACAGCAGCTTCTCGAACGCGCCCAGCAACAGCGTGTGATCGTCGGCCAGCAGCACACGAGGTCGACCCATGCGAGACACTCTATCTGCTCTGACCGTATCCGCGTCGATCGAGTTCGCCTCGGAGCGGAGCGTCCACGCCACGACCTCTACCTTAGCCGCGAATAGTGCCGCCGCCTATGCAGAATCGGCACGCGCACGACGCCACCTACACGACCTGCCCTGCCGCCGCGGCGGCGGAGGACTGCTCGACGCCCACCGGCACATGGACCGTGAGCGAAGTGCCCGCCCCAGGCTGCGATCGAACGGTGAGAGTGCCCCCGATTGTCTCTGCCCGTTCGCCGATGCTGATCAGGCCCAATCCCTTGCCCCACTCGGAGTTGACGTCGAAACCCGCGCCATCATCCGAAACCGTGAGCACGAGATCTGTCGGCCCGCCCTGGAGATGAACGCGTACTGTCTCGGCGTTGCTGTGCTTCACGGCGTTCTGCAAGGCTTCCTGGGCGATGCGGAAGAGAGACACGGTCAGTTCCGGCGGCAGGCTCGCCTGGACATTGTCGTGCGTGAAGCTCACCTTCAGATCAGAATGGGACATCTCACGTTGGAGCGCCTGCAATCCGGCGACGATGCCGATCAGCCTGAGCTTGGCCGGGTGCAGGCGGTGCGAGAGGTCGTGCAGGCTGGTCGCAATATGCTGCGTACGGTTCCACGCTTCACCCGCCAAAGCCTCATTGTCTGGCGTGACCGCACTGCCCAGGAGGAGCTCCAGATCGGACGAGAGCAGCGCCACCTGCTGGCTGATGTCGTCGTGCAACTCGCGAGCGATCCGCGATCGTTCGGTGTCCTGAGCTCTGAGCAGGCGCGATCCGAGATCCCGGATACGCTCGTAGCTGCCTCGCAGCGCCTCCTGGCTGTCTCGCGCCAGGTCCTCCGCAAGCCGCCGTCGTCGTCGCTGTACGAGGAGGCCGACGATGAGGACCGATTGAGCGAGCAGCACCGCGACAGTACCGAGGACGTAGACCTTGTAGCGCTCCCAGACGGTCGGCTCCTTGAAGAGCAGGCGCGTACCCTCCGGCACGGCGGACTCGCTGATGCCCCAGCGCCTCAGCTGGCGCCAGTCGACCTGCCTGACGTTCAGATTGAGCGAAGAGACGGGAATGCTATCCGCTGACTCGCCTGACAGCACGCGGACAGTCAGTCGGCCGACCGCTTCGAGTTGTGCAGTCTGATCCTTGAGGCTGCCTCCGACAATCCCGTGGTTCATCGCCGAGTCGACCCAGCAGTACATGGGCGCATTGGCGATCGCCGCAAGCCGATCGATGTATCCCACCGGGTGAACGTTGTCACCGTCGCCATCGCGATTGACGATCAGGTAATAGATCGCTGAGTCGTCCGGGAGGCTCACGAGGCGGGACTCGAGCTCGCGAGTGGGCAGGGCGGTGAGGTACGTGAACGTGAACCGGGATTCGAATGGCCGGAACTGGCTCCGCGCCAGGGTCTCATACCCTTGGTCTGCCGGCGTCGCGCCGGCGACGACGAAGATGTGACGGACCTCCGGCTGCAACTCGCCGATGAACTCCATCGTGTCTGCGAGGTCGAGGGGGGCCACGACTCCGGTGGCGTTCGTAATGCTGGGCACGGGTGACGATGCGAAGAACACGATCGGCGAGCCGGGAAACAGCGGGGTCGGTGCCTGGCTCACAATCGTGATCGCACGAGCCTCCACGGCAATGACCGCGTCGATTCGGACGCCGCTGTACTTCAGGCGCAGGAAGTCCCGGAGCGCGGCCTGATACGCGGGATCCGAAAACCTCGTCTCGTCGATGTACTCGGCGAAGTAGTCCACACCGCCGAGCCCCTGCTCGAGGATTCGCGGCAAGTCGCGGTCACCGATGGTCACGATCTGCGCGTCGCGTCGCGTCGAGTAGAGGGCCAGCACCTGTTTCTGCGGCTGAGCCCACGCCGCCACCGGCGGAGCGAGCAGGCACACCAGGAGCGGGATCGCAATCCAACGCCCGAGTGCCGAGAACCGCTGTCGTATGCCCATCAAGGATTCGATCTCAGTCCGGAACGTGGTGAGCCGCGGCGTGATGATGGTCAGCGGCCGCCGCCGCGGGCCGGCGGCGCGGGCATCGATTACGGCCGGGCTGGCGTAGAGGCGCTGCAAGCCACTCGATACCATAGATGACGCCCGGCAACCCTGTAAACTCCCGACGCGCCCCACTGTCATTCTTTCCAGGGACAGCCTGCTAGTTCAGCCAGTTTCCGAGCGTTCTGATCAGGGCTAGGCTTCCGTCCATGAAGGGGCTTGCCCGCAACGGTCCGACGCGGCACCGGGCGTCGATGTCGAGACAAGAGTCGGTCGCACGGGCCGAGGCCTACCTGAGAGCCCACCCCGACGCCCCGCTTCCCGTGTCGAGGCTCGCCCGACTCGTGGGGCTGAGCGAGCGGGGACTGCGGGAGGCGTTCTACCGGGTGCGGGGCATGGGCCCGAAGCGGTGGATGGTGGCGAAACGCCTGCGAGGCGTTCGCGCCATCCTGCGCACCCAGTCCGCCGTGCCAACCACGGTCACCGACGCCGCCGCCGACTACGGATTCTACGAGCTCGGACGATTCGCAGCCCTCTACCGGGAGGCGTTTGGCGAGGCGCCATCCGAGACGCTCCGGTCTCGACGCCGCCAGTCCACCGCGAGCGACCGAAGCCCGAGGACACACAGATGCCTCTCCGAGCCTGTCAGATAGACCGTCCGTCGAATCGCCCAGTCGCGCTGGCGGGGATGACGCGGTCGCGCCCGCCCGACGCTGACGCGCGTCAGAGGGCGTGGCCCTGCGCCGCCGTCGAGTCGTTGCTGCCATCGAGCGGCGGCGATACACGCTGGACCGAGAACCAATACCCTGGCCGGGAGGGCCACGAGCATGTCGACGCCGGCATGATCGTCGGACGGAGCGCCGCCATCCAGCGAGCGCTCGACCAGGTCTGTCAGGTTGCGGCGACGGATTCGACGGTACTGCTGCTCGGCGAGACGGGGACAGGAAAAGAGCTCTTCGCGACCCAGATTCACGAGGCGAGCGCGAGGCGCGGCCGCGCCATGGTCCGTGTCAACTGCGCGGCGATCCCCAGCGCGCTCATCGAGAGCGAGCTGTTCGGCCGGGAAAAGGGGGCGTTCACCGGCGCCCTGTCGAAACAGATTGGTCGATTCGAAGCTGCGGACAACTCGACGATGTTCCTCGATGAGATCGGCGACCTGATGCCAGACGTTCAGGTGAAGCTGCTGAGGGTGCTCGAGGAGCGGCAGCTCGAGCGGCTCGGCAGCCCGAAGCCGGTTTCGGTCAACGTGAGAATCATCGCGGCAACCCACCGTAACCTCGAGGAACGCATTGCGCACGATGCATTCCGGCAGGATTTGTACTATCGCCTCAACGTCTTTCCCATTCAGGTCCCGCCGCTGCGCGATCGGACCGAAGACATTCCCCTGCTCGTCTGGCGCTTCGTCGACATGTTCTCGAAGATGTTCGGCAAGCGCATCGATACCATCTCACGACCGAGCATGACGGCGTTGCAGCAATACCCGTGGCCTGGGAACATTCGCGAACTGAGGAACGTCGTCGAGCGGGCCATGATCGTGGCGGTCGGGCACCACCTGACGATCGGGCTACCCGCAGAGGCAAGATCGCTCTGCAGGCGCAGCGACAAGCTCGCGGACGTCGAGAAAGAGCACGTCCTCAGCATTCTCGAACGGTGCGGCTGGCGCATCCGCGGCGCCGGTGGCGCTGCCGAACGGCTCGGGCTCCGGCCATCGACACTCGAAACCCGCATGAAGAAGCTCGGGCTCAGCCGACCGAAGACCTGACCTCGCGTCATGCGATTCCGTCGGTGAACGGAGCGGGAGAATGACATGGGAACCACATCGATCGCAGGCACTTTGATCGTCACCGCCTTGGTATCGTCTGGGTATCCGGCCGTTGCCCAGGACAAGGGGCAGACCGAGGCCGCCGCACTCGCCAGCGCGTCGCAGTCGGCCCTGCAGACGCTATACGGCGCCGCTGAGCTCGCGAAACTACTCGGGCCAAAGGCGCAAGCCATTCTGGTCTTCCCGAAGGTCACGAAAGCCGGCCTCGGGATTGGCGGCCAGTACGGCGAAGGGTCGCTGCTGAAGAACGGGGCCGCGGTCGCCTACTACAAGACGACCGGCGCCTCGTTCGGGTTCCAGGCCGGAGGCCAGCAGTATGGTTACGCGATGTTCTTCATGAACGCGAAGGCGCTCGAGGACTTCGTCAGCGCCAGCGGCTTCGAGGTCGGCGTCGGCCCGAGCGTCGTCGTCGTGGACGAGGGCATGGCCAAGACCACCACGACCACCACGCTGAAGGGCGACATCTACGCCTTCGTCTTCGGCCAGAAGGGACTGATGGCGGGCCTCGGCATACAGGGCAACAAGATCGCGAAGATCACGCCAAAGTAGCGGCGTCCGTCACCGGCCAGATGCGCCATTGGTGGTGAGGAATGAGATTCAGGAGAGCGGTCCTGTTCGCGATTGCGCTACGGTTGTCGGCTGGAGTCGCCGCCGCTCAGACACCCCCGTGGCAGCCGCCTCCGCCGGCGCCCGATGCGTTCGACTGGATTCAGCTCACATCGGGCGAGTGGCTCAAGGGCGAGCTCATCGCGCTGTACGACGGATCGCTGGAATTCGACAGCGACGAGCTGGACAAGCTGACGCTCGACTGGGAGGACATCCGGCAGGTGAGGACCGGACGCATCGTGCAGGTGCGCTTCCGCGATCGCGACGAAGCCGTGACCGGCACGTTGCTCGTCGACGGCGACAGCGTCCGTGTACTGGGTGATACCGATCAACCGTTCGCGCGGGCGGCGCTGATGTCGATCGCGCCGGGAGAGCCGCGCGAGGCGAACTACTGGTCGGGGAACGCCACCCTCGGCTTCAATCTCCGCCGCGGGAACTCCGAACAGGTCGAGGCCAACACCATCGCGAGCGCCAGGCGGCGCACCGTCGGCACCCGCGTCGGCGTCGACTACGTCGCCAACTACAACGTCACCGACGATCTGACCGTGACCAACAACCAGCGCGTCAACGCCGGCGTCGACTGGTTCGTCACCGCCCGCCTGTTCGTGCGGCCGGTGGTCGTCGAGTACTACCGCGACCCGTTCCAGAACTTCGCCCATCGCTGGACGCTTGGCGCCGCGGTCGGGTATCAGCTGGTGGACACTCCGCGCGTCAGCTGGGAATTCAACGTCGGCCCCGCCTATCAGCGCACGATCTTCGACAGCGTTGCCGAGGGAGAGTCGGACACGGAGAGCACTGCGGCAATGTGGGCCGGCACCACGTACACGAACGAGCTCACCGGCGACATCGACTACTCGCTGGATTACCGTTTCCTCCTGGTGAAGCCCGAAGCTGGACGATATACGCACCATCTGATTACAGGCCTCTCGGTCGATGCGGTGGGCCCGCTCGATCTCGATGTCTCGTTCGTCTGGGATCGGGTCCAGGACCCGCGACCCGAATCATCCGGTCTCGTTCCGAGGAGGGACGATTATCGGTTCATCTTCGGGCTGGGTTTCGATTTCTAGGTCCCGAGAGGAGAGTTGCATGTCGCATCGGCCGTCGGTTCGATGGTGGTCGCTGGCGGAAGGACTCTGCTGGACGCTGGCGCTGATCTCGCTGCCCACGTGGACGGCGATGCATCTGGCCGGGGCTGCGGGCGCCCGGCACGAGCTGAACCGCTTCGCCGCGCTCGAGGCTGCCTCCCAGCTCGACGCCGCGTCGCCCGATCAGAGCCTGTGGTCCGATGCTCGCGTCAGGGCGTGGCGCAACGCCGTGAACCATCCGGCACCAGCGCCTCTCGGCGTGCTCCGCATCCCGCGCCTGCACCTCGAGGCTCCCCTGCTCGCAGGCAGCGACGACGCGACACTGGACCGCGGCCTGGGGCACATCGAAGACACCGCGGCTCCCGGTAGCGACGGCAACGCCGGCATCGCCGGCCATCGCGACGGCTTCTTCCGGGTGCTGAAAGACATCACGGAGGGGGACGCCATCGAGCTCCAGACTCTTGGAGGACGAGAGGTGTATCGGGTCGAGCGAACCTGGATCGTCGACCCGGATGACGTCTCGGTCCTCGATCCAACGCCGTCACGCTCGATGACGCTGGTCACCTGCTATCCGTTCTACTTCGTTGGCTCGGCGCCGCAGCGGTTCATCGTGCGAGCGGTGAGTGTTCGCAGCGCACAACATTAAGGAGGGCCGTCATACACCACTCCCGGCTACGTACCAGACCTGGCTCCGAGCGTAGCGCTCGCCGCCCCGGACGGAAGGAAGAGGAGGCTCATATGTCGTTGCCATTTCGCCCCATCGTGCTCGCGGGCGCTCTCACTGCTTGTCTCGTCGCACCCGCGTTCGCACAGCAAACCACGACCGTCTCGGAAACGAAGAAGTTCGAGGTCGTCGCCGTCGAAGGCAACACGCTGGTCGTCAGGCTGCCCGAGGGCACCAGAGAAATCACCGTCGCAAACGACTTCCGCTTCACCGTGGACGGCCAGCAGCTGTCCGTGCAGCAGCTGAGACCCGGCATGGCCGGGACCGCGACCATCACCACCACCACCAAGTCGACGCCGGTGACCGTCACCGAGGTGAAGAACGGCACGGTCGTCCAGTCCGGAGGTGCGAGCATCATCGTTCGCACCGATGAGGGGTTCAAGATGTTCACCCAGAGCGACGTCGACAGGCGCGGCGTCAAGATCTATCGCGCCGGCCGGCCGGCTGGCGTCTCGGACTTCCGCACGGGCGATCAGCTGAGCGCGGTCATTGTCACGTCGATGCCGCCCCGCGTCGTCAGCCAGCAGGAAGTGAACGCCACCCTGGCGGCCAGCGGGTCCGGTGCGGGCGCGGGTGCCGCGGCGGCGCGCGCACCCGCGGGTTCGTCGGCGGGTTCGCCGGCGGGCACATCGGGCGCCGCGAGTGCCTCGGCGGGCAGCTCGGGTGCCACGGCCTCGGGCCGTCGCACGCTGCCGAAGACCGCCAGTTCGCTACCGCTGTTGGGGTTGTTTGGCGGCCTCTCCCTGTTTGCCGGCGCCGGGCTCACGATTCGTCGGCGTTTGACGGGTCGATAACAGTGCGGTGGTCAGGCCGCGTCCACGGGCGCGGCCCGACGCCCTTTCGTCAACGACAGGTACGAGTTGATCCCCATGTGTAGCAGTGCCTACCGTCCGCGTCTCGTGCCCGGGGTCGCAGCATCCCTGCTGGCGGCATGGACCGCGGGAGGCTTCGCACAGGACCGCCCGGTCGAACAGCCCAGGACGTTCGGAGCCACCTACGACGAATTGAGCGACGCGCAGCGCGTGCTCCTGGACGGATTCTTTCAGCGCGCGGAGGTCATTCTCAGGGTACCGATAGATCCGCGTGAGCGTTACGATGCGGCGCCGCTCTCGTCACGAAGTACGTTCGGTGCCGTCACCCATGCGCTTCTCGGGTCGTCGCTCACGGATCGCCGTTCTGGCCAGCCGCTCGGCCGCACGCTCGACCTGATCGACTACGTCGAGGGTGTGCGCGGTCAGGTCACCGGCGCCCCCGGCGATCAGCAGTTCCGCGTGTACGTGGCGCTCGAGCCCGGTGCCAGGGAGATCGTCGACAAGGCGAAGGAGTTCCGCCGAACCGCAGACAACGCCTTCTTCCACCAGGGCTACCCGATCTCGTACCGGCAGGACGGCTACCCGTCCATTCAGATCTCGATGTCACGTGACGCCGCCAGGGCCGACATCGACATCGATTACCGCTCATCGCGGTTTCCAATCGCGCTCGTCAACGGACATCTGTCGGCGTCGAACTCGGACGTCCGCGCCGGCAATCTCGATCGACACAACGGGCGATGGTCGGGCCTGGTCAACTGGTGGGACGGGATGATCGGGTCGCTGTTCGCCGGCGAGGTCGAGGTCCCCGAGGACGCGCCGCAGGCCTTCCCGGCGATGCCGCGTGCCGGGTCGAAGACCATCGACGTGGCAGTGGACGATTTCCTGACGTCGTGGCTGGTCGAAGGCCGGCCCAACCTGGCTGTGGCCTACGTCGATCCCGCTGCCTACGACTGCCTTGCCCAGCGGCTCGAGAAGGATGGCCAGGCCATCGACCGCGGGCTGGCCTCGCTGCAATTGTTCGCGCGGATGAAGCGGATCAACGACATCGTCGGCCCGCGGACGTCGCTCGCGGGCACGATTCGCCCCCGGCGTCTGCCCGACCCCGCGTTGCGGGTTGTCGATCACAAGCGCCAGGATCAGTACGCGATCTACGGCGTGCCTCGTGCACTGGCCGAGCAGATGTCGTGCGCGAGCCGCACCTCGTTTGGTGTACTGCCCCCGACGCCGGTCAATCGCGACCGTCGCGAGGTGTACGAGAACTTCTACTCCACGGTTGCGATCGACAGGCCGGATCGTGCAGGGGCAGCGTTGGGCCTGCTTTGGCAGCGTCGTGACGGGATCTGGAAGATCGTGTCCTACCAGGCGATTTGGGAGGAAACACCGGAGGCACCGGCGTTGCCCGACCTGATCAAGCCGGTCGCCTTGGTCGCCGAGGCCCGCGTGACCGCCGAACCCTCGCTGCTACAGGCCAACCAACGTTTCCTCGACGCGTGGCTGGTTCGCAAGAACTACGACCAGGCGGCGACGGTGATCGCGCCCGATGCGGGCGCATGCGTCAATCTCTACCTCGATCCAGGGGAGCCGCCACGGACGAGCGCCGCCGAGCAGTCTGCTCGACTGAGGGCCGGGCTCGAGCGCGTGAGCCGGCTGGCGGGCACCGTCGCCCGGCTGGAAGACCTGATCGAGCCGGTCGCGCCGACCGATCCACGCCTGCGCATCGTCGACCAGCCGCGAATCAAGGCGTTTCACGTGCTGGGCGTGCCGGACTGGATGGGGCCCACCCTGGCGTGCGACGCGCGGCTGGCGCGTGGCGACACGGCGGCCACCGACGAAGGCGCCGAGCGAGGCTACGGCCGGTACTACCTTTCCGCGTTTCGCTTCCTGAACGCGGGCCAACCAGGCGCAGTGCTCGCACTCGGCTGGATCCGCCAAACCGATGCCTGGCGGATCTTCTCGTTCAAGATCATCGAGCCCTGAGGTCGTAGTGCGGTTGCGCATCAGAAGGGAGCGCCTTCGAAGTGGTCGAGGCCGAGCTCGACTTTCGGTCCTGGCACTGCTGCCTGCTCGCCCAGCGTTGGTGCGCGAGTTGGACGAGGGCCTTGAGGGCGCGTCGGACGGCAGACCGACCAGGTAGTACGTCGTGCGCGGCTAGGCGCGAGCCGGAGCTTTTCGGGCGGTGTCGACGACGAGCAGCACCGAACACGCCAGGAGTACGTAGTCGGCGGCGACACCGAGGACGATTGCAGCCGAGCCCCCGATGAGTGCCCACAGTACGGGTACGACAACCACGGCGACGGGCGGGCGATTCGCCGTCGTGAGCAAGAGCCCTACAGTGAAGATCCCCGTCGGACACGGCACACCGAAGGTCGGCGAGGCTGGGTACGTGTGGCCGGCGAGGACGTTCAGCGCCGGATAGGCCAGGGCGTAGCACGCGAGCCCGATACCAATCCCTCTCGCATAGCCGGTCGCCGTCCCGAACGCCATCCGACGCTGAACCAGACCGTACCAAGTGAGCAGGCCAGCCTCGCCGGCGAAGAGGGCGGCGAAGCCCCACGCCGCCGGATTGATGCTCGTGAAATACGCCGCGTGATAGACGACTCCGCCCCACAACCAGAGCACGGCGAGCACCAAAGAGGCGAGTCGGCTCGACCTCTCACCGGGCGCGCGCACGACGG
>Ga0105103_10000697_pt1 | contig 19012 bp, 10 predicted proteins | sample PPLLaktember2015_2_FD_79107 | JGI IMG/M metagenome (GOLD analysis project Ga0105103, IMG submission 79107) | Freshwater sediment microbial communities from Prairie Pothole Lake near Jamestown, North Dakota, USA - PPLs Lake P7 Core (6) Depth... | ecosystem: Environmental > Aquatic > Freshwater >...
GCTGTAAACCAACAAGTACGTTCTAACCATCTTATTAATGTAGTTTCTGCGGAGCGCATACGTGAATTGCCCGATCAGAATGCTGCACAAGCTATCAGTCGTTTACCTGGTATAACCCTCGATGGTTCAAAAGTGGTTATTCGCGGTATCGAATCAAAAATGAACAAAATTATGATCAATGGTATTGAGATGCCGTCTACCGAAAGTGCATCCCGATCAACAGACCTGGGAATGGTTTCGGCCAATATGTTATCCGGAATCGAGGTTTTCAAAACCCTTACCCCCAATATGGATGCCGATGCAATTGGTGGTGTTGTAAATTTAAGGATGCGTGAAGCCCCAAATGGGTTTCATGTCAGTGTGACCGGACAAGGCGCCTATAGTACACAAGAAGATTTAATAAGCGATAAGATATTTTGGGGCGATATCAGCAACCGGTTTTTTAATAACAAGTTTGGTGTACTTTTAAATATAAACCTTCAGGAAAAAAATGGAGGTGAAGAATGGTGGACATCATCATTTGAAGAGAATGGTTCTCATCCGATTGGAAGTCCCGAAGTCGAATATTATAGGAATGCTGTTAATGTGTACGATCAACAAAGAACGACCAAAAACTATGGAGGATCTTTGGTACTTGATTATACATTACCTACTAATGGGAAGTTGATATATACCGGTATGCTAAGTCACACAAACCCTGAAGAAATACTATATAGGGATAATATGGATATGAAAAACAATTACCGTTTTTTTCATTTGGACCATAATGAATACAATTCGTTACTTTTAAACAATTCGTTACGATTAGAACAGCAGATTGGAATTGTTAAGCTGGATGCAAGTTTCTCTAAAGTTTCTATCGATCGAAAAGATGAATACAGGTACGAGGCGAGGTTCAAGGATAATGCCGATCCGGCACCATTTAGTGGTGTAGATCCAAATATACGGACAACTATGGATGCTGAGGATATTTACAGCTTAGCAGTTGATAGTGCTGCCAATTATTTTAGATGGTATGAAAATAAGTTAGACCCTTACAAATATTCTGAAAATCAGACTTTATTTGACTTAAATTTGCAAGTACCGTTAAAAGTATCCGATAATATTGACATAACCTTCAAGGTGGGTGGTAAATACAACAAGAAAGACCGCGAATACGACTTAGATCATTTACAATATGTTGAAATTTCTGTACATGATGTGAATGCACAATTAGCCCCATGGTACAATGAAATGGGTATAAGCTATAACGCTGGAGAATTGGGGTATTTCCTGGAATTTAGAGATGAAGATTATAAAACCAATGAAGGTTTCATGAATAATAGTTCACGTTTTAACATGAATTATGCCCTTGATGTAGATTTGATTGACGAAATGTTTTTGGTGCAGATGAATAGAGATTATGCATCCGTAAATCCAAATATGTTAACTGCTGGTGGTATCAAAGATGATTATTTTGGAACAGAAACCAAAACTGCTGGTTACGCTATGGCTGAGATTAACCTTGGTAAGAAGGTTACCATCATCCCTGGTATACGTTATGAAAGCCTGACCAACGATTATACTGCTTATAAGACTCAAGATTTTAGTAAGACCTATTGGGATACTATTAAAACAATTAATACAAAAGTTACCCATGAACACTTTTTCCCTCATTTTCATGCCCGTTTCCGCGCAACAGAATGGTGGGATATCCGTTTTTCGTACAACCAAACTATAAGCCGGCCTGATTATGACCAGCAAATACCTATGATATATGTTAATGAGTCAGCTGGAAATGGTGAAGCTGGTAATCCTTATATTAAACCAGCCATAGCAGAGAACTTTGATTTGAGTATGTCATTTTTTACCCGAAAAATGGGTTTGTTTACTATTGGCGGGTACACTAAATCAATTAGTAATATTTTTTATATTCAAAAAGCTACGATAAAAAACCTTCCTGATACTGTAATCAGGAATGAATTTCCATCAAGTATGATGACTAATCAAATTGATTATTATCTTAATGATCCTCACATTGGTAAAGTAAGGGGATTTGAGGTTGAATGGCAATCGAATTTTACTTGGTTGCCTGCACCGTTCAATGGAATTGTATTGAATGCAAACTATTCACATGTATGGTCGGAACAGAAATATGTACAGAACCGACTTATAAATGAATATGTTTGGACTATTAATGCAAATGGGGATAGTGTTAGAAGTAGAATCAAATTGCCTGTTCAGAGGGATACGACATTCATGAACCGCCTTCTGAATCAGGGTAATGATATGGCAAATGTATCAGTAGGTTATGATTATAAAGGTTTTTCGGCACGACTTTCATTCCGTTTTCAAGGTAACGTGATCAGCAGAATTGGAGAACGGTTAGAAGAAAATGAGTATACGAATAATATTTATGCCTATGATTTTACTGTGAAGCAAAAAATACCTGTAAAATCTGCCGACATAGAAATATTTTTGAATGCAATCAATTTCACAAATGTTCCTCAAATGCGGTATTCGCTTTACCCGAATAAACCAGGGGAAACAACTACCTATGCTCGTTATTCAGGTGCGCAATATCAATTAGGAGTCAGGTTAAAATTTTAAATTTTTTAGATAAACAATAGTGTAATTAAAACAAAAAAAGGAGGAACAGAAACCAAAGAATGAAATAAAGAAATCTTCTACTCAACTTAAATAAATATTAACTAAAAACAAAAATTATGAAAAAAAATTTTCTCTCTTTTTTATTCTTGAGTATTGGCATACTGTTTAGCAGCTACGCCACAGCTCAGGATGCGCCTGATTGGGCCACAGTTATTAAAGAAACCAAAGGTGATACTCTTGTTATAAGAAGTTCAGATGATCCTTTTAATGGTGGTCCTTATTTTAACACAATAAGAACTGCTGTATATGGAGATACTGCTGCTGATGGTAGTCGTAACCCAAAACGTGTTTATGAAACCGTTGTAAATGAATACTATATTTCTGACGTTTCGCTCGATCTTAGTGTTAAAGTTCCAAAATTAGTTCTTACTGCCAAATTACCTGTGGGTGCTGAAACACCTCCCATTCATATAAGGGCCTTAAAAGCAGATGGAAAGAAGGATAAAACTTTCATTGACTCATATGGCGACATCTACATTTCAAACCAGTATTATTGTGGGACATTTACAGATGATTCTTATGAAAGCGTATTTTCAAGAGTAGAGTCTACACACGGTCGTGTTATTGTTGACAACTGTATCTTTGATTTAACAAGATGGGTTGCTTGTATTCCTGTTGGTAGATATGCCAATTACAAATTTACTAACTGTAAGTTTATTAATATTGGACATGAAGCTTCACTTGAAAAAGGACTTGTTATAGAGACCCGTTCTTTGACACCTGATACTATTTGGATGGAAAATAATACGATTATAAATAGTGGTGGTTTTATTATGAGTCTTAATAATTCTGCATTAAATTTTGGTTATTTTAATCACAATACCATTGTAAATTCTACACAACATCCGTTTCATTTCCATTCAGCTGCAGAGGTAATAGTTACTAACAACCTATTGGTAAATGCAGGTCTTGTTCCAGACTATCCAGGATTTTACCCACTTATTAATGATGCTGATTCTATGCCTAAGGGTGTTATAAATTCTGCTGTTATTGATACATCTTGGATAAGACAATATTGGGAAGGTACATATCCAGTTGCAGAAAATGAACGTAAGTATTTTGTTGACCGGAATTCAGTATATTGGGATCCTCGTTTTGAAGTTATGCTTAAAGATAGTATGGCTGCATTTCCTGATAGTATCAAGCAACAATGGGCTACCCAAATGATATGGATGAATGATCGTACTAAAGGCATGTTTGATGATGATGATGCATATCCTTATTATAATGAAGGAAGCTTGTTAAATATTAACCCTGATTTTGCTAACAATAAAGATTTGGTACCAGAATGGATCCGTTTTATTGTTTCAAACGCTGTACCAGGAGCTCCAAACAAAGGTGTTTTCATGCCTTATTGGAGAACCAACTATTTAAAAGATCAGTACCTAATTGACTGGCCTATGTTAGCTGATATGAGTTATACAAATGCAACATTAAAAAGTGGTGCTTTAAATGGTTACCCTATGGGTGACTTAAACTGGTTCCCAGCTGAAAAAGCAGCATGGAAAGCTACAAATGAAAGTAAGGTTCTTTTCGATGCTTTGTATGTTCCAAATTCACCCATTGGTATTTCTGATCATTCAGGTTCAAATTTTGGTTTTGAAGTATATCCAAATCCTGTAACTGAAAGTGCTACAGTTGATTTTACTCTTTCAAAATCTGCAAATGTTGATATTCGTATATACAATATCATGGGAGAAGAAGTACGCTATATGATGCTGGGTAGTAAAGAAGCAGGTAACCATCAGGCAGCAATAGAAAAGTTAGATTTATCGAGCGGAATATATTTTGTGACAATAAGTTTTGAAAATGAAATTTTCACAAAAAAGATTTCAGTTAAGTAAGATAGTTACATTTAGTTAGATTTTATTGAGAATGAGGCTTTCTGAAGAGAAAGCCTCATTTTCTGTTATATTATCCTACCAGTTTCCTAATTCTGCTTTGACAGATTAGAAATTTGAATTTTAAAACTCAGAATTTATGAATAGGGCAAGTTAAAAACAATTCCAAAAAATGTCTTTAATCCAATTGTAACTCTAAACCGTTATTGTAATTTTATCATCAGAATAAATAAAATAAATATTTATGAAGATTTTAATAACTGGAACAGCTGGTTTTATTGGATTTCATCTGGCAAACAGATTAATCGCCCGCGGCGATGAAGTTATAGGACTTGATGAAATAAATGACTATTACGACATAAACTTAAAATACAGTCGGTTAAAAGAGACTGGTATTTCTACCTCGGAACTCCATTATGGTAAAATAATAAAATCAAGCAAACACAGCAATTACTCATTTATAAAGCTAAAACTTGAAGACAAGGCATTTATTGATCAGCTATTTGCTGCCGAGAAGTTCGATAAAGTATGTAATTTGGCAGCTCAAGCAGGTGTGAGGTACAGTCTTGTTAACCCTATGGCTTATATAAACAGCAATATTATCGGGTTTACTAATATTTTAGAAGCTTGTCGTCATAACAATGTAAAACATCTTGCTTATGCCAGTAGTTCAAGCGTTTATGGACTAAATGAAACTATGCCCTTTTCAACCCACAACAACGTGGACCACCCAATTAGTCTGTATGCCGCCAGTAAAAAATCTAATGAACTAATGGGGCATACATATAGCTACCTTTTTGGTTTGCCGACAACCGGCTTGCGGTTCTTTACTGTTTATGGTCCCTGGGGAAGACCCGATATGGCCCTTTTTATTTTTACAAAAGCAATTTTAGAAGGAAAGCCAATAGATGTATTTAACGAAGGTAACATGAGACGCGATTTTACTTACATTGATGATATAGTTGAAGGAATAACAAGGGTAATTGATAATCCCCCAACAGGAAATGTCAACTGGACAGGCAAAGAACCTGATCCGGCGACTTCAAAAGCACCATACAGGATATACAATATTGGCAACAGCAGTCCGGTAAACCTGATGGATTTTGTTGCAGCAATTGAAAAATCACTTGGTAAAAAGGCGACTATTAACTTTAAGCCTATGCAAGCTGGCGACGTACCCGCAACATGGGCAGATACAAATGACCTGACCGAAGAACTTGGTTATAAACCCAAAACTAATATTGAACAAGGGGTCAGGAATTTTATTAATTGGTATAAACCGTATTACCAAATTTAATTTCTATAAGATATTGGTATTATCATCAAATTAAAATTAAGTATTGTACTTTTATACCCGGAAAATTATTTAACGCCTCACAAGATTTTAAGATTAATCCCAAGATGCGCGATTATTTGACATATAAGAACCTGATCGACTTAATACTATCAATAATCTTTCTGATAGTAATGTTTCCGGTTTTTTGGTTGATTATGATATTCATTGCATTGGAAAGTAGGGGAAACGTTTTTTATTTTCAGGAAAGGATTGGACGAGATTTTAGTCCATTTATCCTTATTAAATTCAGGACTATGTATATTAATTCCGACAGGAGTAAACTTACAGTGGGTATGCGCGACCCACGTGTGACCCGTGTTGGATATTACTTACGAAAATATAAACTTGACGAACTGCCTCAATTTATAAATATTATCCGCGGCGAAATGAGTATTGTTGGTCCCAGGCCTGAAGTTCATGAACACATCAAACTTTTTAAAAGTGACTATGAAAAGATACTAAAAGTGAAACCAGGCCTCACTGATTATGGTTCACTGCAATTCTCAAATGAAAATTATCTTCTTGGCCTCTATCCCGATCCACATGAGGCATATATTAACTATATAATGCCGAAAAAGATCAAGCTAAATAAAAGATATCTTAGGGACATGAGTTTTACTACCGACTTGAAACTCATGGTTAAAACAGTTCTTAAACTTTTCTTCTATAGAGATTTTTATGCAACTATGGAAGTTTTTCCCAGTTAAAGCTTAACCCGGTTCTGTTTTTCAAAACTAAGTAGAGTGAGTCTGTCTTTAAAGTCATGTGTTTTGTCCAGAACCGGAGTGAAACGGAGCTCAACGAAGTTAAATTTCAAATTCAAGGCTTGCGCAGATGACTGTTTTTCTGACAAGCATAACGCAGAACCTTTAACTCACGGACACAACTTATATTAATAATAATTGTGAGTAACCTTTAGCTCACGAACACAACTTATATTAATAATAATTGTGAGTAATTTGGACATTATGGACTAAGTAAAAAAAAGAGCTGCCTTGAAATTAAGACAGCTCATCTTATATAATACATTGTTATCCTTAAAAACTCAAACTTACCCCAATAAGGTACATACAACCTATTTTATCTAAAAAACCAAATTCAGGGGCATCATCGTTCAATAAATTTCGCACATTGACATAAACATTGTTCTGCTTCCAGAAATTATATGAGACTTTTAAGTTTATCAGCACTTTGGGGTCAACAGTAGTTTCAACATCTTTCATCAGATAGGTTTGTTCTCCATAAAAATATACAGTTGAGTTGATAGTCAATTTAGATATGGGTTTATAAACAACTTCTGCACCTCCAAAATATGAAGGTGTGTTTTTATGGTCCATATCAACAACTGAATCAGTAGAAGCTTTAGCTGTATTACCTGTTCCTGTCTGGAGTTTATATGTTGCCTCATTCATTATGCCTCCCAGAACATTAGAAATTGTTAGTGGATAAAAGTTTTTCAGTTTTGTTTGCTGAAAAGTTGCAAATATATTAAAATACAGGTTTTTAGTAATTCCAACATTAATTGTAGCTGTAGCTCCGGTTTGAGTGGCCTCTAAATCGAAATTTTGATATACAATAGTGCCGGAATATTTGACCCCTAATGGATTTACTGCTGAAGCATCGGGAAAAGCATACATTGAGTCGGCCATAAAGTAACTGTAATTGGTAGTTTTGGTACGAAAAGCTTCAATGTCGATCTGAATATTTTTTGTGATCGATGTTCTATATCCAATTTCGAACATATCCATTTGTGGAAGTTTTAAATCTTCATTTCCAAGATATTTTAAAGTGTAAAAATCGACCCCTGTTGTTTCATTGGAAATTACTTTCCATGTAAAATCCGAATATGTATCAGTCATAAAAGGACCACGGTTTGCCCTTGAATATAAAGCACGGATAATATTTTTATCGTTTAGCTCATAAGATGCAATAAATTGATAAGTAAAGTAATTCTTATTGGGTTTATTATATTTATCTCCGCGGATAGCTGCAATTAACCTTAACTTTTCAAACATTCTATAATCAGCACGCAGATAATAGGCGAAGGAATTTAGGTTTTTGAACCCATTCAGATATCCTTCAGTATTAGGTACCAGATATTCACTATCGCCGTATATAGATTGCTGGTAGCTGATTCCAGGGCGCAATGTAAGTGTTTTGAACTTATATTCATATTCGAGAGAGGAGTTCAATACATCCAGATCAACGTGAAAACCATTATTCAACCTTTCATAATCCTGATCACCGGTTAAGAAGTTGACCTGTGCCTGAAATCCATATACTTTCGCACGAAAATCAAAATAATTTGTGTTTGAAGTGCGCGTTGACATTGGGACCTCATGATTCCCAAATACATTTGTAATATTATCAGAGCTTTGTAATCCGGCTGATACATTAAACCCTACTTTCTCATTTGCATCATAATTTATAAAGATATTGACCCCATATTGATAAGTTGCTCTATCGGGATTAGGTATTTTATTAATAATATTCTCTTCTTCTGGCTCATTTATTCCTAAAGCAAGGTAAGGCATATCTGTTAACGGGTTATTATAATATCTGGTCGACATTTCATCAACTGTAAGATATGTAGAATCACGAAAATGATAGAGTTTATTATCAAAACGACCCATTTGGGTAAAATTTCCGGAAATACGTGTTCTGAATTTACCTAAGCCAAATGAAGTTGAGCCATTGGCAATATAAGTATCGAGACCTCCAACCTGTGCATCAGCAATTACTTTTAGCTTCTTTTCTTCAGGATTGACAGTAATAATATTTATAACACCCGAAACTGCATTTGGCCCGTATAAAGCGCTTGAAGGGCCTCTTATCACTTCAATCCTTTCAATATCATTTAATCCTATTGGTAGTGTTTCCCAGAAAGTACCACCAAAAGCAGAGTTATAAACAGGTCTTCCATCAATCATAACTAACGATAATGAATTTTCGGAATATACAGGTAAATTTTTTGGTGGTACATTATCATTACCACGTATATGAACATCATAATTCCCGGGTGTTTTTTGTCGCACAATTATCCCTGGTACCATACGCAATACTTCCGGAATACTGGTTATACCAGAATTATAAATTTCTTCTTTGGTAATTACCGTAGTTGATAAAGGTGATTGAAATACAGTTTCATTTGATTTTGAAGCAGACGATACTTCTTTATTTAAAATCATTTGAAGTAAATCCTCAGCACTTACACCAACAATATTTGCCAGGTTAATCAGATCTTCGAATGGCAAATTAAGAAGATCATCGTAGCTCATATCCATAATCTGTTCTTTAGTTGGCTGGTATTTATTATTTTCAGGTTTCTGTCCAGATATTGAAATGGTAAACACAAGTAACGCGACAAATGCAAGAATGATATTGGAATATAAATTTTTCATAAAATCAGGTTTAAAAGTTATATCTAATTAATTAGCCGCATTACCCAATGCAATTAAGGCGGAATTTACTTTAAGCCCATGTGATTCAATATTTGATTTTGATACTTCAAATGTTTGTTTTTTATTAATTTCTGTAAAATTAATCCCAAATGAACCAGTGGCATCTTCTGTAATAATCAAAACATTCTTGCCTTTCAAGGCAGCTGAAATTTCGGGAATAGCTTTTTTGTGCCCCACGGGGATATAACATATTTTTGACTCACCAACTTCAGTTGGTGATTTGACCATCTTTACCACAATAGACGACATTCCTATTTTCTTTTTTGTTCCGATAATGTTTAATTCATTTGCGATAGGAGAATCGCCGAAAACAGCTATCTGGAATGTTTCCTGGCTAGCACCTGGCCATTCAATGTAGTTAGTAAAATTGTAAATAAAAATTGCCTTAAATTTTTCTGATTGTCCGCTTACCTCAATAAAACCCATTAGACCTATCAGTCCTCCAATAATAAATTTCCATCTCTTCATGGTAAAATAGATTAATAGTTAATATTTAATTTTTCATCAGAAAAGTTCCTTCTATGACAACTCAACCATGCTTAAAATGTTATTTGAAATCAGAAAGAAAAAGCTCAATCATATTCAAATACAATATCTTAACCAGATTGTTTAAAAAGCACTTTACTTAAATTTAGCAAAAAAAAAGGTTCCCTGTTGATGGGAACCTTTTTTTTTATAAGAATTATTAACATTATTTTTTCTTAAGCGAAGCTTGAGCAGCAGCCAAACGTGCAATAGGGACACGGAATGGGGAACAGCTTACATAAGTTAAACCGTTTTTGAAACAGAATTCAACCGATGCAGGATCGCCACCTTGTTCACCGCAAATACCAACTTTAAGGTCGGAACGGGTTGCGCGGCCTTTTTGAACGGCCATTGAGATCAGTTGTCCTACCCCATCCTGATCGATGGTCTGGAATGGGTCAGCTGCCAACATTTTCTTATCGAGATAGTCGTTCATGAACCCTCCAATATCATCACGGCTGAATCCAAACGTCATCTGGGTTAAGTCGTTAGTGCCAAATGAGAAAAACTGGGCTGTTTTTGCCATACGGTCGGCTAACAAACAAGCACGTGGAATTTCAATCATAGTGCCATATTTGTAATCTATTTCTTTAACACCAATTTTGGTACAAACTTCAGCATATACCTTGTCAACAATTTTCTTTGTAAATTCAAGTTCAGAAACATCGCAGGTTACGGGGACCATAATTTCTGCATGCGGGTCTTTGCCTTCTTTCTTTAATTCAGCAGCCGATTCAAATATAGCGCGTATCTGCATTTCTGAAACCTCAGGATAAGTAACACCTAAACGAACACCACGGTGTCCCATCATCGGGTTGCTTTCGTGAAGGGCTTCGCCACGTTTTGAAATAGCCTCAGTAGTAATACCAAGCGCTTTTGCCAATTCAGCTTGTTTGTCTTTATTGATTGGTACAAACTCGTGCAAAGGAGGGTCAAGTAAACGGAAAGTCACAGGACATCCATCCATTGCTAAAAGAGTGGCTTTAATATCCTTTTTAACGAATCCGAAAAGTTCATTCAACGCTGCTTTACGTTCTTCAACAGTATTGCTGAGAATCATTTTGCGAAGCAGGAACAATGGCTGATCAGAACCTTCGCCATAAAACATATGTTCTGTGCGGAAAAGACCAATGCCTTCAGCACCATATTCGCGGGCAATTTTGGCATCAGCAGGAGTATCAGCATTAGTACGAACACCCATGGTACGGTATTTATCAACTATTTTCATGAATGTCTGGAAACGTGGGTTTTCAGTAGCATCCATTAATTTTAATGCTCCAACGTAAACATGTCCTTTGGTACCATTTAATGTTATTGTATCGCCTTCTTTCAATACTACATCAGAGCCAGCTACTTTAGCTGTTTTAGCGGCTAAGTTAACATGTATCCCGCCGGCACCAACAATACAACATTTCCCCCAACCACGTGCAACAAGAGCAGCATGAGATGTCATACCACCACGGGCAGTAAGAATACCAACAGCAGCACGCATACCTTCAACGTCTTCAGGATTGGTTTCTTCACGAAGAAGGATCACTTTTTCACCCTTACGCTCCCATGCTACAGCATCTTCGGCAGTAAATACAATTTTTCCTACAGCAGCACCAGGGCCGGCAGGTAAACCTTTAACCAAAACAGATACTTTCTTTTCTTCGTTTGGATCACAAATTGGGTGTAATAATTCATCTAACTGGGCTGGATCGACACGCATAACAACAGTTTTTTCCTCGATAAGGCCCTCAGAAAGCATATCCATAGCCATATTCAATGCAGCTGTACCTGTACGTTTACCTACACGGCATTGTAGCATATATAGTTTGCCTTCCTGAATGGTAAACTCAATATCAAGCATATCTTTGTATGCATTATTAAGGATAGTGCGAATATCATCTAATTCTTTATATGTAGAAGACATTGCCTCCTGCATACTATGTAAATGCTTGTTTTGATCGTTCTTTGTATCGTCATTTAATGGACTTGGGGTACGGATACCGGCAACAACATCTTCGCCCTGCGCATTTACAAGCCATTCACCATAAAACTTGTTTTCACCGGTAGCAGGGTTGCGGGTAAAAGCAACACCAGTTGCTGAACTATCACCCATATTTCCAAACACCATTGCCTGTACGTTAACAGCTGTTCCCCAAGCATCTGGAATACCTTCGATACGACGATAAGAAATAGCTTTCTTACCATTCCAACTTTTGAAAACAGCTTTAATACCACCTTCCACTTGTTCTTTAGCATCGTCAGGGAATTCTTTGCCAAGAACTTCTTTTACTTTCTTTTTAAATTCTTCAGCAAGTTGTTTCAATTCGTCGGCAGTAATGTCAGTGTCGGCTTTGTATCCTTTACTGTGTTTGAATTGATCCAAAATATCATCAAGCACCTTGCGGATGCCTTTACCATCTTTAGGTTCAATACCTTCAGCTTTTTCCATTACAACGTCGGCATACATCATAATTAAACGACGGTATGAATCCCAAACGAAACGAGGATTGTTTGTTTTTTTGATAAACCCTGGAATTGTAGCTGAGCAAAGACCAACATTTAAAACGGTATCCATCATACCTGGCATAGAACTGCGTGCACCCGAGCGACATGAAACGAGAAGCGCATTCTCAGGGTCGCCATATTTCATACCCATAGTTTGTTCTACCTTCTTCATATTCTCCCAAACTTCTGGCATAAGTTCTTTTGGCAGTTCGCAATTATTAGCATAATACTCGGTACACACCTCAGTTGTAATTGTAAAACCTGCAGGCACAGGTAATCCTAATAAACACATTTCTGCGAGGTTAGCACCTTTACCTCCAAGTAAATTTTTCATATCTGCTTTCCCATCGGCATTCTTGGCGCCAAAGAAATAAACACGTTTTATATCAGCCATTTTAATAAAGATTTAATTAAAACTTAGTAATTGATTTTCAATCGTTTTTTACAAAAGGAAACAAATTTATCCAAAAAAAGGAATAATAGTTCGTCAAAGACTGAAATTTTAGTTTAAGATATAAATAGACAAAAATTTGGTGTAAATTGTTAAAGAAGATAATTTAATAGTCTCATTATTTACTTATTACAATTTTATCATTTTAACAAAACAACTTAAAAACTCTCTTATAATCAAATGAAGAGATGGATAAAATACAAATTCAAAGAAATGATTCTCATGGAGAATGGAATTATATAATCAAACCAAATCACGGATCAAAATGATTAATTTAATTCGTTATAGTTCTTTAGCAGGGATTTATTGTAATTTTTGCAATCGAATTTTGATTTAATTGAAGAGTAAAAATTTTTATTATGCATTACATTGTAATTCCAAGAACATGAAAAAGAAAATAACCCTGGTGAATATTTTAATCGTCATGATAACAGTGATGTTTATAAACGCATGTACCAAAGACAAAATTGAAGACCAAAGTAATATTTTATACGGCATTAAGCACGGCGATTTATATGGTTATATAAATTCAAAGGGCGATATTGTACTCGATAATTTAAACGAGGGTTTATTGGGTGAATTACGTGGTGAAAAAACCTATGTATATAAAGTTGAATATAGATATACATATAAAGATGGAGTTAGATCAAGAATTATGCTGCCCTGTGTAAATTGGAAATGTTATTTCAGAAATGGAACAGTTTTAGATATTTCAGGTGATTATCGACCAAGTATTGGTCAAATTTATGAAGTATCTGCATCTGACATGTATAGCTTTTCTGAAGACATTGCTATAGTTGGTAAATATGTCGGTGGAAGATACCGATATGGTTTTGTTGATGAAAATGCCATTGAAGTAATCCCTTGCCAGTATAAATGGGTAAGTAGGTTTAGCGATGGTTTGGCCGCAGTGTATGACACCATCACCAATAAAATTGGTTTTATTGATAAACAAGGGAACTACGTTATTCAGCCCCAATATAGTGATTCTCCTTATTCCGGTTTTAATTGTGGATTTAATGAGGGAAAGGCGATAGTTATTGGAGAGAATGGTTATAAAGTCATTGACATAAACAACAAGGTAGTTCTTGATTTAGCTGATTTTAAAGATTATTCATATTGGCAACCGGGAAAAGTCTCCGATGGTTTAATTCGGCTAAGGAAAAATGGCACTAGTACTTACGGCTTTATAAATCTGTCAGGCGAATGGGTAATTCAACCCACCTTAAATTATGAAGAAGTTGGAGATTTTGTAGATGGCTTAGCTAAAGTGAAGCGTGACAATACTTATTCTTATATTGACAAATCAGGAAATCTGTTTGGGAAATTCCACTCAGCGTCTGATTTTGACGAAAACGGTCTTGCCTGGGTATCGTCCTATGATCTTAACGAAGGACCTATATCTGGTATGGGTATGTTTATTGATAAAACAGGAAACAAGGCTTTCCCGGGTGAGTTCGCCGGATATTATGATTGTAGTTTTGTTAATGGGTTAGCTTTGGTTTACGATAGATCTATGAGTAAATGGAAATACATCAACACATCTGGCGAAACGGTATTGATTGCTCCAGGGAAACCATACACTCTTAGTTATACATTCCCCTGGTTAATTTTTCATGGAAATATGAGTTCCGAAGGAGTAGCATTTATGATTTTTGATGACGAAACCTGGGGATACATAAATAAATCGGGTACTATAATTTGGAGAAGTACGGAATTAGTATCTCAAATAGACGATGAATTATTATATCGATATAATTAAAAAATACAATTTAAAACCCTCCCCTGGTGTAGGCGCAATGTCATTAAGTTAAGGATATATCATTCTGGTTATCAGGTGGATCTCTTTCTATTTTTAAACATGGGAGGTTTAGTTCTTTACCTGTATTTATCAGGCTCTCTTTTAAATTTTCTACCTTTTCTAACAGGAACTACTTGTTCGATCAGTATTTTTAATAGTTATATTTGTCTTGTTATACTTTATATCCTGTAATGAGCTATAATGACCAACATATACTTATTGAATTAAATAATAATAACCCAAAACCTTTTGAAGAGTATTTCCGACAGGTTTTCCCTGAACTTGTAAAATATGCCTATTCACTTACATTATCGAAAGAGACTGCTGAAGAGATAGCACAGGATGCTTTTATTTATATATGGAATAATTGTTCAAAAATAATCATAACAGGCTCACTAAAGGCATACCTGATTACTACTGTTAAACATGCCTGCATAAATCACTTAAAAACCAAAGCAAGAAAGAATTTCACAAAGTATGTATCTGAATCCGATTTAAATAGTCTTTCCGGTTTATACTATCAGCCAATTGAGGCAAATGAGTTACGAAAACATATTAAGAAAGCCATACAAAGTTTACCTGATAGATGCCAGACTGTTTTCCTCCTAAGCAGGTTTACTGATATGACCTACCCACAAATTGCAGCTGAATTAGATATTTCTGTAAAAACAGTTGAAGCACAAATGAGTATTGCTTTATCGCGCATCAGAAAATATATTGATGATAGGGGAATGCTTTTCTATTGTTTTATGATTTAAAAATTAAAATTTCTTTAAGGGTATTCCATGTTTTTGTTGCCATTTATTAAAGCACCAGAATATGGAACCAAAAATATCATTAGAACTACTGATTTCTTACCTGAAAAAACAAAGTACTCCCGAAGAAATTTCTTTAATGCAGGATTGGCTAAAAGATTCATCAAATGCAAAAATATTTGAACATATTAGCCAGGTATGGGATGAATGTGGCCGATTACCTGATGAAATTGAGCCTAAAGTGGATGCTGCATGGCAACACCTCACAAGAAAACATTTACAACAAAACAGGCCTGTAAAAAAATTACGCCCTGTATGGATGGCTGCCTCCAGTGTTATATTACTTGTCGGGATTTATACTTTTGTAAAAATGTTTAATGTTACTGATATTTATAATGCAGCATTAATCACTGCAATTGCAAATGATTCAATTATAAACATTACCCTCCCCGATCAGTCAACCGTTTCGCTAAACCGAAATTCGCAGATTTCTTATAGGACAGATTTTAAAACCGACAGAAAACTGGTTTTAAAGGGCGAAGCATTTTTCGAAGTTACTCCCGATAAAGAGCATCCGTTTGAAATTTCAAGCAATCAAACTGTTATCAATGTTGTTGGCACCTCCTTTAATGTTAAACAAAAGCAGGGAAGTACTGAGGTTATTGTTAAAACAGGAAAAGTTACAGTAACTGAAAAAATAAAGAACACAAGCATTATGCTAAATATGGGGGAATATGCTGTTGTTAATGAAAACGAAGGTAGTATTAATAAAACAGCCAATTTCGATATTAATGGCCTCGCATGGAAAACAGAGATATTTGAATTTAATGAAATGAAATTAGGAAACGTAGTTAATTTTCTTACTGATCATTACAAAATTTCAGTGAAGCTTGGTGACCCAGATTTAAATAAACTTACCATTACAGCATCTTTTGACCATCAGGGGCTCGGTGAAGTACTTGATGCTATATGCCTTACATTGGGGCTTGACATGAAATATAGCTCCAACACCTACTATCTGAAAACCAAAAAATAGTCAAACTCACATAAATTAACTACTAATGAAAATGAGATCTCGCAGAAACCTGATGTTTCTATTGGTTGTGTGTTATGTCAGCTTTTCAGAGCAAATTGTTGCACAATCACGCGAAATTAATATGAAAATAGAACTACCATCGAATGAACTTAATATCGGTCAAGTTATTGACATTCTTAAGAAAGATTATCAATTACTTTTTTCGTACAATCCACATGATATTGATGTTGATAAGATATTGACCCTTCCCTCAAAAACCATTATCCTAAAGTATCTTCTCGACAAAATTATTGAAGGCAGCAATTTAAAATACCGCTTAAAAGACCGGCAAATTGTATTCTACAAAAATATACAATACACTATAAATGGTTTTGTAACAGATGAAAACAGTCAGGAAGCACTTATTAATGCTTATGTTTACATTCCTTCGCTCAAAGTCGGGGCAATCACTAATAACTATGGTTTTTATTCACTTCAACTTCCTGCGGGAAAATATGTTGCTGAAATCACATACATCGGATTTGCATCAAAATCGTTGGAGATACAACTGGAAAACAATATCAGAAAAGATATTTCACTGAAAGAAATATTGCTTGAAATAAATGAAGTACAGGTTGTATCGGATTTGGGCACGATAAATTCTAACAGGCTGGGGTTACACAAGATGAATGCGGCTGAGTTAAAATCGGTTCCAGGAATGATGGGCGAACACGATGCTTTTAAAAGCATCCAGCAATTGCCGGGTATTGTCCCTATTACTGACGGAGTTTCAAACTTCTCTGTCAGAGGTGGAAGTTTCGACCAGAACCTGATTTTGATTGATGAAGCCCCTGTTTTTAACCCAGCCCACACAGTGGGATTTTTCTCAACAATTAATCCCGATGCCATACAATCAATAAACATATACAAAGGTGACATACCCGCAAAATATGGAGGAAAAATATCGAGTGTAATTGACGTCCATACAAAGGAAGGAAATCGGAACCGCTTCTCAGGAAATGGAGGTATAGGGCCATTTTCCAGTCGCTTATCGTTGGAAACACCTATTGGTAAAAAAATATCAGCATTTGCATCTGGAAGATATTCCTATTCAGGATTAGTATTAAAAAGTACTGAGGTCATTACGGAGCATTTTGCTATTCCTCAGCTTAATAATTTTCCCAGGGGTAATGAAATTAATATTAATTTCTATGATATTCATGCAAAAGTAAATTATCAGTTAAATGACCGTAACCGAATGTATATCACAACATATACAAGCAAAGATAATTTTTATTTCGCCCAGCTCAATGATAAAACACGCTATAAATGGGGCAACACAACAACTACCGCCAGGTGGAACTATATTGCAGGAGAAAAGTTATTCATTAACAGCTCGTTAATTTATAGCAACTACACTTATAAGAATTTAGTGGCCAACGGAGCTTATAATTATATATGGGAGTCACATGTCACTCAAATACAGGCGAAAAGCGATGCTGATTATTATATTAACACCCGTAATAAAGCCTCATTTGGAGTATCCTATTCAATAATAAACTGTTTACCCGGCGAAATTAATCCAGTTGATACATCTTCGATTATCTCACCGATGAAGCTCAATGAAAGGACACTGCATGAAACAGCAATTTATTTAGATAATAACCAGAAAGTTGGTGAAAGGTTAAGTATACAATATGGAATAAGAGCGGTATTATACCATTCGGTTTATTCAACAAATACTGATAGCCTTGGAATATCTGAAAATATGGATAAAAGTTTTTTCTCGCCCGAACCAAGGATTTCCGTAAAATATAAGCTTACGGGCCAACAGAATATAAAGATTGCTTATACACGCATTACACAGCCTATGCAATCGTTAAACAATACATTAGTTGGTTTACCTACCGATGTAAACATACCATTTAATAAAAGTATTAAACCGCAAATAGCCAACCAGGTGTCAATTGGATATGAACTGAACACATTCGCTGATATCAGATTTGGTTCGGAAGTGTATTACAAAAAAATGGACAATGTGATCGATTTTATCGATAATACCAATCTTTTTATGAATAAAATGATTGATAACCAGATAAAATCAGGAAGTGGCGAAGCTTATGGAATTGAAAGCATTTTAAACAAAAACAAAGGAAAATTTAAAGGAATGATTTCCTATACCTGGTCGAAAACACAGCGTACTATTAATGGAATAAACAACAATAAACCCTACCCTGTTGCATTCGACTACAGACATGTTTTTAATACTAATCTTTCGTATGAATTAGGTAAATGCTTCAGATTTTCAGCCGTATTTATGTATCGTACCGGAGGAGCAATAACAATGCCCGAAAGCATTTATTATTATTATGGCAGGTCAACTATGCATTATACCGAAAAAAACGGGTATCGCCTGCCAGTTAATCATAGACTCGACTTAGCAATTAATTTCCATGGCCCCAATTATTATAATAAGCGCTGGAAAGGTATACTGGAAATAGGTATTTATAATGTGTATGGGAGGCGTAATGTATTGGGCGCTTATATAACATCGGCCTATACAGACGATGGTATGAAATTAGCACTCCGTAAAATCTATATGTTTGGGTCATTGCCCTACATATCATACAATTTTACCTTTTAGTTTTATTTAACAAGTATTGGTTTCTTTAATATTTAAAA
>Ga0105103_10000699_pt1 | contig 18992 bp, 21 predicted proteins | sample PPLLaktember2015_2_FD_79107 | JGI IMG/M metagenome (GOLD analysis project Ga0105103, IMG submission 79107) | Freshwater sediment microbial communities from Prairie Pothole Lake near Jamestown, North Dakota, USA - PPLs Lake P7 Core (6) Depth... | ecosystem: Environmental > Aquatic > Freshwater >...
GCCTTCCAGGCTGAACGGGTGGGCAAGGATCTGGTACGGGTCGTGGGCCACGGCTGTCTCCTGAGAAGGTTGCAAAGAGGGGGGGTACGCGCTGCGGCAGCGCGCGAAGATCAATCCAGTTCCTGCACGCCACCGCCGCTGACGGTGAGCACCTGGCCGCTGACCCAGGACGAGGCCGGCGAGCACAGGAACAGCGCCGCCTGGGCGATGTCGTGCGCCTCGCCCAGGCGGCCGAGCGGCGTGTGCTTGAGCATCGCCTTCTCGATCTCGGGCGTCAGCACGCTTTGCAGCGCCGCGGTCTTGATGGCGCCCGGCGCGATGGCATTGACGCGGATGCCCTTGGGTCCCAGGTCGAAGGCGATGTTGCGCGTCAGGTGGTTCTCGGCCGCCTTCGACGACGCATAGGACGCCATGCGCTGGTTCTTGTTCTCGCCGGCCATCGAGCTGATGTTCAGCACCGCGCCGCCGCCTGCCTTTTCGATGTGCGGCGCGCACAGCTGCGTCATGTGGAAGACCGAGAAGACATTGAGCTCATAGGCCCAGACGAAGGTCTCCATCGGCATATCGAAGGGCTTGGGCCCGCCGCCGCCGGCGTTGTTGACCAGCACGTTGATCTTGCCGAAGGCCGCCAGCGCCGCGTCGACCAGCGCCTGGCGGGCAACGTCGTTGGTGACGTCGCAGGCCATACCGACCGCGTGTCCGCCGGCGGCCACGATGCGCTGGGCCACCTTGTCGGCGATCTCCTTCTTCAGGTCGCTGACCACCACCGCCGCGCCGGCCTGCGCAAACAACTCGGCGATGCCGCGGCCGATGCCGGCGCCGCCTCCGGTGACGATCGCCACCTGGCCTTGCAGGCCAAAGCTTTCCAGAACCTTCATGGACGCGTCGCTCCTTTGGGTCGTGTACGAAAGATCGGCATGCTCGCGGCAGCGGCCGCGCGTCGCAAGGGCGCGCGGCCCATTTCGGGCGGCGGCCCGAAACGGGCGTCGGCGCGTTGATCGATGGCCCGCTTCAGCACTGCAATCGCGCCTTTGGGCTTGAGCGGCGCCATGCTGCGTCGGAACCATGACGACCTTCTCGACCGAGCCGCCCCGTTGGCTTCAATCGCTGCCCGGCGGGCTGATCAACGGCGCCATCAACGGCGCCATTGCCTGGTCCGCCTTCGCCGACATGGGGCGCGTGCCGCTCTCGGTGGACAACATCGCCTCGCCCGGTGTCACCGCGCTGTGCAATGCCGCCATGGTGGCCTTCGCGCTGACCTTCATCGTCGCGTCGATCACCTTCTTCGTGTTCCGCTCGGCGGCGCGCAAGTCGGGCCAGGGGCCGCGCACGCTGACCGAACTGGCCTACTGGCCGACGGGCCTGGGGTTGGCGCTGAGCAACACGCTACTGGTCTTCGGTGCTTTCGTCGCCGCGGCCGTGCTGTGGCAGCGCTTCGTCGGCACGCTGCTCGTCGGGCCGCTGGAAGCCAGGCTGGTGTTGGCCGCAGTGCCCGCCGGCGCATCCGGCCTGGCAGATTGGCGCACCAAGCGCGAGATGCTGCGCGCGGCCGCCTGACGCTGCGGCTGCCGATTCAGCGCTGGGTCTGTCCGCGCTGTTCGGCCAGCGCCTGCTCGGCATCCTGCAGCGCCGCAGTGATGAGACGCGAGGCTTCGGTGAAGCGGCGTACGCCGTCGACACTCAAGGCCTGCATCTGCGGATCGATCGAAGACACGGCGATCACGTAGCCGTCCAGCCCGCGCAGCAGGCGGCCCTGCGCCTCCAGCCTTTCGAGCTTGCGGCGGATCGTCTCGCGCGGCCGCCCGGTGATCTGCACCAGGTCGCGCAGGCGCACCGGGCGCAGCTGGAGCTGCGCATCGGGCACGCGGCCATCGGCACCGAGCACGCTGGACGGGCGGGAGCCCGGCGCCACGAGGTGCGCGGAGTTCAGGTGCGCGATGGTACCGAACAGGATCATCGTCTCGGTGTCGTTGTCGAAGTGGCGCGCGGCGCGCAGCACGTGGTCGACGATGAAGCGGTTGATCGTGAAGGTCACCAGGCTGAAGGCCCGCCAGTACGCGGCCGGCGTGCCGGCACCGTCGACGCGTGCCTCGCCCGGCAGGCCCGGCGCGGCCAGGTCGTGTGGAGCGGAATCGACCTCGAATTCTTCGGGCTCAGCGGACATGCAGGCACCCCGGCGACGTGCGGCGCAGCAAAGGCGCTGTGCAAAGCGCGGCGAATGATAGCGACGGGCCCGCACCGCACGCCCCGCATCCGCGGGAAGCCCCGCTCAGACCAGTGCCGTGCCGTCGACGAAGACCTTCAGCTCCCCCGGCGCGATGGCCTGCCAGGCCTCGCCGGTGGTCAGCGGCTGGGTGGCGACCACGGCCACGGGGTCGCTGGGCTGGGTCAGTGCGGCGAAGTCCACGCTCAGGTCCTCGTCGGCCAGCGTGGCGGGCCGGAAGGGGGGCTGGCGCTGCAGCCAGTGCAGCTGCGTGGCGCCATGCGCCCACAGCGCCTGGCCGTTGCTGAGCAGCATGTTGAAGCTGCCGTGCGCGCGCAGCAGCGGCAGCAGCTCGCGCAGCGTGGTGCTCAGCTCGGCCACGGTGGGCACGCTGGCAAGGGCCTTGGCCAGCTCCTGCATCAGCCAGCAGAAGGCGCGCTCGCTGTCGGTTGAGCCCACCGGGCGGAAGGCGCCGTGCAGCCGGGGTGGAAGTCCTTCAGGTCGCCGTTGTGCGCAAACACCCAGTAGCGGCCCCACAGTTCGCGCATGAAGGGGTGGCAGTTCTCCAGCGCCACGTGGCCTTGCGGATGTTGTGGGCGATGACGTTGCCGCTCTTGATGGGGTAGCGGCGCACCATGTCGGCCACCGGCGAATCGATGGCGCTGGCCGGGTCGACGAACAGACGCAGGCCCTTGTGCTCGAAGAAGGCGATGCCGAAGCCGTCCTTGTGCTCATCGGCACGCGTGGCCAGGCCGGTGAACGAGAACATCACGTCGGTCGGCGTATTGGCGTTCATGCCCAACAAATGGCACATGGCGCGTTAGCGAATGGGTAGGAACAGTTTCGCGATGCCGCGCGCGCTGACCAGGTTGCCCGGGTTGGCGGTTTCCTCCAGCACGCCGCTCATGCGGCGCAGGATGCGCTGGCTCTTGCGCGCGCGCCAGATCACCAGGTCGGCCAGCCAGGGGTGGGCATTGACGCGGCTGGCCTTGCGGTACAGCTCGAAGCGCGGCTGCAGTGCGCGCAGCCCTTCTTCGTAGTCGGCGCGCACCGCGGCATCGGCCAGCTGCTGCTCGCGGCCCTTGATGAGGGACGCCGCGGCCAGCATGCCGGTCTGCATGGCCTTGCCGATGCCTTCGCCTGAAAAATCGTAGGTGCTGCCGATGGCCTCGCCGGTGGCCAGCATGCCCTCGCGCGAATACAGCGCACCGTCGAGCGAGCAGCGCAGCGGCGCGCCCTTCAGCTCGCCCAGCGGCTTGCCGGTGGCCATCAGCTCGCGCGCCGGGTCGTAGATCTCGCAGAAGGCCTCGAACACCTGGCGCAGGTTGACATCCTGCATGCGCAGCCGGCCGGTGCCGGCCAGGCCGAAGCAGTCACCCAGGCCCACGCCGATGTTGAACACGCCGCCGGGGCAGGGGAAGATCCACCCGTAGCCCTGCTTCAGCCGCTTGTGCCAGACGATCTCCAGCGCGCGGATGCGGCCGACCAGCGCCTCGTTCCTGACATAGCCGCGCAGCGCGATGCCGGTGGGCGTGCGGCGCTGGCACAGCTCGCTGGCGATCATGGCCTGCGGCACCGCGCCGGTGGCCATCACCACCCAGGGTGCGCGCACTTCGTGCACTTGCTCGCCGGCCTTCAGCCGCGCACCGACGACGACGCTGCCGTCGAGCAGCGGTGCCTCGTAGCGCACCGGGGTGTGCAGCGCCGCGCCGGCACGCTGCGCGGCACGCACCAGGATGTGGTCCAGCACCTTGCGCGGCAGCACCGCCACTGAGCCGGGCACGTCGACGCGGCCGCCGCTGGGGCCGATGCAGGCCACGTGCTGCGCCGGCTGCGCCTGGGACATGACCTCGTCGTACACCTCCAGGCGGCGCAGCGCGGCATGGGCGTCGGGGATCAGGCCGTCGCCGCAGACCTTGTCGCGCGGGAAGTCGTGCTGGTCGACCAGCACGGTGTGCAGCCCGGCGCGGGCCAGCATCTGCGCGCAGGCGCTGCCGGCCGGGCCGGCACCGACCACCAGCACGTCGCAGGTGTCGGGCAGGGGTGCGTCACTCATCGCGCGGATTGTAGGCAGCCGCATGGGCGCGGCTGTGCCATGCTTGAGGCTACAAGACACACCCACTGGAGACACCCGATGCCCGAGATCGCCGTCGACCCCAAGATGCTGCAACCCCTTTGCGAGGACCTGGCGCTGGCACTGCGCGCCGCCGCGCACCACGGCCTGAGCGAAGGCGTGTGCAACCACTTCAGCGTGGCGCTGCCGGACGACAGCCGCCGCTTCCTGATCAACCCCCGCGGGCTGCATTGGAGCGAGATCGGCCCCGAGGACATCGTGCTGGTGGACGAACACGGCACCGTGCTGCAGGGCCGCCACCGCGTGGAGCCAACGGCCATGTTCATCCACGCCGCGGCGCACCGCATCACCGGCCGTGCCGTGGTACTGCACACCCACATGCCCTATGCCACCGCGCTGACGCTGACCACCGACCGCGCGCTCGACACCCGGGCCAGCCAGGGCGCGATGCGCTTCCACGGCCGCATCGGCATCGATACCGGCTACAACGGCCTGGCGCTGGACTGGACCGAAGGCGAGCGCATCGCGCGGTCGATGCAGGGCAAGGACGTGGCCTTCCTGGCCAACCATGGTGTCATCGTCTGCGGCGCCACCATCGCCCATGCCTACGACGACCTGTACTACCTGGAGCGCGTGTGCATGCACCAGGTGCTGGCCATGAGCACCGGCCGGCCGCTGGCGCGCGTGGACGACGGGCTGTCAGCGCACGTGGCGCGGCAGATCCAGGGCGAGCGCGAACAGTCGGACCTGTACTTCGAGGCGCTGCGAAGGATGCTGCCTGCGCCCAAGTGATCCGGAGCGGCGCCCAAGCACGAGCTACGCGCCGGCACCGGCCTCGCACAACTGCTTGAGCCGCTGCAAGGCCTGGGGCCAGGCCTGGGCGACGTATGGCTCGAACTCCGGCGTCACGTCCTGGTCGACCACCAGCCGGGTGCCGAGCGCCGTGGGCAGGAAGCTATAGTTCTCGTAGGCCGGAGCCCAGGCGCGGATCGCATCGCTTTGGGTGTCTTCGAAGCCATGGGCAACGTAGCCCAGATGACGGATCGAGGTGAAGTCGTTGACCCGATGCTCGGCGATCTCGGACACCATGCCGTCGCCGGACGGGGCCATGAACCTGATCTTCTGCCCCTGCTGCCAGGACCCTTCGTAGTACGAGCCCTCGGCGAAGGCCGTCGTCCAATCGCGGTAGCACTGGGGATCGAGCATGGTGCTGAAGACGACGGGCACCGGTGCCGCGATGTCGATGGTGAACTGAATGCGCCTGGAGCTAGGCATCGGGGCCTCGCAGGGGTCAGGGGGTGTTCGACGACAGCCTGCCCGCGTCACCCCGGGGCTGGGCCAGGTGCCAGGCGACGAGCGCATGGGCGTGGCCGGGGCTACTCGAGCACGACGGCAGTACCGCTGGCAGACACCATGAGCATGCCGTTGCCCTGACCCAGAACCTCATAGTCCAGATCCACCCCGACCACGGCATTCGCGCCGAGCTGGCTGGCGCGCTCTTCCAGCTCCTTCAACGCGATGTCGCGCGCGCGTTGCAGCTCTTTCTCGTAGGTGGCCGACCTGCCGCCCACGATGTCCCGTATGCCTGCGAACAGGTCCTTGAACACATTGGCGCCGAGAATGGCTTCGCCGGTGATGACGCCGCAGTACCTGGCGATCTTGCGTCCTTCGACGCTGGGGGTGGTGGTGATCAGCATGCTTGCCTCCAGTGGGGGGTGAGGGGGTTGCACCCGCTGAGTCGGGCTACAGCTCGTGAGCGTAGATGATGAAACCGGCATGCCCGGCCACCTGGTCGTATAGCGCGCGGCCGGCGCTGTTGCCGTGGTGCGTCTGCCAGTACACCCGGCTGCTGCCGGCGGCGCGCGCCGCGTCGACCACCGCCTCGATCAGCCGCCGCCCGATGCGCTGGCCGCGGTGGCCGGGCGCGGTGAACAGGTCTTGCAGGTAGCACACGTCGTGCAGCCGCGTGGTGCTGCGGTGGAACAGGTAGTGCACCAGCGCCACCAGCTGCGGCCCCAGCGTGGCCACCAGCGCGTGCACCGGCTCGGCCGGGTCGAAGAACCTGCCCCAGGTGGCGGCGGTGATCGGCTCGGGCAGCACCGTGTCGCCCTGCCGGCCGTAGAAGGCGTTGTAGCCGTCCCAGAGCGGACGCCACTGGGCGTAGTCGGCGCGCTCGACGGGGCGGATGGTGCAGGCGGCGGCAGTGCTCATGCGCACAGTGTGCGGCAACCGCGCCGCGCTACAGCAGCCCGCGCGAGGCTGGCTCGCGCAGATAGGCGGCGCGGTACAGCAGGCGTCCCACCACGTACACCGCGCCCAGCGCCGCCACCCAGGCCGGTGGCCAGCAGCGCGCCGCCAGGTACCGCGCGGGGATGAACAGCACCATCAGCTCCAGCGTGTTCATCTGCACGCGGTAGGCGCGCTCGAACATCTCGTGCCCCGTGTCCGCAGGCGCCATGACGCCGTAGCGACCGCACGCGCTGCCCACCAGGAAGCCGAAGACCAGCAGTTGGAACAGCGCGGCCAGCGCGACGAGATCGACGAGGTTCTGCGCCATGTGCAGGATGGCGCGCGCCGTCTCGCCGGTCTGCGCAATCTCGCCGGGGTGCTGCAGCCGGTCGGTCACCACGCCATTGAAGGGGTGGCGGATGCTCCGCTGCTCCAGCAGCTCGTTGATGCACCGGCGGTCTGTTACCGCCGAGCCCCTTGCCTGCTCAGCCCCCGGCCTTGACCTTCAACCGCCAGGCGTGCAGCAGCGGCTCGGTATAGCCGCTGGGCTGGGCCAGGCCCTTGAAGACCAGGTCGCTGGCCGCCTGGAACGCGGCCGATTCATCGAAGCGGCCGGCCATGGGCTGGTACAGCGGGTCGCCGGCGTTCTGCTGGTCCACCACCTTGGCCATGCGCTCGAGCGTGCTCCTGACCTGCGCCTTGGTGACGATGCCGTGCAGCAGCCAGTTGGCGATGTGCTGGCTGCTGATGCGCAGCGTGGCGCGGTCTTCCATCAGGCCGACGTTGTGGATGTCGGGCACCTTGGAGCAGCCCACGCCCTGGTCGATCCAACGCACCACGTAGCCGAGGATGCCCTGGGCGTTGTTGTCGATCTCCTGCTGTTTCTCAGCGTCGCTCCAGTTCGGCTTCTTGGCCACCGGCACCGTCAGCAGGGCGTCGAGAATGGCCTCGCGCTCGGCGTCGATGCCGGCCTTTTCAAGTGCCTTCTGCACCTTGAACACATCCACCTGGTGGTAGTGCAGCGCGTGCAGCGTGGCCGCGGTCGGGCTGGGCACCCAGGCGGTGTTGGCGCCGGCCTGCGGATGCACGATCTTGGCCTTGAGCATGGCGCCCATCAGGTCGGGCATGGCCCACATGCCCTTGCCGATCTGCGCTTTGCCGCGCAGCCCGCATTCCAGGCCGACGGCGACGTTGCTGCGCTCGTAGGCCTGGATCCAGGCGCTGGCCTTCATGGCGCCCTTGCGGATCATCGGGCCGGCGTGCATGGCGGTGTGCATCTCGTCGCCGGTGCGGTCGAGGAAGCCGGTGTTGATGAAGGCCACGCGGCTGGCGGCCGCGGCGATGCACGCCTTGAGGTTGACGCTGGTGCGGCGCTCCTCGTCCATGATGCCGAGCTTGACGGTACTGTCGGGCAGGCCGAGCAGCTTCTCGACGCGCGCGAAGATCTCCGCCGCAAAGGCCACTTCCGCCGGGCCGTGCATCTTGGGCTTGACGATGTACACCGAGCCGTGCCGCGAGTTGCGGATGCCCGGCGTGCCCAAGCCCTTCAGGTCATGCAGCGCGATGGCGGTGGTGACCACCGCGTCGAGGATGCCTTCGGGGATCTCGCGGTCGTCATCGCCCCACAGCACGGCCGGGTTGCTCATCAGGTGGCCGACGTTGCGCACGAACAGCAGCGAGCGGCCGTGCAGTGCCACGTCCTCGCCGCGCGGGCCGGTGTACTGGCGGTCGGGGTTCAGGCCGCGGGTGAAGCTCTTGCCGCCCTTGGCGACGGTTTCGGTGAGCGTGCCGCGCAGGATGCCGAGCCAGTTGCCGTAGGCCTGCACCTTGTCGGCGGCGTCCACCACCGCGACCGAATCCTCCAGGTCCATGATGGTCGACAGCGCCGCCTCCAGCACCAGGTCGCACACACCGGCCGGGTCGTCACGGCCAATCGGGTGCGCGCGGTCGACCCGGATGTCCATGTGCAGCCCGTGATGCGACAGCAGCACCCCCGACGGCGCATCGGCCTCGCCCTGAAAACCGACGAACTGCGCCGGGTTCTTCAGGCCGACGGTCCTGCCGTCCTTCAGCGTGACAGCCAGGTTGTTGTCGACCACGCGGTAGGCGGTGGAGTCGAGGTGCGAACCCTTGACCAGTGGCGCGCAGCGGTCGAGCACATGGCGCGCGTACTCGATGACCTTGGCGCCGCGTTTCGGGTTGTAGCCGCTGCCCTTCTCGGCGCCGTCGTCTTCGGACAGCACGTCGGTGCCGTAGAGCGCGTCGTACAGCGAGCCCCAGCGTGCGTTGGCGGCATTGAGTGCGTAACGTGCGTTCGTGATCGGCACCACCAGCTGCGGCCCGGCCTGCAATGCCAGTTCGGCGTCGACGTTCTTCGTCGTCACCTTGACCTTGGCAGGCACTGGCACCAGGTAGCCGATCTTCTGCATGAAGGCGCGGTACTTGCGCATGTTGCGGATCGGGCCGGGGTTGGCCTTGTGCCAGGCATCGATCTCGGACTGCAGCCGATCGCGCTCGGCCAGCAAGGCGGCGTTCTTCGGGCCCAAGTCATGCACGATCTGGTCGAAGCCTTGCCAGAAGGCGGCGGCCTCGATGCTGGTGCCGGGCAGCACCTGGTCTTCGATGAAGCGATACAGCTCGGTGGCGACTTGCAGGCGGTGGACGGTGGTGCGTTCTGTCATGGCGTCGTTCGGTTCGAAGGGGTGGGAAAGAAGTCGAGCACCGCGCGCAGGCTGCTGCCGGTGCGCGTCGGTTCGGTGTCCAGCTGTTCCAGCGGCAAGCCGGCGCGGTTGACCCACAGCGTGGTGTAGCCGAACCAGGTGGCGCCGATGGCGTCCCAGCCGTTGCTGGAGACGAACAGGATGTCGCGCGCTGCCAGCTTCAGCGTGGCCGGGCCTAGGGCGTAGGTGGCCGGGTCGGTCTTGTAGCGACGCGTGGCGTGCACGCTGATCAGCGGGTCGAGCAGACCGTCCAGGCCGGCGCTCTTGACCGCCACCGCCAGCATCTGCGGGTCGCCATTGCTCAGGATGCCAGCCGGTACGCCACGCGACTTCAGCGCCTGCAGCACCGGCTTGTTCTCCGGAAAGCTGCTCAGGTGGTGGTACTGGTTCATCAGCCGGTCCTCGGCCGCGGCGTCCAGCGCCAGGCCCAGGCGCAGCGCCGCATAGCGCAGCCCGGCACGCGTGATCTCCCAGAACGGCCGGTAATGCTCGCCGTGGGCACCGCTCATCGACGCCAGCCGGGTGTATTCGATCTGCTTGTCGCGCCACAGCACGGAGAGCCGCTCGCCGTGTCCGGGGAACAGCTGCTCGGCCAGCGTGGACACGCTGTAGACGTCGAACAACGTACCGAAGGCATCGAACAGCACGCCCCGCGGCGCATGCGGCACGCGCGCACGGGTCGGCGGGGGTGCGGAATCCATGGCGTGAATCTATGCCGAAGCAGCCCCACCATTGTGTGCACCTGGGGTCTTGGATTTGTGACCTGAACTTAGGCATTCGCTGAACAAGCCGCGCCGCCCCTTCCGCTGACGGATGGAATGCGCCAAAACCACAGCGGGTTGATTTGTGATTTATCCGACGCTAATCTCCGCCCATGGCGAGACTAAAGCAAATCGAATCGTTCGTATCGGTGGCTTTGAAGGGCAGTCTGACGGCAGCCGCCAATGCCGAGGGCGTGGCCCCTGCAGTGATTGGCCGGCGCATCGACGCACTGGAGGAGCGCCTGGGCGTGAAGCTGCTGGTGCGCACCACGAGGCGCATCACGTTGACCCATGAGGGCAGCGCCTTCCTCGAAGACTGTCAGCGCTTGCTTTCGGATATTGCCAATGCTGAAGCCAGTGTCAGCGCCGGTGGCGTCAAGGCCAGCGGGCACCTGCGCGTCACCGCGCCGGCCGGCTTCGGGCGCCGCCACGTCGCCCCGCTGGTGCCCGGCTTCCTGCAGCAGCACCCGGAGGTAAGCCTGTCGCTGAACCTCAGCGACCGGGTGGTGGACATCGTCAACGAAGGCGTGGACTGCGCCGTGCGCGTGGGCGACCTGCCGGATTCGAGCCTGGTCAGCGTGCGCCTGGCCGACAACCGGCGGCTTTGCGTCGCCTCACCGGAGTACCTCAAGCGTGCCGGCACGCCCACGCACCCGTCGGACCTGGTACGGCATGAATGCCTGACGCTGTCCTCCGACGCCAGCCAGACGCGCGGCTGGGCCTTCCAGGTGGACGGCGAACTGACCCACCTTCGCCCGCGCGGCCGGCTCGACTGCAGCGACGGGCAGGTGCTGCACGACTGGTGCCTGAGCGGCATGGGCATCGCCTGGCGCTCCACCTGGGAGGTGGAGCGCGAAGTGGCCGAAGGCCAGTTGGTGGCGCTGCTGGAGGAATTTGCCGCGCCGCCCAACGGCATCTATGCCGTGTTTCCGCAGCGCAAGCACCTGCCGTTGCGCGTGCGGCTGTGGATCGACTACATCAAGCACAGTTACGGCGACCCGGCCTACTGGCAGCGCGGCGCCGCGCGCAGCTGAGAAGTCGGCGTCAGCCGCCGGCGTCGGTGACGCACTTCTTGGTGAAGCTGGTGCGCGCGGCACCGGCCAGCTTCTTCTCGTCGGCCTGCTTGTCGCAGGCCGCAGCGGCCGAGGCGGACTTGCCGCCGTCCTTCGCGCACTTGGTGACGAAACTGGTCTTGGCGGCGCCAGCCAGCTTCTTCTCGGCGGCCATGGCCTCGCAGTTGCTGGCGCCGCCGGCATCGGCCTCGCACTTCTTCATGAAGCTGGTCAGCGCGGCGCCGGCCAACTTCTTCTCCTTGGCGGTGGCCTCGCAGGCGGCGTTGGCCGCGAAGGCCGGGGTGGAGAACGCCGCGACCGCCAGGGTCAGGATGCTCATCAGGGTCTTCATCTTCGCTCCTCGGGTTTCTTGATGATGCGCGGCGGCGCCGCCGCCGCCGCGCATTGAACCACGAAGCCGCAGCGGCTCAGAGAATCCGGCGCGGATGGGCCAGCGCCTCGTGCGCGGCATGCAACCGGCGCACCAGCACGCGGATGAAGGCAGCGTCGAACAGCCGGCGCGTACCCAGGCTGAGCTGCTCCAGCAGCTGCGGCGTGAAGGAGATGGTGGTGGACGGCTCGGAGGCGATGACGTCGGCGCTGTGGATGCGCAGCGCCGGGCTCGGCGCCAGGTAGGCCATCTCGCCCACCGAGGTGCCGGCGCCGAGCTGGGCCACGCGCTGGCCGTCGCGGTAGACCTCGACCTGGCCCTGGGCAATGATGTGGAAGTCGTTGCCTTCCTCGCCATGCTTGTACAGCGCATGGCCGAAGGCGCAGCGCTGCCACTGCGCGCGGTGCACCACCTCCCACAGTTCGACATCGCCGAAGCCGGCAAAGAACTCGAGCGAGCGCAGCAGGTTGAAGCGCTCCGAATCCAGCACGCCCTGCAGAGGGCCGCGCGGCACGTCCCCGTCGGCGACCAGCGAGGACAGCTCCTGCGCGAAGCTGTCCCAGTCGGCGTGGCGGTCCTCGCGGCGCTTGGCCAACGCGCGCGCGATCAACCGGTCCAACCGTGGCGGCACGCCTTCGCGCAATAGCTGCAGCGAGACCGGTTCGGCATGGTAGATCTGGTGCATCAGTGCGGACTGTTGCGTGGCATCGAAGGGCGCGCGCCCGGCGATCAGGTGGTACAGCACGCCCGCCAGCGCATAGATGTCGGCACGGCAGTCGAGCGCGTCGCCGTCCAGCTGCTCGGGCGGCATGTAGGCCAACGAGCCGACGCGGAAAACCTGCGTGCGCTCGGACTGCAGGTTCATGACACTGCCGAAATCGGTGATCTTGACGTCGGTGACCAGACTGTTGTGCAGCGTGGCCAGGATGTTGGCCGGCTTGACGTCGCGGTGGATCAGCCCCTGGCGGTAGACATAGCCCAGCGCCATCGCGCACTTGAAGCCGATCTCCACCACCTGCTCCAGCGACAGCAGCGCGTCGGCGCGACAGAAGCGCCGCAGCGTCACGCCATCGACATACTCCATCACCAGGTAGGTGGCCTCGGCGTCTTCGACCGCGTCGTAGATCTGCACCACGTTCGGATGGTGCAGCCGCCCGACCAGCGCTGCTTCGGCGGCAAAGAAGTGCTGCTGGAAATGCCCTTCGGGTGTGTCCAGGGCCAACCCGCTGCGCACGCGCTTGATGGCCACGTCGCGTTGGTGGAACTCGTCGTACGCAAGAAAGACCTCGCTGGTCGCACCTTCGCCGAGCTTGGCGCGCACCACGTACTTGCCAACCTGCGCGGGCAGTTCGCTCGAACGGGTGCGGGCGGCGGGGATAGGGGGGGCTTGGACAGGCATCGGCAGCGGCGGGGCGCGATCGGATCCCGCCACCGCGCATGGTGCAGGCATTGCCGGGCTGCCGCGGCGGGCAGCGGGCGCGCAAAGCGTCATCCGTCACATTTCGCCGCGCGAACGCGAAAGCTCAGTGCGCTTCGGTACACGCTCATGGCGCGCAGCGATATGACGCCGGAGCCAAAAGTAGAATCCCCGCATGATCCAAGCCAAGCAGGAGCTGTTGCAGACGCTGGAGGCAGTGCTCGCGCAGATGGCTCCGGGCGCCGGGCTGAGCAGTGCATTCGAGTCGCCCAAGGTCGCCGCCCATGGCGACCTGGCGATTACCGCGGCCATGCCACTGGCCCGCACGCTGAAGAAGAACCCGCGCGAGCTGGCGCAATTGCTGGTCGAACAGTTGGGCACACAGCCGGCCGTCAAGCGCTGGGTGCAGGACATCGAGATCGCCGGGCCCGGCTTCGTCAACCTGCGGCTCAACCCCGCCGCCAAGCAGGCGGTGGTGGCCGAAGTGTTGCGCGATGTCGCTGCCTTTGGCCGCCAGGCACCGCGCTCCGAACGTGTGCTGGTCGAGTTCGTCTCCGCCAACCCCACCGGCCCGCTGCATGTGGGCCATGCGCGGCAGGCGGCGCTGGGCGACTGCATCTGCAACCTGTTCGACGCCCAGGGCTGGCAGGTGACACGCGAGTTCTACTACAACGACGCCGGCGTGCAAATCGCCACGCTGGCGGCGTCCACTCAGGCGCGGCTGAAGGGCCTGAAACCCGGCGACGACCGCTGGCCCGAGGCTGCCTACAACGGCGACTACATCGCCGACATCGCCACCGCCTTCCGCGCGCGCGCCACGGTGCAGGCCGATGACCGCAGCTACACCGCCTCGGGCGACATCGACGACCTGGACGACATCCGCCAGTTCGCAGTGGCCTACCTGCGGCGCGAGCAGGACCTGGACCTGCAGGCTTTCGGCGTGCGCTTCGACCACTACTTCCTGGAGTCCAGCCTCTATGGCAGCGGCCGTGTCGAAGCGGCGGTCATGCGCCTGGTCGAAGGTGGCGACACCTACGAGAAGGACGGCGCGCTGTGGTTGCGCAGCACCGACTACGGCGACGACAAGGACCGCGTGATGCGCAAGTCCGATGGCGGATACACCTACTTCGTGCCCGACGTGGCCTATCACATCCACAAGTTCGAACGCGGCTTTGCCAAGGTCATCAACGTGCAGGGCAGCGACCACCACGGCACGATTGCGCGCGTGCGCGCCGGGCTGCAGGCGGCGCGCCTGGGCATCCCGCAGGGGTTCCCCGACTACCTGCTGCACAAGATGGTGACCGTGATGCGCGGCGGCCAGGAGGTGAAGATCTCCAAGCGCGCCGGCAGCTACGTGACACTGCGCGACCTGATCGAATGGACCAGCCGCGACGCGGTGCGCTTCTTCCTGATCAGCCGCAAGGCCGACACCGAGTTCGTCTTCGACGTCGACCTGGCGCTGAAGGCCAACGATGAGAACCCGGTGTTCTACGTCCAGTACGCCCATGCGCGCATCTGCTCCGTGCTGGCACAGTGGCAGCAGGGGCTGGAATCGGCCGACCTGTCGCTGCTGGTTGCACCCACTGAACTGGCGCTGATGCTGAAACTGGCCGATTACCCCGAACTGCTGGCGCGCGCCGCCGCCGATCTGGCGCCGCACGACCTGGCCTTCTACCTGCGCGACCTGGCGGCCGCGTTCCACAGCTACTACGCGGCCGAGCGCTTCCTGGTCGACGACCTGGCACTGGCCCGCGCGCGCATGGCCCTGCTGGCCGCCACCCGCCAGGTGCTGCGCAATGCGTTGCAGTTGCTGGGCGTGAGCGCGCCCGAGGCCATGGCGCGCGAAGTCGTGGCCCTGCCTCAGGAGGCCGCATGAAGGCGCAGCGCGGTGGCTTCATGATCGGCCTGGTAATCGGCCTGCTGATCGGCCTGGCGCTGGCGCTGGGCGTGGCGTTGTACGTGACCAAGGTGCCGGTGCCCTTCATCAACAAGGTGCCGCAACGCACGGCCGACCAGGACGCCGCCGAGGCCCAACGCAACAAGACCTGGGATCCCAACGCCGGGCTGGCCACCAAGCCCGCATCGCGGCCGGCTGCACCCGCGGGCACAGCGCCTGCGAGCCCGTCGACCGCTGCACCGGCGCCGCAGGCCGCTGTGGTCGCACCGGCACCGGCGGCCTCCCCGGCAGCCCGGGCGGCGTCCAAGCCGGGTGCATCGGCCCTGATCTACTTTGCCCAGGCCGGTGCCTTCAACCGCTCGGACGACGCCGAAGCACAGCGCGCCAAGCTCGCGCTGCTGGGCATGGACTCCAAGTTGAGCGAGCGCGAGCAGGCCGGCCGTACCGTCTATCGTGTCCGCGTCGGCCCCTTCGAAGGCCGGGCCCAGGCCGATGCGGCTATCGAGAAGCTGCAGGCGGCAGGCATCGAAGCCGCCCTGGTGCGTGTCGAGCGACAATGAACTTTGCGTCGGCTGGCGACTCAGGTACCCTCATCATGCAAGCAAAGGAAACCCATGAAGCGCCGTGATTTTTCGTTGCAATTGGCCGCCGTCGGCCTGGGCACGCTGTGCGCCGGCACGGCCGCCGCGCAGGGCGGGCCGGTCGAAGGCACGCACTACACCAAGCTGGCCCAGCCCGTGGCCGTGAGTGCGCCGGCCAGCAAGATCGAAGTGCTCGAGTTCTTTTCCTATGGTTGCCCGCACTGCTACACGCTGGAGCCAACGCTCGAGAGCTGGGCCAAGCGACTGCCGGCCGACGTGGTCTTCAAGCGCGTGCCGGTGGGCTTCAATGCGCTCTACGAGAACTACCAGAGGATCTACTACGCGCTCGAGGCCATGGGTCAGGTCGAACACATGCATCGCAAGGTGTTCGATGCCATCCACCAGCAACGCCAGCGGCTCGACAAGGAAGCCGACATCGCCGCCTTCATGACGGCCAACGGCCTGGACGGCGCCAAGTTCATCGAGTTGTACAAGTCCTTCAGCGTGCAGACCAAGGCGCGCCAGGCGCAGCAGCTCAGCCAGAGCTACAAGATCGACGGCGTGCCGGCCATGGCGGTACAGGGCCGCTACGTGACCTCCGGCTCGCAAGCCGGCAGCAACGAACGGGCTCTGGCGGTCACCGACGCGTTGGTGCAGAGCGTGCGCAAGCCCGCCTGAGCGGGCCTGCCCAGTTGCGTCCGCAGCGGATCGCGCCAGCGATCCGGCAATCGATCGCGAATGTGTCTTTTTGCGCCCGACTCCCGGGCCCTGCAGCCGATCCATGCGGCTAAAATGGCCTGCAAGTTTCGTGCCGCAAGACGTGCCCATCCCCCGTTTCCCATCCCCCGCCCGCGGGCTCACCGCGTTCACGCTGGCGCTGGTCGCGCTGGCGGGCCCGTCCGTCCAGGCAGAGAAGGCCGACCGCAGCAAACCGATGTCGATCGAGGCCGACAAGCCCGGCACCGTCGACCTTCAGCGCCAGGTGGTCATCTTCAATGGCAACGTGGTCATCAGCCAGGGCACGATGGTGCTGCGCGCCGAGCGGGTGGAACTGCGCGAACGCCCCGACGGCTACCGTGAGGCCATGGCCATCGGCAGTGCCGAGCGGCCGGCCAGCTTTCGCCAGAAGCGCGACGGCGTGGACGAGACCGTCGAGGGCGCGGCCGAGCGTATTGAGTTCGATGCGCGCACCGACACGCTGCGCCTCGCCGGCAACGCAGCCGTGCGCCGACTGCGCGGCAGCGTGCTGGCCGATGAGATCACCGGGTCGCTGATCACCTGGGACAACACCAACGAGTTGTTCAAGGTGACCGGCGGCGCGGCCTCGCCCGCCAACCCGACCGGCCGCGTGCGCGCGGTCTTTGCGCCGCGCGAGGACTCGGCCGCCTCGGCTCCGAAGGCTGCGGACCCGGTGCCACTGAAGCCGTCGAGCGCGCTCGGGGTGAAGCCTTGAGCGCCCTGCCGCACGACGAACCCAGCGCCGCGCCCGCCCCCAGCAGCCGACTGCAGGCCGAAGGGCTGCGCAAGAGCTTCGGCTCGCGCATGGTGGTCAAGGACGTGCACCTGGCCGTCAGTGCTGGCGAGGTGGTGGGCCTGCTCGGCCCCAACGGCGCCGGCAAGACCACCACCTTCTACATGGTGGTGGGCCTGATCCGTGCCGATGCCGGCGTGATCGAGATCGACGGCCAGCCGGTGCATGCGCTGCCGATCCACAAGCGCTCGCGCCTGGGCCTGTCGTACCTGCCGCAGGAGGCGTCGATCTTCCGCAAGCTGACCGTCGAGGAAAACGTGCGCGCGGTACTGGAACTGCAGGTCGATGACCGCGGCCGCCCGCTGTCGAAATCGGTCATCGACGCACAACTCGGCCGCCTGCTGCACGAGCTGGGCATCGACAAGCTGCACGACTCGCCGGCGCCGGCACTGTCCGGCGGCGAGCGCCGCCGCGTCGAGATCGCGCGCGCGCTGGCTACCCAGCCGCGCTTCATCCTGCTGGACGAGCCCTTCGCCGGCATCGACCCGATCGCGGTGATCGAGATCCAGCGCATCATCAGTTTCCTGCGCACGCGCGGCATCGGCGTGCTCATCACCGACCACAACGTGCGCGAGACGCTGGGCATCTGCGACCGCGCCTACATCATCAGCGACGGTCAGGTGCTGGCCGAGGGCACGGCGCAGCAGATCATCGACAACGCCGAGGTACGCAAGGTGTACCTGGGCGAAAACTTCCGGATGTAGGCGCGACGCGGTGTCGATGATGAAACCGTCCCTGCAGGTCCGCCTGTCGCAGCACCTGGCGCTGACGCCGCAGCTGCAGCAGTCGATCCGTCTGCTGCAGCTGTCGACTCTGGAGCTGCAGCAGGAAATCGAGCAGATGCTCGAGAGCAACCCCTTCCTCGAGGTCGACGACGAGGCCGCGTCATTCGACACGGCACCGTCGGAACGCGCTACGGCCAGCGAGCTCAGCAGCGAGCAGGTGCGCGAGCGCGACGAGTTCGACGGCGGCGAGGCCGAGCCGGCGCTGGGCGAGGTCAAGGCCGACGACTTCGGCGCCACCGAACGCGACGACTGGGAAAACGGCACCGAGCGCGACGACTTCGACGGCATCCGCGAGACACCCAGCCCGAGCGGCAGCACCGCCAACGGTGAGGACGACGGCGGCGACTTTGAGCGCGATGGCGGCAGCATCTCGCTGCAGGAGCATCTGCGCGGCCAGATGGCCGGCATGCGGCTGAGCACCGAGGACCGCGCCGCGCTGGAGGTGCTGATCGAATCGCTCAACGCCGATGGCTACCTGGCCGATACGCTGGAGGACATCGCCGCGCGACTGGCCGAGATGCTGGGCATCGACGCCGACGAGGAAGAGGCTCGCGAGGAACTGATGGCCCGGCTGCAATGCGCGCTGCAATGGCTGCACAGCATGGAGCCGCTGGGCGTGGGCGCGCGCGACCTGGCCGAGTGCCTGAGCCTGCAGCTGCGCGCCGGCCCGCGTTGCGAGGCGCAGGCCATCGCGCTCGTCATCTGCCAGCGCCACCTGCAGCTGCTGGCCAAGCGCGACTTCAAGCGCCTGGCCGCCGCCACCGGCGCCGACGAAGATCTGGTGCGCGAGGCCCAGGCACTGATCGTGCAGTGCGAGCCCAAGCCAGGCCGGGCCTTCGAGCAGACCGAGACCTACGCCGTGGTGCCCGATGTCATCGTGCGCCGCACCGGCCGCGGCCTGAAGGTCGCGCTGAACCCCGATGTCATGCCCAAACTGCGCATCAACGACCTGTACGCGCAGGCGCTGCGCGGCGCACGTGGCGCCAGTGGCGCCAATGCGGGCCTCAGCGCGCGGCTGCAGGAGGCGCGCTGGTTCATGAAGAACATCCAGCAGCGCTTCGACACCATCCTGCGCGTGTCCAGCGCCATCGTCGAGCGGCAGAAGAGCTTCTTCACGCACGGCGAGATCGCCATGAAGCCGCTGGTGCTGCGCGAGATCGCCGACGAGCTGGGGCTGCACGAATCGACCATCTCGCGCGTCACCACCGCCAAGTACCTGGCCTCGCCAATGGGCACCTTCGAGCTGAAGTACTTCTTCGGCTCGTCGCTGAACACCGAATCGGGCGGCAATGCCTCCAGCACCGCGGTGCGCGCGCTGATCAAGCAGCTGGTCGCCGCCGAGGACCCGGCC
>Ga0105103_10000700_pt1 | contig 18975 bp, 17 predicted proteins | sample PPLLaktember2015_2_FD_79107 | JGI IMG/M metagenome (GOLD analysis project Ga0105103, IMG submission 79107) | Freshwater sediment microbial communities from Prairie Pothole Lake near Jamestown, North Dakota, USA - PPLs Lake P7 Core (6) Depth... | ecosystem: Environmental > Aquatic > Freshwater >...
CCCGGCCCCGCCGTGGTCCATTGCAGCATCTGCAGGTCGCCATCCGAGTTGCCGAACGCCGCAATCGGCCGCCGCCCGATGTGCTGCTGGATGGCGACGGGCTTACCTTCCTTGTCGTCGATGAAGTTCAGCTCCGGCAGGCGCACCAGAACCGGCCTGCCGTCGCGCATTTCAAACCTGGTCTTGATGCTGCTGCCGATCACCTGCTCCGGCGGGATGCCGTAGACGCGCTCGGCCCACGGCCGCATGAACTCGATGCCGCCGCCCGAGACGATGTAGGTCTTGAAGCCATTGGCTCGCAGGCACGAAAGCACTTCCAGCATCGGCTGGTAGACCATCTCCGTGAAGAGTCGCCCGGTGGTGGGATGCCGCGCGGTGGCAATCCACTCGCGTACGAGCCGCTCGAACTCCTCGGTCGTGGTGTCCGCGTGGGTGGCCATCACCATCTGGAGGAGCGCGCGCTCGCCGCCCGCGAGTGCGCGGGTGACGTCGCCCTTCAGCACCGACGCGTAGGGTTCGGTGTCCGTCCACTCGGGATGCTGCGGCGCCAGCGCCTTGATGCGGTCGAAGACGAAGAACGCCTGGAAGTACATCGGCTGCTCGGCCCAGAGCGTGCCGTCGTTGTCGAACACGGCAATCCGCTCGGCCGGAGGCACGAAGTCGGGCGTGCCGGCGGTCGTGACCTTGTCGACGAAGGCAACGAGGGCTGTTCTGGAGACGGAAGAGTTCCAGGAGGGAAGGGGATCTGCGGGTTGGGCGGTCGCTGCGCCTGCGAAAAAAACCAGCAGTGCCGTGAGACGCACGGCACTGCTGGACATGAGGAGACGCATTACTGCTTCGAGGTGCTCATGACCGCTTCCATCACGCGATCCAGGTTGAAGCTGCCCGGCTTCTGACGCGGCGGGAACTCCTTGAAGCTCTGAAGCCACTTGCCCACGTACCCGCCGGCCGGAGCAATCACGAACATGTGCTCCATGTACCACCGCTGGTAGCCCATGGCGTTCTCCTCCTCGGCCCGCTCGAAGGGATCCATGCGGAGGTTCGTCACCAGCGGCGCGCGCAGCGGCGTGAATGGCTCCTGCCACACCTTGAGGCCCTCGGCGTCCTGCTTGAGGAACGTGATCTTCCAGTTCTCGTACCGGAGTGCGGCGACGCTGCCGTCATCGGTCCAGTAGATGAACTCCTTGCGCGGCCACGGCGCCTGGCCACGAAGGGCCGGACCGAGGTCGTAGCCGTCCAGATGGACCTTGTAGGTGCGGTCGGCGATCTTCATGCCCTTGAGCAGGGTGGTCGGTGACGTGGTGTCGCCAGCCGCGGCCAACAGCGTTGGCAGCATGTCCTCGTGCGCGCCGATCTCGTTGATGATCGTGCCCGGCTTGATCACCCCGGGCCAGCGGATGAACGTGGGCACGCGGAAGCCACCCTCCCACTGCGTGTTCTTCTCGCCCTTGAACATCGTCGTGCCGCCGTCGGGCCAGGTGAAGGTCTCCGCGCCGTTGTCGGTCGAATACATGACGATGGTGTTCTCGTCGAGCCCCAGCTCCTTCAGCTTGGCCAGCACCTGCCCGACGTGGCCGTCGTGCTCCACCATGCCGTCGGCGTAGATGCCGAGGCCGGTCTTGCCCTCGGAGGCCGCCTTCAGGTGCGTGAAGATGTGCATGCGGGTGGAGTTCCACCAGAGGAAGAACGGCTTGTCGGCCTTCTTGGCGCGATCCATGAAGTCCAGCGCCTTGGTGGTCACTTCCTCGTCGATCGTCTCCATCCGCTTCTTCGTGAGGGGGCCGGTGTCCTCGATGCGTCCACCGGCGAAGCTGTGGATGACGCCACGCGGACCGAACTGCTTCTTGAGCGCCGGATCCTTGAAGTAGTCGGGGCTCTCCGGCTCCTCTTCCGCGTTCAGGTGGTAGAGATTGCCGAAGAACTCATCGAACCCGTGGTTGGTCGGCAGCATCTCGTCGCGATCGCCGAGATGGTTCTTGCCGAACTGGCCGGTCATGTAGCCCTGCGCGCGCAGCAGGGTCGCAATCGTCGGGTCTTCGGTCTTCATGCCCTCCGGCGCGCCCGGCAGGCCGACCTTGGTGAGGCCGGTGCGGATGGGCGACTGGCCGGTGATGAACGCCGCGCGGCCGGCCGTGCAGCTCTGCTGCCCGTACCAGTCGGTGAAGGTCGCGCCCTCTGCGGCAATCCGGTCGATGTTGGGCGTGCGGTAGCCCATCAGGCCCCGGTTCATCGCGCTGATGTTGAACTGCCCGATGTCGTCGCCCCAGATCACCAGGACGTTGGGTTTCCTGGGCGTCGCGGGCTGGGCGCTCGCGAGCGCACTCAGTACGAGGCAGAGAGTCGAGGTGAATAGTGCCTGCCTTGCTGTTCGCTTCATCGTCGTTCGTCTCCTGATGGAATTCACGTCGGTCACGTCACTTCGCGCGAAAGGCGGGATTGGCCGGCGTCGCCGGGCCGGGCCGCTGCGCACTGAGCGCCCACTCGATGGCGTCGACGAGCGCCTGATCGTCTACCGGCTTCCGGAAGTACGCCGACGCACCGCACCGTCGGGCCTCGGCTCGCACCTCGTCGCTGTCGTTGGCGGTGACCAGAATCACCGGCAGCGGCTCGCCGCGCTCCTTCAGCGCCAGTGCCAGCGTCGTCCCGGACGCGCCTCGCATCGTCACGTCGGCGATGACACAGGCGGAGGAGGCCACGCGCGGCGTCGTCAGGAACTCGTCCACGCTGGAGAACACGACGGGCGCGTAACCGAGCGATCGCATGAGGCGTTCCATGGATCGGCGGACCGAGGCGTCGTCGTCAACGATGTAGATGGTAGAGATGTATTGTGAGTATCACGCCCTCCCGCGCACCCGATACTCGACCTTGGTCGTACAGAGATCCCGAGCGAGCCTGATAGGATGGCGGCGCATGCTGCGGGCGACAGCCTCTGTCCTCCTGGTAGTGCTCGGCTGCGGGATGGCCTCCGCACAGACGGCGGGTGACGCCGTCGCCGCGAAGCGCGTGCTGGCCCTCTATACGGACGACCGGCTGCTGCCGGCGGTGCAGCAAGGCGAAGAGGGGCTGCGTGCCGGACTCGAAGCCGGACCGCCGACGGGCATCGAGTACTTCGGTGAGTTCTTCCAGGCCGCGCGCTTCCCGATGGCGGGCCACGACGAAGTGATGCACGCCTACCTGCTCGCCAAATATCGCGACAGCCCCCCGGACGTCCTCGTCGCCGCCGGCCGTGCCGTCCTCTTGTTCCTCCTCGATCATCGGCAGACGCTCTTCCCCGGCACACCGATTGTGTTCCTCGGTCTCAGTGAGGACGAAGTGCCCCGCGATCGCCTGGACGCGAGCGTGACCGGCGTGCCCGGTTCGTGGGACCTGGTTCCGGCGGTGGAGCTGGCGTTGCGGCTTCAACCCGGCACCACCCGAATGGTGGTGATCAACGGGGTCTCCGCGCGCGAGCAGGAACTGGTGGCGCCCCTGCGGGAGGCCGCGACCCGGGTGGCCGACCGGATGTCCTTCACATGGCTGGCCAATCGCACGCTGGCGCAGCTGAAAACCGACGTGGCCGCCCTGCCGAGAGGAACGGCGGTGCTGTTCGTTTCACAGTTCGAGGACGCCGCCGGCCATTTCTACCGGTCACGCGACGTCGTCGAGATGCTCGCGCCATTGTCGTCAGTGCCTTTCTATGGTCTCTACGAGAGCCAGATCGGCTACGGCCTCGTCGGCGGCACTATGCAAACGTGGAACACCGTTGGCCAAGTGGCGGCGACGCTCGTCAAACGGATCCTGGCGGGTGACAATCCCCAGGCGGCCGCCGAGGGGCTGGAGATGCCCGTCTCCACGATCGTCGATTGGCGCGAGATGAAGCGGTGGGGCCTGGACGAAACGAGGCTACCCCCCGACACCGACATCCGCTTCAAGCAGCCAACCCTGTGGGAGGCGTACCGGACCCAGGCGATCATCTTCACGGCCGTCGGCGTCGCGCAGCTGATGCTGATTGCCGCGCTTGCCGTTGCCCTGCAGCGCCGCCGTGTCGCCGAGGCCACCCGTCTGCAGGCCGAGGTCAAAGCGGCACAGCTTCGCGACGAACTGGCCCATTCTGCTCGGGTGACGATGATGGGGGAGCTGGCCACCACGCTGGCGCACGAAATCAATCAGCCCCTTGCGGCCATCCTCAGCAACGCGCAGGCCACGCGGCGATGGCTCAAGGCCGACCACCCGAACCTCGACGAGGTTCGCGCCACGGTGGACGACATCATCGCCGACGACAAGCGCGCCGGAGAGATCATCCATCGCATGCGGGCGCTGATGAAGAAGGGCGACCACAAGCCGCAGCGTATCGATCTGGCCCAGGCGATCCGGGATGTCGCTGCCCTGTTGCAGGGAGAGCTCATCGCAGCGGATGTCACCCTTCGCCTCGATCTGCCTCCCGAACCGCTGCCGGTCGACGCCGACGAAGTGGCGATGCAGCAGGTGCTGCTCAACCTGATGATGAACGGGATCCAGGCGATGAAGGAGGCCGGAGGGCGCATCCGGCAGTTGCACGTGCACGCCGCCCGCGCCGGCGAATCGGTGGTGGTCACGGTGCACGACACCGGCAAGGGCATCTCCGAGGAGACGCGCGCGCGGCTCTTCGAACCGTTCTTCACCACCAAGACGAGCGGGTTGGGCGTCGGGCTCGCCATCTGCCGCCGCATCGCGGAAGCGCACGGCGGACGGCTGGAGGTCGGCGTGGCATCCACTGGCGGCGCCACGTTCCTGTTCTCGCTGCCGACACCGGAGGCAACGTCATGACCACTCCCGCCACCGTGTTCGTCGTGGACGACGATGCGTCGGTGCGGACGAGCCTGTCACGTCTGCTGCGATCGGCCGGATTCGAGGTCGAGGCCTACGCCTTGGGCGAGCAGTTCGTGGCCCGCGGCCCCTTCGACGGAGTCGGTTGCGTGGTCCTGGATCTGATGATGCCGGGGGGATCTGGAACAGAGCTGCAACAGCGCCTCACCGAGCTCTCGAGCGACCTACCGGTGGTGTTTCTCTCCGGCCACGGCGCGGTGTCCGACGGCGTCCGGGCCATGAAGCAAGGCGCCGTGGATTTCCTCACCAAGCCCGTGGACGAGGAGGTGCTGCTGGCCACGATCGACGCGGCCGTGGCCCGCCATCGCGCCGCCCGGGCCGCACGCGACGAGCGGGATGCGGTTCGGCGCCGGGTCGAGACACTCACCCCACGCGAACACGAGGTCATGCAGTGCGTGATCGGCGGGGCGCTGAACAAGCAGATTGCCGCGCACCTGGGCATCGCCGAGGGCACGGTGAAGCTGCACCGTGCCCGCGCCATGGAGAAGATGGGCGCCGCGTCGGTCGCGGACCTGGTCCGGCTCTGCGACCTTGCCGGCGTCGAGACCACGCGCTGCAGCTAATGGGCCAGGAAGTTCCGAAGCGCCTCGCTCGTGCTCAGGAACGCGAGCTCGTCCCAGGGAATGGCCGACGGCTCGAACCACTGTGCCTCGAGCCCTTCCTCGTCCACCGCCAGCTCGCCGCCGAGCACCGTCGCGGCGTAGACGATGATGATGGGCGTCCGCCCCGCGTACGAGTAGATGCCGATCAGGCGCTCGATCTGTACGTCGAGCCCGGCCTCCTCCTTCGCCTCGCGGATGGCCGCCATCATCACTTCCTCGCCGCGGTCCACGTAGCCGCCGGGGAACACCCACTTGCCATAGCCCGGCTCAATCGCCCGCTTCACCAGGAGGATGCGCCCGTCCGGTCCGCTGATCACGGTGCCGACCGCGACCTTCGGGTCGAGATAGAACACGAAGCCGCAGGCGCCGCTCGTGCACACCAGCCGCGTCGGCTCGCCCACCCGCAGGATGCGGGGCTCGAGCGGCGACCCGCAGACCGGGCAGAAGCGGAAGGTGTCGGCCATCGGCGTCAGTATAAGATTCTTGAGACATGTCCATTCTGAAAGTGGCCCGGATGGGGCATCCCGTACTCCGTCAGCGGACCAGACTGGTCGACAAGCACGAGATTCGCCTGCCCGATTTCCAGAAGCTCATCGACGACATGATGGAGACGATGGACGAGTACGCGGGGATCGGCCTGGCCGCGCCGCAGGTGCATCAGAGCGTCCGCATGTTCGTGGCCATCCTCGACGCCGAGGGGCAGGGCGAGGGCGAGCCGATCGCGCTCATCAATCCCGAGATCACGGTGCTGTCCGGCGACCTGATCGAGGGGTGGGAGGGCTGCCTCAGCATCCCGGACATCCGCGGCCGAGTGCCCCGGTCGCCGCACATCCGCGTCAGCGCCCTCAACCGCGACGGCAAGCGCGTCGACATCGAAGCCCGCAACTTTCCGGCACGCGTCATCCAGCACGAGACCGATCACCTGGACGGCGTGCTGTTCTTCGACCGCATGCGCACGTTCGAGTCGCTGACGTTCCTGGACGAGTACTCGCGATACCAGGTGAAGCGCGAAGACGACGAAGACGACGAGTAGCGGACCGCGCCGGTTCAGGTGCCCGGATCGTTGACGCGGTCGAGGATGCCGCGAATCTTCCTGCAGAGTCCCGCCGGCGAGTACGGCTTCTGGATGAACTGGTCCGCGGGAATGGCGATGCCCCTGCGGCTGACGGCGTCGGGCGTATAGCCCGACGTGAACAGCACGCGCGTGTCCGGGCGGACGGCATGGAACTGCTCGGCCAGGGCGTGGCCGCCGAGCACCGGCATCACCACGTCCGACATCAGCAGGTGAATGGGGTGCGTGGTCGAGCGCGCGATTGACAGCGCTTCGATCCCGTTCGACGCCGTCAGCACATCGTAGCCTGCGGCCTTCAGCACCGCCTCCGTGAAGAACCGCACCGCATTGTCATCCTCCACGACCAGCACCGTTTCGGTGCCCGGCGGGGCCTCGTCCGAGCGTGCGGCGCCGGTGACGGCCACGGGCAAGGCGACGGTGGGCAGGTAGATCCTGAAGGTGGTGCCCTGCCCGGGCTCGCTGTACACCCCGACATAGCCGCCGCTCTGCATCACGAAGTTCTGCAGCATCGTCAGGCCAAGTCCGGTGCCGCGGCCGCTGCCCTTGGTGGTGAAGAACGGCTCGAACACCCGGTTCCGCGTCTCGGCGTCCATGCCGACCCCGGTGTCGGAGACCGAGAGCATGACGTAGGAGCCGGGCGGCACCTCGCGCGGCACCACGCCGTGCGCCGTGGTGAACTCGACGTTGGCGGTCTCGATGGTCACGCGGCCGCCGGTCGGCATGGCGTCGCGGGCGTTGATGACCAGGTTCACCAGCAATTGGTCGAACTGCGCCCGATCCGCCATCACGTGGTCGAGGTCGGCGGCGAGCTTCGTGTCGATCGTGATGTCCTCGCCGATCACGCGTTTCAGCATGTCCACGTCGGCCAGCACCACCTCGCTCAGGTCGAGGACACGAGGCTCGACCATCGACTTGCGGCTGAACACCATCAGCTGCCGCGTCAGCTCGGCCGCCCGCTCGCCGGCCTTGTGGATTTCCTCCACCAGCCCGCGCACGGGGCTGTCGGCCGGCAGCTTCATCAGCACCAGCTCGCTGTAACCGTCGATGACGGTCAGCATGTTGTTGAAGTCGTGGGCGAGCCCTCCGGCGAGGCGGCCCACGGCCTCCATCTTCGCGGACTGGCGCAGGTTCGACTCGAGCCGGCGGGTCTCGGTGATGTCGTGCGCGATGCCCGCCACGGCGACGACCTGACCGTGCCGATCGTGGATGGGCGACATGCTGAGCGAGATGGTGACGGGTGAGCCGTCCTTGCGGCGGTGTACGGCATCGAACGCCGGGATGCGCTCGCCGGCGCGCACCCGGTCCAGCAGGTAGTGGCGGTCGCGCGTGCGCTCGGCCGGCACCAGCATCGAGACGTCCTTGCCCACGATCTCGTGAGCGGGATAGCCGTAGAGCCGTTCGGCGCCGGGGTTCCACGAGATGACCGTGCCGTCCAGCGTCAGGCTGACGATGGCATCGTCGGTGCCTTCGACGAGGGAGGCGAGGCGGAAGCGCTCGTCGCGCTCGCGATCCAGTTCCGCCGTCAGCTGCGTGTGCCTGACCGCCAGCCCCACGACCACACCCAGCGTGGACAGTACCGGGACGATGTCGGGGCCAAACGCACCGGGCTTCCTGGCATAGACGGCCAGTACCCCGTACGGGCGCGGGGCATCGCCGATCAGGACGGCGGCCACTGACCTGAAGCCGTTGGCGAGGAAGATCGGCGGCTCGTTGCGGCGTTCGCGAAGATCCGGGATCAGCACGGCCCCTTTGGCCGTCTCCAGGACCTCAGGCGCGTGCCAGTGGGCGGCCGTGGCGAGGTCGCGCACGGTCGGCGCCGGCTGCCAGCCAAAGGCTCCGCTGGCGGTGGTCAGGCGGTTGCCGAGGGTGCGTTCGAGGACAAGGGCAGCGTCGCCGCCGGTGGTCTCGGCTGCCAGGCGTGCCGCTTTGGCGAGAAGCTGGTCGAGCTGGTCGCCCTTCCAGACGTCACGCCCCAGCCGGGACACGGCCTCGATGGCCGGATTCGAGGTTGGGGGCCGCATCCTGTGCTCTTCTTTGTCGTGCGCGGGCTCGTGAAACTTTATACTTTCACACGAATGCCCGCCCTCGCGCTGTCAACGGCACCGCCCCGCGTCACGCTGCTGAGCGCACCGCAGGCTCCCTATGATGGGGCCATTGCCGCCGCGCGCACATGTTATTCGCCGCGGGTCATCACCCGGAACGAAATCACCGACAAGCAGCGCGACTCCATTGGCCCGCTCACCTTCGAGGGCGGCCACCACACCGTCTTCCAGCACGCCCACTTCGAGTTCGGGCTCGAGAACGTCTCGCGGCAGTTCGTGTGGAGCGTCCTGCACGCCTATCCGTTCTACAACTCCGAGCAGTCGAGCCAGCGCTACGTGAAGCTGAACGAGCCTCGCGCGTTCATGCCGCCGCTCGAGGGCGAGGCGCGCGACGTCTACGAGCAGGCCGTGCTGCGCGCGTGGGACGCTTACAGCGAGCTCTCGGCACTCCTCAAGGACGACGCCTGGGCGATTCTGAAGGAGTTGCGCTACGTGCGGCCGACGAACTCGCCCGCACGGCTGAAGGCGGTGGAGCGCGAAGCAGAGAAGAAGGCCATCGAGACGGCGCGCTACGTGATCCCGATCGGGGCGTTCACCTCGATGGTGCACACGGTGTCGGGTCTCGTCCTGCACCGCCTGCACCGGATGATGAACGCCGGCGACACGCCCTACGAAGCGCAGATGGTGATTGGCGCCATGGTGGACCTCGTGAACGAGGTCGACCCGCAGTTCTTCGACAAGGTCGGGCTCGAGACCCTCGGCTCCGGCGACCTGCCGGAGGCAGCGATTCCGCGGCCCCTCGCCTCCGGCGACGCGTTCGCGCGCGAGTTCGACCGGCGGCTGGATGGGCGGGTCTCGCGTCTGCGCGACTGGTCCCCGGGCGCCGAAGGCGTGGTGGCCGAGGCGGTGCGAGCCACCTTCGGCCTCACCGCCCCGGAGATGGACGACGCGGAAGCCATCGACCGGGTGATGAACCCGGCCCGGAATCCCTACCGGGTTGACATGCTCAACGTGTCGTATCACTCGCCGCTGATGCGCGCGCTCAACCATCCCAGCTATGTGTTCGAGAAGCGCCTGAGCCACACCGCCGATTCGCAGGATCAGCGCCATCGCATGGTGCCGGCCTCGCGGCCGATGATGACGTTTGCCGACACCGCGGAGCCTGACGTCATCACCCCACGCCTGATCCGGCAGAATCCCGCCGCGCAGGCGGTCTACGACCGCGCCATCCGCGACGCGTGGACCGCGAAGAACCGGCTGCTCGCGCTGGGCGTGCCGCTGGAGTTCGCGCTCTACCTGCTGCCCAACGCCAAGGCCCTGCGGATGGTGGAGTCCGGCCCGTTCATCGCGCTGCAGCACAAATGGACGCTGCGCACGTGCTTCAACGCGCAAGAAGAGATCTACCTGGCGTCGATGGACGAAGTCGAGCAGGTGCAGGCCGTCCACCCGCATCTCGGCAAGTTCCTCGGCCCGCCCTGCGTGCTGCGCAATCGCATCGTCTCGCCGCGCTGCACCGAAGGCACGCACTTCTGCGGCGTGCCGGTGTGGCAGTCGTTCCCCCATGCGGAGCGCCGGCTGTGAGGAAGGTCTTGCATCCTGGGTCTTGGGTCTTGAGTCTTGAGTCTTGGGTCTTGACACTCTGCCCTTCCGGCTGCCGGCTGCCGGCTGCCGACTGCCGGTTCTAGTTCCCCCGTGTCCCCCGCCTGGCTCGCCCACCTCTACACGGCGCTCGGCGCGGTGCTCGCGCTGTTTGCGACGGAGGCGGTGTTCCGCTCCGACTTTCGCGCCGCCTTCCTGGCGCTGGCGGCGGCCACCTTCGTGGATGCCACCGATGGCTGGCTTGCCCGCGCCCTGCGCGTGAAGCAGGTGCTGCCGGGCGTCGACGGCGGGCGTCTGGACGACATCGTCGACTACCTGACCTACGTGTTCGTGCCGGTCCTGCTCCTGGGGGCGGCCGGACTGCTGCCGGACGGCTGGGCCATGGGCGTCGGCGCGGCGGTGCTGCTGGCCAGCGCCTACGGCTTCGCGCAATCGGACGCGAAGGTGGTCACCTCGGACCACTATTTCACGGGATTTCCGTCGTACTGGAACATCGTCGCGCTCTACCTCTACGTGTGGCGCCTGCCGGCCGGGGTGAACGCCGCCCTGATCCTGCTTCTCGCCGTGCTCGTCTTCGTGCCGATCCGCTTCGTCTACCCCTCCCGCACGGTCGTGCTGCGCGCGCCCACCCTGGTGCTCGGTGCGACCTGGGGTGTGCTCGTCCTCGTGATGATCTGGCGTCTCCCCGCCACCGACGGCCCCTGGGCCGCGCTGTCGCTCGTGTTTCCGGTCTACTACGCCGTGCTCTCGCTCTGGCTACACGCCCGCTCCGCGCGCTAAGATCATCCGTTCACCACGTCATCAGGTCACCAGCTTCTTGTCGCCCTTAGTCATCATCTTCCTGACCGTCTTCATCGACCTGCTGGGGTTCGGCATCATCATCCCGCTGCTGCCCTTCTATGCGGAGTCGTTCGGCGCCAACGGGTTCACGGTGGGCCTGCTGGGCACCAGTTTCTCGCTGATGCAGTTCCTGTTCTCGCCGGTCTGGGGGCGTCTCTCCGACCGGATCGGACGACGGCCGATCATCCTGGTTGGCCTGGCGGGCTCGTGCGCCTCCTATCTGGTGCTGGCGCTGGCGGACACCCTCGCGCTCGTCTTCATCGCCCGCATCGTCGGCGGCATCGCGGGAGCGAACATTCCGACCGCGCAGGCGTACATCGCGGACGTGACAACCCCCGAGAATCGCGCGAAGGGCATGGGACTGGTTGGCGCGGCTTTCGGCCTGGGATTCATCTTCGGGCCCGCGCTGGGCGGCATCCTCAGCCATCTCGGACCGGCGGCGCCGATGTGGTTTGCCTCGGCACTCTGCGGCGCGAACCTGATGGCGGCGTATTTCCTGTTGCCGGAGTCGCGCTCGGCCAACCCGGCGAGGCCGACGCTGGGCCGCATGGACGCCTTGCGCCGGGCGATGGCGGATCGGCGGCTGCTGCTCCTGCTGGCGCTCTACTTCATCGTCACCGCGGCGTTCTCGGGCTTCGAGACCACCTTTGCGCTGTTCAGCGAGCGGCGGTTCGGCTTCACGATTTCCACCATCGGCTATCTGTTCGCGTTCATCGGCGTCACGCTGGCCGTGGTGCAGGGGCTGCTGGTCGGGAGGGCGGTGAAGCGGGTGGGCGAGGCGCGGCTGATTCCGATCGCGATTGCGATCATCGGCATCGGCATCGGCCTGGTGCCGTTCGCGTGGAGCGTGCCGACGCTGCTCGTGGCGATCGGGACGCTGGCCGTGGGCATGGGCTTCAACGGCCCGGCGCTGTCGTCGATGGTGTCGCGGCTGACGCACGCCGACGATCAGGGCGGCATGCTGGGACTGGCGTCGTCGCTCGCCAGTCTCGGGCGCGTGGTGGGGCCCGCATGGGGCGGGTTTCTCTTCGACAACATGGGCATGACCTCGCCGTATCTGAGCGCCGCGGCCATCATGTTCGTGGCCGTGGGCGTGGCGATCGCCTCGCTGCGGTCGGCCTAGCTTCCGGATATCTCTTGTGAACATCGTCAGACTGCATGCGGCCAATCCAGGGCCCTACACGGGCGCCGGCAACTGGACCTACCTCATTGCCGGCGATCCGCCGCTGCTGATCGATGCCGGCGTCGGCCGTACCGAGCACCTCGAGGCGATCGCCGCCGCTGCCCCGGATGGGCCCACGCGGGTGCTGGTCACGCATGCCCATCCGGACCACGCCTCCGGCGCGCCCGCGCTCGCCGGGCGCTGGCCGTCGATCGCGTTCAGCAAGATGCCGTGGCCGGAGCAGGACCTCACCACGATCGCGTGGGGGAGTCTGGCCGACGGCGATCGCGTCACCACGGGCGAGGGCGTGCTGGAAGTCGTCCACACGCCAGGGCATGCGCCGGACCACGTGGTGCTGTGGCACGAGGAGTCGCGCACCGTATTCGGGGCGGACCTCCTGCAAGTGGGGAACACCGTGGCGATCCCGGCGTCGAGCGGGGGTGATCTGGCGGCCTACCTGCGTTCACTGCGGCGCGTGCAGGCGCTCAGGCCGTCGCGGGTGCTGCCGGCGCACGGGCCGATCATCGAAAACCCGCTCGCGCTCATCGAGCAGTACCTGGCGCACCGGCATCATCGGGAAGTGCAGGTCCTCTCCGCGCTCGAGGCCAGGCTCGACACCGTGGACGCCATCACCGAGCGCATCTACGCCGGCCTCAACCCGCAGTTGGGCCCGCTGGCCCGTGAGAACGTGCTGGCGCACCTGTTGAAGCTGCAGCAGGAGGGCCTGGCGCGCCGGGACGGGGCGCGGTGGGAGAGTGTGAGCTGACGGCAGACGGCAGACGGCAGACGGCAAAAGGCAAAAAGGCTGAGGACCGGGCAGAACGACCGGGCAGAACGCCCGGGGGGCTGCCGGCTGCCGTGCGCCGTCATACACTTACCGTATGAACAACGTCATCGACTTCATCCACGTCCACCGCGACCGCTACGTTGACGAGCTGAAGCAGTATCTGGCCATCCCCAGCATCAGCGCGCTGCCCGGCCATGCGGCCGATGTGCGCCGCTGTGCCGAGTGGACTCGCGACGAGATGACGCGCATCGGCCTGCAGAACGCCCGCCTCGAGGAGACCCCCGGTCACCCGGCCGTCTACGCCGAGTGGCTGGGCGCGCCCGGTGCGCCGACGATTCTCTTCTATGGCCACTACGACGTGCAGCCCGTCGATCCGCTCAACCTGTGGACGTCGCCGCCCTTCGAAGCGACCGTGCGCGACGGCGAGATCTACGCGCGCGGTTCGGCCGACGACAAAGGCCAGGTCTTCATGCACTTCAAGGCGGTCGAAGCGCACATGAAGCAGAACGGGCGCCTGCCGGTGAACATGAAGTTCCTCATCGAAGGCGAGGAGGAAGTCGGCAGCGCGAATCTCGATGAGTTCGTGCGCGCCCACAAGGAGCTGCTGAAGGCCGATGTCGTGGTCATCAGCGATTCGCCCATGTTCGATCGCGACGTCCCGTCCATCTGCTATGGCCTGCGCGGCCTCGCCTACTTCCAGATCGACCTGCGCGGCTCGAAGAGCGACCTGCACTCCGGTTCGTTCGGCGGCGCGGTGGCCAATCCCGCGATGGTGCTGGCGCAAATCCTCGCGCAGGCGAAGGACAAGAGCGGCAAGATCAAGATTCCGAACTTCTATGATGACGTCGTGGAGCTGCTCCCCGAGGAGCGGGCAGAGTTCGCGAAGTTGCCGTTCAACGAGAAGAAGTACCGTCAGGATCTCGGCGTGCCGAAGCTGTTCGGCGAGAGCGGCTACACGACGCTCGAGCGCACCTGGGCGCGGCCCACGTTCGAGGTCAACGGGCTGCTCTCCGGCTTCACCGGCGAAGGCGCCAAGACGGTGCTCCCGGCCGTGGCCATGGCCAAGGTGAGCATGCGCCTGGTGCCGAACCAGGACCCGAAGAAGATCGGTGACCTGTTCGAGGAATGGGTGCGCAAAGTGGCGCCGAAGACGGTGGAGACGACGATCACGCGCATGCACGGCGGCAAGCCGTGGATGACGGCCTTCGACAACCCGTACGTGCAGGCGGCCGGGCGCGCCATCGAGGCGGGCTTCGGCAAGCGCCCGGTCTTCAACCGCGAGGGCGGGTCGATTCCGGTGGTCTCGACGTTCCAGGAGGAGCTCGGGCTGCCGTGCGTCCTCTTCGGCGTCGGCCTCCCCGACGAGAACGCGCACGCCCCAGACGAGAAGCTCGACCTCGGCAATTTCCATGGCGGCATCATCTCGGCCGCGCATCTCTACGCCGAGATCGGCGCGATGAAAGCGTAGAGTGCGGGCGCGCCTCGTCGCCCTACAGACCGGTTGGGTGGCCGCAGGCCGGAGCCCGGTGCCGAGCGACGTGGCCACGCCGCTCGACAGCATTCGTGACGCTCTCGGTGCGAGCCGGGATCGGTCGTGTAACGATCCCGCCGGCTTCTGCACTAGCCCGCAGGAGGCCGGCCTGCCAGCCCCCGGCAGGCCGGGTCGGACGATGAGGAAATCGATTGTGATCCTGCTCGTGGGCGCGCTGCTGGCGACGTGGGCCGAGGGACATGCCGGTCCGAAGCTCGAAACGTTCGCGGACCTGGTGTTAGCCGCCCGGTAGCACGGATAGGCGAGGCTCGAAGCCCACCTCTGTCCACCGAAGCCTTGGCGAAGCCCCAAGACCCAAGACTCAAGACGTCTTAATTCATCTGCGCCGCCCGCCGGCGCAGCGTCTTCACGTGATCCCACACCTGCTCGGTTTCCTTGCGCTGCTCCTCGTCCTGCTCGACGAGCTTGGCCATCTTCAGGTACTGTTCGAGGTCCTTCAGCGCGTGGAAGACGTCGTTCATGTGGTACGCCAGCAGTCCGCGATCGCGCAGCTCCGAGAGTGACGTCGGCTGCAACGCCAGCAGGATGTCGGTCACCTGCCGGGCCTGCGGGAACGATCGCATCCGCACGTAGAGCCGCTTCATGTTGAGCAGCATCCGCACCAGGATCTGGCGCCGCGTGGCCCGCGCCAGGAGCGACGGCGAGAACGCCGCGTCGTCGCCCATGTGCCGCTGCAGCAGCGTGCGGCAGTCGGGCTCGTTCAGGATGGCGCCGCCATGGAACGGGTCGATGATGAGCCCTTCGTCCGGATCGTCGGTGTGCAAGTCCTGCAGGGCGCGCACCAGGAAGTGGCCGGGGAAGTTGACCCCTTCCACGCGCACGCCCGCGCGGCGTCCCACCTCGATGTAGATCAGGGCCAGCGAGATGGGGATGCCGGTCCGCTTGTCCAGCACCTGGTTGAGGCAGCTGTTCCGCGGGTCGTCGTAATGCTCGCGGTTGCCGGAGAAGCCCAGTTCGTTGAACAGGTACTTGTTGAGCGCGTCCACGCGCGCGCCCAGCGGGGCGTCCAGGCCGGTGTCGCTCGCGATGCGATACGCCGCCGCGATTCCCATCTCGTCGATCCGGTCGAGGTAGGGCCCGGGATCGAGGTGCGGGTACTCGAGACGCGCGATCAGGAACGCGGGGGCCGCCAGGTCGGGACCGGGCCGGTCCGCGGCGTCAGCAATCCGTTCGGCGAGCGTGCGGGGCACGGGCATGTCAATCGGCAACGAGCGCGTCCAGTCGATCCAGCGTCAGGTCCGACAGGCCGCCGCAGACGAGCTCGGCGTCCTCGCGTAGCTCCGACGCGCTGTAGGTGTTGGTCACGGCCACCAGGCGCAGGTCCGCGCCACGGGCCGAGACGAGCCCCCATTTGGAGTCTTCGATCGCCACCGAGCGCCACGGTTCGAGCGGCAGGCCGGTATGCGCCTTCAACCGTGCAAAGGCGGTGATGTACGGCTCCGGGTGAGGCTTGCTGCGCGCGGTCTGGTCTGCCCCGACGATCACCGGGAACAGTTCGCGCAGCCCCGCTCGCTCGAGGATCTCTTCGATCTCGTGGGTGAGCGCACCGGACGCAATCGCGATCGGGACGACCGCAGCCGCGGCCCGGATGAAGTCGGCCGCACCGGGATAGAGCATCTCGCCGGCTGCGGCGAGCTCGTCATAGCGCTCGCCCTTGCGGGCGATGAGCGTCGCCATCTCCTCCTCCGCCAGCGTCACCCCGCGGTCCTTGCTGAGCGTCCGCAACACCCCCACATCGTCGTAGCCAAGATAGCGGTCGTAGTAGTCGCGTTCCGAAAGTGGGAGGCCGCGCGGCGTGAGGACTTCCTGATAGGCGCGCAGGTGCAGCCGCTCGCTGTCGGCGATCACTCCGTCGAAGTCGAACACGATGGCGTGGAGGGGCATGCCTAGCGCGCTGCGCTGGCCGATTCCGGCAGCCGTTCGCCCGCGCGGATCGCGATGGCGAGGCGATTCTCCGCGGGTGGGAACGGGCAGTCGTATTCGGCGTTGTAGTAGCAGAACGGGTGGTACGCACCGTTGAAGTCGATGACGTAGATTCCCGTCGCCGTCGGGTCGAGCTCCATGTAGCGCCCGGCCGCATAGGTCTCGGTTCCGCTCGTGGTGTCGGCAAAAGGCACGAACAGCCGGGACACCGGTTGCCCGACCTCGCTGAACGCCGTCAGCCGCATCGGCTGGCCCTGCAGGCTGAACCTGAGCGTGCCGATGCGCTCGTAGTCGCGGAGCTTGCCGGTAGAGGTCGGGATCTTCAGCCGCGAGCGATCCGGCGACATCTCCAACTCGGCCGGCACGGCGAACGCCTCGTCTATGGCGTAATAGGCCAGTGGCAGCAGCGCGTTGCGCTTGTCGGGGGGGATCGGCGAATCCGGCGACGAGCGGAAGCTCTCGTCCTTCAACGCGCGGTTCTGCGCGATGGTCGTGCCGTAGTCCTCGACCCCGGAGCCCGGCGCACAGGCGGCGAGGGCAGCCATGGCCAGCAGGGCCATGCCCAAGGCGTATCGTCTCACCGAACAAATATACCCCGGCGTCCAGGGTCCGGGGTCCGGTCTCCGGCTTCCGGTGTCGCTCTCCCGGGCTGCCGGCCGTTCGAATCTCTCGGCGGCCGAACAATGGGTGCATGGGTCACGCTGTCCGCGTACAGCAAAAGGGCCAGAGCGCTCGCGCGCTCCGGCCCCTGCTTGCCACTGAACCCCAGCTCCGGCGACCGGACCCCAGTTCCGGCTACCGGAGACCGGACACCGGACACCGGATACCGGATACCGGATACCGGATACCGGTTCCCTACCCCTGCGCCACGTTCGTCTGCCGCGTCTTCGCGGGGAAGATCTGCTTGAAGGCCACCATGAACCGGTCCATCTCCTCGGCCGTGCCGATCGAGACGCGGAGGTGCTCCAGCATCGGCGGGAACGGACGGCCGACGAGCACTTCCTTCTGGCGGAACTCCTCGATCACCGGCTGCACCTGGCGGCCCAGGTGCACCATGAAGAAGTTCGTCTCCGACGGAATCACGTCGTAGCCGTAGGCTTTGAGGTCGTCGGAGGTCTTCGTGCGGAGCGCGATGACCTTGCTCTTGACCTCGGCCTGCGCGGCCGTGTCCAGCAGCGATGCCGCGCCGCCGTGCTTCACGAGCACGTTGATGCTGTTCATCGCGAACGGGCGCATCTTCTGGATGATCGGCGCCGGCGCCACGGCGTACCCGAGCCGCATCGCCGCCAGGCCCGCGATCTTCGAGAACGTGCGCGCCACGATCACCGGCCGGCCCTCGAGCACGTAGGGAATGGCGGTCTCGTAGTTCGGGGTGTTGACGAAGTGGTGATACGCCTCGTCGATCAGGATCGGCATGTCCTTCGGCAGGTTGTCGATGATCTGCTTCACTTCCTGCTTTGGCACCACGATTCCGGTCGGGTTGTTCGGGTTGCACAGGTAGTAGAAGCCGACCTCGGCGGCGTGCTTGTTGGCCGCCTCGATCATCGCGCTGGTGTTCTGCTGGAAGTCGGCCAGGAGCGGCACCTTGATAGCCTCCGCCTTGATGGCGGTCGCGTGCTGGTAGACCGATCCGTAGGACGGGTCGGCGCCCACCACCTTCTTGCCGCCCAGCAGGAACGTCGTTCCGACGACGTCGAGGATTTCGCCGGAGCCGGCGCCGAGCAGGATGTTCTCGGCCTTGACGCCGTGGTGCTCCGCGATTCGCTGCACGATGTTGCCATCGGGATAGCCGTAGCGGCCCACGTACTTCCAGGCGTTGTTCATCGCCTTCATCACCGATTCAGGCGGGCCCCAGTTGTTCTCGTTGCTGGAGATCTTGGCCATCCGGTCGTACTGCTCCGGGGTCATCGGCCCACGCGCGCGCTGCGCAGCCACGGCCGCCGGACCGCCCTGGGCCCAGAGTTCAGCGCCGGGCCTCGTGCTCAGATAACCCACCGCCGCCGCCATACCGCCCATGAAGTTGCGCCGTGAAACCGCGTGTCTGGCCATATCTCCCCCAGAACAGAACCGCCCAACCTTGGAACTCTAGAACCTGGACCCCGACAACCCCAAGGTTCCGCGCCGATTGTAGCCGCGAACCCGCCCGGCGTCGAACCTCGGCCGGCTCGGCCGCAGCCGGGCCAACTGGGTCTAATCCCACAGTTCACCTGGAGCTGTCGGATCCACCACTCAAGTCAGCTGAGGGGTTAGAAGAGGCCCGCGACGAAGAGCAGGAGGCCCGCGCCAGCCGCGAGTTGCAGGCCCAGGGTGGCCTGATCGCGCAGGAAGAGGATGCCGAAAATCAGCAGGCCCGCCGCGCCCATCAGGAACTCGCGGTAGCGGTCGTTGAAGGTTTCCTGCACACCCTGGCCGCCCGCGCGACGGCGGGTGAGGTCGATGATGGCCGAGGCGATCTCGCGGTCGGGCTCGCGGCCCAGCTCGAAGTAGCGCCCGCCGCCCGCGGTGGCGATGGTGGAGAGCGACGATCGATCCAGGGTCGACCGGATCGCGG
>Ga0105103_10000701_pt1 | contig 18953 bp, 16 predicted proteins | sample PPLLaktember2015_2_FD_79107 | JGI IMG/M metagenome (GOLD analysis project Ga0105103, IMG submission 79107) | Freshwater sediment microbial communities from Prairie Pothole Lake near Jamestown, North Dakota, USA - PPLs Lake P7 Core (6) Depth... | ecosystem: Environmental > Aquatic > Freshwater >...
CAGACATGCGGGGCGGCAACATCAAGCGTGTGGTATCGGCCGTGGGCGAGGGATCGATTGCCGTGGTGTTCGTGCGCCGGGTATTGAGCGAGTAGAGGAGCGGACACGTGGCACGAAGATGCTGGGCGTTGACCGTCATGGCAGTGGCCGCCATCCTGGTGGGTCACGCTCAGTCGCCGGTGGGGCGCTATCACCTTCAGAGCAACATCTGGGTCAACCTGCATCAGCGGCTGATGCACGCGGCCCGCTTCAAGTCCGCTCCGCCAGCGGCGCTGGCGGCCACCGACGCGGCGACCTGGGCACGGGCCGTCGACAGTTACCGCACCTTCCTCGGCAAACGGAACCCCATCTTCGACGATGGCCTCGTGGCCATGAACGCCGCGCTGTCGGCGTCGGGCCGCGAGCTGCCGGAGACCGTTCCAGCAGCCGCGGCGCGCGCCCTCGAGACGGCGATGCCGCTCTACCGATCCGCGCTATGGGAGCATGACGATCGCGCGAACCGTTTCTGGATCGCCATCGCGGCGCCGATGCTCGCGTTGGCTGGCGACGAACTCTCTGAGGCGCACGCGAAAGCCTATGGGACGCCGTGGCCGACGAGGATACTGGTCGACGTCACGTCACACGCATGGGAGTTCGGCGCCTACACGGTGGGCGAAGGTGACACGGCGCATGCGGTCATCGCCAGCACGGAGCCCGCCTACCAGGGCTTCGGCGCACTCGAGGCGCTGATGCACGAGCCGTCGCATGCGATTGTCGGCGCGACGTCCGCGGCGATTGGCGCGGACCTCACGCGGCTCTCACGGGAACTCGGCTTGCGGCCGATGGCCAACCTCTGGCACGCCATTCTGTTCTACACCTCGGGCGAGCTCACCAGACGCGCGCTGGCTCGGCGAGGGGTGACGGACTACCGCCCCATGATCCTTGGCATGTACGACGGCCCGTTTCGAGGCTTCAGGCCTTCGCTCGAGACGCACTGGCAGGCATACCTCGACGACCAGGTGTCGCTGGATGCCGCCCTGCGGCAGATCGTCATCGAGACGTCGCCGTCGAAGAAGTGACGGCCGTCAGAACCCCGGTGTCAGGTGGAACGACCACATCCATCCCCGGGTGGGCCGGTCGAATGGGCGTGCGATGTCGAACTGGCCGATCGCGAAACCCAGCAGGTTGACGCGGATCGTCACCCCGGCGCTCGACACGCCTTGTCGTTCGCCACCGAACAGCCGCGGATTCGTGTCGCGCGTCCAGGCGACACCGCTGTCGACGAACACGGCCGCCTCGACCGGAAGGATCTTGCCGTACATCCCAGACCGCACGCCGAACGGGCGCAGGATGGGAAATCGCAGCTCGAGGTTGCCGAGGAGGAATCGCGAGCCCAGCAGGCGGTCGAACTCCTCGCAGGTGCTGCGTGGCCCGACCGTGCACTCCGAGGTGGTGAATGAGCCGATGTCGTAGCCGCGCACGAGTTCGGGATAGCCGATGAAGAGCGGAACCAGCCGGGCGTCCTCTGCTCCCGGCCCGTAGCGGCCGACGTGCATGATGCGCGCGGCCACCGTGTAGAAACTCACCGGCATGAAGTAGCGGCGGTAGTCCGCAATCGCGCTGGTGAACGAGACGGATCCGTAGGTCTGCACCGCTTCCAGCCGCGATCGGCGGCCCGCCACCGGACTGGTGGCGCCGAACACGGCGCTGTCGCCGACCAGGGCGGCGCCCGCCGTGGCCAGGTTGAGCGGCGCCGCGAGCGGGACGGTGACAGTGTCGTCGCTGAGGATGTCGCCGGTCTGCCACGAGCTGACGACGATCCGCCGTGTCTCTTCGTATGACAGATGGGCGTACCCGACGGCGGCGTCGATTCTTCGCGCGCGGCTGAACGGGTACGACAGCACGCCATTCACTCCTCGATAGGTCTGGCGCTGCACGATGCTTTCCTCGACATATGCCAGTTCGCCGCCCGCGACCGCAAGCCCGCTGACGAAGCCGCCGGCAATCGAAGGGGATTGCTCGGCGGCGACGCCCCAGTTCCAGCGGCGCGTGAGATTGCGGTACTCGACGAGCCCCCCGAACGTCTGCGCGAGTTCGCCGATGCCAAGCCCGTAGGTACTGGCGTCGATCGCGGTGGTCAGGGTCTGGTTGCCGAGCATGTCGCTGAACAGGAATGAGAGGCCTCCACCGAAGCTCGGGCCGAAGCGGCTGACGCCGACCCCGAGATAGGGTTGGCCGATGAAGTCGAGCGACAGCCGCGGGTGATAGGACTCCGACGCTGCCAGCGCGGCAGGCAGACCGGTGTGCGGATCGCGCAGCATGCGGACCAGATCGCCGGAGCGGCGCTGTTCAGGCGGGAGGGATGCGGGCCAGGGGGTCTCCGGCACCGGCACGAGGGGGGCACCGGCAAGGACCGGGGGGCTGTCCAGGACGAACAGACCGAGCCGACCGTTGTCGTAGGCACTGAAAGCGATACGGCTGGCCGCAGCGGACGCAGCCAGCGCCGGACTGAGTGCCGTCACGCCGCTGACGCCGGCATCGAGGTTGGTGACCTGACTGATGGCGCCGGTCTCGGTGGTCAGGCGGTAGATGTTGGTGACGCCCGTGCGGTCGGACAGGAAGTAGAGGGCATGGCCGTCAGCGGTCCATTGAGGGTTGGTGCTCTTGCCGCGGCCGAACGTCGGCCGCCGTTCGATCGCGCCCGTGGCCGGATCGATGGCGGCCAGTTCCGGCACGCCGGCCGCCAGGGCGTCCAGATTGGTCGTGAAGCGATCCGTGACGAACGCCACGCTGGAGCCGGTCGGAGACCACGCCGGCTGCAGATCGGCGTACGCGTCTGCGGTCAGCCGGCGCAGGGAGCGCGTGGACACGGTGTAGATGAAGAGATCGGATACCCCGCCGCTGGTCGCCGAGAACGCAATCCGATCGCCGTCCGGGGACCAGGACGGGCTGAGGATGTCACCGAGCGAGGGGAACGGAATCTCGAGATCGGCATGACCGGTCCCGGTATCCATGATGACGAGGACCGGAGAGCCCCCGCGGATGGCGCCAAAGGCGAACTGGCGGCCATCAGGGTGCCAGGAGCCCGCCGAGTTGATGAACTGCAGGCTGGTGAAGTGCGCGTCGACGGCGGTGTTCACCAGCCGGCGAATGATGCGTCCGCTCGAGGCATCCGCCAGATACAGATCCACCGACAACAGGGACCGCGCCGACAGGTAGACCACGCGTGTGCCGTCTGGACTGAGCGCCGGCGACACGTTGACGCCGCCTTCGCGTGTCCTGTCTTCGGTGATGCCACGCGCCAGTGACCCGGCGCGAACGGTGGCCTGGAGGATGGGGCCGTAGTGGCTCCTGATCGCGTCGTGCCACTCGCGCGAGAGATCCTTGATCGAGAGTCCAGTGACCGATGCCAGGACGTCGGTGGCGCTGCGCGCGTCGAGGGCATCGCTGAACACGCGCACGACCACCTCTTCGCCCCAGCGCCCGGCCAGGTACGCCCAGAGCGCGTGCCCCCATCGGTAAGGGAACAGGCGCGGGTCGTCGAGCTTGTCGATGTCGGGCAGCTTCTCGTCGCGCGAGCGGTCTCGAATCCACATCGCCGTGTTCGCATCGTCGGGACCGAGCGACAGGTATTCGGCCATGCCCTCGACCAGCCACAGCGGCAGACGATCCAGGGCCGAGGCGCCTGCCTGCTCGCCGGGCCGCAGGGCCATGTCGTACTGGAACGCGTGGACGAGCTCGTGGCCGAGCACGTGGTCGGTCTCCGCCAGCGTCGCCGCCAGCGGCAGTACGACCCTGCGCTTCAGCCCCTCGGTCACGCCACCGGTACCCTCCTCGATGATGCCCGAAACGATGTTGGTCTGCGTGAAGTCGACGTGCGAGGCGTACAGGACGACGGGCTGACGGTCCTCCAACTGGTGATCGAGCAGTGCGGACAGGCGGCTATACCATCGCTCGGCCATCCGCGCCGCCTGCATCGCGGCATGACGCTCTTCCGGATAGAAGTAGATGTCGAAGTGCTCGGTCTGCAGGACCTCGAACGCGAAGGTGCGGTGTTGCACCTTGTTCTGGCCGAAGTACTGGGCAGCGGCTGGAGAAGAAGTGACCACGCCCAGCCACGCGGCCAGCAGGACGATGAGGACCCGGAGGCGAGGGGTTGTCATAAAGCACCACCACCGGATTTCCGACGGTCGGCGCGCGGTACAGGGATCGAATGCAATTCTCTTGCTAGGAAACTGACCGCCTGCGTCTGGATCGGGGGTTGCAATGGACCAGGCGGACGCCCTGATCATGCCGGACCCGATGAACCGCCAGATTGCCAGTCGGCTGGAGGAGGTGGCGTTGCTGCTCCGCGATCAGGGAGCCGGCGCTTATCGGGTGAACGCCTATCTGCGGGCCGCCGCCGTCGTCCGCAGCTGGCCCGAGCCGCTCGGCGACGTGTTCCGTTCGCGGGGGCTCGAGGGACTGGAGGCGCTACCGGGCGTGGGCATCAGCATCGCGCGCGCCATTCGCGAACTGTTGATGCACGGGAGGTTACCGATGCTCGACCGCCTGCGCGGCACGGGTGACCCCGTGCGGGTGCTGGCCTCCGCTCCGGGCATCGGCAAGCGGCTGGCCGACCGGTTGCACGAGGAACTGGGCATCGACACGCTCGAGGAACTGGAAACCGCCGCCCACGATGGGCGGCTGGCCTCGGTCGCCGGCTTCGGCGAGAAGCGGCTGGCCACCCTCCGTGATGCACTCGCGCAGCGCCTGGGGCGGGTCAGGGCTGCCCCAGTGACAGTTGGCCCAGCACCCTCCGTGACTGAACTGCTCGACGTCGACCGCGAATACCGCGAGAAGGCCGCCTCGGGGGAGCTTCAGCTGATCGCGCCTCGGCGGTTCAATCCCCGGCACGAGGCATGGCTGCCGGTGCTGCACACGCAGCGCGGTCACCGTCGCTACACTGCCCTCTTCTCCAACACCGCCCGCGCCCACGAGCGTGGCAAGACTCGCGACTGGGTGGTGCTGTACGTGGAGGACGGCCCCGGGGAGCACCAGTTCACGGCGATCACGGCGGACCATGGGCCGCTTGCGGGCCAGCGCGTCGTTGCCGGCAGGGAAGCGGAGTGCCAGGCGATGGCGCGGTGATTCGCTAGCTGGCGTGCCGGTCGATTGGCAGAGATGCGGAAATACCGTCGCGCGGCCGTTCCTGACGGCGCCCGTGCGCGGGCATGGTCCGGTGGCGGATTGTCGCATCCGTTTGCGTTTACTCCGGTGAGAGACACCGCATGGAGCGGTTCATCACGGGAGCGGCACATGGATGCGACGATCAGCATCGGGATACAGCCTCACAACACGCGGCCGGCGGCGGTCTGGAACGCGGGCGGGGAAGCCTACGAACAGATCAGCCGCGGCATCAGCGATTCGATCGAGCACTGCGTCCTTCGGCTGAGCCCGAAGCCGGGCGAACGGATCCTCGACCTGTCCACTGGCACGGGGTGGACCTCTCGTCTGGTCGCGCGTCGTGGCGCCACCGTGGTCGGCGTGGACATCGCGGACGGACTGCTCGAAGTGGCCCGTGCCCAGGCCCGGGCCGACGGTCTGTCGATCACCTACCAGGTGGGCGATGCCGAGGCGCTGCCGTTCGAGGATGGCGCGTTCGACGCGGTGGTCTCGACCTATGGAGTGATGTTCGCAAGCCGGCCCGACCGGGCCGCCGCCGAACTCGCCCGGGTCTGCCGGCCAGGAGGCCGGATCGCGCTCACCACGTGGCACTCGGACGGCAACGTGTTCGCGATGTTCCAGGTGATGAAGCGGTACATGCCAGCCCCGCCGAACCCGTCGCCGCCATCACCGTTTGCGTGGGGGCGCACGCAACGGATCCAGGAGTTGCTTGCTGACGCGTTCGCGCTCTCGTTCGAAGAAGGCGTGTCCTATTACCGCGAACCCAGTGGTGAGGCGGCCTGGGATACCTTCGCGCGAGGTTATGGACCCACGCGTACGCTCGCCGCCGCGCTCGATGCCGAGCGGCGCGAGGCGCTGCGTCGGGATTTCATCGCATTCCACGAAGCATTCCGCAGCGGCGAGGCGATCATGGTGCCGCGAAAGTACTGGCTGACCATCGGCCAGCGGGTTGGACGATGACCCTGAACTGGTGCCTCACGCCTTACAATGCGGCGTGCCGAAACTGACACGGGAGACCGATGACCGCTGACGAGTTCCGCGCGCTCGCGCTCGACCTGCCGGGCGCCGTCGAGCGGGCGCACATGGGCCACCCGGATTTCCGCGCCAACGGACGCATCTTCGCCACGCTGCACGCCGACGATGAGTGGGGCATGGTGAAGGTGCAACCCGCGGAGCAGCAGGCGCTGATCGCGGCCCACCCCGCCGTGTTCGTGCCGGCTACCGGCGCCTGGGGGCGGCAGGGCTGCACCAACGTGCGACTGAAGACGGCGAAGGCCGCGACCATCCGAGCCGCGTTGATGCTGGCCTGGGACTTCGTGAACAGCCAGAAACCTCCGCGCGCGAAGGCTGGCCGCAGGTCTTCGGGTTCGTAACCTCGTCGGGTGAGTAGCTCCCGGTCACGCCGCCTCCAGCGCCGCCGAGGCTGCGTGCCGCTCGATCTCCGTCAGATACAGCTGCTCCGTGCTGTTGACCATGCGTGCGAACCCATACTCGTTCTGCGCGCGCAGCCTGGCTTCCTCCCCGAGCGCCGCCGCGCGGTCCGGGTGATCCATCAGGTGGAGGACGGCGGCGGCCATCCGCTCCGGATCGTTCGGGGGAACGATGGTTCCGGTCACGCCAGAGGTGATCAGTTCGGGAATGCCGCCGACGCGCGTGGCCACGACCGGGAGGCCGGCGGCCATCGCCTCCATCACGGCGTTCGGCAACCCCTCGGAGTGCGACGGCAGCACGAAGATGTCCGAGTCGGCCAGCAGGCGCGGGACATCGGCGCACTCGCCGAGAAGATGGAAGCGGGCGCTGATGCCCCGATTGGCGACCCTGGCAGCAATCAGCGACGCCCGAGGCCCTGAACCGGCGATGTGGAACTCGGCATCCGGATAGCGCGCCAGGACGTGCGCGGCCGCGTCCACGAGCACGTCGTGGCCCTTCTCGGTGCGCAGGTTGGCGACCGTGACGATGCGGCGCAGCGCGCGTCGAGGCCGTGGCGCGGCAAACGCGGCCGTGTCGACGCCGTTACGGATGAGCCGAACGCATTCCTCGGGCACGCCTTCGCCCTTCAGGTGCTCCGCGCACGCGGTGGAGTTGGCCACCACCGCGTGAGCCGTGCGGTACGCCACCCGCTGACCTGCCCGCTGCAACCGGGTCTTGTCGCCGCTGTTCACATCGCGCCGGCTCCCGATCCGCGCCGGCACGCCGGCGAACGCGGCGGCCGTGAGGCCGAACAGGTTCGCGTACATGTCCACGGTGTGCACGAGCCTGATCTCGGCCTGCCGGCACCACGAGGCGAAGCGGAACCACTGCCGGACCGACGCGGGGTTGCGGAAGCCGGTGACGGGGAACACCTCGAGATTCACTGATTCGGGCATTTCTCGCAACAGCGCGCCACGCTTGTGAAAGCACGCGACGTGGACGCGAAAATGCTGCATGTCGAGCCGGCGCACCAGCTCGACGGTCTGACGCTCGGTCCCGCCGATGTCGAAACTGGTGAGCATGATGACGATGGGATAGGGGCGCATCGAGGTCACGGTCCGTCTTATGGAAGCGCCGGTGCTTCTGTCTGAAACAGCGGCCTTCGCGCGGGGCCTGGCTGCTGGGACCACGCCTGATCGAGGTAGCGCTGATGCCAGAGCTCGAACACGAGCAACTGCCAGAGGCGCAGCGAGTGTTCCCGCTTTCCGCTGACCTGTTCGGCGATCAGGCGATCGACGTAGGTGGCGTCGAAGTACCCGCGCTGCCTGGCGCGATCGGATTGCAGGGTCCCGGCGAAGGCATCGCGCAGGCGTCCGCGGAACCAGAGTCCGATGGGCACCGCAAACCCCTGCTTCCTGCGCGCCAGCACCTCTGCCGGCAGGATCGTCGACGCCGCACGCTTGAAGACGTGCTTGCGTTCGCCGTGGCGGATCTTCATGTGCGAGGGCAGCGAGGCGGCGAACTGCACCACCGCCTGGTCCAGCAGCGGCACGCGTGACTCCAGCGAGTGCGCCATGCTCATGCGATCGACTTTCGTGAGCACGTCCTCGGGCAGGTAGGTCTCGAAGTCCACGCGCATCATCTGACTGTGCCAATCGAGGCCGGCGAAGGCCTCGAAGCGGCTGGCGAGCGCGGATGCCGCGGACCCGGTGTCCACGGTGCGCCTGAACGTCGTCGAGAACAGCGCTGCCTTCTCGTCGGGCTGGAAATAGGCCACGGCGTCCGCGTAGCGGCCGCGAGGGTCCTGAGCGACGTGGCGCAGGAAGTTCCGTCCGCGCTGTCCGTGCGGAACCCAGCGCCAGGCGGCGCCAGCCAGTCGACGCCCGAGCCGCCCCGTCCAGCGATCGAAAGCCTCGACGCGCGGATGCGCGAAGTAGCGATCGTAGCCGCCGAAGAGCTCGTCGCCGCCGTCACCCGAGAGGGCGACCTTGACGTGCTGGGCCGCGAGCTGGCTGACGTACCACGTGGGGATGGCGGACACGTCGCCAAACGGCTCGTCGAAGTGATCGACCAGCGAGTCCAGTATGGACAACGCGTCGGGTCGCACGACGAACTCATGATGGTCCGTCCCGAAGTGTTCGGCCGTGCGCCGGGCGGCGGCCAGTTCGTCGAAGTCGGGTTCGTCGAAGCCAATCGAGAAGGTCTTGACCGGGCGCGGCGAGGCCTCGGCCATCAACCCGACGACGACGCCGGAATCGATGCCGCCCGACAGGAAGGCACCGATCGGGACGTCGCTGACCATGTGTGACGACACCGCGTCGGCGAGCACCGAGCGCAGCGTCTGCACCGCATCCTGATCGGTGCCCTGGAAGGTCTCGTCCTTCGGCAGCGTCCAGTACGGCCGCACCTCGTACTGGTCCGCCGACCACGAGAGCAAATGCCCCGGTGGCAGCTTGTGAATCCCCTTGAAGATCGATCCCGTACGCGGGGTGTACAGAAAGGAGAGGTAGTGGTCGAGGGCCTGCGGCTCGAGCTGCGGCGCGACTTCGCCGCTGGCAAGGATCGACTTGATCTCGGAGCCGAACACCAGACGCCGCGCCGACTCCGCATAGAACAGCGGCTTGATGCCGGCGCGGTCGCGGACCAGCAGCAGCTTCCGCGCGCGCGCATCCCACAAGGCAATGCCGAACATGCCGCGCAGGTGCGTGAAGGCGGCCTCGCCCCACTCCTCGTAGGCATGGACGATGGTCTCGGTGTCGGTGGCGGTGCGGAACCTGTGCCCCAGGCGCTCGAGCGCGGAGCGCAGTTCGCGATAGTTGTAGATCTCGCCGTTGAACACCACCCAGATGGTGCCGTCCTCGTTGGTGATCGGCTGATGCCCCGTGGCAACGTCGATGATGCTCAGACGGCGCATGCCGAGCGCCACGCCGTCGTGCACGTAGAAGCCCTCGTCGTCCGGTCCGCGGTGGCGAATGACGTCGCACATGGCCTGCACGAGCACCGCCCGCTGCTCGCGCGAGGGGCCGGCGCCGCCATCCCGCTCGACGAATCCCGCAATGCCACACATCGAAGTCAACCTTTCAACGTCAGCGCCGCCACACTACGGCAGGCCGCGCTGACAGTCTTTGCAGTACCCGTGCCCGTCCAGCTGCGCACCGCAGCATCCAGGCCGCTCCCATCGGCCGCATCGACGTGATTGGCGTCGCGGGTGGCGCTCATGCTGTCTCCAGTGGCGACACCGCCCCGAATGGCGCGCGAGACAGACGGCGATACGCCGAGAGCCAGCGATCGCGCACCTGATGCCAGGCGAAGGCCTCGGTCGAATCGTGGGCGGCGCGGGCGAGGCGGGCCGCCAGGCCGGGCTCCTCGAGCAACCGAAGGACCGCGGCGGCAATCTGCCGGTCGTCATCGAGAGGCGTCAGCAGGCCGTGCACCCCGTTGGTCAGGATCGCGGGCACGCCCCCAGCCTCGGTGGAGACAACGGGCAGCCCGCTCGAGAATGCCTCCAGCACCGACAGCGGCATGTTGTCGATGTCCGGCGACTGGAGATAGATGTCGGCCCCTGCATAATGGCGAGGCATGTCGGCGGGCGGGATCCGACCTACGAAGGCGACACCTCGCAGCCCAAGTGCCTCCGCGAGCCGGCGCAAGGCAGTGTCCTGCGACCCCGCGCCCACCACGGTCAGCGTTGCCTCTGGGTACCGTGCCTGGATGTGCCCGAACGCGCGCAGCGTGCAGGCCACGTTGTAGAGCGGCTCGAGGTTGCGCGTGGACAGGAACCGCGGCTGCGGCCGTTGGCGCAGGCGGAACCTGAACCGCTCCCGGTCGATCACGTTGGGAATGACCTCCGCCTGGAAGCCGAAGGTGCCGAACACGTCTGACAAGAACCGCGACGGCACGACGATGTGCCGGACGTGCGCCAGGGCGCGTCGGGTGACGCGAGATCGGCGCAGGTGGTCGGGCGCCTCGCCGCTGTGATAGTTCAGCAGCACCGGCTTGCCCAGCCATCGGGCGACGAGGATCGCAGGCAGGGGCGACAACAGAAACGACGCGTAGGACGCCGAGAAGACGTGCACCACGTCGGCGCGCCGCAACTCGCGCCACAGCAGGGGCCAATAGGCCGCCTGGGTGACGAGGGTGCGCGCGTATTTCACGCGCGCCAGCGGACCGATCGACCCCGCCGGCTCCGGGTTGATCGGCACCAGCCAGGCGTGCACGTCGGGATCGCGATTCCATCCGGCGAGCAATTGCCCGGCCTGCACGGACTGCCCGCCCAGCATGGACAGCGTCGGGGCCACGATGGCCACGTTCAGTCGGGCCGTCATGCGTCCCGTCCGCCCGCGCGGCGTGCCATGGGGACCAGGCCCGTCTCACCCGCGGCCGAGCGGCGCACGAGGTCGGTCCGCGCCATGGTGATGTCGTGGGCCGCGACGATGAAGGCGAGCAGGTAGTAGAACGTCCAGTAATAGCCGATGGAGGCGAACTGCGCGCACGTGAACCAGCCGGCGAACCCGGCGATGGAGGCCGCGACGTGCGAGCGCATCCACTCGCCTTCGAGGGGCGTGAACGCCAGGGCGGCGGTGCGCGAGGCCGGCGTCTCGCGTCGGGGCCGCCGTTCGCGCGGCAGCCGGCGTTTCGTCCTCGCCAGCGACCAGATCGGCCGGACCATCAGGAAGACGAAGATCGCACCACCGAAGATGCCGAGTTCGGCGAGGATCTGCAGGACGACGTTGTGGGTCTCCTGCCACATCACCACTCGCTCGGGTGGGTTGTAGTTCCTGAACTGGTTGACGCCCACGCCCGTGAACGGGTGATCGAGGAACGTCTGCCAGCCCATGAGCATCAGTTCCTTGCGCGCCTGACGGGAGCCGGTGGGGTCCTCCTCCTGGTTGACGATGCTCGACAGCCGCGTCCAGAACGCGTCGGGCAGCAGCGGCACCGTAACCAGCGATCCCACGAGCAGCGCCGCAATCAGACGCGTGCGGAATCGACCCGCCTGCAGCAGCATGACGAAGCCGGTGACGCCAAGGCCGAGCATGCCCGCCCTGGACTTCGTGAACATGATGACGGCCAGCATCAGGACGGCGATGGCGAGAGCCAACAGGCGTTTCGGGGCGCGATCGCGTCCCAGCGCCGCGAAGGTGGCGAACGGCAGAAAGGTCACCATGTTCATCGCGAGGTCGTTGGGGTTGCCCATCAGGCCGGAGGTGGCGCCGCCCAGGCGTCCATCCTCGACGAGGTTCACGCCACGCACGTAGTCGATGCAGCCGCGCAACGCGACGTAGCCCATGGCCAGCACGATCAGCCAGGTAATCCGGCGCAGCAGCTCCGGACTCCTGATGCTGTGCGTCAGCAGGATGAAGATGAGGGCCACCTTCAAGTACACATCCATCATCGCGTTGATGGAACCGCCGGGCCAGATCGAGAACGGCGCCGTGGCCATCATCACCCCGGCCAAGCCGATCACACCCGCCAGTTCCGGCGAGAACCGGAGCAGCGGAAGCCCGGACGAGATGCGGTTGATCGCGAGTGCGACCAGGGCCACGACGGCGGTGACCTCGCTCAGGTGAAGCGGCGACAGGATCTCGATGGTGTCTTGAGGCCGGAAGAACAGCAGTGCCGTGAAGACGCAGGCTCCCCAGTACGCCGCGTTCGGCCGCACCACGGGCAGCGCGAAAGGGACTGGCGCACTGCCGCCGGGCCGCCCGGGGGGCGCCGGCGGTGCCGGCGGATCGCCCTTCGGCCGGAGGACCGTAGTGGCGGCGCCGTGGTTGAATGCAAGACCTTCGATCACGATCTCATCGCCACAGTTCCCGGTGACGGCCGAGCGACAGCAGCCCGGCGACCGCCGCATAGTTCATCAGGACGAACGCGAATGCCACTCGAGCGGCTCGGTTGATGGCGGTGCTGATCATGGCCTGCCTTTCAGGAACGCGGTGCGTTCAGAGACTGCACGTGGCGTGACTGGCGGCGCGTCAGCGGGGGAGGTCAGTCGCCGGCGGTCGTTCCGATCGAGATAGGCGCCATACGCGGCGAGGGCATAGAAGCCCAGCTGCGCGGCGAACATCAGGGCGTAGAACGTCGAGCCCACACTCAACACGGCGCTGGAGAGCAGCAGAGCCAGCAGGGCGTAGGGCACGAGCAGACGCCCCACCTTGTGGGAGAGGTACTGGAGCCAGACGGGGTTCTTCCTGGGGTTCAGCAACCGCGGCTCGAGCCAGAGGATCTGGAAGTTGCCGGCCAGCGTCCGAATCTTGCGCCGCAGCTCGGCCGGTGCCGGCACGGTCGTGTCGAACGCGCGCGCGCTGGCCTCGAACACGACCCGCGTCGACGCCATCACCGCTCGCATCGGGGCCAGCACGTCATCGAGGATGGTGTTCTCGGGCAGGGGCTGCCAGAACTCGCGGCGCAGGGCGTAGATGGCGCCCGTCGCGCCCATCATCGAGCCGATGCGGCTTTCCTGGCGGCGCAGCCACTTCTCGTACTTCCAGTAGCCGCCGACGCCATCACTGATGCCAGAGACGGTGCTCTCCCCCGACTCGCAGTCGAGAATCAGCTCGCCGCTGACCCCGCCAACGGTCGGGTCGGCGAGCGGTGCGACCAGCGCGCGGAGCGCGTCTGACGCGAAGCGCTGCCGTACGTCGGCGAACACCAGGATGCTGTGACGGGCCCGGACCACGCCCTCGTTGAGTGCACGAGCCTTGCCACCTCCAGAGAGATGCACGCTTTCCACGGCGGGGGCATACCGGCGCAGGATGTCAGACGTCGAGTCGGTGGAGCCGTCCGACACGACGATGATCTGCAGCCGCCCCCGCGGGTAATCGAGTGCCAACAGATTGTCGAGGCGCGCGCTCAGCCGTTCGGCCTCATTGCGCGCGGCGACGATCACCGAGAGATGAGGAGTCTGCGGCTCGGCCGATACCGGACGAGGAGCCACCCGAGCCCAGAGCCCCAGGAGCGCCGGGTACAACAGGTACACATAGACCACGATGAAGGCCGATGCCCAGAACACAACGGTCATCGACTCAGCTCCTGACGCTGGTGGTTGAGGTCCCCGACTCGAGCGACACGTCGCTCGCCGACGGGGCCGCGTGCCCCGCGGCCGCACCGTTGGTCCACCGCCGTTCCGCTGCCGCTGGCGCCCACGGGCGCCTGCCTGGCGTCCGCGACCCGAGCATGCCCGCCGACTCGAGCTCGCCGATGACGGTCGCGACCAGTGCCGGCGTGATCCGGTGGCGGTCCTCGCTGTAACCCGCCATCAGCGTCGCGTCGCAGATCACGTTGACCATGCGGGGAATGCCGCCGGCGCGCTCGTGGATGGTCGCGCTGATGTCCGGCGAGAACTGCATGGGCTTGTCGATCGCCGCGCAGCGCAGCCGGTGATTGATGTACTCGTGGGTTTCGCGGGAATCGAGCGGGTTCAGGTGGAACCGCACGGTGATGCGCTGGTTCAGCTGTTGGAGGTCGACCGAGGCCAGCCGGTCGCGGAGCTCGGGCTGCCCCACCAGGATGATCTGCATCAGCTTGGACTTCTCGGTCTCGAGGTTCGAGAGCATTCGCAGTTCCTCGAGCGATCCGTGCGGCAGATTCTGGGCCTCGTCGATCACGACCAGCACACGACGGTCCTGCAGCCGCTCTTCCACCAGGAAGCGCGCCAGGTCGCGGATCATCGCGGGCTTCGACAGCGGCACGTCGTCGTTGCCGAAGTCGATCAGGATGGCTTCAAGCAGTTCAGACGGGCCGAGCAGGGTGTTCACCAGCCGCGCGACCGTCGTGCGCGAATCGAGCGACCGCAGCAGTGTCTGCAGCACCGTCGTCTTGCCGGCGCCCACTTCGCCAGTCACGACGATGAACCCCGCGTTCGATTCCAGCCCGAGCCGCAGATGCGCCAGGGCGTCCTTGTGGACGCGGCTGAGGTACAGGTAGTCCGGGTCTGGCGTCAACACGAACGGGCGCTGGCGCAGGCGATAGAACTTTTCATACATCAGTGCGACCCCATGCGGAACAGGATGGTTTTCACGGTGTCGACGACGATCGTCAGGTCGAAGGCGACGGAGAGGTGTTTGACGTAATAGAGGTCGTAGCGGAGCTTCTCGAGGGCCGATTCGACCGAATCCGCGTAGCGGTAGCGGACCTGCGCCCAGCCGGTGATGCCTGGCTTCACGGCGTGGCGCAGGTGATAGAACGCGTTCTCCCGAGCGAGCGCGTTCACGAACACCGGCCGTTCGGGGCGTGGGCCGACGAAGCTCATGTCGCCCTTCAGGACGTTCCAGAGTTGCGGCAATTCGTCGAGGCGGGTCATTCGGATGAAGCGGCCAATCGGGGTGACGCGCGAATCCTGTGCGCTGGCCCAGACCGGCCCGTTCGTCTCGGCATCGCGCCGCATCGAGCGAAACTTGTAGAGCGCGAACATCCGGCCGTTCTGCCCGACGCGCTCCTGGCGATACAAGACCGGGCGGCCCGACGCCGCCCAGACGGCCAGGGCCGTCAACGCGAACAGCGGCGCCGCCAGCACCAGTCCGATGGTGGAGAAGGTGAGGTCCCAGGCGCGCTTCACCAGCCGTCGTCGCCGGGACACGTTGAACCGCTCGGCGAAGACCATCTGGCTCAGCTTCAGGTCTTCGAGCAGCAGCTGACCCGTGAGCCGCTCGTATGCGGCGGAGGCATCCTCGACGGCGACGCCGGACAGCTTGGCGTCGACGAGCTGACGCACGGGCAGGCGCATGCGGCCGTCGGGAAGGCCGACCACGATGCGGTGGATGTGCTCGCTCGCGACGATCGGCAGGATGTCGCGCACGCCGCCGAGCAGCGGCAGCCGATCGGGATCGTCCTCGATACCGGCGACGTCACCGACGAACCCGACCACTTTGTGGGACCAGGAATGACGCGACACCAGTTCGTGAGCGACGGCCCGCGGGGCGCTGCCGGTGCCGACCACCAGAATGTTCTCGACCAGTGGCGAGGTGCGCATCAGGTGATTGAAGAGCAGTCGCCAGCAGAACACCGCGAACGTCAGAACCGTGAGCGCCACGAGCACCGCACGGCTCTGCAGGGCCACGGCAGGTACCAGCAGGTAGAGCAGCCCCAGGACCACGCACGACGCGCCGGCCGCCTGGATCAGGCGCAACAGCTGGTCGCGCAGGGATGGCGCCAGCCGCAGGTCGTAGAAGTCGTGGTAGTAGAGCGAGAGCTGACAGAGCCCACCCGCGAGCAGCACCTTGCCGACCAGCGCCAGCGAGCCGGCGTTCGGCTCCTGCAGCAGGAACACGACCACGAGGGAGCCGGAGATCAGCAGGACCTCGAAAGCAAATGCCAGGCATTCGTGCGGCGAGACGTAGCGCTCGAAGACCTGCATCGTGATCACCCGTTCGTGAAGGCATCCGGCGAGCGGCTGTCGTTCAGAACCAGCCCCATCATCCGCGTGGCGGGAATCGCCTGAAGCGCCCGTTCGATCGCCGGGCGGGGCGTGCGTCCGGCCCGCACCACAATCAGCAGGCTGTCGACCGCGCCCTGCAGGGCGCCGGTGTCGGCGGATTGCGCCGATGCCGAGTCCACGACGATGCGGTCGAACTGGCGCCGGAGAATCTCGAATAGCTGCCGCATCTGCGACGACCCCAGCAGTTCGGTGGGCTGGGTGTGTGCACTGCCCGCCGGCAGCACCACCAGCTGGCTGCCCGGTAACGCCACCAGCGCTTCGTCGATCGAGACAGCGCCGGTGAGAACGTCGACGAGCCCGGGCTGGCGCTGGATGCCGAACAACTCGTGCACCCGCGCGTTCCGGAGGTCTGCGTCGACGAGCAGCGCACGACGGTCGAACTCCTGAGCCATGGCCAGCGCCAGGTTGCATGCGGTCACCGACTTGCCGTCACCGCGGCCGGGGCTGGTGATGGCCAGCACCTTGTGCGTGCGGCTGCCGTCGCCGCGCGTGACCTGGGTGCGGAGCGACCGGTATTGCTCCGCGCCGGCCGAGAACGGTTCGTGCGATGTGACCAGGAGCGGACTGAGCGTCACGCCGAGGAGCGGGCGGGGCGGTGCGATCGGGCTCGCGGTGTCCCGCCGCGAGACGGGCGTGTCCACGGTAGAGGCCCCGATCCCGGGCCGATCAGTCAGCGACGCCGCGGCACTGACCTCGTCGCGATCGTCGGGCGGCGCATCGTCCATTGTTTCGGCCGGCAGTTCGGCCGTGGTGCCCACACGCCAGGCGCGCGGGATGCTGAGCGTGCGTTCAGGGCCCGCGCCCTGTCGCTCCGGCCAGGTCAGTCGCTCCGCCGTGCCGTCGCGCTCTGCCCTCGAGAGAATCCTGTGAATCCGGCTCATCGTCGTCTCCTGATTGGGGGGCTGCTAGAAGTGCGGAATTTCGGCCAGCACGACCCGGTCGAACTCCGCTTCCAGCGCGCGACGGTCATGTACCGACCGATCGAGGAACTCACGAGCAAGAGCGAGGCCGACGCCGACGATGACGCCCACGGCCAGCGAGATGCCGAGTACCAGCAGGAAGTTGGGGAAAGCCGGGCTGCCGGGACGCTCCGCGCCATAGAGCACGACGAACCGTTCGCCCGCCTGACGCCGTTCGAGGTCTTCGCTGAGAAGAGCGGCCTGATGCTGCTCGGCGGCCTTCTGATACTGCTGCTTCTCGAAGTCGTAGGCCTGCTGCAGCGACATCAACCGCTGCTCGACCACCGGCGCCTCGTTCAGCCGGCTCTGGACGCCGCTCAGCGACGCCTCGGTGCGGCGAGTCGCGGACTCGAGTTCGCGGATGCGCAGGAGGGCGCTCTCACGCTCCGCGGTCAACTGCCGCAGGGCGGGATCCACACCGGCGGCCGCGGGCCCGGCGGCCGCCTGCTTCCGTTCCGCTTCGTCCTGCGCGCGGGCGCGGGCGAGCTCGTCCTCGAGCCGCTGCACCTCGGGATGTCTGGGCGTGTATTGCTGCCGCGCCTCGGCCAGCTGCTGCTCGAGGCCAGCCAGGCGCTCCCGGGTGCGGGCCTCGATCGCGTTCGCCGCCGCCAGCTTCGCATCCTGCTTCAGGCCTTCGATCTGCTGGTCGAGCACGGTCAGGCGCTGGCGTTCGGCCGCGAGCCCCGAGCGGTTGGCCTCGACCTGCTGGCGCAACTCGCTCACGCTCTGGAGATTCGACAGCGCCTGCTCGGGCAGTCGTCCCTGGAACGTGGACTTGGCGTCACGCAGGTTGGTCTCCGCGGCCGTCAGCTTCTCCCGGCTCAGCTCGAGCTGACGGGCCAGGAACGCCGAGGTCTCTTCGGCACGGGTCTCGCGGCGCTTGGACTGCGACTCGACGAAGACCTGCGTCAGGCGGTTGGTGATGCGCTGGGCCAGATCGGGGGTCGACGCCGTGTGCGACACGATGAACGTGTCCGGCTCCTGCCGCGTGTTCGACTGCAGGCGCCGCTGCGGCAGGGCAACGCTGGTTCGGCTGCGGAGGCCGGCCACTACAGTGGCCAGCGATTCGCCGTCGACGAGCTGTTCTTCCGTGGCCACGCGCTCCAGTACGGCCTGGCTGAGCAGCTCGTTGCTCACCGCGCGGATCCGTTCCCGCTGGTCGGCCTCGGTCGAGGACGTCAGGCCGCCCGACATCGTCGGCGCGGTGACGGCCAGAGTCGCCGACGCGACGTATTGGCGTGGCAGCAGTGTCGCCAGCAGCACACCGACCAGCAGGCCGAGTACCGCCGGCACGATCAGGCTCCACCGCCGGCGCCGGACCACGGCCCGGTAATCGATGACGTAGTCCTGGTCTGATTGAGTCACCACCGTAACCTCATGGGATGCTGAGTTGTAAGGCGCACGCCGGTCTGTGAACGGGTGAGCTGCCCACCGCCCACCCGGGTGTTCTGGTTGGAGTACTGGTTGAAGACTTCGATCCGCAGCCAACGCACCGGCAGATAGGCGAAGCGCGCGGTCAGCGATTTCGAACGCAGCGCCAGATTGCGAAGGTCGAGCGGGTCGTTGTCGCGGATCGAGCCGTTGGCGCCGACTTCGAAGTAGCGTCCGAGCGGTGCGTGTATGGAGCCCATGAGCTCTTCGTTCTGCACGGTGCCGCCGAAGCCGAACGAGGGCAGAAACGACCGGATGTAGGCCGCCTCCCAGCGGGTCCGCTGCCGCTGGAACAGCAGGTGCGCCTCGTAGGCCGGTGCCCCTTCGGTATCGCGGCCAATCCCGGCCCGCTGCCATGAGTAGCCGACACCGCCATTGAACGTGAGCGTCTGGGTGAGCGCGACTTCGAGGGTGGCGAGCGTATTCTGCACGTCGAACCGCTCGTCACCGTCAGAAACCAGTGCGCGCGTCCCGTTGTACCTGGCGCCGACCGAGACCCTCGTCGCCACCCGCTGTTCGAACGCCACGTCGGCGCCGTCGGAGCGGCCTCCCCGAAGGAGCGGGGCCACCTG
>Ga0105103_10000703_pt1 | contig 18934 bp, 18 predicted proteins | sample PPLLaktember2015_2_FD_79107 | JGI IMG/M metagenome (GOLD analysis project Ga0105103, IMG submission 79107) | Freshwater sediment microbial communities from Prairie Pothole Lake near Jamestown, North Dakota, USA - PPLs Lake P7 Core (6) Depth... | ecosystem: Environmental > Aquatic > Freshwater >...
AGCAACAGCGGCCAGGGCATCGGCAGCAACAGCACCGCCCGGCCTTCAACGCCGCGCTGGCCGCGTCAGCAGCTGCAGGATGTCGCGCAGCACGGCGGGGCGCGGCGCCGTACCCAGGTCCAGCGCCTGGCAGCGGGAGTAGAACGGGCTCAGGTCCAGCCCGACGCCCAGCGCGCAGATCTCCACCTGGGCCAGGCGCTCGTGCCGCTGCAGCACCTGCCTCAGGTGGTTGTCCAGGTAGTACGCATCGTTGGCCAGGTTCGTGGCGCCGTCCATCGGGCAGCCATCGGACACCACCACCAGCAGCTTGCGCGCCTCGGGCCGCGCCTGCAGCCGCGCCACGGCCCATTCCACCGCCTCGCCGTCGATGCCCTCGCGGAACAGGTCGGCCTTGAGCAGCGCGGCCATGCCCAACCGCGCGCGGCGCCAGCGCGTGTCGGCATCCTTGAAGACCATGTGGCAGACCTCGTTCAGCCTTCCGGGCAGCGGCGGCTGGCCGGCACGTTGCCAGTCGCGCCGCGCGCGGCCGCCATTCCAGGCGCCGGTGCTGAAGCCCAGCACCTCGCTGGCCACGCCCGCCTGCTCCAGCGCGCGGGCGAACAGGTCCACCAGCACCGCCACGGGTTCGATGTGCTGCTTCATCGACCCGGAGCAATCGATCAGGAAGGCCAGCACGCAGTCGGCCTCGGCCGCGACATGCTCGCTGCGGAACAGCCGGCGCTCGGTGGGCGAGGCAATCAACTGCGCCAGACGACGGCCGTCGATGCGCCCTTCTTCCATGGCGCCGTCCCAGCCATCGTGCACCGGCCGGGCCAGGATGGCCTTCAGCTCGCGCGCCAGCCGCATCCCGTTCAGGCCGGCCGCGGCCACCAGCCGGTCGAGCTGCAAACGGTGCTCGTGCAGCACTTCGGTGCGGGCCAGCGCGGTGGCGGCAACCTCACGGTCATAGGCACGGGTGTAGACGCGGTACTGCTCCTGCGCCGCCGCGAAGACGCGGCTGTGGCCGCTGACGGCCGCGGCGATGCCTTCTTCGACGCGGGCGTCCAGCTCCATCACCAGGCTGAAGGCAGCGCGTTCGCTGTCCTCGGCGTCGGTGGCTTCACCGGACGCGCCCTCTTCCGCATCGGCCGAACGCAGCATCTCGCCCACCAGCCGCGCGATGGCCAGCGCATGCGGCGCATAGGCCGCCTGGTCGTGGCGCTGGCGGCGCAGCCCGGCCAGGTCGCTGCCCAGGGCCGGAGCCAGCGCGGCGCGCGTGGCCTCCATCAGGTCCTCGGTCTCGTCCAGCACCGGTTCGCCGGTCACGCGAGCGCGGCACACCTGGGCCACGGTGTAGAGCAGGATGCCGCGCGCGCTGTCGGTCAGGCGCGAGCGGTGGAAGGCCAGCGACCATTGTTGGAAGCGGTGGCGCAGGTTGTGGACCACGCCGTGCAGACCTTCGGGCACCAGCGACTCCACGCGCATCTGTTCCAGCAGCTCGAAGACCAGACGCTGCACCGGGTCCTGCGGGCAATGGCGAGCGTGCAGCGTCACATCGGACAAGGTCAGCCGCAGCGCCAGGCCGTCGGCGGCGCCGCGAAACGAACCGAAGTCGTCGCTTTCGATCGCCGGATGCAGGTGCGGCGCGAACAGCGGCAGGCGCTGCCGGCCTCGGTGCAGGCGGCGGCCACGGAAGTGCAGATCGGTCTCGCCGCTGAGCGCGCGGATCGCGCCTGCGCACAGCTCCTCCACCCGCTGCTGCCGGCGTGCCAGCTGCTGTGCTTCGCTCATGTCATTCGCTCAGGCGGTAGGCCTCGTCGATGTCGCGGTCAAAGGCGCGCTGGAAGTACTCGGCCACCAGCGCACGCTCGTCCTCGTCGCACTTGTTCAGGAAGGACAGGCGAAAGGCGACGGCCGGGTCGCGGAAGATCTCGATGTTCTCGGCCCAGGTGATCACCGTGCGCGGCGACATCAACGTGCTCAGGTCCCCGGTGGCAAAGCCGTTGCGGGTCAGCTCGGCCAACGCCACCATCGAGCGCAGCAGCGCACGGCTGCCCTCGCCTGCCAGCGCCGGCACGCGCGCGGCGACGATGGCCATCTCCTCGGCCGCCGGCAGGTAGTTGAGCGTGGCGACGATGTTCCAGCGGTCGATCTGCGCGTGGTTGAGCTTCTGCGCGCCGTGGTACAGCCCGTTCAGGTTGCCCAGGCCGACGGTGTTGGCGGTGGCAAACAGGCGGAAGAACGGGTGCGGCGCGAGCACGCGGTTCTGGTCGAGCAGGGTGAAGCGGCCGTCGCGTTCCAGCAGGCGCTGGATGACGAACATCACGTCCGGCCGGCCGGCGTCATATTCGTCGAAGACCAGGGCCACCGGCCGCTGCAGCGCCCAGGGCACGATGCCTTCCTGGAACTCGGTCACCTGCTGCCCCTCGCGCAGCACCACTGCGTCCTTGCCCACCAGGTCGAGGCGGCTGATGTGGCCGTCGAGGTTGATGCGCACGCAGGGCCAGTTCAGCCGCGCTGCTACCTGCTCCACATGGGTGGACTTGCCGGTGCCGTGCAGCCCCTGCACCATGACCCGCCGGTTGCGCATGAAGCCGGCCAGGATGGCCAGCGTCGTGTCGCGGTCGAAACGGTAGACCTCGTCGATCTCGGGCACGTGTTCGTCGCGTTCGGTGAAGGCCGGCACCTGCAGGTCGCTGTCGATACCAAAGACGGCGCGCACGTCCAGCAGGCGCTCCGGGCGCCAGGCATTGAGTTCAGTCATGTGCGCATCTTGCCCGATCTATAGTCGACGGCTGGCACCCATGCAAAAAGGAGACCCAACGATGAACGCCCCTCAACCCCTGTCGCAGCGCAGCGTCGTCAGCGGCATGCAGAAGATGACGCCCTCCGAAGCCTTCGTCGAGACCCTGGTCGCGCAGGGCGTGGACACGATGTTCGGCATCATGGGCTCGGCTTTCATGGACGCGATGGACATCTTCGCGCCGGCCGGCATCCGCCTGATCCCCGTGGTACACGAGCAGGGTGCGGGCCACATGGCCGACGGCTATTCGCGCGCCAGCGGCCGCCACGGCGTGGTCATCGGCCAGAACGGCCCCGGCATCAGCAACTGCGTCACCGCCATCGCGGCGGCCTACTGGGCGCATTCGCCGGTGGTGATGATCACGCCCGAGACCGGCACCATGGGCATCGGCCTGGGCGGCTTCCAGGAGGCCAACCAGCTGCCGATGTTCCAGGAGTTCACCAAGTACCAGGGCCATGTCAACAACAACAAGCGCATGGCCGAGTACACGGCGCGCTGCTTCGACCGCGCGCATTCCGAACTGGGGCCGACGCAGCTGAACATTCCGCGCGACCTGTTCTACGGCGAGATCACTTGCGAGATCCCGAAGCCGATGCGCCTGGATCGCGGCCCCGGCGGCGCGGCCAGCCTGCAGGCCGCGGCCGAGCTGATCGCCAAGGCCAGGTTCCCGGTGCTGATCTCCGGCGGCGGCGTGGTCATGGGCGAAGCCTGGGCCGAATGCATCGCGCTGGCCGAGCGCCTGGGCTGCCCAGTGGTCAACAGCTACCAGCACAACGACAGCTTCCCCGCCAGCCATGCGCAATGGTGCGGCCCGCTGGGCTACCAGGGCAGCAAGGCCGGCATGAAGCTGATGTCGCAGGCCGACGTGGTGATCGCGTTGGGCTCGCGCCTCGGGCCCTTCGGCACGCTGCCGCAGTACGGGATGGACTACTGGCCAAAGAACGCCAAGATCGTGCAGATCGACGCCGACCACAAGATGCTCGGCCTGGTGAAGAAGATCGACGTCGGCATCTGCGGCGACGCCAAGGCCGCCGCCGCCGCGCTGCTGGCGCTGCTGAGCACGCGCACGCTGGACTGCGATGCCACGCGCGCCGAGCGCGCCGCGAAGATCGCCGAAGAGAAAGCCGCGTGGGAGAAGGAGCTGGCCGGCTGGACGCACGAGCGCGACGCCTACAGCCTGGACATGATCGAGGAGGCCAAGGGCGAAGGCGGCGTCGGCGACCACGGCTGGCTGCACCCGCGCCAGGTGCTGCGCGAGCTGGAAAAGGCCATGCCGGCCGACGTGATGGTGTCCACCGACATCGGCAATATCAACAGCGTGGCGCACAGCTACCTGCGCTTCGAGAAGCCGCGCAGCTTCTTCGCGCCGATGAGCTTCGGCAACTGCGGCTATGCCTTCCCGACGATCATCGGCGCCAAGGTGGCGGCGCCGCACCGGCCGGCGGTCAGCTATGCCGGCGACGGCGCCTGGGGCATGAGCCTGAGCGAGACCATGACCTGCGTGCGCCACGGCATCCCGGTGACGGCGGTGGTCTTCCACAACCGCCAGTGGGGTGCGGAGAAGAAGAACCAGGTCGACTTCTACAACCGCCGCTTCGTCGCCGGCGAGCTCGACAACCAGAGCTTTGCCGGCATCGCCCGCGCAATGGGTGCCGAAGGCATCGTCGTCGACAAGCTCGAGGACGTGGGCCCCGCGCTCAAGCGTGCCATCGACCTGCAGATGAACCAGCACAAGACCTGCGTCATCGAGATCATGTGCACGCGCGAACTCGGCGACCCCTTCCGCCGCGATGCGCTGGCCAAGCCAGTGCGCTTCCTGGAGAAGTACAAGGACTACGTGTAGCGCGCGAGCCAGGCCCCAGCCCATCCCAAGACGAAGGAGACGAACGATGCCGACCCGCCGATCCCTCGCCCGCCGCAGCCTGCTGCGCTGCGCCATCGGCACCGCGCTGCTGGCCGCCGCGGCCAGCAGTCTTGCCCAGGCCTTCCCGAGCAAGCCGGTGACGCTGATCGTTCCCTGGCCGCCAGGTGGCTCCACCGACCGGCACCTGCGCGGCCTGGCCGAGATCGCGTCGAAGTACCTGGGCCAGAACATCGTGGTCGAGAACAAGCCCGGCGGCGGCGGCACCATCGGTCCGAGCCAGATGGCGCTGTCGGCCAAGCCCGACGGCTACACCCTGTCGCAGTTCCCGATGGGCATGCTGCGCATCCCTCACATGCAGAAGTCGCCCTGGAACCCGCTGACCGATTTCACCTACATCATCGGCGTCACCGGCTACACCTTCGGCCTGACGGTGCGCGCCGATTCGCCCTACAAGACATTCAACGAGTACATCGAAGCCGCGCGCAAGGAGCCGGGCAAGATCGACTATGCCTCCACCGGCATCGGCACCACGCCGCACCTCAACATCGAGGAGGTGGCGATGACTGCCAAGGTCACGCTGAACCACGTGCCCTTCAAGGGCAACGCCGATTCGACGCAGGCGTTGCTCGGCGGCCACGTCATGGCGCAGAGCGATGCCACCGGCTGGGACAAGTATGTCGACGGCGGGCAGATGCGGCTGCTGGTGACCTTCGGCGAGACGCGCACCAAGCGCTGGCCCAGCGTGCCCACCGCCAAGGAGCTGGGCTACGGCGTGGTCTCCACCTCGCCCTATGGCATCGCCGGGCCGAAGGGCATGGATCCGGCGGTGGTGAAGACCTTGCACGACGCCTTCAAGAAGGCCATCGACGACCCCAAACACCTCGAGCTGCTGGCCCAGCTGAGCCAGGACGTGTGGTACCTGAACAGCGAGGACTACACGAAGTGGGTGCGCGACACCTTCGCCAAGGAGAAGGCGCTGATCGACAGGCTGGGGCTGGGCGCCAAGTAGCAGCCGAACGGAAGGCTGCGGCGGGGCCGGCGACTACGGTGCATTCAGCTGCCCGGCTGTAGGCCCGGGCCCACGCGGCGTCCGCGCTCGGGCGAACGCCGGCAAAGGACGCAGGTCCATCGCGACGTCGGACCGCTCGGGCTTGAGCGCGGTCAATGCAGGCTTGGCCGCGCTCTGGTCCCATGGCGAGAGTTCTTGGCCTTGGGCCAGAGCACCTTATTCGATGGACATCTTCTTGCGCTCGATGAGCGGTGGCGCCGGCAACCTGGCTGCCTACTTGGCCGCTCACGTGCTGCTGTGCCTGCTGCCGGCGTTCTTCATCGCCGGCGCGATGGCCGCGCTGATCCCCAAGGCCAGCATCACGCGCTGGCTTGGCCGCAACGCCCGGTACCGCGTGTCCTACCCGGCGGCAGCCGCCGCGGGTTCGCTGCTGGCCGTGTGTTCCTGCACCATCGTGCCGCTGTTCGCCGGCATCCACAAGAAGGGCGCGGGCCTCGGGCCGGCGATCACATTCCTGTTCTTCGCGCCCGCCGGCAACATCCTCGCTCTGGCCTATACCGGCAGCATCCTCGGGGCGGAGTTCGCCTTCGCGCGTTTCGCGCTGAGCCTGCTGTTCGGCATCGGCATCGGACTGATGATGGCGGTGCTCTTCTGGCGCGACGACGCCAGCCACGATGCACAGACCGATGCCTTGTTCGCCCAACAGGCAAGCATCGGCGCGGCGCCCCTGGGCGTGCTGCTGTCACTGGTCGCGGTGCTGATTGCCGGCACCCTGAAGTTGTGGCCGTTGACCGCCACCGTCGGCACGCTGACATTGCCGTTGCCCTGGGCCGAGGTCTGGCAAGCCACGCTTTACCAATGGGTGCCCTTCGACGCCGCCAAGGGTGAGGAAGGCGTGAGCCTGCAGGGCTCGCTGCTGATCCTGTTGCTGGTGCTGATCGGGCTGAGCGCCTGGAAGGGACTGGAGGACATCGTCGAGGGTGCGAACCGCTGGACCTGGGTGGCATTGGGCTTGGCAGCGGCGACGCTGCTTGTGGCGGCGATGCGGCTGACGCCGGTCCCCGGGGGCGTGGAGCTTGCCCTCACCGGTCGCGCGCTGGCTGTCGCCGCGGCGTTGGTTGCCGTGCTGCACCATGCGCGCCGCCTTGAGGCCGACGCCTGGCGCGCCTGGCTCTGGGAAGCCTGGCGCTTCGTCAAGCAGATCTTCGTGCTGCTGGTGGTGGGCGTGTTCGTGGTGGGCATCGTGCGCCAGTGGATCCAGCCGCAATGGATTCAGAACCTGGCCGGACGCAACGACGTCCTGGCCAATGCGGCGGCCGTGCTCTTCGGTGTGTTCATGTACTTTCCGACGCTGGTCGAGGTGCCGGTGGCGCACATGTTCCTCGACCTGGGCATGCACCGTGGGCCGCTTCTGGCGTACCTGATGGCAGACCCGGAACTGAGCCTGCAGAGCATCCTGATGGTCGCCGCGATCATCGGCCGGCGCAAGACCTTCACCTACGTTGGCTTGGTGGCCTTGTTCAGCATCGTCGCTGGTCTGGCGTACGGCGCCTGGGTGGATGGCATGGAACGGGTATGGATCATCGGCGGCCTGGGAAGCTTCGTGGCGGTGCTGGTGACCACGCTGGGCTGGCTGCTGGGGCGCCGGGCGATACCGGCGCGGGTGTGAAATCAATCGATGAGGAGAGCGTTCATGAAGTCCGTGAAGATCCTCGGATCCGGATGCGCCAATTGCAGGAAACTGGAAGCGGTAGCGCGCGAAGCCGCGACCAGCGCCGGCATCGATGCCGAGTTCGTCAAGGTCACCGACATGAAGGCGATCATGGCCTACGACCTGCTGTCGACACCGGGGCTGGTGATCGATGAGAAGCTGGTCAGCAGTGGCCGCATTCCGACGCAGGCGGAGATCCAAAGCTGGTTGGCCTGAGACACGCGTGCATCGATCGGACACCGCGGCGATTGCGGACTTCGTGCTGTCAAGCGCCGCCGTGAGCTGAATCGTCGACCAACTCGCTGACGAACTGCGCCGGCAGGGGTCTGGCTGCCGCGCGCTGGCTGCGGCGCGTGGCCGTGCCGATGTTGACGCAACACACCGGCACCTCCCCTTCGGCCAAGGCGCACAGCGCGCGCAGCCGCGGCGAGGCCATGGCCTGCCCGCTGGTGAGGCCGGCACCGAAGCCCATCGCATGCGCGCCGAGCAGCAGGTTCTGGATGGCCGCGCCCATCGACACCATGCGCTCGAGCATCGGCGTGTCGGGATCGCGCGGGCCCAGGCAGGCGACAGCCAGCATCAGCAGCGGCGCGCGGTGCGCCTTTTCGCGCGCCTGGGCCAGCTGCTCGGCACTGGCCTGCGGATCGCGGTCCCCGAGGGCTTGCGCAAACACCTCGGCCAACCGATGGCGCTGCGCGGCCGGCACGACGATGAAGCGCCACGGCGTCAGCAACCCATGGTCGGGAGCGGCCGCGGCCAGCGACAACAACGCCTCCAACTGCCCGGCGGTCGGCCCGGGTTCGACCAGGCGCTTGGGCAACACGGTCTGGCGCGAACCGATCAGCGCACACACGACGCTGAAGGCTTCGCTCTGTTCGCGCCCTTCGGGCGTCGGTTCGTTCATGCGGCAACTCCGTGGCTCACGCGGCGTGCACGCTCAGGTGGCAAGCGGCAACGAACAACTTCGCAACCGCCGTGCAGCCGCCGTCCTTGGAGCGCAGTTCAGGGGGTTCGAAATGCACACAAGCACGGCGTGAACGGGCAGGGACTTGCGCGAGTCTAGAGGCTGCACGCCGCGGGCATCAGCCTGCAGCCCCCCGGCGCATCCAGATCGCGTCCTCCTGTTCCAGTTCCTCGAGCCGGCCCTCGATGTCGCCGATCGTGTGGTCCAGTTCCGGCAGCATCACGTCCTGCAGGGCCCGGGCGCGGCGCACCGAGCGTCGGTACTCCAGCGACAGCCGCTCGAGATTGCCCGACACCGCAGCCAGCTTCGCGCCAGCGGCCAGCACCGCGGCAAAGGCCAAGCGGCAGGCTTCCGCTTCAGGCGAGGGCATCACGGCTTTGGCGGACGCTGCGCCGTCTCCCGACCATGACGCCTGCTGCAGGCGCACGCCCATCAACGAGCGCGCCGCCACGTCCAAAGGCGCGTGAGCCAGCTCGGCGGGCGGGTAGACCTGCAGCTCGTGCAGACCGTGTCGCGCGACGGCCGCCTGCAGTCGCGCCAGTGCGTCGTCGTGCAACGCGATCAACTCGCGCTGCAGCCGCGCATGCCGCTCCAGCTGGCGCAGGATCTCGCCGGCCAGCAGCAGGCACTTCTCGTCGAGGAAGACATAGCCCTCGTGCATGGCACGGCGCTCGTCCTTCATCTCGAGCACGGCGCTGCGCGTCGGACTGACCTCGCTCATTGGAACCCCTCGTCCGCCGGGTAAGGCGACCGACCCCCCAAGGGGAACGTAGGCCGCGGCTCGATGCTCGCCTGCGCGAGCATGGACGGCCAGAGTGCCAGCCGCGCCTCGCGGCTGGCGGGGGCCGGCTGGGGAGCGGCCCGGCGCGCGGCCCGCAGCCTCATGCCAGGACCTCGATGTGCGCCGCGATCTGTGCGTCCGACAGGCGCGTCAACTCGCTCTTCGGCAGGCCGGCCAGCAACCGCCAGCCCAGCGCCATGCTCTGCTCGAGCGTGCGCGCCGCGTCCTGGCTGGCCAGCGTCTGCTCGAAGGCGGTGCCGAACTGCAGGTAGCGCCGGTCGGTGTCGGCCAGCCCTTCGACGCCCACCACGCTGGCCAGCACCCGGGCCTGCGCGGCACGCGCATAGGCCGCATATAGCTGGCTGGACAGGGCCGGGTGGTCCGGGTGGGTGTACTGGCCGCCGGTGCCGTCCTTCATCAGCCGCGACAGGCTGGGCAGCACGTTCACCGGCGGGTAGATGCCGCGGCGGTCGAGGTCGCGCGACAGCACGATCTGGCCCTCGGTGATGTAGCCGGTCAGGTCGGGGATCGGGTGGCCGATGTCGTCGGCCGGCATCGTCAGGATCGACAGCTGTGTCAGCGTGCCCTTTGAGCCGGGACCCTCACCGCGCAGGCAGCCGGCCCGCTCGAACAGCGTGGCCAGGTCCGAATACATGTAGCCTGGGAAGCCCTTGCGACTGGGGATCTCGCCCTTGCTCGACGACACCTCGCGCAGCGCCTCGCAATAGTTGGTCATGTCGGTCAGGATCACCAGCACATGCTTGTCGCAGTCGAAAGCCAGGTACTCGGCGGCGCTGAGCGCGAAGCGCGGCGTCAGCAGCCTCTGCGTGCTCGAATCGCTGGCCAGGTTGAGGAACAGCGCGGTGCGCTCCAGCGCGCCACCCTGCTCCAGGCTGCGGCGGAAGTACTCCGCGCTGTCGTAGGGCACTCCGATGCCGGCGAAGACGATGACGAAGTCCTCGGCCGGAGTCGTCCGCTGGGGCGCTCCCGCGTACGGCCGCTCCCCGTGGGGCGCGACCACGTCGAGGCGGTCTTGCGGCCCCGTGCCGCCGCGCAGCCGCGCGTGGCTGGCGATCTCCACCGCCAGCCGGTCGTGCGGCAGGCCGCCACCCGAGAACAGCGGCAGCTTCTGGCCGCGCACCAGACTGTTCATCAGGTCGAGCGTGCTGATGCCGGTTTCGATGAAGTCGCGCGGCAGCGCGCGCGCCACCGGGTTCATCGGCAGGCCCTCGATCGGCACCGTGCGATGCGCGGCCACCGGCGGTCCGCCGTCGATGACCTGGCCGACGCCGTTGAAAACGCGCCCCAGGATGCCGGGGCCAAGGCCGAAGCTCAGCGCCTGGCCGCGAAAGCGCACGACCGTGCCTTCCAGCGACAGCCCGGCGGTGGATTCGAGCACCTCGATGGTCATGAACTGCTCGTCGATCGCGGCCACGCGGCCGAGCCGCGTGACGCTGTCGCGGCCCAGCACCTCGACGGCGTCGTACAGGCCGACATCGAGCGTGCGCCGCAGGAACAGCAGCGGGCCCTCCAGCCGCGTGGCGGCACCTTCAACCGTGAGCAGCATCGCGGGATTCCGGAGTGGGCGTGCCTGCCGCGGCCGGCACGAGTTGCGCAAAGTCGCGCTCCAGGCGCGCCTCCAGCTCGGCCAGGCGCGGCAGCTGGTCGTCGGCGATCTCCTCGCCCATGCGCTGCAACTCGCGCAGGCAGCCGATGCCGGCCATGCGATCGGGTTCGACGCCGGCCGCGAGGGCGGCTTCGGCCAGGTCGATGAAGCGGCCCAGCAGCCGCATCATCGCGGCCTGGCGCTGCGGGCTGCAGACGCGGTCGATCGGCGAGAACGCCGACTGGCGCAGGAAGGCTTCGTTCACCAGCTCGGCGCACAGCAGCGTCAGTTGCTGGCGCGCCGGCAGTGCATCCTTGCCGATGATGCGTGCCATGCGCTCGAGCTGCGCCTGCTCGTCCAGCAGCGTGAGAAAGCGCCGGCGCAACGCCAGCCACTGGCCGTTGCCCTGCGCTGCCCACCAGGGCGCGAACGCGCGCGCGTCCTCGGCATAACTCTGCAGCGGGTGCACGGCCGGATAGAAGCGCGCCTGTGCACGCTTCACGTCCAGTGCCCAGAAGGCCTTGACGTAGCGCTTGGTGTGGCTCGTCACTGGCTCGGAGAAGTCACCCGAGGGCGGGCTGATCGCCCCCATCACCGTGACCGAACCGGTGTCGCCGCCGAGCGTGTCCACCAGCGCCGCGCGTTCGTAGAAGTCGGCCAGCCGGCTGCTCAGGTAGGCCGGGTAGCCGCCCTCGCCGGGCAGCTCGCCGAAGCGCCCCGATACCTCGCGCAGCGCCTCGGCCCAGCGACTGGTGCTGTCGGCCATCAGCGCGACGTGCAGGCCCTGGTCGCGGAAGTATTCGGCCACGGTGATGGCGCAGTAGATGCTGGCCTCGCGCGCCGCCACCGGCATGTTCGAGGTGTTGGCGATGATCACCGTGCGCTCCATCAGCGGCCGGCCACTGCGCGGGTCGGTGAGGCCGGGGAACTCGTCGAGCACACCGGCCATCTCGTTGCCGCGCTCGCCGCAGCCAGGTAGACGATGACGTCGGCATTGCAGCCTTTGGCCAGCGCTTCGAGCAGCACGGTCTTGCCGGTGCCGAAGCCACCGGGGATGGCGGCCTTGCCACCCTGCGCCACCGGGAACAGGCAGTCGAGGATGCGCTGCCCGGTGACCAGCGGTGCCAGCGTCGGCACGCGGCGCCGCACCGGCCGCGGCGTGCGCACCGGCCAGACATGACTCATCGCCAACTCGTGCAGCCGGCCGTCGCCCCCACGCACCGTGCACACGGTGGCATCGTCGGCGTACTCGCCGCTCGCCACCACTGTTTCGACGACGCCGCCGGCATCGGGCGGGGCCAGGCAGCGCTGCACGCGGCCGGCGACGCCCGCTGCTGCCGCGGCCATGCCGATCACGGCACCCGGCGCGAGCAGTTGGCCGGTACGCACGTCAGGCTCGAAGTGGCGGCGCAACGCGCCTGCCGTACGCATGCCGGGCTGCACGAAGGCGGAGGCCGTGCCCGACAACGGGCGCAGCAGCCCGTCGAAGATGCGCCCCAGCAGCGCAGGCCCGAGGCGGATAGCCAGCGGTTGCCCGTCCCCGTGCACCTCGATGCCCGGGCGCAGGCCGGTGGTGTCCTCGTACACCTGCACGACGATCTGCTCGTCCTGGATGCGCACTACCTCGCCGAGCAGCGCCTGGGGCCCGACCCGTACCGATTCGCGCAGCGCGAACGGCCCCTGCTTCACCGCATGCAGCACCGGGCCGGCGATCCAGCGCACGATGGCCAGGCTCATGGGTTCCTCCCTGTCCGCGACACTGCGGCGTCTTCTGCGGTCGAAGACTCCAGCTGCCGCAGCAGGCGCGATTCGATTTCGCGGCGGTCGGCCAGCAAGCCGTCGAGCGTGCCGTCGATCAGGTTGCCGGCGGCCGCGACCTTCAGCCCGGCACGGATCTGCGCGTCGGGCTCGAACGCCAGCGCCGCATCGGGCCCCACCGACCACGCAGCCCGCAGCGCCTGTTGTTCGGCCACCGGCCAATCGGGCGCATGCACGATGCGCCACGGCCCCCGCGGCATGCGCGCCCTGGCCGCGGCCGTCACCATGGCCACCCAGGCAGCGCGAGAGGCCGGGGCGCGCCACAACTGCACCAGCTCGCCCGGCAGCCGCTCCCAGGCCCGCTGCAGCAAGGCGGCGGTGCGCTGCTGCTCGTGCAGGCGGCGCTGGGTGGCCAGCCGCGCCTGCGCGGCAGCCAGGCGGTCGCGGTGCAGCGCGCGCTGCTCGGCAAAGGCCTCGCGCATGCGCTTGCGCGCCTCGGCATGGGCCTGGGAACGCAGGGTTGCGGCGCGGCCCCGGGCCTCGTCGAGGATCGCCGCGACCTGGCGCGCGCGGTCGGCCTCGACCAGGTCGAGCAGGGCTTGCGCCTGGGACTCCAGGTTCATCGCAGGCTCCCGCCCGTCGCTTGCGCGGGCCTCATGCTTCCAGCCCCAGTTGCGAGCGCAGCCGCGCCGCCAGGTCCGGCAGCGGCACCTCGCCGTGCAAGTCGGGCACGATCAGCACCAACGGTGCCAACGCCGACAGCGCAGCGCGCAGCAACGTCTCGCCGATGTGCGAGGCCACGCTCGACGACAACAGCACCAGCGGAGCTTGCGCGCGTGCCCAGGCCAGTGCGGCTGCCTCCTCGCCAGCCAGCGGAGTGCGCACGACCGCGCCGGCCAGCCGGTATCCGGCCGCGCTGACGGCGTCGCCGAGATAGACCGCGGCAGGCATCAGGTCAACCGGTTGAGCATCAGGATCGACACGATCAGGCCGTAGATCGCGATGCCTTCGGCCAGGCCGATGAAGATCAGCAACCGGCCGAAGAGCTCCGGCTTCTCGGCCAGCGCGCCGACGGCCGCCGTGCCCACCTTGGCCACCGCAAAACCCGCGCCCAGCGACGACAACCCGGTGGCCAGCGCGGCGCCGATGAAGACCCAGCTGCTGTCGATGGCGCCGCCCTTCAGCGGCGCGGCAGCGGCATCGCCGGCGGCCTGCGCCTGCGGTGCCCACAGCAGCAGTGCGGTGGATGCCAGGCCGAGCAGCAGGCTCAGCGCAAGCAGCGCCGCCGGGGAGGTGAGCGATTTCTTCATCTAGTTCTCCTGGTAGCTGAAGGGTGGCGCGGGCAACGGCCGGAAGGCCCGGCCGCGCCCTTGCATGAAGCGGGTGAAGAATTCGAACAGCACCAGACGCGTCGTCTGGATCGAGACCACCATCGCCTCGAGCACGATCACGACGGCGTTGCCGATCACCAGCACCAACGCCTTGGCCAGCAGGCTGTCGGCCGCGTCCATCAGCGCGACGATGGCCGAGGACAGCCCGGCGTGTGCCAGCGCAAAGGCGCCGACGCGGGCGAAGGACAACGTGTTGATCATGATCTGCAATGTCTTCTCGACCAGTTCGCCGATTGCGCCGAAGGATGCCGTCCAGCGCCGGGCGTGCCAGCCATGCCCGATGCAGAAATAGACCGCGCCGGCGGCAGCGACGCCCAGGCCGCGCCGGTCGGCAAAGGCTGCCAGCAGGCCGAGATAGACGACGATCAGCGCCGCGTCGGTGAGAAGCCAGCGGCGCATCTCGCCGCGCCACCACGCGGCCAGCGCGTCCAGGCCCAGCCCGAGCGTGAGCAGCAGCGCGCCGCCGAACAGCGGCGCCAGCAGCACCGCCAGCGGCCGGTCCAGCGGATGCAGCCACAGCGCAGGCAGCACTCCGTGCAGGCTGAACACGCTGCCGAAAAGCAGCCCGAACGCGGCGGCGGACAGCCCGCCCACCATCAGCAGCCGTGCGATGGGAAAGCGCTTGCGGTACCACCAGCCCGCCGCGGCGATGACCAGGCCCTGGCCGACGTCACCGAACATGTAGCCGAACATCAACGGCACCACGATGGCCAGCAGCGGCGTGGGGTCGGCCTCGCTCGACGAGGGCATGCCCAAGGCGCGACTGAAGACCTCGAAGGGCCGCGCCCAGGGTGGGTTGCGCAGCAGCAGCGGCGCACTCGAGGGCGCGGGCGCGGCAGCATGGTGCAGCAGCGCGCGCGCCTGGCACTGCTCGAGCGCCTTCGACAACGCATCGCCGCCGCTGTCACTGGTCCAGCCGGTGATCCAGCAGAACAGCGCACCCGCCTCCAGCGACTTGACGTTCTGCAGCACCCACTGCACGCGATGCAGATCGCCCAACGCGCGGGCCAGCGCATGACGTTGGTCCAGCTCCTGCAACGTGGCGTGACCTTCGGCGAGCTCGCGCTCGATGCGGTCCAGGGCCTGCAGCACATGGCGGCGATTGCTCGGCGCATCGACCTGCAGCCAGTGCGGCACCTCGTGGGCGCTGCCCTTGAGCAGGCTGACGCGCTGCGCCAGCGTCTGCAGCGCCTCGGGCCGGCCGGCCACCAGCAGGTGCGGCAGGCCGTCGATGAGCAGCGTGCGCGTCAGCAGTTCCAGGCCCGGCGTGGCCGTCGGCAGCACACTGGCGGGCTCGATTCCGGCGGGCAGCACGAAAAGCCGCACCGGCACCAGCGGGCCGGCGCCGGCCAGATGGCGCGGATCGACGCCGCCGGCGCCCAGCGCGTCGAGCACGCGCAGCCACAACTGCAATTCACCGCGCTCGGCCTCGGCGCGCTGCAAGCTGCGGATCGCCGGCTCCGCCTCCAGGGCCCAGGCGCGGATCGTGGCCAGGCAGCGCCGCAGGGTCGGTACCGGAGCTTCAGGGAAGGCTGACGGCCGGCACAGCCGGGGCTCGGGCCAATAGGGGCGGTAGCGCGCCGACAATTCGCTGAACATCGCCAGCAGCGGCGTGACTTCGGCCGGATCGGCCGGCAGCGGCGCGCCGCTGCGCGCCTCGAGTTCCACCGCCCCGGTGCGCGCCAGCGCCTCGAGCACCAGTGTCACGTCGTCGCGCGCCGCAAGGATCTCGAACCAGCGGGTCGCACGCGGGCGCAGCATCAGACCACCTTGGCGTTCGGAAACAGCTTGCGCACCAGCAGTTCACCGCGCAGCCTCTCCAGCTCGAGCGCACTGAGCGCGAGGTGGATGAAGGCGACCGCCGGCTCGAGCGTGGCCCGCCGCATCAATAGCGACAGCCGCGCCTGCAGCGCGCGTCGCAATTGCGTGCCGGTCCCAGGCGTCGCCGCCGCGAAGGCGGCACCATGCAGCCGCAACGCGGCCACGACCTGGCCAAGGCTGTCGTCGGCGTGCTGCAGCGGCTGCGGCAGGCGCCGCCGCCATTCGTCCAGCCAGGCGCCTGCCAACGTGTCCGGCGCGGACCAGGCACGAGCCAGCGCTCGCCAGGGCCCGTGGGCCAGCACGGCCTTGCACTCGCCCTGCGGTACCGCACACAGCTCACGCCAGCGCGGGTCCTGCGGCATCCAGGCGTCGGGCGTGCCGCCGCGCGCCAGGTGCTGCAGCACCGGCAGGTCGGGCAGCACGGCGCACCAAGCCAGCGCGTCGTGCCACCGGCCAGGCATCCAGGCCACGATCTCGGCCACCGCCGCATGCCAGTGTGTGCGCATCGCGGCCTCGATCTCCTGCACGGTGGCCTGCGCGGTGATGCCTGCCACCCAGGTGCGCAGCGGTCCGGCACGTGCGAGGTCGAGCAACGCGGCGAACTCCCGAGTCGACTCCAGCTGCTGCCACTGCGCCTCGCTGGCGCGCCGGCCATGACGCGACTGCAGCCGCGCCTGCGCATATTCGATGCTGCCGCACTCGATCACGGCGCGCCCCCCGCCAATCCGACCGCCAGCCTGTGCACGGCGCCGTCCAGTGCGCGCAACTCGGCGTCGCCCAGCACATGCGGCGTGGCCATGCGCACGGCCTGGCCGTCGATCACGGCCAGGCGGCGGGCGAGGTTCTGCTCGAAGGCGCCGACCACGCCACGGATGCGTCGTTCGGTGCGTTCGGCAACCGCACGGGCGCCTGCGCGGGCGTTCTCGGCGATCGACTCGGCGTCGCGATGTGCGTGCTCGATGGACTCGCGGGCGTCACGCTCGGCCTGCAGCACACGGGCAATCTCTGCTTCGGCGGGGTCGCTCGTCGGGCGTGTCGGGGCGTTCGATTTCACGATCTTCGGATCCCTGTGCGCGCCGGCGCCGGCAAGCGGGTGTCGACGCGCGGTAGCACGAGTATGTCGGCCGCATCCAGCCCGCAAGCTTGAGCTGCCTCAAGTCGATCGTGATCTGCCTCGACATGCCCAGGCCCCGGCCAGCGGCCGGATTGCAGCTCGGGCCGACTATGTCCGTGCCGGCTGCCGCAGCGAGACGACGCGATCCGCAGCTTTGCGGGCGGCGGGCCGGTTTCAGGCTGCTTGTCGCCGAGCTCCTCGCCAGCTTGCAGCGTGAAGGCGTGCGCGGGCACGCCTTCGTGTCCTCAAGCCGCCTCAGGCACCAGGAAGTCGCGACTGATGCCGGCGCCGAGATCGCCGACGCGTGCCAGGAACTGCGTCAGGTAGGCGTGCAGCCCGGTGGCCAGGATCTCGTCGATGCGGCCGTATTCCAGATCGGCCTGCAGGCGACCGGCGCGGCGCAGCGTCTCGCCGCTTTGCTGGTTGGCCACCAGCTTCAGGTTGGCCAGCAGTTCGTTGACGCAGGCGGCCAGCGAGCGCGGCATGTCGGGGCGCAGGATCAGCAGCTCGGCCACCAGTTCGGGGCGGATGACGTTGCGGTAGACCTTGCGGTAGATCTCGAAGCCGGACACCGAACGCAGGATCGCGCTCCAATGATAGAAGTCGACCTCGTGCCCTTCCTTCGGGTTGCCCGTGCCGAAGTACTCGCCGGCCAGTGCGTGGAACTTCACATCGAGCAGCCGTGCGGTGTTGTCACCGCGCTCCAGGAAGGTACCGATGCGCAGGAAGTGCAGCGAATCGTCCTGCAGCATCGTGCCCACGGTCACGCCGCGCGAGAGGTGCGAGCGGAACTTGACCCATTCGAAGAAGGCGCCGGGGTCGCGAGTGAAGGCGCCGTCGCGCAGCAGGCGGTTGAACTCCAGCCAGGTCTGGTTCTGCGTCTCCCAGACCTCGGTGGTCAGCGTGCCGCGAACCGCGCGTGCGTTCTCGCGCGCGGCACGCAGGCAGGCCAGGATGCTCGACGGGTTGTGCTCGTCGCGCACCATGAAGTCCATGACGTCGCGGCCGTTGAAGTCCTGGTAGCGCTGCAGGTAGGCCGGCGTCAGCTCGCTGATGCTGAGCAGCCCGCGCCAGCCTTGTTCGGTGGCCTCGGCCGACTGCGGCAGCAGCGAGGTCTCGTAGTTGACGTTCAGCATCCGGGCCGTGTTCTCGGCCCGCTCCATATACCGTGACATCCAAAAGAGGTGGTCGGCCGTCCTGGATAGCATCTTCGATCTCCTTCAGGCCGAGAACGCCGCTGCACGCTGACGCGTGCGCCGTGTTTTGCCTTCGGCGCAACACGGCAAGGCCGCGTTGTCGGCCCGCTCCATGCAGCGCGACATCCAGAAGAGGTTGTCGGCGGTTCTAGACAGCATGTTCGTGTCCTCCCTCAATCCTCGAGGACCCAGGTGTCCTTGGTGCCGCCGCCCTGCGACGAATTGACCACCAGCGAGCCTTCCTTCAGCGCCACGCGCGTCAGCCCACCCGGCACCATCTGCACCTCGGTGCCCGACAGCACGAAGGGCCGCAGGTCGATGTGCCGCGGCGCAATGCCGGTTTCGACGAAGGTCGGGCAGGTGGACAGGCTCAATGTCGGCTGGGCGATGTAGTTGCTGGGGTTGGCCAGCAGTTGCGCGCGGAACTCCTCGACCTCGGCCTTGCTCGCCGCGGGGCCGACCAGCATGCCGTAGCCGCCGGCGCCGTGCACCTCCTTGACGACCAGCTCGTTCAGGTGCGTCAGCACGTAGCTCAGGTCCTTGGCGTCGCGGCACAGGTAGGTGGGCACGTTGTTCAGGATCGGCTTCTCTCCCAGGTAGAACTCGATCATCTTCGGCACGTAGGGATAGATGGACTTGTCGTCGGCCACGCCGGTGCCGATGGCATTGGCCAGCGTGATGTTGCCGCTGCGGTACACGCCGAGGATGCCGGCACAGCCCAGCGTGCTGTCGGGGCGGAAGACCTGCGGGTCGAGAAAGTCGTCGTCGACGCGGCGGTAGATCACGTCCACCCGCTTCGGGCCCTGCGTGGTACGCATGAACACATGGTCGTCGCGCACGAACAGGTCCTGACCCTCGACCAGCTCCACGCCCATCTGCTGGGCCAGGAAAGCATGCTCGAAGTAGGCGCTGTTGTACATGCCCGGCGTCAGCACCA
>Ga0105103_10000705_pt1 | contig 18881 bp, 18 predicted proteins | sample PPLLaktember2015_2_FD_79107 | JGI IMG/M metagenome (GOLD analysis project Ga0105103, IMG submission 79107) | Freshwater sediment microbial communities from Prairie Pothole Lake near Jamestown, North Dakota, USA - PPLs Lake P7 Core (6) Depth... | ecosystem: Environmental > Aquatic > Freshwater >...
AAAGACTTTTTAAATATTATGAAGTCTTTTAATCTTTATAGACAAGACCAATTTACAGATGGAACTCTATACCGTTTTCAAAATGGATCGTTTATTAAATTCATAGGTTTAGATAAAGTTGATATTGGTAAAGGTTTACGTTCTGATATTGTTTTTGTAAATGAAGCAAACAAAGTAAAGTTTGACACATACCGTGAATTAACATCCCGTGCAAAAAGAGTAATAATCGATTTTAATCCAAATGCAAAGTTTTGGTTTCACACCGAAGTAATGACACGAAACGATTGCGATTTTATTAACCTTACTTATTTAGATAATGAATTTTTATCAGAAGAAGAGAAAGGCGAAATCTTAAGATATAAGGAAAAGGGATTTTTGCAAGATGGTAAGGTAATAAATGAATATTGGGCGAATATGTGGCGAGTGTACGGACTCGGACAAGTTGGACAAGTTGAAGGACGTATTTACAATTGGAAGTCAATCCCTTACATTGAGTTTTTAAACCTAAACAAAGAATCATATTTTGGAGTCGATTGGGGAACAGTTGACCCGTTTGCAATAGTTGAGGCTAAATATAGCGATGGTAATTTATATCTTCATGAGCATAACTACGCAAGTGAGAATGAAATAAGACGTTCGCTTTCATCAATGGACTTACATTCTATTAATGGAGCTGATGAAGATGGCTTAGTTAGTTGGTTATTTCAAAAGTTAAACATTCCAAAGAATAAAATAATTGTTTGCGATAATAACAGACCAAACAAAATTGTTTCACTTCGTAGGGTTGGTTATGAAAATGCGGTGGCCGTTGGTGGTAAGTCAAGACTACTGGACAGAATACAAATGCTACAAGGTTTAAATATCTATTATACAGATACTTCAAAGAATATAGAGTTAGAACAAGAGAACTATTGCTATCAAAAAGACAAGTTTGGAGTCATTCAAGAAGAGCCAATTGACCAAGATAATCACCTAATTGATAGTACTGCTTATTGCGTTCAAAAGTTGTTCGATTTCGGAGTAATAAAAAAAATATAACAAATAAACAAATTATTCAATATTTATTTTATACTTTTGCTTTCAAAGTGTGAAGATGCACTTTTCAAATTAATGGACGTAAAGACAGCACAACAAAGTTTTAAGCGTATTGCTTCTATTAATTTAGATAGCAGTACGCTTTTTTTGTTTATTTAATATGGCACGATTCAGTTTTAATTTAGATTGGGGAAAGCAACCATTATCACTTACAAGAGATAATGAGGGCAATTGGTTTACAGAAATGTTTAGAGCTGGAGCAACTTCAAAAGAGTACACAAACTATCAGCAGAAACTTAATGCGGTGCTTTTAAACCCAGCTTGTACAAAAGTCTTTAAGTTAAATTGTGATTTGTTTTCGCTTGGAAAAATAAACCAATATCAAAATGATGAGTTAAAAGAGATAAACTTTTTATACTCAATAAAAAAGCAGCCTAATTTTTATCAGAGTTGGACACAGTTTTTTTGGGATTATATGTTTTGGAAAATGTTAGGACAAGCTATTCTATACAGAACCAACAATACAATGAATGAAAGCACTCAACTATATTGGTTGAATCCTGCTAACTTTGATTTTAGTAACGGTAAAAGTAAGTTTAGCAGAATGCTATTTAGCAAACAATCATTTGATGAACAACAAAGGCAAACACTAACATATACATTCGAGGACGGCTCAACTTCAAATATTCGTATTTCTGACTTAACATTCTTTTTTGATACTACAAATGGAATAGGTGGAAATTGGTATTTAGGGAATAGTGTTTTAGATAGCCTTTACAAAGTTATCGGAAATTCTGAACAAGCATTAAATGCAAAAGCGGTCAACCTTGAATTTTCTCAGCAGTTTATTGCAAGTCAAAAGAATGACAGTCTAAGCGAAATACCGTTAGGCCAAGAAGATAAAGAAAGTATTGAAACGGTTTTAAGAAGTGGCAAAAAAGTACACGCAGTTAAAAAGCCTATTGATATAAAAAGATTTGTTGATGATATTGCACGTTTAAAATTAGATGAAAGTTTCTACAATGATTACTTCATGATAGGAACTATGTATGGAATACCAAGAGATGTTCTTGAAGCTAATTTAAGAGGATCAACATACGAGAACCAAGAGAAAGCAACTGCAAGACACGTCGAATACAGTTTAAAGCCAAGTGGACAAGATTTAACGGATAAGTTTGAAGTATTATTTGGATTAGAAGATATAAGAATGGAATGGAGTCATTTAATGTTTAGCCAAGTATTTGAAAAGGAAAAACAAGAAGTAATAAAATTAAAGTTAGAAAATGAACAATTAGCAAGGGAGTTAGGAATCAAAATCGAAACGTTATGAGTACAAAATTAACAAAAGCCGAAATTGAGAAAGCAATTGAACAGGAAACAAAAGATAAATTAAAAGCCTTGAAAGAGGATAAAATTATAAAGAAATGATAGTAGTTAAAGAATTTCCGGACAGACAATTTGCTACACAAGATGAATTGTTTAAAGCATTAAGGGATAATAAAAATACTTTGATTGCTCAAAAGAAAATGATTACTAAAGATGCTGATGCAACTTTTCATTATGTAGGTATTGAAAACGACAAAGGCGAAGTAGTAAAAGCGGAATCAATGCCTTTAGCTGATGCAAATGGTTTAAAAGCTAAATTAATAATCAACACAACCAATTTATTAGACAGTCACAACGATTTGCACGTTAAGGGTATTTGGAATAAATCAGTAAAGGAACAAAAGAATTTACTTTTATTGCAAGAACATCAAATGACTTTTGACAAAATCATAACAGATGAAGTGAAAGCAAGTGTAATGGAAATGAAATGGTCTGATTTAGGATATAGTTACAAAGGAACAACCGAAGCGTTAACTTTTGAAGCTAACATTCCAAAGATACGCAATCCGTTTATGTTTGAGCAATATGCAAAAGGATATGTAAAAGAACACTCAGTAGGGATGCGTTATGTTAAATTAGATTTAGCCGTTAATTCAGAATCTAAATTTGATGTAGAAGAAAAAGAAGTCTGGGATAAATATTATAATGAAATAGCCAATAAAGAGGTTGCAGATGAAAGGGGTTATTTTTGGGTAGTTTCCGAAGCTAAAGTAGTAGAAGGTTCAGCAGTTGTAAAAGGTTCAAACTTTGCAACTCCTACAATATCAGTTGAAGCCGTTAAAGACACTCCAGCAGAACAAACCGAGCCGTTGCAAGACACTCAAACAACAACAACAAAAACAATTATTAACGTAAACTTATTTTAAAAATGTTTATTTACAAAACACAAGAAGATTTAAGCAAAATGACACCGCAAGATGTGGATGTTTATGCAGTTGCTATGAAAGCACATGAAGCTGATTTAAGAAAAACAGAACTTGAAGAAGCAACAAAAGGATTAGTTTCAAATGAAACTTTGACAAATGAATTAGGTAAAGCTACAAAAGCTATTACCGATTTAGAAGAATTAATTAACCAATTAAAAGAAAATCAAATGGGTAACACTACCGGAACTCAAAAAGGTTATTTCGTTGAGTTCGTTGAAAAGAACTTAGAAGCTAAACCTGAAACAACTCCAAGCTATTCAGCTAAAACTGAAATCAAAGCTCAGGATTTATTAGTAACTAAAGACCCTGCGTTAATGACTACGGCAAACGTATTGCCAAATGTAGCAAACGGTTTCAATCAGTTGTTTGGTAATTATATCGATTCAACAATCTATTCAACTCCAAAGCCTGACACGTTCATTTTACCTTTAGTAGATGTTCAAACACAAGCCGGTACAGAATCTATTTGGTATGTTGACCGTATTAACGAAGATGGTGATGCTGAATTTATTGGCGAAGGTGATGCTAAACCATTAGTAGATGCAGATTGGCAAGAAAGAAAAGCACCAGTTAAAGAGGTTGCTTTATTTTGGAAAATGTCAAAAAGATTAGCTCAAAATGCTCCATCAGTAGTATCTGATTTTAGAACTCATGCAAGTGAATTAGTTGAGCAAAAAATTGATGACGAAGTATTGGCCGGTGATAATATCGGTGATAATTTAGCAGGTGTTGCTGAATTAGCTTCTGCATTTGTTGTTCCAACAGAATTAGCGGGTTACTACCAAGATGCTAACATCTATGATGTTATTATGGCAATGGCTACTAAAGTTCGTTTAGGGAACTATAAAGGACAAATTACTGCTGTTTTAAACACAGTATGGAGAGCCAAAATGCAAGGTATTAAAAATAGTGATGGCGATTATATCGTTCCACCATTTGTAACACAAGATGGTAACAATGTAGGTGAGGTTAGAGTTGTATTCACGAACAAAATGGATAATGAATCTATTTTAGTAGGTGACTTAAAAAACTTTAAAGTTGTAATTTCTCAAAACATCGAGTATTACGAAGGATATGAGAATGACGATTTCCGTAAAAACTTAATGTCTAAGAAATTAGAAGCGTTTTTGGGAACTTATCTTCCAAGCTCATTAACTAACTCTATCATTTATGATGATATTGCGACTGTATTATCAGCTATTGAACAAGCTGAACCAAGTGTATAACCTTTAAACAATAATAACAATGGCAACTAAAACAGAAACATTTGATTCCAAAGTTATGCTTTCAAGAGCAAACGAAAAAAAGTTAAAAATCCGTTACACAGATCGGGTTAAATTGGAAATCATAAAAGAAACAAAGCATTACAAATTGGGGAAAATTATCACACCGCATAGACTTGTCGCTGATGAGCTTGTGAGGTTAGATATAGCCAAAGTTGTTAAATCTTAAATTTATAAAACAATGTATTTAATAGACGCATCTTATTTCAATCGAGAAATCGCAATACCAAATGTAAACGAGTTACAAGGTAATTCTGCTACGGAATTAACTGAGTTCATCGATGGTAAAGTGCGTCTGTTATTACAAGAGGTTTTAGGTTATGATTTATTTACTGATTTGAATAGTGATATTACAAACGGAGTTTTGAAAACAGATGCAGAACAGAAATGGAAGGACTTAGTAAACGGCAAAACCTATATTAAAAATGGTAAAAATTACCGTTGGAAGGGATTGCTATTTACCGAAGGAACTTTCAAGAGTTCATTATTAGCTGATTATGTTTACTACTTTTGGTTAGAATCTAAACTAACTGATATGACCGGAGTGGGTGAAGTAATGCAAGTTAGTAAAAATGCGGTTTCTGTAAATTCAACACAAAGATTGACAAACACATGGAATCGATTTGTAAATTCCGTTAATGGTGGTGAAAGCTACGGCAGAAGGGGAATAATGTATTGGCACGTTGGTGTTCCGATATATGATTATAGTCATGCTGATAAGTCTTATTATGTGGATTTATTCACGTTCTTAAAAGATAATCAAACAAACTATCCTGATGCTCCATTCACTTGTTTTGAATATAAAAATCAATTTGGATTATGATAATTGCAACTGCTTTAGCAACAGTTTTTCAAGGTTTAACAATACCTTACAATAGTTCAAATAGAACTGTTCAATACGGATATGGTGACCAAAAAGAACTATTAAAGTGGATTAAATCAATGGGCAACTCTCAAAAATATCCTTTAATTTGGTATATCTTAAATGACTTTACTGAGTTAAACGGTAAATATGAAACCGAAGCCACTTTGATAATAATGCAGAATACTGAATCGGCTTGGTTTAATAAAACAAGACAAATTGAAAGCTATACTAAAATCATTAATCCGCTTACAAATTTAGTAAAGAATAGATTGACTGAAAACTTACACGTTGAAATCGTTTCCCGTGAGTTGAAAGATAGGTTTAAGGAAAAAGATGAACCTAATTATGGTGTAGATACAAATAATGAAAACTTAACAACGTCTGATTTTAAAGGTAAAAAAACCTATTCCGATGTAAATATAGTTACTGATATTGTTGATGCACGAGTGATAAAGTTTAGTTTAAGAATTAATGCAGAATGTTTAATTAATTAATAAAAAATAAAATGATAAATTTAAATTCATACGGTAACTGTACGACCGATTTAAGAGGTACAGGAAGCAGAAGTTGCGATATCCAAACCTTTGGCGATGTTTTAGGGATTGGATTGTTAACTAAAGGCTTTACATGGGATGTTGCTACTGACACGCTTGATGAAGCAACTTGGAAAGACAGAATTAAAGCATTTGGATTGTTTCCATTTTTAGGAATATACAACTTTGAGCAAACTACACCGGATAACGAAGTGAACACTTCAAGTACTGGGGTATTGTCAAAAGTTAGAAACGGTAAGCCACAATTTACATTTTCGTTTGATAAAGGTGGATGTTTCCACAAGTCTTTATATGACAAATCAGGAAAATCAAAATGGGATTTGGCTATGTTGTTTGATAAAGGTCTTTTAGTGGCCACAAATCAGGCAGCTACTAAATTGAAAGGTTTAAACATGGGATTGTTTGATGTTGAAACTTTCAAACTTGTTCAGGGTACTGATCCACAAATGTCGATGGCTAAAATCCAATTATTGGATGCTGAGGAGTTCAATTTACGTTTCCAATTTATTACATGGGAAGAATTAGGATTCAATGCCTTAGAGGTTGAGGGTGTTGTTGATGCTAAGATAACTGTTGATACGGTTGTTGATGGTTCTACTTCTATTGTTTTTCAAGTGGCTTCCGCTTGTAATAACGACGATTTAATTACTTCTTTAGATGCAATTACAAATTATGTAGTTACGGCAGATGGTGTTAACAATCCGGTAACGGCTGTTAGTTATTCAAATGCAACAGGTAAATACACGGCTACGGTAACGGCTTTAGATGAAGATGCAGTTGTGATATTGAAATTGCGTGATGGTTCGGACGATGTGGCCGAAGATTCTTTAGGGAATTTATTTAAAGGACAAGCAACATTTACTGTTGCAGAAGCTCCGTCTGTTTAGTTTTTTTTCATATTTTTTGCTTTGAGCCTCTCTCTTATGAGAGGGGCTTTTTTTTAAAACAATGAGTTACATAGATGATTATAGTTTGCAATTGAATAGGGAAGTTTCAAACATCCCTAAATTTGTTGCGGATATGATTATTCTAAATGCTGGGAATATTGTAAACGAAGTAAAAAGAAGATGGATAATAGGCAAATCAGTTGATGGGGGAATAATTGCAGAATACAGAAGTGAGGAATACAGACAATATAAAATAGGCATTAACCCACAAGCGAAAGGCTTTGTAGATTTACATGATACGGGTTCATTAGCGGATTTATTAACGGTTAGAAAAGCTGGTAATTTATTCGAGATTTACTCAACTGATTCAAAGTTTGAAAAGATTGGTAAAAAATACGGTTTTGAAGAATTTGGATTGAGTAGTGAAGAGCAAGAACAATTATTTGCTGAAATATATGATTTTGTTGTAGAATCAATAATGAATAAATTATGGCTGTAGGTTGCTTTAGTTGTGGTTTAGGTTTTAACGGTTCAACAAATGAACTTTTAAGACGATATAAGAAAGAATTTGAGCAAAAGGGTACTGAACGTTATTTTTATAAAGTAAATCAAACAGCACCAGTAGAAATAGCAAGAAAAGAAAGTTTTATGATTATTTTTGAGAGAGATATAAAACCAAACTTTATAAATGGTGCAGAATATAATCACATTAAGGAATATGGAATTAGTCAATAGTTTAGATAAGTTAAGAATTATTTTATTTTGGAATATTCTAAAAGAACAAAACTATCTTTTATTGGATGTTAATTATTCCGAAAATAAGAAATATAATAAAAGCGAAAACGAGCAAATTTTAAACGTTTGGTATAAATTGTATGATGACTATTATGCTGTTAAAAACGACCAAAAAGCAAAATTATTTTTATCAAAAGCAATTAACGAAATGAAGTTAAGAGTTCGTATTGAAAATATAGTAAGTACGGCTAATTTTTTAGTAGATTTACAGAATCATTATAGGGATATTTTAGAGCCTGAATTGTTTGCGGAATATGAACAAAAGTTATATTCATTAATTAAAGAATTAGAGCCTAAAATAAAATTAAAGTTTTTTGAAGGAATTGAGGTAAATTTAAAAATAATTCAATCGGCCGTTAATGCTTTAACTACTTCACTTACTTTGATGCAGAAAAAAACAAGTGAAAAGATTGAGCAGGAAATAACAAATGTTTACAAAGTTGTAGCGAATGTTGAACAGATTTTAGAACGGTCAATACCAAATATAAACGAAATAAGCGTAATGCAATGGTTGGCATACGAAGATATTGCAAACGAAAAAATTAAAAGCGTAAAAAATGGCAAAAGGTAATTTTATAGAAGCGGAAGGACTCGTTAAAAAGTTAAATGAGGCCTTTACAGACCACGTTAAAGTTGTGCAAATGGCAGTTCAAACCGTTAAAAGTTTGAATGATGAGTATAAGAAATTGCCGAGTGATTACGCTAAGGGGTTGAAAGATGTTGCAGCTGCACAAGAAAAATCAGTACAAGCGACAAAAAATTTAAAAGATAATACTGAAAAATTAGTAGTTGCGAAAAAAAAGGAAGTACAAGCGATATTAGACCAAAGTAAAAGTTATCAAGGTTTATCTAAACAAAAAGAAACTTCAATAAAACAAGCCGAAAGAGAAGCATCTGCAATAGAAAGAGCAAGTAATGTTTATAATAAAGTACAAGCTAAAGTTAATGCATTAAGTGCTACTTATAATAATTTAGCAATAAAAAAAGAATTAGGGTTAAAGTTAAACGATAGGGAAAATGCTCAACTCGCTTCTTTAGAAACACGATTAAACAAGTATCAGAGTGCTTTAAAAGCGGTCGATGCAAATATTCAAAAGAATCAAAGAAACGTAGGTAACTATGCTGGAAGTTTTAACGGATTAGGAAACTCAATTAATCAAATTACGAGAGAGTTACCTGCTTTTACATTTTCAGCACAAACGGGGTTTTTAGCACTTTCAAATAATATTCCAATATTAACTGATGAAATAGGAAGATTAGTTGAGAAAAATAAAGAGTTGGCAAAGCAAGGACAACCAGTTAAATCGGTATTTAGTCAAATATTATCTGGAGTATTTAGTTTGCAAACAGCAATGGGAGTTGGTATTTTATTATTTACTCTTTATGGAAAAGAAATAGGATCTTTTGTTAGTGGATTAATGAAAGGGGGACAACAACTTCAAACAATAGGCGACCAAATAAACCAATTAAGCGAAGCTCGTAAATCAGCCTCAGAATTAGCATCAAGAGAAATAAGCGAGTTAGACAGACTTTATAAAGTTAGTCAGGATTTAACTTTGTCAATAGATCAAAGAAAACAAGCCGTTGACAAATTACAAGAACTTTATCCTAATTATTTAGGGAATATTAATGACGAAAATATATTAAACGGTAAAGCCGAGTTAATGTATTACAAATTGCGTGATGCTATTTTAGCAAAATATACGGCTCAGGCTATTGGGGATAAATTAGCAGAAAACGCAAAAGAAGGTTTGGAGGACTTCCTTGAATTACAACAAAGAATTGTAGATACTGAAAATGAAATAATAAGACTTAGAACAACGGGTAACGATTTAGTACAAAAAGGCTCAGCACAAGAGAAAACGCAAACGATTACTATATCAAATGCAGATTTAATAATTGCACAAGAACGGCTTTTAGCTAAACTTAAAAAAGATATGCTTTTATTAAAAGATTCCGAAAGAGATAAAAACGGACTTTTAATTAAGACAATGGAAGAACTTTTACAAAAATCTAAAGGCTTAGAAATTACAGAAACAAAAGCAACTAAAACAAAAAAAGAAAATACAACCGCTAAAAAAGAAAACAACAAAGAAACTGAAAAAGAATTACAATTATTACAGGGTACAGAGGCTTGGTATGAAAAGCAAATTTCAAGTTTAAAACAAATCCGTGCTAATACTGCCGATACAACAGAAGAATATAAATCTTTCAATGCTCAATTAGCAATATTAGAAGATGGTTTAAAAGCATTAAGAGGCGAATTAACCGCTTTAGAGGGCGAAGGATTAAAGTTAGACTTTGAAGAAATGGGATTAACAGCCGAAGGGTTTGAAGCGTGGAGAAAACAAGGAACTGAAAGCGGAGAGGAATTAACACAAGGTTGGCAAGAACAGTTCCAACAATGGGCAGGTGTGGCAACAGATGCTATAAACGTAGTTCAAGAAGCTCAGCAAAGAGCCTATCAACAAGAGTTAGGAAGATTAGAAAAGAGCCGTGATAATGCAATTTTATTCGCTGGTGAGAGTTCAACGGCACGAGCAGAAATTGACAGACAATATGACGAAAAAAGAACTGCACTATTAAACAAACAAGCAAAACAACAAAAAGCAATGGCTATTGTTCAGGCTGTTATAAATACGGCAACTGCGGTAATTGGTGCATTGCCAAATATTCCTTTATCAATTGCAGTTGGTATAATTGGAGCTGCTCAAATAGCTTTAATAGCTTCACAACAAGTGCCACAATTTTACAAAGGAACGGACAATGCTCCTGAGGGTATGGCGTGGACACAAGAAAGAGGGGCGGAGTTAATTACAGATAAGCACGGCAAAGTTAAATCTTTAGGTAGTAATAAAGGGGCACAATTAACACACCTAAACAAAGGCGATAAAGTATTTAATGCTAAGGAAACAAAATCGATTATGTTTAACAATGAGTTGAACGGAATTTTAATGAACAACGGAATTTCAAACGCTTCAACAGTTGTAAATAATAATTTAGATTTGTCACCGTTAAATTCACGACTTGATAACCTTACAAATGTAATTAAGAATAAACCTGAATGGAGTTTGATTCGTGATGTACAAGGCGAAAGATTATACCAAAAAGAACAAGGAGTTAAAAAGTTATTAGTTAGTAATCGTTTAAGAATAAAATCATAATGAATTTACGACACTTTTTAGATTTTAAAGGCGAAATAGGACGAATAGAAATAGCCGAGCCGTTCGGTTTTGATGGCTCTACTCATAAAGTTGAGCAAGAAGATTTTTACGGCCGTGATGTTGTTTTAGGGGATGAAGATATTGATTTGACTATTGACAAAACACATTTTGAGGGGCGAACATCTACACAAGTGCAAACCGATGGAACGCTTACAAATTATCTTAATCATGCTTTTGATTATTTGGTAAATGAAATAAAATTCAAGGGTTGGGAGTTGGATGTTGAATATATTTTAGAAAAAGATGGTGCGGAGTTTTCAAAAGGCATTATAGATGGTTTAACGGCAGTTACAACAAAAGACGAGATAAAGTTCAAAGTAATTCAAGCGAGTAAAAGAGAAGAGATTAAAAGACGTTTAGATGTGGTTATTGATGCTTTTAATGATGAAGATTTAGACGGCAATGCGATTGAGCCGTGTATTCCTATTGATATGTTGCAATTAGCTAAACCGATTGTGGAACAAAGTAGTTGGGAGAATAAATTAACAAGAGTTCTTTTTTCAAGTGGAAATTTAATAGCACCGGGATTTTTTAATGCAATCAAAGATGTTACTAAGTTCGATATAAACGATACTCTTACATGGTTTGAAGATAGTACAAGTGCTCCTTTTCCAACTTTTGATTATAATTTTCCACCTCAAAACTTTAAAGTATTAGTTGCCGAAAATGAACTTACTGCTTTAAAAGTTAAATTAAAACTTCATATAAAAACAGAATGGTATGATGATGTGCTTCCTGCTAATTTACAAGTTTTTGGCTATTTTGCAAAAGGAAATAGTTTAACAGAAAGTTTTAACGATTTTAAAGATAATATAAATGATAATGGTATTATTTTTTACAATACTGGTGCACTTGGTCCAACAACAGATATTTATTCCTATGAGTTTGATGATACAATAGAATTAGATTTGCCATACACTATAAATCAAGGCGAAGTATTGTATTTTTTCTTTTTGCATGGAGCTGGGAATAGCACACAAATATCTGTAAACACTTTTTATGATTGTAAATTAGAAATTTCCACAACATCAACTGCAATAGACACAATTGTAAAAGCGGTTAGGTATATTGATGTATTAAAACACGCTTATAAATCAGTAGGTGGTCAAGACGTTATTTGTCCTGATTGGGATGTTTTAGGGGAACATTATAACAACTTTGCAACAAATGGTTATTTATTAGGACAAGTAACAGACAAGCCGTTTAACAACACGTTAAAAGATTTGCTTAAAATACCAATGGAACGAAACGGTGGCTATCAAATAAATAGAAACGGAGATATTGAGATACTACATTTTAATGAATTTTATCAGGATGAAGAAATAGCTTCTTTTATTGAAATTCCGCAATTAAGGGATGAAAGTTCATCCGATCCAAATTGTGCTATTTTGCAATTTGAATTTAACTATAAAAATTCATCAAAAGATAGGGAAACAAATAGTGAGGGTTCAATTGATGACGTACACGGTCAATCACAATGGTTAATGCCGAGTAAAAAAATAGAAAAGGAAAATAAATGGGAATTTGACCATATAAGGAGTGCTTTTTTAATTGAGCAACAACGTAGAAGATTGTTTAATCGTGAAAGTACTACTTCACTTTCAGAAGATACAAAGTTATTTCTAATCAAAGGAAACCAAATTGCACCAAATAGAACGTCAGGATTCACGGCATCAATTACTATGCAAGTTCAAACAACTCCGTTTCCTGCACTAAAATTACTTTCACCGGCCGTGCCTTGGACTTTAATTGGTATAAATACATTTTCAACAATTACAATCACAGCAGGTGAAAATCAAGGGAGTTATTCTGTAAATGCTATTGAACCAAATGTACTTACTTTAACTGGTGCAATATTTGGCACACCTTCTGCACCTACATTTTCAGGAACGTCGACAATTACTATTGAATATACTTTAACGGGGGTGCAGTTTATAAATGAAACTTTTGAGCCGTTCACGTTAATTGAGGGTATTGCAAATCCTTTAAATTATGGAAATTTACGTTATTCGATTGGCAGAAACTTAAAAGATTTTTATTCTTTATTAGGTTCATTTAGTCGTTATTTAACCGGAGAAATAAAAAACACATTATTTGATGTAAATGGTAATTTATCAACTCGATTAACGGGGGAAAGTGAAATACTCGCAGATTCAGAGCCTATAAATATTGAAACGATTAAGGCACTTCGCAAATTTGAGCCGAGAATTGAAACTGTGAATGTCTTTGCTGATTTTACCGATGCTACCGAGTTTTTTAATAAAATTGAAAGCGATAAAGGGTATGTAAGAGTTAATAAATTTGATGGAACTGTTTTATTAGGTTATGCAAAAGAAGCTGAATACAAATGGTCTGATAACTCACTTGAATTGAAACTAAGGCCTAAAACTGAAAGTGAGTATTATGATATAAATATAAATATATTAAATTCGTTTAGATTGACTGGATTTTTTGTAAGTTTGTATGATTTTAATGAACAATTAATAATTACACCAAGACCATTTGACAAAATGAGATTAAATGGAGTAATTTATACGGATATAATAGCGTTTGAAGATGCTTTAATAACAGCGTTAGAATGAGTTTTATAAGACTAAAAAATAATTTAAGTGATGCAATTAACACGGGAGCAAGTTCCGCTGTTGATTACTCTTTAGCTAATTATTCGCAAATTGTTTTAAATCCGTTTGAAACTTATTTGCAATATTCTGATGTGGTTGGCGGTGCTGATTTTGATGGTAATTATACAGTTCATGTTTGCAAGTGTGATGGAACGGAATTACTCGATATTACAGAAAAGGTTGCAATACTTGAAATGATTGTTTCAGGTGTTACTCAGTTTGCTTTTGAAATAGCACCAATACAAACTGTTTTTTATATTCCGGTCATTCTTAAATTTAAACACGGAATTTCAGATTTAACTCTTTATTCAAATAGATTTACTATTAATACAGATATAAACACGACAAGGATTGATTATTTAGATTATTCAAGACCTGTTAATTTTTATCAGTCGATTAGGTTAAATATGTATTTTGATCGTGAAGATGCTGAAAGTGAAATAACGGAATACACGCAAATAAATGGAAGTAAAGTTTCAGGCCGTGCAATAGTTACCAATTTACAGCATTTTATTTTTGAATATTTGGATGGCTTTACGTTTAGAAATATAAACAATATGTTAGTAACTCCTATTGTTTATTTTAATGGATTGCGAGTAACTAATAAACAGATTTTACAATCAGACAAAAGGGCGAGTGATTCTAATTGGTGGGAGCAGGAAATTGAAGTGCCAATTAATTATAATGATACTTTTAGCGATACATTTCAAATATTTGCTATTTTTGAAGCGATTGAGCTTATTCCAAGTGGCTTATATACGGCTCAAATACCAACAGTATCAAAAACATTTAGTAACATATTTTCCGATGTTTTCGGAGCTTAAAAAAAAGAAATTATGCCTATAAATCCAACAACATTAAAAGCGTTAATTGATACGCAAATCACAAACGAAACAGTAGATTTTGCAATTACACCAACAGAGGTTGGAAGTAGAATGAAAGATACTATTGATTATACTACTGAGCAAATAGCTTTAGCAGAAGTATTAACAAACAAATCAACGAATGTTACTACCGATGGAGCAAGTGACACTAAATATCCAAGTGTTAAAGCGGTTAAGACTTATGTAGATGCTAATGCTGGGGTTCAAGTAGCTAAAAGCGTTAAAAGAACTTTAACACATTCTGAATTATTAAATATTTTTACAACTCCAATAGTTGTTTTACCTGCAACAGTTGGTAAAATGTATGTTCCCAAAGATATTTTAGTAAAATATATTAATAATGACGGATGGGGATCTGCTGGAAGTTGGAAGGTATTATTAGACACCCTTCAGTTAACGAATTTTATTTCTCAAATGGGGAGTGGCACAACAACTGAACAATTCACCTATTTGTTACCGGGAAATCCAAGTAATACAACGACAAGTTTTTTTAATAAAGACGTTTTTATAACTGCATCCGCTAATCCTACTGTTCCTGTTAATGGAACAACAACAGTAGATGTATATATCACTTATTTTGAAATAACTATTTAATGAACTTACCAAACGAAATAAGAGCCACTTTTAACCGAAATATTATTTTGGGAGTTGGAACATTGAGAGTCTATAAAGAAGGTGTTTTATTCCTTACTTTTACTCAAAATGATATTACAATAACGGGTAATTATTTTACAATAGATATTAGTAATCTGTTTCCTGATAATGGTGATTATTATATTTTGTTTGATGAAGGATTAATAACGTCTATATTTGGGGAACATTATTCAGTTTCAAACCCTGATATTTGGAAGTTCACAATTCTTGATGGAGAGTTTGACAGTAATGATTTTAACAACGAATTTTTAATAAATTAAGATATGGCAACAAAAGCAAATTTAATTTCAGCAATAAACGGTTTTTTAACCGCAATTATTACACAAGCTAAAGTAAGGAGTTCAGCAAGTGCTACGGTAGATGAAATATACAACACTACATACACAGAAAACTATTACCCAGCCAGTACAACAACAACAAATATTACAACAACTATTTCACTTCAAAAGAGATATAGAATTTTGTTTAACAAATCAGGCAATAGGGTTAATTGTAGCGGGTTAATACAAAATTTTGGGGATTCTATTTTGAGTAACACAACTTGGTTAACTATTTCAAATACTGAATTTCAAGCTAAAACATTTGCTTTTGACCAAATATTTATAGCAAGATCCAATACGGGCGCATCTGCAAGGATTTCATTAACTGCTGGAGCTTTCTATGTTTTAGATAGTATTGTTGTTGGCCAACAATATTACTTTAATTTTAACTATATAACAAACGACTAAGATATGGCACAAGTAGTAATAGCACAACAAGAAACACCAAAATATAGTGAAAATTTATTTCCTTTATTTACGGCTTTTAACGAACCTTATACTGGTTGGAATATAATATCAGGAAACGGAACGGTTGATAATTCAGATATTGAAAAATATAAAGGTAATAATTCGCTTAGAGTAATCACAAATGAAGTTGACACAGTTTTGGTATTTGATTCTGCAAATACTGGGTTTTCTTTTGTAGCTCCAAAAACTGGTAATTATATTTTTTCTGTTAAGGTATTCATTTCAAGTGATTACGAGAGGGATGAGGTATTTGGTATTTTTGACACTTACATAAACAGCTCAGGAATTGGCGACTTTCAATTTGAATGGTCAAATCAAGCAGCGGGATTCGTTCACGATAAATGGAATAACTTTTTCCAAATAGTTCAATTAACTGAGGATGATGTTTATGATTTATCTTTTAAATTTTATGCTGATGCAATCGGTTGTAGAGCTTATTTAGATGGCTTTAAAATGGAATTAGATAATCGTAGTTTAGGTATTCCAAGCCGTTATACTTTTCCTTTAGAGGTTGTAGATTATGAAACTGGATGGCAACAAATAACAGATTCAACATATACAGTAGCTGCACCGCTTTCAATTCTTGATGGTGTAACAGGTAAAATTTCAACTGGAACGGTAACGGAAATAAATACACAAATACCAACGGGTGTTACAACTTTTTGGAATAATACGACTGATAAATTAGTGGCCGTTAATAATGGCGATGCTTTTAGTATGTCTTTACGTTTTAAAGCTAAAATGGACGTTCTTAATGCATATTTTGATGTTGGAATAAATATAGGCGGATCACTTGGAACTATTGCACAAACAACGCAAGTATTTCAACGGTTGGCCGATACAGAACAAATATTTACAGTTGAATTAGATTATTTCACCGAAACTACTTTTATAGCTAATGGAGGCAATATTCAAATAACACCAATTAACGGAGATATTTTGATTTACGATATTGTAATATTAATAACACGAACACACAAAGGAAGATAAAATGGCTACATTATCGATTATTAAGTATAGTAACAAAGTATGGAAGTTTTTAGCTTCGGATGTTCCTACGGGTGCAAATGGCTTTTCATTTTCTAAATTACAAGCTGATTCAGATGGTTTAGACTTCTTTATTGTATCACAAGGTGGGGCAACTACAAATCGTTATCAATTAGCTAATGTTACCGTTTATCCAAGCGTTGGTGGTGTACCTGAAACTGGATGGACTTCTATGCAAGAATTATTGTTACGTTTAGAGGAGTTAAATTTCCCGGCTTGGAATGCAGTTAGTGGGAGTGGTGGTGCTACGGCTTTTATACAACTTACTGATGCACCTGATGATTATACAAGTCAAGGCGGTAAAATAGTAGCAGTTAAAGAAGATGAAACCGGATTGGAATTTATTGAAGGTGGTGGCGGTAGCACTCCAACTTTGCAAGAGGTAACGGATGAGGGAAATGAAACAACAAGTGATATAGTAGTTAAAGATAGCGAAACTAAAATATCATTACAACCTAAAAACATTAATTTTCAAGATATAGTTGGCGGTGGAAATACTCTTTTAAGATTTGAACCTACATCAGTTGTAGACCGAGAAGTTTTTATAAGAGCTTTAGGCGGTACAATGGCTTTAACTTCTGACATTCCAACATTAACATCACAACTTACAAATGATGGAGAGGATGGAGTAAATCCTTTTATAACTGCATTAGATGTAACAACTCCTACACTTCAAGAAGTATTGGACAACAACCACGATTTAGTTGATGGTAATTTCTTTGCTGGGACACTTGCAGGAGATGGAAATAGTGGTACAGATGTCATTGGTATAGGAGATTCTGCATTACGGGATAATACTACTGATTATAATGTTGCAATAGGTTCAGAGGCAGGATTTGAGAATACGGGGGCGGGTTTAAGTGCTTTAGGTTCAGGTGCTGGATATCAAAATTCAGGCGATGCTATTGTTGCAATAGGTTATAGTTCAGGATTTGAGAATACGGGTAATTCGTTAAGTGCTTTAGGTTCAGGTGCTGGATATCAAAATTCAGGTGATTATGTTGTTGCAATAGGTGAAGTGGCAGGTATTAACAATACCTATAACAATGTTAATCTATTCGGTTTAAATGCAACAGCAGACGAGAATGGTCAGATAGTTTTTTCTAAAGGGAGTACTATTGTGGCTCGTATTTCAACTGCTTTAATGACAGATACAAGGAAATATACTTTACAAGATGATGATGGCACTTTAGCTTTTTTAAGTGACATTCCAACAAACACATCAGACTTAGTAAATGATGGAGAGGATGGCACAAGTCCTTATGTAACTGCTAATCAATTACCAAGTAACCTTAATCTATTTGCAACAAATGTTTCAAGTGATATAGCTACATACTTCAAATTGGTTACATCAATAGATGACCCTGATTATAATGATACTGCTGTAGATATACCAACAGGTGCAATTACAACAACAGGACAATTCATTGCTGCTTTAGCTACAACTGCAAATGTTTTAGTGGGGAATCCTGGCATCATCAATCTATTAACAATAGGTAATGTAAGAAGAACAAGTGGGAGTGGTACAGCTGAGTTTTATTATGAAGTTTATCATAGAACTTCAGGAGGTACTGAAACACTAATTGCAACATCAAGTAATACACCTCCTGTAAATTCTGCTATTTATACTGAATTTTTAGCTGCCGCCTTATTAAATAATGGCACATTCTTAGCAACTGACAGAATAGTTGTTAAGTATTATGCTGATAGAATAGCAGGAGGAAGTGACCCTGAATATGACTTTCAGTTTGGTGGAACAAGTCCTGTAAGAACTACATTCCCTGTTCCTGCTTCAAATATACCTTTAGATGCAACTCCTACAGATGGAAGTACAAATGGTGTACAAAGCAACGGTGTGTTTGATGCTTTGGCTTTGAAATGCAACAAACCTTTAGTTGATACCGTTTCAAGTTCAGCTTTAACAGGTGTTAC
>Ga0105103_10000706_pt1 | contig 18863 bp, 11 predicted proteins | sample PPLLaktember2015_2_FD_79107 | JGI IMG/M metagenome (GOLD analysis project Ga0105103, IMG submission 79107) | Freshwater sediment microbial communities from Prairie Pothole Lake near Jamestown, North Dakota, USA - PPLs Lake P7 Core (6) Depth... | ecosystem: Environmental > Aquatic > Freshwater >...
CGCGATCGCTTCATCCACCCGGCCCTGGGCGCGCAGCGTGACACCGAGGTTGTTGTACGCCGGGGCGTAATCGGGCTGCAGCGCCGCGGCCTTCTGATAGTGGACCACGGCCTCGTCGTAGCGGCCGGATTCGTGCAGCGCCGTGCCCAGATTGGTCTCGGTGATCGCGCGCATGCGGGTGGAGGAGAGCATCGGCCAGTTCACGGCCGCGGCCACCAGCGCCACCGCGACGCCGATCGCACCCCGGCGTGCGGGTGGAGCCGATGCGAACAGCCGGGGCGCGGCGACGAGACCGTTGGCCGCCAGCAACAGCAGGAACGGCACGAGCGGGAACCGGTAGCGGGCGAAGACGTAGAACAGCACCACACTGGCGGCGTAGGCGGCGAGCAGCGTGATCAGGGGCCAGAGACGCCGTCGATCGGTCCAGGACGCCATCAGCCCCAGCAGCGCCAGCGGCACCACCACACCGAAGTGGCCGACCGGCGCCAGCAGCCGCAGCACCGGCGAAACCTCTTCGTAGGTTTCCTGGCTCTCGGTGTCCAGCATCTCGCTGGAGTTCCAGAGCAGCGCGATCTTGCGGCCCACGAGCGCGAGCCAGTCGCGGGGTTGGCTGGTGATGAAGCCGAGCGCCCGAGCGGTCCAGTACGACGACACCTCGCCAGGCGTGAGCGACCGCTGAACCGCGCGCTCCGCCAGTTCCGTCGCATCCTGGCGCTCGAACTCCGGCGCCCCCCGTCCGGGCCGGAGCGCCATGTAGGTGCCGTCGGCCGCCGGGTTGTTCCCGATGTAGAAGTTCGGGCCGAACTGCGACGTGGTCAGGTAGAAGCCGCCGGTGACCGCATAGTTCCGCGCCACCACGGGCAGCAGAACCAGGCCCAGCCCAAGGGTGAAGGCGAGGAGTGGAAGCCATCGCGATCCGGAATCCGGGACTGGCGATCCGGACGATTGTTCCAGATTCCCGCCTCGGCCACCGTTTCGTCCTCTGACAATCGCACTGTGCGGCGGTCTGCCGTCTGCCGCCTGCCGTCTGCCGTTTACCGTCTCGAATCCGCGCGCCAGGCCCCAGAGGGCCGCCACGGCGACCAGCGCCAGGGCGTTTTCGCGCGTCAGGCTGAGGGCGCCCATCGACAGGCCGAGCCCCACCCACAGGCGCGGACTGTCGGCATGATCGACCAGCCGGCTGACCACCCAGATCGACAGGCAGATGAAGAAGACGTCGAGGACGGACTTCTGCAGCAGGCCGTCGAAGAACACCGCTGGCGCGTACAGCGCCAGGGCCAGACCGGCGAGCAGCCCCACCCTGCGGGAGAACAGCCGTTCGCCGGCGGAGGCGAGGAGGACTGCCGACATCGCGCCCACTGCCGCCTGGACGATCCGAACCATCAGCAGATCGCGTCCCAGGGCTGCGTACAGCACGCCGAGGAAATAGGGGTAGAGGGGGGCCTGATAGAAGACGTCCGCGCCGACCCAGTCGCCGGCGGCAAGGCGCTGAGCCCACGCGTCATACGAGCGGGCATCGCCCATCAGCACGTCGAAGAGCGCGGTGTCGTGAACGGCCCACAGATGCAGCAGCCGCACCGCCATCGCGACGAGGAAGAGGGCGGCGGCCGTCATGACGACACATCGTAACCGGGCGCCGACCGGCCTGTTTCCCGAATCGGTTGTCCTATGCGCAACAATCGTGGCCTAGATGTTGCAAGGCGCATGGCGAAAGCTTGTTTGACTCCGTTTGTAATTCACGCGTAGGCTGTGCCAGTTCAGCCGGTGTGTAGGGAGACGCGTGGCGGCGCCTCGGGCAAGCCTGCATCCGGCATTTGTTGTTGGCAAGTATCAGGAGGCGCGAATGACAGTGAAACGCAGCATTCTTGCTGCGGCGTTAGCGTTGGCGTGCATCGCCGCGCTGCCGTCCGCCGCATCGGCACAGAGTGTCATCACAGGGATCGTCCGGGACACGTCCGGTGCCGTGATGCCGGGTGTGACCGTGGAAGCCGCGAGCCCCGCCCTCATCGAAGGCGTGCGCTCGGCGGTCACGGACAGCAACGGCGCCTACCGCATTGTCGATCTGCGCCCCGGTGTCTATACCCTCAAGTACGAGCTCACCGGGTTCAACACGCAGATTCGCGAAGGCTTCGAGCTGGCCGCGAACTTCGTCGCCACGGTCAACATCGACCTGACGGTCGGGACGCTGCAGGAGAGCGTCACGGTCTCGGGCGCCTCTCCGGTGGTCGACGTACAAAGTAACGCCAAGCAGCAGGTGCTGACACGCGACGTGCTGAATGCGGTTCCCACCGCGGGCACCATTCAGGGTCTGGGGCAGCTGGTGGTCGGCGTGACGCTGAACGTCCCCGACGTGGGCGGCTCGCGCGCCATGCAGCAGACCTACTTCGCGGTCCGCGGCCAGGGCGGCGCGCAGACGGTGGTGCTGGTCGACGGCATGATGACCAACGGCCTGATGGGCGACGGCGCCGTGCAGGCGTACCACAACGAGTCGATGACGCAGGAAGCGGTGTATCAGACGGCCGGCGGCAACGCCGAGACGCTGACCGGCGGCGTCAACATGAACCTGATTCCGAAGGACGGCGGCAACCAGTTCCGCGGCGGGTTCAAGGCCTTCAAGTCGCCGTCCTCGTGGCAGGGTGACAACCTCACCGACGACCTGCGCGCGCTGGGCGTCAGCGCCGTGGACAAGATCGACAACTTCTACGAGTGGAACGTCGAGCAGGGCGGCCCCATCGTCAAGAACAAGCTGTGGTTCTTCGGCGCGTTCCGCAAGGCCAAGTACGATCGGCCGATCGCCAACACCTTCTATACGCCGGAGGGCGTGCCGTTCCCGGTGGGCTACGCGGCGTGCGCCAGCGGCGCGATCAGCTGCGAACAGGGCATCTCGGACGAGAAGATGGACAACCCTGTCCTGCGTCTGACGTGGCAGGTGTCGGACCGCAACAAGATCGCCGCCTACGCCGACCGCGCGCTCCGCCTGCGCGGACACGCGATGGGCTCGCTGACCGACCCGCGCACCGCGTCGGTCATCTGGAACACGCCGACCTTCGGCACCGGCTCGCTGAAGTACACCTCGACGATTTCCTCAAAGCTGCTGCTCGAGACCGGGTTCTCGTTCAACCGCGAGCGCTACGACAACCTGTATCAGCCCGGCATCCTCGCCGAGCGCAACACCCCGGCCTGGTACCAGAACGTGCGTCGGAACGACACGAGCACGGGCCTGCTCTGGGGCGCTTCGGGCGCGCAGCTCGGTAACTACCCCGATCGCTACAACATCCAGGGTGCGCTCTCGTACGTGACCGGCACGCACAACATCAAGTTCGGCGGCGCCTACCAGTGGGGCATCTATCCCCGCTACAACAACGCCAACGCCGACCTGTACCAGACCTACAACAACGGCGTGCCGTTCCAGGTGACCGTGCTCAACACCCCCCTGCGCGTGCAGGAGGACCTGAACGCGAATCTGGGCTTCTACGTGCAGGACACGTGGAACCTGAACCGCCTCACGCTCAACTACGGTTTGCGCTTCGACCGCAACAAGCAGACCATCGTCGGGCAGGACGTGCAGATCGGCCGCTTCGCCAACGTGGCGGCGTACGACGACATCGAGTTCCCGACGTGGAACGACTTCTCGCCCCGCGTATCGGTCGTCTACGACATCTCGGGTAACGGGCGGACCGCGGTCCGCGCTGGCTTCAACAAGTTCGTGACGGCGCAGACGACGGGCTTCGCACAGCTCTACAACCCGACGGCGCTGACGACCCAGGCGCTGCCCTGGACCGACGTGAACCGCGACGACATCGCGCAGGGCGAACGTGGCTGCACGTACCTGACCGCTGGTTGCGAGATCAACTTCGCCAACCTCTCGCCGAGCTTCGGCGTGCGGTCGCTGGCGCAGTTCGATCCGGACATCAAGCGCCCCTACTCCCAGGCGCTCAACTTCGGCATCACGCACGAACTGGTGCCGGGCTTGTCTGTCGCGGCGGAGTACTACCGCATCGACTTCAAGAACATCACGATGCGCCTGAACTCGCTGCTGAACGCCGACAGCTACAACCGCTTCGAGATGGACAACCCCCTCGGCGGGACGGTGCCGGTGTGGGTGATCAAGCCGGAGTTCCGCGGCCGGGTCGCCAACATCGACAGCACCAACGACGACATGAAGCGCAACTACAACGGCGTGGACATCAACTTCAACGCCCGCATCCGGGGCGGCGTCCGTGCTTTTGGCGGCTTCAACCTCGAGCGCAGCATCAACGACGTGTGCGTGTCCGCCCAGAGCGATCCGAATCGCTCGCTCTACTGCAACCAGGCCGACAGCGGCATCCCGTGGCAGAAGCAGTTCAAGGCCACGGTGGTCTACCCGCTGCCGTTCTGGGGCATCTCGGCCAGCGCGGCCCTGCAGAGCCTGAACGGCTACCTGGTTGGCACCGCGGCGCAGGCCTACGGCGGCTTCACGGCCGGCACCGGCTTCGACAACCCGCGCGGCCAGGGCACGTTCCTGCAGGTGACGCCGGCAACGGCCGGCATTCCGCCGGCGCTGGCACAGGCGCTGCGAGACGCCGGCCAGGCCAGCGTCAACGTGGCGATCGTGGCACCGGAGACGGAGTACACGCCGCGCATCAACCAGATGGACTTCTCGTTCAGCAAGAAGGTCCAGTTCGGCGGCATCGGGATGCTGCCGAAGATCGACTTCTTCAACGCCTTCAACTCCGACGACTACTCGTCGGTGGCGACGGCGCAGTACGGCGCGCGCACCTACCTGCAGCCCTCGGTGGTTCTGCAGGGCCGCATCATCCGCGTCGGCGTGGATGTGACCTGGTAGGAACGTAACCGGCAGACGGCAACCGGCAGACGGCAGACGTTCGCCGGGCGATCACGACAAGGGCGGCTTCCTTCGGGAGGCCGCCCTTTTTTAGTTCAAAGTTCAAGAGTGCAAGGTTCAAAGTTCTGGGAGGCGCGGCTGTCGCCGCGTGGGCCGCTTCACGGTAGGAGCGGTACGCGGACCAGTCCGCACCGCGCACAGCGCTGCCCACCGAGCTCGCAGGGCGAGGTCTCTTTCCCCTATCGAGCGGCGGCGAGGCCCTTCGCGGCGCGCGAGGCCCTGCCCTTCCTACCGCGCGCAGCGCGGCCCTACCGAGCGAAGGCTCGGCCACGCCTCCTACCGAGCGCGGGGCGCGAGGCCCGTCGGTCCTCCCGCGCGTAGCGCGGCCTACCGAGCCCGCAGGGCGAGGCCCCTTCCCCTACCGCGCGAAGCGCGGCCCCCGGAGACCTATACTGTCTGAAGCATGTCCGTCGCGCGCCTCGTCCTGGCCGTGCTGCTGTTGTCCGGCCCGCTGCAGGCTGAGCCCGTTCGCGGTGTGTTCGACCTCGACGGCCGGATGGCCGATCCGCTCACTCTAACTGCCGGCGTGCGCGCGCACGTGCTGGTGTTCACCACCACCGACTGTCCCATCTCGAATCGCTACGCGCCAGAGATTCAGCGGCTGGCTGCTGCGTATCGCGAACGCGGTGTGGCGTTCTGGCTGGTGTATCCGGTGCCGGGCGACACGCCGGAGAAGATCCGGGCGCATGCGGCGCAGTTCGGCTTCCAGTTGCCCATCGCGCGTGACACCCGTGCCGAGCTCGTGAAGCACACGGCCGTGAGCGTGACACCTGAAGTGGCGGTGATCACGGCCGGTGGTGAGGTTGCCTACCGCGGGCGCGTCGACGACCGCTATGTCGACTTCGGGCGCGACCGGCCCGCGCCGACCACGCGGGACCTGGATCAGGCGCTGACGAACCTCCTGGCGGGACGGCCGATCGAGCCAAAGACGACGCGCGCGGTCGGCTGTATTCTTTCGGATCTTCTGAAATGAGAGCCGCGGCCATCGTCTCGATAGCGGCCCTGCTGACGGCGTCGCCGGTCCTGACCGCGCGAAGTGCGGCCCTTTCGTCCTACGCGGCGCAAGCCGCGCCTACGCCCGCGGCGCAGAGCGGACCTGTCTTTTCCCGTGATGTTGCGCCGCTCGTCTTCGAAGCGTGCACCCCGTGTCATCGCTCGGGCGGGCCAGGCCCCTTCAGCCTCGCGTCGTATCGCGAGGTGCGGCAGCGCGCCACGCAGGTGGTGCAGGTGACGAAGCGCCGCTTCATGCCGCCATGGAACGTCGAGCCCGGCATCGGGCACTTCGAAGGGCAGCGACTGCTCTCCGACGCGGAACTGTCGATGATCGAGGCGTGGGTGGCGGCGGACACGCCGGAGGGAGATCCCGGCGATACCCCGGCCCTGCCGAAGTTCCCGGATGGCTGGCTCCTCGGCACGCCTGATCTGATCGTCACGCCGCCGGAGTCGTTCACGCTGCCCGCGGATCCAAACGACGCGTTTCGCATCTTCGCGATCCCGCTGCCGGTGTCCGGGCGCACCTACGTGCGCGGCATCGAGTTCCACCCGGGCAACCCGCGCGTCGTGCACCACGCCAACATCCGCGTCGATCGCACCGCCGCGTCGCGGCAGCTGGACGCGCAGGATCCACTACCCGGCTATGACGGGCTGATGCCGCGGTCGGCCGAGTATCCGGACGGACACTTCCTCGGCTGGACGCCAGGGCAGGTGGCGCCGCTCGTGGCGCCGGATCTTGCCTGGACGCTCGAGCCAGGCAGCGACCTCGTGGTGCAACTGCACATGCAGCCGTCGGGGGCGGTGGAGCAGGTGCGGCCCGTCATCGGTCTGTATTTCAGCAAGACGCCGCCGGCCCGCACGCCCAGCATCCTGCGGCTGGGCTCGCAGGGGATCGACATCCCGGCAGGGGAAGGGGCCTACGTGATTCGCGACGCCTACACGCTGCCGGTGGACGCGGACCTGCTGGCGATCCAGCCGCACGCGCACTACCGCGCGAAGGAGATCGTCGGCACGGCGACGTTCCCCGACGGCCGCTCGCGGCGTGTGATGCACATCCGCGACTGGGACTTCCGCTGGCAGCACGTCTACCGCCTGGTCGAGCCACTGCCGCTGCCGAAAGGCACCCGGCTCTCGATGGAATACACCTACGACAACTCGCCGGACAACATCCGCAATCCCGAGGTGCCGCCGCGGCGCGTGCTGTGGGGGCAGCGCTCGAAGGACGAGATGGGCGATCTCTGGTTCCAGCTGCTGACCAGGAACGACCGGGACCGCGAACGCCTCAACGGCGAGATTGCCATCAAGATGCTCGCGGAGGACATCATCGGTTACGAGACGATGCTCACCGTCTCGCCTGGCGACTACGAACTGCACGACGATGTCGCGCTGCTGTACCTGGGGTCGGGCCGGCCCGCCGATGCGGTGCGCCACTTCGAGGCGTCGGTGAAGGCGCGCCCGGACTCGGCGCCGGCGCACTACAACCTCGGCACCGCGCTGGCGATGGCGGGGCAGTTCGAGCCGGCAATCACGGAGTACGAGCGCGCGATCGCCATCAACCCGAAGTACGGCGTGGCGCTCGCCAACATGGGGAGCGTGCTGTTGCAGCTGGGCCGCGGCCGCGAGGCGGTACGGCGGCTCGAACAGGCCGTGGCGATCACGCCGGACAACATCGAGGCGCTCAACAGCCTGTCGGTCGCCTACGCCAACGAGGGCGACATCGAGAAGGCGCTGGCCACCATCGACCGCGCGCTGAGGCTTCAGCCGTCATCGCAGCTCCAGAAACTCCTGCGCGAGCGCAGGGAACAGCTGAGTCGAAGATAGACACCAGCGAATAACGGATCGGTTGATGTGTTGATCGGATGATCGGGTAAGCCGTGATCTAACTCGTGATCTGCAGATCGCCAGATCTAGATCAAAAGATCACGAGATCACCACGTCACGAGATGTTATCTGGCCGACCCCATCGGCGCGACGATCGCCTTGATGACCGGTTCGAGTTCTTCCTTCGTCATCTGCCCGGGGTGATACAGCCTCACCGTGCCGTCGCGATTGATGAAGACCAGCGTGGGCGTCGTCGACACGCCGTAGCGCGTGAAGATCTCGCCGCTCACCGGCACCATCGTGTCCGAGAGCCACGGATAGTGCTGCTGGCGGATCGCTTTGATGTACGCCGTCTCCTCGGCCGCCGGCGCGGGCTTGCGCGAGGCGACGTAGCCGTAGCGCTGGGTCGGCGCGAGGATGGTGAGGCCGGTGCTGGCGTAGGTCTTCTGCAACTCCTCGAGGAAGGGGCCGACCGCCTTGCAGTCCGGGCACCAGTGGGCCCACAAGAACAGGACGACCGGCTTGCCCTTGAGGCTGGCAAGCGTGGGTGCCGTGCCGGCGAGCGATTCGCTCGAGGCGACTTCGAACGCGGGCGCACCTTCGAGACTCAGCAGGTTGATGTTCTTGTTGATGCGCTGGATGATCGACGTGTCCTTGTAGAGATCGGCCTCCTTGCGCAGGAAGTAGACCGCTTCCGACCGGTTGCCCTTCGCCGCCAGCACCTGCCCGCGTACCTCGATCGCCGCGCCAATCGCGATCGGCAACCGCGGCTCATCGTCCATCTTGCGGGTCTTCAGCGCATCGGTGCAGAGGTCGTAGGCGTCCAGCGCGTACTGCTCGGCCTTGTCGAAGCTCTTCGCCGCGAGTGCTCCGCGTCCCAGCCACGAGAACGCCTCGAGGTACTCCGGCGTGATGCCCTTCTCCTTGCGGTACGCCGCGGCGACGGCCTCGGCGCCGGGGAGGTCGCCCTTGCCGATCACCGCGCGCACCTGCTGAATGAGGTTGGGGGGCGGCGCCGGCGCCTGCGCCGCCGGAGGGGCGGGAGCAGGTGCTGCCGTCTGGCCCGCGAGCGAAGTGACCGTCAGTCCGAAAACAATGAGGGCAAGACCAAGGCTGCGCATCGGGCGAGGATAGCAGAAGGACAGGCGCGATGGTGCGGCGCCACGGCCGGGCTGCTATAGAATCACCGCACCTTGACGGCCCTCCCCCGGATCCGCTCTACGGTGCGCCTGCTGCTGGTTTGCGGCGCAATCCTGATCGCCGCCGGCCAGGCCCGGATGCAGGTGCCTGCCGCGGGCCTGTCCCCACAACCGGCCGGCGCCACATCCGGGGCAGACGCCCTCCGCGACCCTGAAGCCGGAGGCTTGCTGATCCGGCATTACCCGCCAACTGACTACAACGGCGGCGGGCAGAACTGGGCCCTGCTGCAGGATGCCCGCGGCGTCATCTACGTCGGCTCGACCAACGCCCTGCTCGAGTTCGACGGCGTGACCTGGCGGCGCATCCAGACCACCACGAAAACCACCATCCGCTCGCTGGCCGCAGACGCAAACGGCCGCATCTATGTGGGAGCCGTCGGCGATCTCGGCTACATCGAGCCGGACGAGCATGGCGAGACCCGCTTCGTGTCGCTGCTCGACAAGCTGCCGGAGGACGTGCGGGTGTTCGAGGACGTGTGGCGGACGTTCGCCGCCCCAGAGGGGATCTATTTCCAGACGCAGATCGGCATCTTCCGGTGGGCCGACGGGGCCATGAAGGTCTGGAAGCCGACCGGCCGCATCTTCAACCGCGCCCAGTTCGCGAACGACACGCTCTACATCGGCCAAACGGGCGGCGTGCTGATGGCGCTCCGGAACGACGTCCTCGTGCCAGTGCCCGGCGCGGAGCGGATGGGCGATGAGGCCTATCCGATCATCATTCCGTACGACGACACGCAGCTGCTGATGGGCACGCGGCGCGATGGGCTGTTCCTCTACGACGGCGCCGAGATGCGTCCCTTCGCCACAGACGTGGACGCCCTGATCAAGGCGAACAACCTCTACCGCGCGTTCAACCTGCCGAACGGGTCCATCGCCCTCACCACGACCGCGGCCGGGATGGTGATTCTCGATCGGCGCGGCCGCCTGCTGGAGCAGGTTGATCAGAGCGACGGCTTGCTGAGCCCGTCGGTGTACTACCTGATGCCCGACCGCGAGGGCGGACTGTGGCTGGCCCTGGGCGTCGGGTTGGCTCGCGTGGAGGCGCAGTCGCCCTTTTCCCTCTTTGGACCGGAACACGGCCTGCGGGCCGCGGCCAGCGACCTCCGGCGCCACAACGGGCGCCTGTACATCGCGCACGGACAGGGCGTGCAGTACCTCTCACCGCAGGTCTCGGGCCCACCAGAACTGCTGAACGTGACCGGCGTGGCCAACCAGTGCTGGGCCTTCACCGAGTTCGTGGATCCCGACGGGAAGACGCCGTCACAACTCCTGCTCACCGCCAGCGACGGCTTGTACCGCATCAACGGCTCCGTCGCCGAGGCCATCGTCGAATCCGCCAACCGCTCGTTTGGCACCTTTGTCATCACCACGTCTCGTGTGGATCCCCATCGCATCTGGGTCGGCCTCGCCGACGGCTTGGCCTCGCTGATCTGGACGAACGGCCGGTGGGTGAACGAGGGCCGTGTGGCGGGCGTGTCCGACCAGGTTCGGAGCCTGCGACAGGAGGCCGACGGCACGCTGTGGGCCGGGACCCAGTCGTCCGGCCTCCTCATGGTGCGCGGCGCCGATGTGTCGAGCGGAGGGGGAGCACGCCCGGCCAACCCGGTGATCGAGCGCTACGGGGCCGACCAGGGTCTTGCGCCAGGCGGGTCCACCGTGATCGCCATTGCCGACAAGTTGTACGTCAGCGTGATCGGCAAGACCGCGGTCTTCGACCCCACGACGAAGCGGTTCCTGCCCGACACCACCTTCGACGTGGTCGAGGTCGATCAAGACTCGGGCTTCATCAACTTCATCGAGGGACCGGACGGCCGCATCTACGTCTCATCGGGACGTGACGCCGCCGTGATGACGAGACAGGCGGATGGCACGTACACCACCGATCGACAGCTCTTCAGCCGGTTCTCGGCCGACCGCACCGGCGCCTTCTACGCCGAGGAGAGCGGCGTGCTCTGGTTCGGAACGGGCGGATTGCTGGCGCGTTTCGACACGACGAAGTTCGAACGCTCCACGCCGCCGTTCTCGGCGCTGGTTCGTCGCGTCACCGTCAACCAGGCGTCGCTGGTGTCACCACGGGCCGCGTCCCCGCCGGCGCTGTCGGCCGAGAGCCGGTCGATTCGCTTCGAGTTCGCCGCACCGTCGTTCCTGAACGAGCGCTCGACGCAGTACCAGTCACGCCTCGACGGCGTCGATGCCGACTGGTCGGCCTGGTCCACCGAGTCACGGCGCGACTACACGAACCTCTCCTTCGGCGACTACCGCTTCCACGTTCGTGCCCGGAACGAGCTGAGCCAGGTGAGCGAGGAAGGCGTCTATGTCTTCACCATCCTGCCGCCGTGGTATCGCACCTGGTGGGCCAACGCGTTGTACCTGCTCGGCATCGTCGGGTTGGTCTACGGCGCGGCACGCATCCAGCGCCATCGAGTGGTGAACAAGGAGCGGCAGCGCTCCGAGTTCGCCGAAGCCCGGCTGCGTGCCGAGTCGGCCGAAGCGCTCGCGCGTTCCGAAAGCGACGGCAAGAAGAACATCGAGTTACTGAGCGACATCGGCCGCGAGATCACCGCGTCGCTCGATTTCGACACCATCTTCGGCAAGCTCTACGAGCGCGTGAACGGACTGGCCGATGCGGACGTCTTCGGCGTCGGTCTCTACCGCCCCGAGACGCAGGAGATTGAGTATCGTCTGGCGATCGAGCAAGGCAAGCGCTACGCGCCCTATTCGCGCAGCACCGCCGACCCGAACCAGCTGCCCGTGTGGTGCATCACCCACCGGCAGCCGGTGTTCATCAACGATCTCCAGAACGAGTATCGGAAGTACGTCAGCCGCTACGACGAGCAGAGCCGCCCGCTCGAGGACGGCACGATGTCGAAGACGCCGCAGTCCATCATCTACCTGCCGCTCGAGGCGAAGGACCGCGTGCTCGGGCTGATCACCATCCAGAGCTTCGAGAAGCACGCCTACACCGAGCATCACCTCAACATGATGCGGAGCCTGGCGTCGTACACCGCGATCGCGCTCGACAACGCCGCGGCCTACCGCCAGATGAACGAACAGGAGCATGAGATCCGCCGCCTGTTCGAGGAGGCGCAGCAGGCCCGGGCCGTGGCCGAGGAAGCCGACGCCGCCAAGAGCGCGTTCCTCTCGACCGTGAGTCACGAGCTGCGCACGCCGCTCACCTCGGTGCTGGGCTTCGCCAAGATCATCAAGAAGCGCCTGGAGGACCGCATCTTCCCGCTCGTGCCGAAGGACGACAAGAAGGTCGTCCAGACCATGCAGCAGGTGGAGGACAACCTGAAGGTGGTGGTCAGCGAGGGCGAGCGCTTGACCAAACTGATCGATGACGTGCTGGACCTCGCCAAGATCGAGGCCGGCAAGCTCGAATGGAACATGGAGCCAATCTCCGTGGCCGACGTCATCGACCGGGCGACCGCCGCCACGGCGTCGCTGTTCGAGCAGAAGGGGCTGCGGCTGGTCACCGAGGTGACGCCGGACCTGCCGATCGTCACGGGCGACGGCGATCGCCTGATCCAGGTGGTCATCAACCTGATCTCGAACGCGGTGAAGTTCACCGACAGCGGCTCGGTCACCTGCCGCGCGACCCGCCGCGGCGGCGAGATCGTGGTGAGCATCGTCGACACCGGCATGGGCATCGCGCCCGCGGATCAGCCCAAGGTGTTCGAGCGCTTCAAGCAGGTGGGCGACACCCTCACCGACAAGCCGAAGGGCACCGGCCTGGGGCTTCCCATCTGCCGCGAGATCGTCGAGCATCACGGCGGCCGGGTGTGGGTGGAGAGCGAACTGGGCAAGGGCAGCACGTTCTCGTTCTCGCTCCCCGTGCCCGACGCCCTGGTGGGCGAGGCTGGCGCGGGCGGCACCCCGGTCGAGCTCGCCGCGCTCATCCGCCGGTTGCGCGACCAGGTGGTGGTCACCACGCCGCGCACGGCGGAACGGGTCCCGCGCCTGCTGGTCGTGGACGACGACCCCAACATCCGCGAGCTGCTGACCCAGGAGCTGACCGAAGCCGGCTATCAGGTGCGCGTCGCCACCAACGGACGCGAGGCGCTGGTCGAAGTGCGGCGCGAGCGGCCGGACCTGGTCGTGCTCGACGTGATGATGCCGGAGATGAACGGCTTCGACGTCGCCGCCGTGCTCAAGAACGACCCGCTGACGATGGACATTCCCATCGTCATCCTGTCGATCGTGCAGGATCGCGAGCGCGGCATCCGCATCGGCGTCGATCGCTACCTGACCAAGCCGATCGACACCGACCTGCTGTTCCGCGAGGTCGGCTCGCTCATCGAACAGAAGAAGTCGCACCGCCACGTCCTCGTCGTGGACGAAGACGCGTCCACGGTGAAGACGCTCGCCGACGTGCTCACCTCGCGCGGCTACAGCGTCTCGGAAGCGAAGGACGCCAACCTCGTCGAGAAAGCCCTTGCGGTGAAGCCCGACATCATCCTGCTCAACTCCGTGTTGTCCGCGCAGTCGGACAACGTGCGGATGCTCCGCTTCGAGAAGGGGATGGACCACGTCCTCTTCCTCGTCTACCAATGAGGCCCCCCGTGACCCGGACGATTCTGATCGTGGACGACGAACCGCACCTCCGCATGCTGATTCAGCAGACGCTGGAGGAGCTCGAAGACGAAGGCGTGGAACTGCTGATGGCCTCGAATGGCGAGGAGGCGCTGGCGACCATCGAGTCGGTGAAGCCGAACCTGGTGTTCCTGGACGTGATGATGCCGAAGCTGAGCGGCTTCGACGTCTGTCAGCGTGCCAAGCACGTGCTCGGCCTGAGCGATGTCTACATCGTGCTACTCACCGCCAAGGGGCAGGAGTTCGATCGCCAGAAGGGCCAGGAGGTCGGCGCCGATCTCTACATGACCAAGCCCTTCGATCCCGACGCCCTGCTCGACAAGGCCCGCACCGTGCTCGGCCTGTGAGGCGCCGATGAGCCGCGTCGGGCTGAAACAGGTGATCGGGCGATCGGCGGAGGCGCGCGCCCTCGTCGACGTGCTGTCGGCGGCGCTCGGCTCGGGAATGGCCATCGAGGACGCCGAGGGGCAGCTGCTGCACGGTGAACGGAGCGAGAGCCACAACCAGCGCCACGCGGTGTCGCACGGCGAGGCGGCGCTCGGCTGGGTTTCGGGGACGGAAGGCGCGCGAGCCGTGGCGACGCTGCTCGATCACCTGGTCACCAAGGAGATCGAACGCAAGGCACTCGGCGCCGAGGTGCTGCACCTCTACCGGGAAATCAACCTGATCTACAGCTTCTCGGAGAAGCTCGCCGCGCTGCTCGAGGTCGAGCGCGTCGCCAGCCTCACCCTGCAGCAGGCACGGCAGCTGATTGTCGCGACCGACGGCGTGATCATGCTGCTCGACGAGGACAGCGGTGTGCTGACCTCGGTGGCCGCCTTCGGCGACGAGATGCCCGTGCTCCAGGGCTTCCGTCGCGGCCACGGCATCATCGGCACGATTGCGCAGACCGGTGTGGGCGAGATCGTCAACAACGTCGACCTCGATCCGCGCCGTGTGACCGAGCACACCACGGTCAAGGCGCTGATCGCCGCGCCGCTGCGGGTGGGGGAGCGCGTGACGGGGGTGATTGCCATTGGCAGCACGCTGCCGATGGCCTACACCGCTGCCGAGTCGAAACTGCTGAACACGCTGGCGCTGCAGACCGCGACCGCGATCGAGAATGCGCGCCTGTTCGAGCGCACCGTGCAGGCGGCGCGCGAGCGCGAGCGGCTGCTGGCGCTGCATCAGGAAGTGGAAGTGGCGCGCGCCAAGCTCGAGAGCGAGATGAAGCTGGCCGCCCGCATCCAGGCCGATCTGTTTCCGCCGTCGATGCCGGCGATCGCGGGCTACGATCTCGCGGCCCGAAACCGCCCGGCGCGCCAGTGCGGCGGCGACTACTACGACGCGATCGTCGTCGGCGCCGGTGACGAGGCGCGCGTGCTGCTGTGCGTGGCGGACGTGGCGGGGAAGGGGTTGCCCGCGTCGCTCGTGATGAGCAACATGCAGGCGACGCTGCGCGCGCTGCTCGGCCGGGCCGAGTCGCTGCCCGAGCTGGCCGGACAGGCCAGCGATCTGCTGTTCGCGTCCACCGCGCCAGAGAAGTACGTGACCGCGGCGCTCGCGGATCTCGAGCCCCGCACGGGCGCCATCCGCTTCGTCGGGGCGGGGCACGTGGACACGCTGATCCTGCGCGCCAACGGCGACACGGTGACGCTCGGCTCCACCGGCACGCCGCTCGGCTTGTTGCCACCGCTGATGCCGTACGGAGAAGTGAACCTGATGCTCGATCCGGGCGACACACTGGTGCTGTTCTCCGACGGCGTCACCGAAGCGCAGAATGCGGACGAAGAGGAGTACGGCGAGGCGCGGCTGGTCGAGTGCCTGCGTGGCGTTGCCGATCAGCCGGCCGCGGTGATGATCGAACGCCTCATGACCTCGATCGACGGCTTCGCGGGCGGCGCGCCCCAGTTCGACGACATCACGCTGCTCGTCGCACGCCGCGCCTGAGCGGAGCGCGGCCCTCCGACCTCGCGGTCACTCGACTGGCGGTTCTTCCGGCGTCACCACCTGGCGGCTGCGCCGCGTCAGGGCGTTGATCAGCGTGCCGGCGGTGACCAGCACGATCGGACCGACCACCAGTCCGACGAACCCGAACGCCGAGCCGCCGCCGAGCAGGCCGATGAACACCACCAGGCCGTTGACCGAGGCGCGTCCGCTCAGCAGCATCGGCCGCAGGATGTTGTCCACCATGCCGATCACGCCGGCGCCGATGCCGGTCAGTATGACGGCCTTGCCGAGTTCGCCCGAGAGCGCCCACCACAACGCCACTGGCACCCACACCAGTGTGGCGCCCACGACCGGAATCAGCGAGCAGATGGCGATCGCCACCGTCCAGGCCGCCGGCGCACCCACGCCCATCGCCCAGAACGTGAGGCCTCCGATCGCGCCCTGCACGGCCGCGACCGCGAGGCCCGCGCCGACCGAGGCGATGACGAGGTCGTGGGTCTCCTTGATCAGCTGTTCGCGCTCGGGGGCCGGGAACGGCAGCACACGGCGGAGCATGTCGACGACCCGATCGCTGTCACGCAACAGGAAGAACATGGCGAACAGCATCACGAAGATGCTGCCGAGCATCCCGAGGATGTTGGCGAGGACGCTGCCCAGGCGCGGCGCCACGAAAGTCGCCAGCGACTGCGCGCCCTGCCGGATGAGCTGGGTGGGGTCGTCCGGCAGCGACACCGGGACGCGGTGCCGCAGGTTGTCCCAGATCATCTGCACCCGTTCGGGCGTGGCCTCCGCAGGCAAGGTCTTGGCGAAGTCGACGACCTGCGGCAGTTCAGCGGCGAGCATCGAGAGGAGGGTGGCCACCGGCCCGACGATGAGCACCGCCGCGGCCAGCGTAGTGACCAGGGCGGCCCGCGCGTTCCCGATGCGCGTGGTCAGACGACGGTGCAACGGGTTCAGCGTCAGGGCGAAGATGGCCGCCCACACCAGCGACGCCAGGAAGGGGGCGGTCACTTGATAGGCCAGGTAGCCGACGAGCAGCAGGACCCCGTAGAAGAGCAGTTCACCAAACCGTTCCGACCCTGGTCGCCTCATTCGAGTGTGCTGCCCTTTCGTCCGCGCAGTCATGCTACCCCGTGGCGGGGGTGGCGCGTCACCACGGCTGCCGATTTGGGGGGTGCCGTGCTATAGTTTTGGTTTGCCGTCCGCCCCTGGGGGCGGGCCGTGTAGGAACACATGCTCTACTACCTGATCGTCGGGATCTACGTGCTGGTGTGCCTCTCCCTGATTGGATCGATCCTGCTCCAGCAGGGCAAGGGCGGCGACATCGCCAATGCCTTCGGCGGGGGCGGCAGCCAGGGCGCCTTCGGCGCACGCGCGGGAGCCACGGTCCTCACGCGAGCGACCTCGGTGCTGGCGGCGCTCTTCGTGGTGTTGTCACTCGTCCTGACGACCTGGGGCCAGCGTGGCCCGGGTTCGGTGGTCGGCGGCATCGACGCTCCGGCGCCTCCGCCCGCGGCGGCGCTTCCGGCGCCCACCACACCGGCACCTGCAGCGACTCCGGCTCCGGCCGTCCCGGAGGCTGCGCAGCCGGCACCCGCGACGGCGACGCCTCCGCCGACGAGCGGAGCGAAGCCGCCGCAGGGGTGAGTTAGAGACGGCAGACGGCAAGAGAAAGAACGAGCCTGAAGCCAGCAGCGATCGGGACCTGCCAAAATATCCCGGTCGTGTTCGTTAGATGCGGAAGTGGCGGAATTGGCAGACGCACCAGCTTGAGGGGCTGGCGGTAGCAATACCGTGGGGGTTCGAGTCCCCCCTTCCGCACCATCAGAGCAAGGCCCCGGGTTCCGGGGCCTTTTCTGTTGGTGCGCAACGGCAACTCAGGCGCTCGGCCTTCGCTTCGCTCGGCCTTCGGGCACGAGTCCCTTACCAAGCCCCTTCCTTACTCACCCTCGCGACGCTCGGCCTTGGGGGCACGAGTCTGATTCACATCCAGAAGCTCGACGCGATCGCCGTCCTACACGTCTTCCCATTGCCGTCGGGTGATTCCGGCTTGCCGAAGCACGAGGGCAAGCAAACCGACGCCGATGTCGCCTCGATGCGGGTTGGTACAGTCAGCACGAGATCGTCCCTGACCATGAACTGATGCTTGCCGCCAGTGAAGGGCCGTCGAACCCGAGCGCCCTGAGTCCGGCAATCAGGCCGCGCCGTTTGATCGGGCCCCAAGGCGGGATCAGCTGGCGCGCCGAACCCTGACGGTGACCTGGCCCGATGCTGCTCTGGAATCCCTGCCGCCGCGCATGCGCGGGCCGCCGGTTCTCGCCTCGCGTCCTGGGACGTGGTTGGCTCCCTCGGACCGACCCCCTCACACTTCGAGCCGCTCCCACTCGCGCCTGGCCCGCTCCATCGCCTGGCCGAAGCGTGTCTCGCCGCGGATGTTGTCCGGGTGCCAATCGTGCTCGGAGAGAAATGGGTAATTGATCATCCCGCGTTCGATGTTCGCGCGCCAGACCGGGGTGACCGGATCGAGGTCGAACATGCGGCGCGCAGATTTCACCGCCTCTGGGAACCGGCCGGCGAACAACGGCGCCATGGCGCTCACCAGCAGGCTGATCGGGTTGAGCGGATCGGCGTCGACCAGCCGTGCCGCGAGAGGCGCTGCGGCGTCCGGCTTCCCGCCAAGCTACCCGAGTATGTGGACGGACAGCTGAAGCGCCAGGACCAGTCGAGGATCGGTGGCGCGGTAGACCTCTCCCATGCCGCCGGTGGCGAGCAGCCCGAGGACTTCGTACGGGCCGACTCGGGTTCCGGGTACCACCGCCATCGGTGTCACTCTACTCGATGATACGCGGCACTCAGTCTTCAGGCTTGGCCATGGCTGCCGCGTCAAGCACGCGGTAATACCTCGCGTCGGTGCGCAGCGCCGTGAGTTCAGGTTCGTTCGCCAGATCTTTCGCGGCGTAGCCGGCCTTCAGCGCCCGCTGCAGCGCCGCCAACGCCCGATCCCGTTCGTCCGCCAGCTCGTAGATCACCGTCAAGCGGTAGAGCATCTGCGCGGTCAGGTCCGGCCGGTCCGCGATGCCGGCGACGGCCTTGACCGCCGACTCTCGGTCTCCGAGCTTGATCAGGTACAGCGCATGACGGGTCTGCAGGTCGGCGTCGCCCGGCTTCGTGGCCAACTGCGGTTGAATCAGGTCAATCGCACGACGATAGGCGGCCGGTGCATCCTGGCGCCGGCCGGGCGCCCAGCGGTAGCCGTCGCCGAGGTTGCCCCAGAACTGATGGCTGGTCGCGCCGAGCTCCACGGCCTTCTCGAACGCCAGGACGGCATCGGTGTAGCGTCCCTGAAAGAAGCGAATGGTACCGAGGTTGGTATAGGTCGGCGCCGCCGGCCGCACCTCCAGCGCGCGCTGGAGGATCGACGCCGCTTCGTCGGGTCGATTCAA
>Ga0105103_10000707_pt1 | contig 18820 bp, 15 predicted proteins | sample PPLLaktember2015_2_FD_79107 | JGI IMG/M metagenome (GOLD analysis project Ga0105103, IMG submission 79107) | Freshwater sediment microbial communities from Prairie Pothole Lake near Jamestown, North Dakota, USA - PPLs Lake P7 Core (6) Depth... | ecosystem: Environmental > Aquatic > Freshwater >...
AGAAGCGATCGGTGCTCATGCTGCCGGTCGGTGTCCACGTCCCGGTCGCTGGGTCGTAGATCTCCGCCGTCGCGGTCGCCGTGCAGCATGGCGGGTCGGCATGGTCGTTGCTGACGCCACCGGCCACGACGACCCGGCCGTCCGCCAGCAGCGTCGCCGTGTGACCTGCCCGCGGCACCGTCATAGGCCCCGTGGCACTCCACGCCCCGGTGGCGGGGTCATACAACTCCGCGCTTTCAAGCGCGACCCTTTGGGCATTGCGTCCACCCGCGACGAGCACCTTGCCGGTCGGCAGCAGCGTTGCGGTGTGCAGCTCGCGCGCGGATTGCATGCTTCCCGTCGCGACCCAGCTGCCGCCGCGGCACTCGTCGCCGCACGGAAGGATGAAGTGGTTCGCGACCGCTGCGTCGAGCATGGCGAGTGCCGAGAACGCGGCGACCGCAGCCGCGCCGCAGATGTATCGGATCGCACAGGTCATGGACGTCCCCTCCGGCAGCAGTGCGATCGGATTGTGGGAGGCGAGACGCGTCATCGGCGTGTCTGTAGCGCCCAACCTATCCAAATGCGCAACTTTCGTCAGCGCGAAGCCAATCGCCCGTGCGTGCTGCGTGGGTCACGCGAAGGGCCCGCGGGTCGCTCACGTGCAACATGTATCCCCGCGCACCACGACTCATACTATAGGGAGCACCAGGAACGACAAATACGCAGAACACCTGCTGCGAGCGGTAGGCGAACAACGGCGTGGGCAGGGCACGGCCGGTTGCGTGCAACGTCACCGCGTCCAAACACGCACGGTGTCGCGGCGTTGAGGCGTGACAGCTGAGCCTCGGTCCGGTCGGCAATCTCGTTGGCAGCGTCGATGGCCGTTGCCCCTGCAGCTATGGGTCCGGGGACTGGCCGCTGAGGGGTTGTGGCAGCAGACGTTGGCGAATCTGATTGCCCGATTGGAAGCGGCCATTCCGTGGGTGGACGAGTACGCGCCGGCTTGAGTAACGTCCCCATTGTTGTGATGGTTGTCATACGGCCCTGAAAGGAACAGGATGCTTGAATCCCATGCGGTCAACGCTTGCCTCCGCCTGTCCTCATTGTCAATTGATGTGCGGTCGCTGGCGTCCGGCTAAACACCGTTGGGCCTCGCGAGCCGAGTCGATGAATTGCTCTGATTCAGGTGTTTGACTCTGCTGAACGCTCATTGACGAGGAGCAGACTGACACTTGTCGAACCAGTGCACGAGGAACCCGCCATGCGTATATCCAAGGATCAGATTCCCGCAAAGATCAACGTCCCCGGCGCCGTCGCGCGTGTCGCCACCGACTTCGGTGACGCCACCGGTTTCGGCACGATGGGCGGCGAGTACTTCTCCCTGGGCGCCGGTACTGACATCGCGCCGCTCCTGAAGGGCCTCGAGGACAACGCCTGCCACGCGCCGCACTGGGGCTACATGCTCTCCGGGGAGCTGGTGGTGACGTACACGAACGGCACGGTCGATACGTGCAAGGAGAACGACCTCTTCTACTGGCCGCCCGGCCACAGCGTGCGGGCGGTCAAAGACTCCGAGGTCATTCTGTTCAGCCCGCAGCGCGAGCACGCCCTTGCAATGGACCACATGCTAAACGCGATGAAGGGCTGAGCAGGTCCCGCGCGGGCAGGTGCGATCGGGTGAGAAAACTCGCTTGAACGCGAGTGGCCGGTCCTGCCAACCGGTTGCAGCGGACGGTCGGCTCGCAAGCGACCCCACTCTTGGGGAACAGCCGGCGTTTCGCGTTGACCGTGAACGGTCACTTCATCTTCGTTACGTCGCCGGGCTTCCAGGTCTTCGCAAGCGCCGGTTCGGTCGGCCCGTAGAGCCGCAGAATGGCGAAGAACCCTCTTCCGGGCACCGTGGCGAGCCAGTTCTTATGCTTGCCGCTCGGGGCTTCAGGTGCGAGGTAGAGCTCGGTGCTGCCGTCGGCGTTCTGGGCCGGCTTGTCGCGAGACCCGAGTGAGGGGAAGGGCTGGCCGTTGGCAAGGCCCGAGGCGTTCTCGGCTTCGTACAGCGTCACAGACCAGAAGTTCGCGGCCGGCACGTCCTTCGGCAGGTTCAGCTTGTAGTTCGTCCCGCCGGTCAGTGCCACGCCATCGCTGTCGGTGAACGCGATCACGTAGAAGGCACCTTTGCCGGGAATCTGCGAGAGCATGCCGGGGCTGAGCGAGAAGTAGTTCGAGAAAAACCAGGGGCGGCAATCGACATCGAGAGCCCCGCCGCGATCCGCCCGCCGCCAACTCAGGTTGAGCTTGCCGCTCGGCTTCTCCGCCGTCGCATCGGCGAACGGATTGACCCAGCGGCGGTCGGGGTACATCCCGAACGCCCGACCGGACACGACCTCATCGAAGGCGATCACGCGGCTCATCTGGTAGGCCGACTTCGCCGCGCGGTCGAGGACGCCCCGCATGCGCTCGTCCGGCTGAAAGGGTTCCCCCTTCACGATGCCGAGTCCGGCCAGCATGCCCATCCAGTCCGGGTCGGCCAGGTGCGGCCCTTCGGTGTCCACCAGCTTCTTCAGTTGGTCGAAGGCCGTCGCGTCGCTGATCGGGAGCATGTTCGCCGGTACGCCCGAAGCATCCGGGAACTTCATCGGTTTGGCCTGGCCCTTCAGCGGGTAGATCTTCGTTTTCTCGATCAGGTCGAGCGGCGGTTGCAGGTTGCTCGCATCCGCGTAGAACGCGCGGAGAAACACGAAGACATTGTTCGTGCCCGAGCGGTACACAAAGTAGCCTTCCGGGACCTCGCCCTTGTAGCCCGGTGGTAGAAGCAGAAACTTGCCGCCCTTCCCCTGATCCGGGCCGAAGAAGCCGACGTCGCCGGCGTACTTGCCGCCATCGACGGGGATTGGTCGTTGCCAGAAGTCCAACAGGATCCCCTGGAGCATCGGCGGGGCTTCAAACACGAGCGGGCCGTCCTTGCCGAGATCGACGTAGCTCATCGCATAGATCACGTCCGAGTTTGGCGTGGTCACCAGCGTCTTGGCGTCGAGGCGCTTCTTCCACACCGGCAAGACGTTGTACCCCTCGCCGAACGTCTTCTCGGAGCCGACCTTCATGCCGAGCGTGTTGATGAGCGGCAACGCCCACAGGTACGTCTGCGTGGCACGGTGGTAGAGCAGCTCATCGCGGAGTGTCTGCGCGGTCTCCGCCGTGGCCCGGTTCTCCACGAGAGTAAGGGCGGCGATCTTCGCCTGGTGCTGAATGGATTCTGTTTCCGTGGTGTTCATCGTCGTTCCGGTGTGGTTGGGGTGCGAAGGCATGTTCCCGGGCCGGCTGGGCTGCCGATCTCCCGCGCTCCTGGCGCGCAGCACTTCAGTCGATCATTTCGAAATCGGCCAAGCTGAATGTCTTGTCGAAAAAAGCCTGCAGCGGCGCATAGAGGCGGAAATAGACGAACCAGCCGTCTTCGCCCACCGTCTTCATGAAATTGCTCTCGAATCCCGCGGGTGCCTTTGCTCCGATGAAGAGGTTGACGCTGCCGTCTGCGTTGTACTTCAGGTCCTTCATCTTGCTATCGAGACTGACGCTGCGGATCTCGGTGCCGCCGTTGTCGTAGGCCCGGCGAGTGTTCTCGCTGTAGAGCGTCAACGACCAGAATTGTCCAACGGGGACGTCTTTGGGCACGTTCAGCTTGTAGGTCTTGTCGGCGCGCAACAGGGTCCCCGTCGCGTCGCGCTTGGTGGTCATGTACACCTGACCCTTGCCGACCACCGGGTTGACCATGCCCTCGCTGCTGGTGACGGCCTCGTAGAACCATGTCGTGCGCTCGTCCAGCTCAACACGGGTCTCCGTCTCCTGCGGAATGGTGAAGTCGAAGCTCTTGTACCAGTGGGTGTTCTGCCAGTACGGCTCGGCGAAGCGCGGGTTGACCTGCAGGTTGCGGGCCATCAGCTCGCCCATCGCCGCGCCCTTCAGCAGGATGGACTCCTGCCGCGCGTCGGGCTGGAAGGGCTTCCCCTTTTCGATGCCCAAGGGCAGCAACATCGCCATCCAAGCCTTATCCACCGCGCGCACCGGCTCGTCGCGGATCGCTTCCGAAAGGACCTGCCAATACTCGAGACCGCGCGGCGCAGTTGCGCTCCACTCGACGTCGCCGTGCTCGATGAACCGGCAGGTCGTGGGAGACGTTCCGTGCCGGCCCATCTTCAGGCTGGACTTGAATTGCGCGTAGAAGGCGTGATCGGGATCCAGGATGCGCAGTCCGAAGAGGATGACGTTCGTGGCGCTCTGGAACACGAAGGTGCCCGGCTTCTCGTACGCCTTCGGGTCACCGTCCGGCCCGACGACGACGTAGGTGCCGCCCTTGCCCCCGTCGGGACCGGTGAGGCCCGTGTCCGCCACCGGGCGCTGCCACAGGTCGATGAATCCACCGGCCGTCATTCCGCCCGGATACTCGACCAGCAGCGGCCCCTCCTTCAGGCTGGCGAAGTGCAAGATGTAGGGCGTGGTCAGATTGGCAGTGACGACGCCCCGCTTCTCCCTGAGCGAATTCAGGACGACGAAGTCGGTGGCTCCCTTCACACCGTACGCATTCCCCTGGCGCAGTCGCCAGGAGGTCATGCTGACGATCGGATGCCCCCAGATATAGGCCTGGCAGGCGCGCTGATAGTCCATCTCGTCGAACAGCCTTTGGGAGGTGTCGTCGTCGAAGTAACTGTGGCGTAGCTCGATGTCGCCGATGGGTGTGCTGATGAGTTCATCGCCTGCCAGGGTCGCGCTCTCGAGGGATCTCTTGGGGGTACTCATGCTCACCACCTCATTCTCTATTGATAATTGGAATGGCCGACGATGGCGCCAGCACCGTTCGTTCGATCGCTCATCGGGATCGATGTCAAGAGTTTACGACCGGACGCGCGATAGGCCGCGACTGCCGCCTTGCCCTCGGGCCGCGGCGAGCTGTCGAGGTAATTGAGCATCGCAATTACCGAGGCCGGATGTTGCGGCGCCTTGGACGTCAGCAGGGCCACGTAATCGGGCACGGCGTCCCATGCTTGCCAGGAGAGCAGGACCGGCGCTGGATAACCGGCGAGTGGATGCCGGCTGCGGATGAATGTGCGGTACGACTGTACGATTCGCTCGCGAGGAACGGCGGCGTCGGCGCCGCCTTGCACCTGGAGCGGGAGCAGCGCAGCCTGCACTTCCTGTGGCGAACGACGTTTGTCCGTGAGGTAAGCCTTCTCGATCCAATCCAGTCGCGCCAGGCCGCGCAGCTCGAGATCGGCCACCAGGAGCGCGGGAAGGTTCATGACGTCGCGCTGTCGCTGCGCGGCGGTCACTTGCCGGTCGATCCGGTCCGTCGCCGGCGCCGATGTGAGGAACGCCGTCAGGGACCACAGCAGGAAACGATTGACCATCGGTTGGCAGGCGGCGTGGGAACGGGACCGCCTGCGACGTTCACGCCCCGCGCTTGTAGACGGTCTTGCCGTCCTTGATGGTCTCGAAGACCTTGATGTCCTTGATGGCCATCGGTTTGACCTTCAGCGGGTTCTTGTCGAGGATCACCAGATCTGCTCGCTTGCCCGGCTCCAGCGAACCTTTGCTGTCGTCTTCCCGGTGCTGGCGCGCAGCGTTGATGGTCATCGCCTGCAGTCCTTCCAGTGCAGTGATGCGCTGGTCGGCCCCGATCACCGCACCACCACGGGATATGCGGTTGACCGCCGTCCACAGCATGAACGTCTGGTCGAGCGGCGCCACGTAGAAATCCGTGTGGTTGGTCGGCTTCAGTCCCTTGTCGATCGCATCCCGCATCGGGCTGATGTACATCGCCTGTTCCCTGCCGCGGTTGTTAATGTGCGCCTCGGCGAAGTAGAACGTGTGCAGCGTGTAGAACGACGGCGTGACCTTGTATTGGACGAAATTGTCGATCTGGTCCTTGCGGGTGAACTGCGCGTGGATCATCGTGACGTGCCGGTCCCTGGAAAGGTCACCCGCCGCCGCAGATTCGTGCGCCGTGAAGAATGCGTCGATGGCGCCGTCGCCGTTGGCATGCAGGTTCAGCGGCACGCCGAGGTCGTAGACCGCCTTGACCGCCTTGTTGACCGTTTCCTGCGGCGCCGCGAGCTCGCCCTTCCAGTCCTTCTCCCCTCCAGGGCCGCCAGTCAGGTAGGGCTTGGTGAAGAACGCGGTCCTGCCTTGCGGCGAACCGTCGATGGTGATCTTGACGCCGCCGATTTTCAGCCGGTTGTCGTACTTGCCCCAACCGCTGACCGGGTTGGCCTTCAGCACTGCCTCGAGTTCGGTGATGAACGGGTAGGCAATTACGTCGATGATGTAGCCGCCGCCTTTGGCCGCCCGCTGCATCAGCGCGAGGCCGTAGGGCTCCGAGGTGCCGGGCTTGCGGACGATGACCCCGCCCGGCGGCGTCTTGGTCTCGGCGGTGATGTTCCACTTCCTCAGCGCCGCCGAGTTCATCACCGCGCCGTGCATCGAGACGTGCCCGACAAGCACCGGGTTGTGCGGGAACGCCTTGTCGAGGTCGTCGCGGTTGAGCAGACGGCCGTTGGGCATGACGTTTTCATCGTAGCCGTAGGCTTGGATGACCGTGCCCTTGGGGATCTTGTTCTTGTCGCGGAACTTCACCAACTCGGCGACGATGCTGGCCGGGTCTTTGCCCGGACCGGCCGGCGGCGCGTAGACGTTGACTTGGTTCGCCACCGACAGCGAGCTGTAGTAGTGGCTGTGCGCGTCAATGAAGCCCGGCAGTAGCGTCTTGCCCCTGAGGTCGACAACCTTGGTCTTGGCACCCTTGTGCTGGCCCTCGATCGCTTTGCGCTCACCCACCGCGAGGATCTTGCCGTCCTTGACGGCGAGCGCCTCGACGGAAGCCTGCTTGTCGTTCATGGTGACGATGTCGCCACCTGTGTAAATCAAATCTGCTGTGCCGCCGGGAAACGACGCCGCATGTGCGGACATCAACCCACCGCCAATCCATGCCACCAGTGCGGCGAGTACCTGGTAGTTCATGGTCGAATTCTCCCTTTACATTGCCGCTGCTTGAATACGTTTGGAGCCCGCTGGGGCAAAGCTGTTGCTCTTGGCCGCTGTAGTCCCGGTCCCGGCACCGCCAGGCAGCGCCGCTTGATGACCGCGCATTCTGCCCCGGCGCGAACGAATTGGGTTGTCCAAAATGCAACAATTCAACCATTCCGACCAGCGACTGGCCATGGGCCTGGCGGGGGTGTTTCTCGACAAACGCTCAGTCGCGTGCTTGACCGCCTGCAGACACGCGGCCTGATCAAGATCGGATACCGCAGCATCCGAGCTATTGGTTGAGCAGAAGACGGGCGCGCGACCTGACGTCGTCTTCGCGGTCACCGTTGGCCTGCGTCTACCGGCTCGTCTGGCTGAAACTTGCAGGGGGCCCACTTGTCAGCACCGAGCAGTTCCGCGGCGATACGTTGGCCGGTTCTGGCCAATGCGCCGTTGACCTCGGCGCGGGCGTGATCGGCGTCCGCCGACCAGGTGTCGATATCCTTCGCTGAGACCTGTTCGCATCGCGTGGTGGACTCCGCGAGCACCTTGCGGCTGGTCGCCGACATCGCTCGCCACTTGACGGTAATGTTGTACGCCTGCCGTCCCGCCGGACATCCCATCGTGAGGACGACGCTTTCGACCTGGATCACGGTGTCGGGCGGCGCTATCGCGCCCTCGGAGACGTTCCGGCACGCGGGTCGTGGCGCAACAAACGCCGCCTCGAGTACCCCCTTCAGCGCGCCCGGGTCCGCCATCACGACGATCTTCCGGAAATCGGTCTCGGCATTGGGATGGGCGGCGCCCGCTGCCCCGCAACCCAGCCCCGCTGCAACCCCCACTGCGCCCTGGATCACCGCGATTGGGTTGAGAGCAACGACCCCCAATGCAATCAGCGCCGCGGATCCAGCGCCGAAGAGCGCGCCCCCGGCGGGATTTGCGACCGGGTTGGCCTGAACGTCGACGGCTGCAAACTGCTCCTCGACGACGACCCGGCAGATCGTTTCACGCTCGCCGGAATCGAGGAGCGTTGGGGTACAAGCGGAAATGCCGCCGAGCGCAAGGAGCATCGTCCCAACGATGGCGGACCTTCTCATGGCGTGGGTCCCCGGACCGCGTTCCACAGTCGGAACCTTTCGCTGGCGCACCATCTTGCGCATTCTCGCCGGAAGCCATGGCGGTCATGTCGTGCCTCCTTTGAGCCTCCTTCGAGGGTCGCCAGCGGACATCGCCGACACCCTTGTTCAGGCTAAGGATCCTGGAGGGCAACGCATTGACCAGCGTCACTGAGCATGCCGAAGTCGGGCTCAGTGACGCTGGGCCTTGGCCGCTTGTCGAAGGCCCATGGATCGACAGCGATATCGAACGTCCGCTCTCAGCGGCGTCGCCGCATGGTTACTCCTGGCCGGTCCGGCGAGCGCGCAGGAAGCGGTCACCCGGGCCTTGCCGCAAATCCTGTTGCGGCGGTTGACGTGCGTCAATGTCGTCGCCGGTCGTTGGAGTAAGGACTAGAGTAGAACTGCAACAAGAAGAAGCGGTTGCGATGCCATTTTCGATGCGCGTCGTAGATACCGCAGTCCACTTCGGTGCCTGCCTCGCCGAAGAACTGAATCCTGGCGCCTCGCACGCAACTGTTCCCAGTTGCGGCCACGCGCGCCTCGGCTCGCTGACCAGCGAATCCCTCGGCAACCCCTGCCAGACGCTGCCGAGCGCAGCATCCGCTCGCTTGGCCGCGAACCTCAGACGAAGCCGGATCCAGCACGGATGCCACTCAGCGTGTCGCCAACGGGCGAGAGGGGCGCGGCATACCGAAACGCAGATACACAACGACCGTGGGAACACCGCATCTCGCGGCGCACCAGCTCTTCTATCTACCCGTCATCTCTTGTGGCGCGCCTGCAAGCGATTCGCGAGGGATCCGGCATTGGTCAAAGAAAAATAGCCATGAACGCCAAGTACTCGCTGTTCGCATCAGCAATCCTTGCTCTGTTCACTGCGCATGCGGCTGACGCGCAGCAACCGGCAAAGGTTCCGACCCTGGGCTATGTTTCGCAGTTTTCTGGCGCTGCCGGACCCAAGCATCCAGCCCTTGAAGCCTTCCTTCGAGGACTGACCGAACTCGGCTATGCCGAGGGCAAGAACATTGCCATCGAATACCGTTACACCGAAGGGAAGAACGAGCGTCTTCCCGCGCTTGTGACTGAACTGGTGAGTCAGAAAGTGGACATCATCGTCACCGAAACGGGCGCGGCAACGCGCGAGGCGAAGAAGGCGACGCAGACCATCCCGATTGTGATGGAGAACAGCGGCGATGCCGTCGCCATAGGAGTGGTGGCGAGTCTCGATCGTCCCGGCGGGAACGTCACTGGCCTGACTTCGATCTCTGGGGCCGGCGCTGCGAAGCGCCTGCAACTGCTCGCGGAGTTGGTGCCGAATCTCACTCATGTAGGCGTTCTTTGGCCTGGACCTGGGTCGCCGTTGATGGATCGGGAGTGGGCGCTGACGAAGGAAGCCGCAGGGCCGCTGAATGTGCAACTGCACTCGCTCGTGGCAAGTGATCCCGGAGGTCTTCCGGCAGCGTTCGCCGAAGCGAAGCGGCAGCAAGTCCAGGCCATCGTCCAGTTCGACGTGCCGGCGTTGCTTGGACCTTCCGCAACCGCGCAGACGTTTGAATTTACGCTCACGAACCGGTTGCCGATGATGTTCCAAGGGCCAGTTGTGATCCGCCAAGGCGGCCTGATCGCCTACGGCGTCGATGGCATCGAACAGAGCCGTCGCGCGGCTGGCTACGTCGACCGAATCCTCAAGGGGGCCAAGGCTGGCGATCTGCCAGTGGGCACACCCGAGAAGTTCGTGCTGCTCGTCAACCTGAAGACCGCCAAGGCCATCGGCCTGACGATCCCGCCTTCGATCCTGTCAAGGGCCGACACCGTCATCGAGTGAGCGGTTGCGATGCCATTTGCGATCCGCGTCGTCAATACCGCAGCCCACTGCAGTGGCTGCCTCGCCGGAGAAGTAGCTTCTGGCGCTCCGGGCGCAGCTTTTCCTTGTTGCCGCTTCGCATGTACCGATCGTGGAAGTGCGCCACCGAGTGCAGTTGGGTGGCTCTCGGCCTCGAATCTCGGTAGGAGCCCGAAACAGCAAGCACTCCTCTCCCCGCGTCGCCAAAGAGCGGTGCGGCCGGCCGACATCGTGAGTCGCCGCAAGTGTCACGGATGGCAAATCCAACGCCTCCGCCGACACCGTCGCGATGGCTGCGCTAGACCGGGAGTCTTGTCCATGACACGACAATCCTCCGCAGCCGCTGTCCCAGAATCGAGGGAAAAATGAAAGCGATCGCCTCGTTTGCCGATTTCAAATCGTGGATCGGGACGCGTGCAACATTCGTCCTGTCACTCGCACTTGTTCTCCTCATGGTGCCGCTCGCCGTCGAGGCACAACATGACGGCAAGATGCACCGCATCGCCTTCGTGCATTTCCCCGAGCGTCTGAGCACAATCGGATCGGCCGGACTCGAGGTGTTCCGGCAGGCGCTGCGCGAGCACGGGTGGGTCGAGGGGAAGAACTATGCGCTCGAGACGCGCCTGGGGGCATCGGACGAGAAGCTTCCGGAGGTGTCCGCGCAGGTCGTTCGGGAAAAGTTCGACCTCATTATAGTTTCGAACACATTTGCAGCGATGGCCGTCAGGGATGCGACCACGACCATCCCGATCGTCATGGCGGGTGCCTGCGACCCCGTCGAGTGCGGCGTTGTGAGCAGCCTTGCGCACCCCGAAGGCAACGTCACCGGCCTCACGATCATCACGTCGGAGTTAGCCGGCAAGAGAGTCGAATTCCTCAAGGAGGCGGTCCCCGGACTCAAGCGTATTGCGGCCCTCACGTACGGGCACGACACGTTCTGTGTCAGGAGGGCCTGGATGAGCCAGACCGAGGCCACGGCCCGCGCGCTCGGCATCACGCTGCAGACGACTAGCGTGGACCCCGGGATGAGCGCCGAGCAGTGGGACGTGACTTTCGCCGCGCTCAGGAAGGACGGCGTGGGTGCTGTGACCGTGATGGAAGGGACGATCTTTAACCTCCACGCCCCGCGTATCACTGCCGCCGCGCTGAAGCATGGGCTGCCGACGGTGTTTGCGTTCCGGTCGCAGGCCGTGGCCGGCGGCCTGATGTCGTACGGGGCGAACACCGCGACCATGTGGCGGCGGGGTGCCTACTTCGTCGACCGGATTCTCCGTGGCGCCAAGCCGGGCGACCTGCCCATCGAACAGCCGACCGAGTTCGAGTTGATCATCAATCTCAAGACCGCCAAGGCGCTCGGCATCACCATTCCCTCATCCCTGCGGCTGCGCGCCGATCATGTGATCGAGTGACGAGCCATAGCCCCATTCGCCGTTGACCGTCGGCTATCGAACAACGAATCGAATTTCCGCGCATGGCCGGGTCAAGCCGGAGCCGACTGTCGACCCCGAGCGGAAGGCAGAAGCGCCAGGAAGCGGACGCAGTGGACGTGCTCGAGAGCAACTCCTCAACGCAGAAACCAAAGGGCGCGGCGGCTTGGACCGCATCCAGTGCACAACTCGCAAGACTACATTCCGTGAACGACGTCGTCCCCTATTTCGCCCGGTTATGACTGCCCGCGCCATCGTATTGTCCGGGCGTGGCGCCCAAGCCGTCATCTCTTGAAGCCGGTCTCCGGCGACTCGAAAGGAGCGTGTTTGTTCTGTGCCCACCTCGACGCCCTCGGCGGCGCGACCAGCACATTTTGCCCTTGCCACGAGGCGCCCCAGGGGCGAGCATAGCCTTGCATGGCGCCGTACCAGTTCTGGTTTCGTCGATGACGAGTGCTGGTTGCAGGGGAATCTGCTCGTATGCGAGCCCGACGATCCCCGAACCGGGGTCGAGAGCAGCGCGTGAAGGTTCGTGACGTCCTGCCCGTGGTGCTGATGTTTTGCTGCGCCTGCGCGCACGCGGAGGCGATGCTCAGCATCTACGGCGCACTTGGCTTGGCGGTTCGTTGCAAGTCGAACGCGACCCCACAGGGCGCCTCGCGCTGCGGCATTGGCGCCACGCCGAACGCCTATGGGGACCTCGGTCTTTGGGGCATCGAGGATCTCGGGAGTGGTTGGCAGGCGCATTTCAACATCGAAATGGCGTTCGAGCCGGACAACGGTTCCCTAAGCTACGCTGACACGCTGTTCGGCCGCGAGGCTTCGGTGAGCCTCGTTACGCCCATCGGGCGGTTCGATGCCGGCAGGCTGCACACGCTCGGAACCGCAGCTGAGCCCCTCGTGAGGGCCGATCCTACTGGGGGTGGTGGCAGCTACCTCGAAACGCTTTGGCCGGGACTCAATACGGGCAATCGCTTCAACAACGCCATTCGCTATCGCTTCAAGCAAGGCTCAGTGTTCGGCCACGCACTCATGGGGATAGGGGAATTGGGCACGCTTCGGTCGACTGTGGGGCGGACGGTTGGAGCCGCGATCGGCTATGCGGACGGGCCGGCCTACGTGGTCGCGGCCTACCAGAACAACCACGACAAGAACGACCGCGTGAACGAGGTGGCTTCGATTGGAGGCCATTACACGTTTGAGAGGTTCACGCTGCACGGAGCCTACCTGCATGCAAAGCGGGAGCAGGGCTTCATGATCGGCGCCTACGGCGAACCGCTGGCAGCCTCCGGACTCGGATTGGGCGCCAATGTTCCCTCGGTGGGAGGCTTCTCGACGGACTTCGTGCTGGTGGGCATCACCTATCCCATCAAGCCGATGCTGATCCTGAGGGGCGCGCTGTTCTACGCGGAGAGCCGCGACGGCACGCTCATTGCCACTGAGGGTGGCGTGCAGCGTTCTGCGTACGCAGTGCTCGACTACGCGTTATCGAAGCGAACCTTCGTCGAGGCCGGAGTCGATTGGAACCGCTGGACGGGAGGCTGGAGCGGGTTCTGGGGTTCGTCGGCTGAGTCCGGTGTGGCAGGCCCCGGCAATCCGTTCCGCAATGGCTTCTCCACGCGGACCAGCATCTCTCTCGGCCTGCGTCACGACTTCTGACCGTAGCGCCACCGCGAATGCCTCAGCCGGTTTCGTGAGGGGCGAATTGGCGGCGAAACCGCTTGAACTTGCCGGGGTCGCGTGGCACGGGCCCGGCGCTGAATTCGAGCGCAGGCATCGCCAATCCGTGCTCGGACAGGCCATGGGCAATCGCCGTCCGAACTGATGCGATGGCTGCTTCGTCCGCGGTACCGTCGCGAAACTCGAGCCGAACGAGCAGATGTCCCGGGTCGCGCTGCTCGACGACATACTCGTCAATACGGTCCGATGCGGTGATGATCCATCGACTGAGCACGTCAGGGAACACATGGCCCATCGTGCCGTCGCTCCGATGGAAGTAGAAAACGTCGTCGTCGCGGCCGATCACCTTGGCGACAACCCTGAATCCGCTTCCGCACGGACACGGCGGACCGAGGCAGACCAGGTCATTCAGTTCGTATCGGATCAGGGGCTGCACTTCGTTGTACAGGTTGGTCACGAGCATGTGCGTGCAGGGCGTGTCTATGGCAGTGAGCTCGCGCCCAGCCTCGTCCAGCAGCTCGACGTACATGAGGTCTTCGTTGATGTGTAGCCGCCCTTCGCGACAAGGGCATGCGACCAGCCCCTCGCTTGCCTGGTAGATCTCGACGACGCGAGTTCCGAAGGCCCTTTCCAGCTTTCTGTGCTCGTCCTCCTCCAGCACTTCGGCATACGAGACGACGATGCCTATCGGACTGGAGATGCGATCCCTATGGCGCGCCAGAAGTCGAAGCATGGACGGCGGTGCCATCAGGATGTTCGCCTTCATCTCGTTGATGCGCTGGATCGCCTGGTCCAAGGGCAGCATTGTCGGAAGGTAGCGCAGCGAAATGAGCGGGCCGTTGATGTCGGCGAATCCCTGGTTGAACACTCGCAGCAGGAACGCGATGCGAAACGGCAGGAGTCGCCACGGCATGCCGCTGCGGGCCAGGAATGCGAATGGCAGCCGGCTGCTGATGGCGCGGTCGGTGAGATAGAGGCCACGAGAGCCACTCGTTCCAGACGACAGGCCGACTACATAGCGGTCGCGGAAGTATCCGAGATAGCGCTTGTCCCGCTCGGCCGCGAGTGCGAACGACATGGCCTCGTCGAGGCTGATTCCTGCGGTATTGAGGCGGTCGAACTCCCTCATCATGACTGCCTTGTTGATCCACGGCAGCGACGCGAAATCGTCTGGTTTAAGCCCGGCGTAGAGCTCGCGGTAGAACGCACTGCCGACGATCGCACGGTGCACGAGTCGACGCAGCGCCCTTTCCTGGAAGCGCCGCAGGCGATGTCCACGCAGATGCGCGAAGCGCCATCGCAGCGTGGCGAAGTCGACGGGCCCCTGGATTGATGCGGGGAGCATGGGTGGCCCTGCAGCCCTAGGCGTCGATGCGGGTCGACGGCCGCCCGAGCGCCCCCATGACCCGAACCCACCCACGTTCGACGGACCCGCAATAGCCGCGTTGTTCCCAGGCGACGAGCGCCAGCGCCCAAAGTGCGGTCATCGCCATCCCGAACAGCACCGCCGACGTCAGCGTCCTGTTCCAGCCCGGGGCGAAAGCGGTGAGACTTTTCCCAGCGCACTCCGCGAGCACCGTCTCGGCGAACAGCACGCTCAGACTCGCGCGACTGAAGCGGCGCAGCGTGCGCTGCACGAGTCCCGGCGAGACGGCGGCCCGGCCATCGGTGTCCAGCCAGCGATGGACGAGCGTCACACTGATGAGCATGCAACCCGCCTGCGCGAGCATGATCGAGTACCAGGTTTCGTCGATCGATCGACGGAGCATCGTGGCCGGGCCCAGGACCCAACCGGCGATCCCCGCCAGGAGCAGGGTTGCGCCCAGCCCGAGTGCAAGCCGCTGTCGCTGTCGGGGCTGCTCCGCCACGACGACGAGGCCGGCAAGCGTGCCGAGCAGCGTCAGCCCGAGCGAGGGCAGCAGCGGGTCGTGCTTGTTTACCAGCCAGAACGTTGCAATGACTAACCAAAGCTCCCCGTCGCGCAACGCCTGCTCCAGGACCGGATACAGCGGGATGCGCAGCCACGACAATGCGAGGACGGCCGTGGCGGCTGCGGCGACGCCGAGGAAGAACGGCAGGGAGCGCGGATCCCGCTGGCGGGCGAGCCAGGCGAAGAAGGGACACACCAGGAGCGTACTGAAGCCGACCATGAAGAGCGTGTTCATGTAGAACACCCGCTGCACGGAAGGCAAGCGCGCGGCCCCGTCCTGGATCAGCGAGACGACGAAACTGGGATCGCGAGTGCCAGCGGCGACGTCGACTAGTGTCGGTCCCAGAGGTGCGAAGTAGACGATGCCCAGGGCGACGAAACCGGCACCGCTCAGCAACTCCCAACGGCGCACGGTCTTCACCGGGACACCGCGCTCCAGGCGTTCGACTGACCGGATCGCATGCGTCGCCCCTGACAACAGGGCGAACAGACCGCCCCACATCAGCGCGAAGCCGATCAGCGTAACGACCAGCGGTGGACTCGCCAGGTTCAATTCCATGATACCGCCGTACTGATAGAGCGCGGCGTGGAGAAACACCATCAGCATCACGCCAAGTCCGCGCATCGACTCCAGTGACCGGAGGCGTGTCACTGATCGAACCGGCCGGCCGGACCGGCGGCGAGCGGGCCGCGCAGACGCACTTGCACGGCAAGGACCAGGATGGCGATCGCTGCGACGGCCCACGTGGCTGCGCCTGCGAGAGCAGCATCATTCCCGCGGCTCGTGAAGGCCCCGGCGAAGACAATCTGGCAGGGGTAGAACGCCGGCAGCCACTGTATGACTGTGCTCTCCTGCGCGGCGGAGTAATACACGGGGTTCTGCAGCCACGCGGCATCCAGGTCCGCCAGAAGCACGATCATGAGCAGAGCAGGCATGAAGCTGCGGCTCAGCACACCGACGATTCCGCCATAGGCGCCGTAGATGACGGTGATCAGCAGGAAACCCGCAAAGACCAGAAGCGGTTGCTCGAGCGGTGTCACGTAGCCGAGCCCGGTGGCGGTAATGGCGGCAAGCAGCGACGTGACCAGGAGGAAGGCAGCGAATCGGGCCAGCGTAAAGACGAGGGGACTCAGCCCCATGAAGGAGCAGTACCGGAAGTAGCCCAAGTCACTGTGGAACAGGACCAGCGCGTAGTAGGCGGCGAGGAAGCCACTCACCGCCGCGCAGACAAACACGAGCGCGGTCTGGCGCTGGGTCAGAAGGACCTCGACCACTTCCTCGCCGAAGTAGAGTTTTAGCGGCAACGATCCAGTGCCCGCAGTCCATAGGATCATCGCGATGAACACCGACGGAATGACCACGAGAAGCACCATGCCGAGCGGGTTTCGCCAGAGCTCGAGGGTGGACAGGCGGAAGACGAGCCAACCGGTGCTACTTGCCCGATCAACCATGGACAACTCCATCGCGAAGCTCGTAGATGCGGTCGAAGCGTTGGCGATCGTGGACAAGGTGGCTGATCAGCAGCACGCCGGTACCGGCAGCGACGAGCTCGCGCACAAGGTCCCAGAACACGAGGTACATCGACCAGTCGAAGCCATCGGTGGGCTCGTCAAGGACAAGCAATGGTGGCCTGTGCACTATGGCAGTGAGGAACTTCACCTTCTGGTACGTTCCGCCGCTCAAGCGTCGGATCGGGTACCGGAGGTAGCGATCCAGCTTGAGCAGGGTCAGACATCGTGCGAGGAAGGACGGATCTACGCGCAGTCCGCCGCGATGCAGGGAAGCGACCAGCTCAAGGTGCTCTGCAACCGTATACGCGCGGTGCAGATAGTTTTCCTGAGGGCAGTATCCCGCGCGAGGGTCGCAGTACACGTGCCCTCCCTTCGGGCGCACGAAGCCCAACAGGCACTTGACGAGCGTGCTCTTGCCGCTGCCATTCTCTCCGGTAAGGCCCACGACCTGCCCCTGCCCCACCTTGAATGAACAGCTGTCGATGATGCGGCGCCTGCCATAGGACACCTGCAGAGCCGTGCACTGGCAGAGGACAGTCTCGGAAGATTGCATCGGTCCTGGCAACGACGTCGTTTGGCGGGGCCACGCCGTCGTCTGGCAATCCCAGCATCAGAACCGCCCTGCGCGCGCCGGCGCGGAGCCTGCATGCGTAGATTGGGCGCCGTAGGCGCAGATTGCGAATTGACTGTTGTCAAATGCAGCGCAAACCTGCGTTGCCCGGGACGACGTGCCCGGGCATTTCGGCAGGCGCACGGCTCGGGCAGAGGAGCATCGGAGCGGACGCGGTTGACCTCTGGACTCGCCTGCCTCCCGACTTCGCGGAACGGCCAGTCTATTGGCGTTTGCCGCGCACGCCCAATCCCCCGAGGTGATGTCCACGTTCGCCAGCGCGCCGCCGAGCGGCAAGTATGCGTTCGCCAGTTGGACGCTGAAGACGTTCGCCGACCTCATGAAGGGAAATCAGTCCGGCGAAGCGGTCAACATCGTCGGCCATCTGTTACTGCCCTCCGGGAACGAGAAGGTTCCCGCCGTCGTGCTGGTGCACGGCTCCGGCGGCATCTACAACGCCGAACTCGACTTCTGGCCGAAGCAGTTCAACGCCGCCGGCATCGCGGTGTTCACGCTCGACATGTTCGGCCCGCGCGGCGTGCAGAGCACGGCCGAGGACCAATCGCAGGTGCCAGTCGCGGCCGACACGGCCGACGCGTTCGCGGCGCTGCGGGCGGCCCGTCGAGGGCAGCAACCGCGCCCGCGACTAGGCGGCGCAGGGCACTCCCCCGCGGGAGCAACAGATAGGCGGCAACGCAGCGGTTGCTGCCGGTGGCCTGCGACGGCCGTGTTCACGGTCCCGCCCACCTTGCAGTCGTTCGGCGAGGTGGTAGCGCAGAAGTTCGAAAGACCGGAGTCGAGGGCGGTTTCAACCGGTCGATGCAACACACTAGACGCCATTGCGGCGAAAGGAGTGTTGCAGATGAAGAGAAGACCGCGCATTTGCTACTCGGCCGGCCAACGGGCACTCATGTGGGAGCATTGGCGGAAGGGTGAGACGCTCCATCAGATTGCCCGACTGTTTGATCGGTATCACTCGTCGGTACACCGCATTCTGGCTAAGTCCGGCGGGATACGCCCACCCGAGCGGCATCGGTCAAGGTCGACGTTGACGTTGATTGAGCGTGAGGAGATCTCGCGCGGCATAGTGGAAGGTCGCTCGACCCGCGCCACCGCGGCGTCGAGGTCCTGCAGGTTGGCATCGTCGATCAGCACGCGCACGCGCACGCCCCGCTCCGCCGCGCGAGTGAGACGCTCGGCAAGGATGCGGCCGGTCGCGTCCGCTTCCCAGATGTAGTACTGGACGTCGATGCTCTTCTGCGCGAGGTCCGCGAGCGCGATCCGCGCCGTGAACGCCTCGTGCCCGTAGCGCATGAGGCTGAAGCCCGACTGGCCCGGGCGCCCTGCCGCATCCTTCGCAATCCGCTGGCCGAGCGCCGTGCTCTCGTGACCCTGGAACGCGACCGATGGCGGGCGGGGAATGTCCCTTGGTACGGAAGCGCAGCCGGCGATGAGCAGGCTGGCCAGCGCCAGCAGCCGGGATGCGTTTAGGAACCGCCGTAATCCGCCCGCGAGTCGGGAGCACGACCCGCAGCCTGGGTGCCGCGCCTCGAGCCACGAGGTCCCGTTCAAGCGCGCGCTCACAAGCCGGCGGGCGGAATGCGGGCGAGCGATGCCTGTTCGAACGCGAAGGCGGCGGACAGCAGGGCAGCGTCGGAGCCGGGCTTTCCGATCAGCGTCATTCCGGCCGGGATCGGCCTGCCATCC